>Ga0315906_10006770_pt1 | contig 14108 bp, 9 predicted proteins | sample LakEriMetagenome_4_FD_203526 | JGI IMG/M metagenome (GOLD analysis project Ga0315906, IMG submission 203526) | Freshwater fungal communities from buoy surface, Lake Erie, Ohio, United States - Buoy 2 MA122 | ecosystem: Environmental > Aquatic > Freshwater > Lake > Lake biofilm | place: USA: Lake...
GCGGAAGGTCACAGACCGATCTGCCAGGACACCGGCATCGTGGTCGCCTTCGTCAAGGTCGGCATGAACGTGCGCTGGGACGCGACGCTGACGCTCACCGAGATGATCAACGAGGGCGTACGCCGCGCCTACCTAGATCCGAACAATACGCTTCGCGCATCGATCGTGGCCGACCCCGCTTTCACCCGCAAAAATACGCGCGACAACTCCCCCGCCGTCGTCCACGTAGAGATGGTGCCCGGAGATACGGTGGAGATCACGGTGTCGGCCAAGGGTGGCGGCTCGGAGAACAAGTCGAAGTTCGTGATGCTGAACCCCAGCGACTCGATCGTCGATTGGGTGCTGAAGACCGTACCCACCATGGGCGCAGGCTGGTGCCCGCCCGGCATGCTCGGCATCGGCATCGGCGGCTCGGCCGAGAAGGCCATGCTGCTCGCCAAAGAATCGTTGATGGATCCCATCGACATGGCCGAGCTCAAGGCCCGGGGTCCGCGCAATCCGACCGAAGAGCTGCGTATCGAGCTCTATGACAAGGTCAATGCACTCGGCATCGGCGCGCAGGGGCTTGGCGGTCTATCGACCGTGCTCGATGTGAAGATCCTCGACTATCCGACGCACGCGGCTTCGAAGCCGGTGGCCATGATCCCGAACTGCGCAGCCACGCGGCACGTGCACTTCACGCTCCATGGCTCAGGGCCGGCGCAGCTCGAACCGCCGGATCTCGCGCGTTGGCCCAAAGTCGACTGGAAGCCGTCGAAGGAGTCGATCCGCGTCAATCTCGACACCCTGACTCCCGCTGAGGTCGCCAACTGGCAACCGGGCGACCGATTGTTGCTCAACGGTCGCATGCTCACCGGACGAGATGCGGCGCACAAGCGAATCGCGGATCTGTTCGCGAGCGGCCAGGGGCTGCCCGAAGGCGTCGATTTTCGCAACCGCGTGATCTATTACGTAGGCCCGGTCGATCCGGTGCGTGACGAAGTGGTGGGACCCGCAGGGCCCACCACGGCCACGCGCATGGACAAATTCACCGAAATGATGCTCGCGAAGACAGGGCTCATTGCCATGATCGGCAAGGCCGAACGCGGACCCACCGGCATCGAAGCGATTCGCAAGCACGGTGCGGCCTACCTCATGGCCGTGGGCGGTGCCGCCTATCTCGTCTCGAAGGCCATCAAGGCCTCGCGCGTGGTGGCTTTCGCCGATCTCGGAATGGAAGCGATCTACGAGTTCGAGGTGAAGGACATGCCGGTGACGGTAGCGGTCGATGCGCGCGGCACCTCCGTGCACCAGAGCGGTCCGGCGGAGTGGAGCCAGAAGATTGCTGCTGGCTTGCCGCTCCGCCGGCGCTGAGACGCAAAAGATTTCTTACGGCGCCTTGACGGGCGCCGGCTTCTGATCTTTGGCGTAGTGCTCGAGGCTCGAGAGACTGCGATCCGAACTCCACTCGGTCGGCGCATCGAAGTACTTCTTGTAGTGCTTCTCCGCGTAGTCGAGCACCGGTCGCGTCAGCACCTGATCGAGATTCTTGGTGGTGCCCATGAAGCAGCCATACTGACAGAAGCCCGTGCGCTGACCCATCAGCATCCACGGCAACCAGGGCGTGATGCGGTTCCAGGTGCCGGTGTAGTCGATGGTGGTGAGCTTCGGATTCTGCAGGTCTTCAACGCGGATGTGGTGCGCAAAGAACTCCGACACCTGCGCGATGCGACCCGCCGACTCACGCGGCCACTTCTCCGGCTGCAGCGCGCTCGGATAAGCCAGATGCACGTGGATTTCCATTTCCGCCATATCGCCATGCTGGTACCACGGCAGAATGAACGGGATGCGCGGCGGCTGCTCCTTGTTGAGTCCGCCAAAGTCCGACATCGCCGGGAAATGATCTTCGATGAGGTAATTGAACGGGTCGTTGGCGACGTGCACCGCCTTGACGGTCTCGTTGGTCAACGGGTTCTTCCACTCATCGAGTACTTCACCGGTCTTGAGATCGGTGTAGACGATGATCTCGCGACACATGCGACGGATCGCGCCGTTCGGCCCCTCGGCAAGGCGAATGACGCCGAAGCCCGAGGCGCCCATCAGATCGACGACCTTCTTCTGCGGTTCGATGGCCATGACGTAGCCCTTGAACCAGAAGTACTTCTGCTTGCCGAAATCGAGATCGCCCTGGATACGCGCGTAGGCAAGCTGGTTGCCGCGCCCCGTCGACAGATCGAGGTAGGGCCCCTTCAAGCCGGGTCCGGTGCCGTGGCTGGACACCATGGTCGAACCGGCCGTCGCCGTCGGCCCGAGCGTCATGCCCGCGAGGCCCGCTGCGCCCACCGCCAACGCACCGCCGAGTCCACTCGCCGTAGTCAGAAAGTCTCGGCGTTCCGGCTGTTGTAGATCCTGCGCCTTATCCATCTCAAACCCCCGTGTTGCTGAAGCAACGATAATGCCTTGCGGTGCCGTCGATCGATGCGGCGGCCCGCCGCTCTGTCCATTTTCGTACCGGTGGCGTCAGGCGCCCCCTTGCAGACGCTTCAACTCGTTGAGAACGAGTTTGGAATGACCTTCAGCATCAACCTTTTCCCAGTGCTTGGCGACGCGACCCTGCGGGTCGATGATGAAGGTGTCACGGCGCGAGAACTCCACGAGCCCGAGCATGCTGGTGAGCACGCCGTAGGTCTTGGTCGTCGCCTTGGTCGAGTCGGCAAGCACGGCGAAGGGCAGGCTGTGCTCCTTGGCGAAGTCCTTCTTGGAATTCACGTCATCGACGCTCACGCCGAGAATGACGGCATTGGCCCGGTTGAAAGCAAAGATATCGTCGCGGAAGTCGCAGGCCTGCGTGGTGCAGCCCGGCGTATTGTCCTTGGGGTAGAAATACAGCACCACCCACTTGCCACGGTAATCCTTGAGCGACACCCACTTGCCGGTCTGGTCCTGCAGGCGAAACTCCGGCGCGGGGCTGCCCACCTTGGGGCTTGCGGCAAAAACAGGGAGAGATAGCGCGAATATGGCAAGCGCACCGAGTACGGCGGTGACGATGCTCGAGAGACGAAGACTTTGCGCCATGATGGAACTCCTCCTTGAAGTGTGAAACCCTATCTTCCACGAGTGACGCACCCGGACACAACAGAATCTTCCCTGCAACGCAGACAGACCGCCCTGGTGCTGTCGGGCGGCGGCGCTCGCGCCGCTTACCAGGTGGGCGTGCTCAAGGCCCTGGCAGAGATTTGGCCCGAGGAGCGCCCCCCGTACGATGTGATCGTCGGCACCTCGGCAGGCGCCGTGTGCGCCGCCGTCCTGGCGACCCATGCCGACGACTGGCGCGTGGGGATCCAGCGACTCGAGACCGTCTGGGCCAATTTCAGCGTCGAACAGGTCTTTCACGCCGGCTTGCCGTCGATGGTGGGCGCCGGTCTGCGCTGGGCCCTCTCGGCCATCAGCGGAGGCCGCCTTGCGCAGACACCGAGCGCGCTCTTCGACAATACACCGCTACGCACGCTGCTCGCCGAGCGCATCGACTGGGACGCCATACGCGAGCACGTGGCCAACGGCTCGCTGCACGCGCTGGCTCTTGCTGCGACCACCTATGCGGGTGGCCACCACCGGGTGTTTTTCGAAGCCGAAGCCTGCGTGTCGGAATGGCAAGGGGTGCGTCGACGCGGCACACGCGAGCGGCTCGACCTCGACCATCTCATGGCGAGTGCGGCGATTCCCTTCCTTTTTCCGGCGGTACGCATCGGTGACGTCTACTACGGCGACGGCGCGATGCGTCAACTCGCACCCCTCTCGCCGGCGATCCACCTCGGTGCGAAACGCCTACTCGTGCTTGGCGTGCGTGCGCAATACGCCGCCGGGCTCGGCTCGCTCGTGGGCATGCGACACGCCCCCTCGTCCGGCGAAATCTTCGGTTTCATGCTCGACACCCTGTTCAGCGACCAGATGGATGCCGACTTCGATCAACTGGAGCGAACCAACCGCTTCCTAGGTGAAGCAGGGCGGCCGGTCATGGGGTTGCGGCCGGTATCGGCACTGAGAGTGATGCCGAGCGTCGACCCACGGGAGGTCGCAATCGGCCATATCAAATCGCTCCCCGTCGCCTTGCGCACCCTGCTTGCGGTTATTGGCGCGCGCGGCGAGGCCGGGGGACTGCTCGCCAGCTACTTGCTGTTCGAGGCCTCATTCACCCGGGCCTTGATCGAGATGGGTTACACCGACACGCTCGCGCAACGACATACGCTGCTCGAGTTCCTCACGGAGTAACTTGCTTGCGGCGCAGCGCCGCCGTCGCTCGATCGAGCCCGTCCAGAGTCAGAGGGAACATCCGGCCGCCGACGAGTTCCTGAGTGAGGCGAATCGAGGGCGTCCAATCCCAGCGCTCTTCCGGCTCAGGATTCAGCCACACGAGATAGGGAAAGTGCGCGGCGACACGCTGCATCCACGCGCTGCCCGCCTCCTCATTCCAGTGCTCGACGCTCCCGCCCGGCTGAACGATTTCATAGGGGCTCATGGTCGCATCGCCGACGAAAATCACCCGGTAGTCGGCATTGAACGTGCGCAGCATCTGGAGGGTCGAGGTGCGCTCGGTATGCCGGCGGCGGTTGTCCTTCCACAATCCCTCGTAGATGAAGTTGTGGAAGTAGAAATACTCGAGGTGTCGAAATTCGCTGCGCGCCGCGGAGAACAGTTCTTCGCAAACGCGCACATGGTCATCCATCGAACCGCCGACATCGAGCAGCAGCAGAACCTTGATCGTATTGCGCCGTTCGGGCCGCAGTTTCAGATCGAGCCAGCCCGCATTGCGCGCGGTCGCATCGATGGTGCCACCGAGATCGAGTTCATCCGCTGCACCCTGACGTGCGAACTTGCGCAGCCGGCGCAACGCGACCTTCAGATTGCGAGTGCCGATCTCGCGCTGATCGTCGAAGTTGCGGTACTCGCGTGACTCCCACACCTTGACGGCGCGGCGCTGGCGCTTGCCGGCGTCACCGATCCGCACTCCCTCCGGGTTGTATCCGCCGGAGCCGAATGGCGAGGTGCCGCCCGTGCCGATCCACTTGCTACCGCCTTCGTGACGCTCTTTCTGCTCGGCGAGTCGCTGGCGCAGCGTCTCGAGCAGTTTGTCCCAGCTACCAAGCGCTTCGATCTTGCGCCGTTCCTCCTCGGAGAGCACCCGCTCGGCAAGCTGCTTCAGCCAATCGACTGGCACCTCGGCGATGATCCTCTCGAAGAGCCGCTCAGCTCCCTCGAAATGCTGGGCGAACACGCGATCGAAGCGATCGAAGTGCCGTTCGTCCTTGACCAGTGCCAGCCTTGCCAGCCAGTAGAACTCCTCTGCGGAGCAGGTGGCCACGCGCGCCTCGAGGGCCTGCAGCAGGGAGAGAAACTCTGTGAGCGATACCGGCACACCGGCCGTACGTAAATCGAAGAAAAAGCGGACCAGCACCCCTGGCGCCCTGCGTCAGCGGACTCGTCGGTTGAGGAACACCAGTTGCTCGAACAGGTGTACGTCTTGCTCGTTCTTCAGCAGTGCACCGTAGAGCGGCGGGATGGCTTTCTTCGGATCATCGCTGCGCAGCGCCTCAGGCGGAATGTCCTCGGCGAGCAGCAACTTGATCCAGTCGAGGAGCTCCGAGGTGGAGGGCTTTTTCTTCAGCCCCGGTGTCTCACGCACCTTGTAGAACGCGCCCAGTGCCTCGGCCAGCAGTTCGCGCTTCAGGTTCGGGTAATGCACCTCGACGATGCGAGTCATCGTGTCCTGATCCGGGAAACGGATGTAGTGGAAGAAGCAGCGGCGCAGGAATGCATCCGGCAACTCTTTCTCGTTGTTGCTGGTGATGATGATGATCGGGCGGTGCCGCGCCTTGATGAGTTGGCGCGTCTCATAGACGTAGAACTCCATCCGATCGAGTTCGCGCAGCAGGTCGTTCGGGAACTCGATGTCCGCCTTGTCGATCTCGTCGATGAGCAGCACGGGCTGAACCTCCGACTCGAAGGCTTCCCACAACTTGCCCCGCACGATGTAGTGGCTGATGTCAGCGACGCGCGGATCACCCAGTTGTGAATCGCGTAAACGCGATACCGCGTCGTACTCGTAGAGTCCCTGCTGTGCCTTGCTGGTCGACTTGACGTGCCACTCGAAGAGCGGCCGGCCGAGTGCCGTAGCGACTTCGATCGCCAGTTGCGTCTTGCCCGTTCCCGGCTCGCCTTTGATAAGCAACGGACGCGCCAGCGTCACGGCAGCGTTGACGGCCATGCCGAGATCGCCCGTGGCGATGTATCGCTCGGTGCCTTCGAAACGACTCTGGCTCTTGCCCTCGATCATGGTCACTCTCCAGACGCTGCCGCAGCTTTGAGAACGAGCGTATTCACGGTAGGGCCGGGCAGCAGCGGTCGCGCACGACCCGTAACCCAATCCTCGTAGCCGGCACGATAGAACGGCGACAGCGGATGACCGCTCTGGCCACCCGGTATCTGCAAATAGCCCTCGGCCTCGCGGCCCGGCGAGACCGCGAAGCGCTCGGACGCACCGAAACCGCGGCCCGCGACACGTGGCATGTCGTTGTCGCCCGGCAGTGGTCTCGGCGCCATATCGAGATAGCGCGCGAGCGGACCGAGCGAGGCCGACAAGGGATGACGAATCCGCGAGGTGTTTCGCTCACCCCAGCTGCACGTGGCCAGCGAGGAGCAACGCGTGGCGAGGTCGGCAATCACCGCATCCACCTGCGCCAGCAGAAATGCACGCCAATTCGCGTGGGGCTCAGCCAGCATGTGCGGTGGCTGCTCGGTGACGAGTCGCCACAAGGATCCCTCGAACAGATTAGCCGGGTACGAGTCCGTGCCTGCCTGCAGCGTACGGGTGATCATCTCCCAGCTCGCGCGGCGCGTCTGGTCACGAAACGTCCTGACGAGGTGGTAACTGACCGATTCAGGAATCGCCCTGCCCTGCCAGTCGGCCGCGAGCCGTCGCAGCTCCGCGCGCTGCGGCTGGTTGCGCAAGGCATCTTCGTCGAGTGTAGCGAGCAGCAACCGTTGCCAACGCTCTAGGAACAGCGCTCGATCATCGAGTTGGATGGCCAGCATATCCGCGGGTGTCGCCGGTGCGCGCAACGCGAGCAAGCCATCGCGAATTTGTCCCTGGCGCGCCCCCATGTCATAACCCATGCCACCCGTCGCCTCGTCGTTGCCGAGCACTCGCTCGAGTTCGCCCTCGACGTGACGCGAGTTGGCGCTCCACAGTCGACCGACCTCCGGGTCGACGATGCGTGGTGCCGAGGCCGCGTCGCGCCAGAGCACGGGGCGCGGCGTCTCGGGGCCTAGCTCGCCCTGCGGAATGCGCCCGATGATGGTCCAGGCGATGCGGCCGCTGCGATCGCCGAGAGTGAAGTTCTGGTGCGGTATCCCGACGCTGGGCGCGAGCGCGAGGGCGGCGTCGAGACTGCGCACCTGCTGCAGTTCCAGCGCCGCGAGGTTCGTGGCACCCGGCTCCGAGATCAACCAACGGACCAGCCAACAGGTTTCGCCGAGCGCCGGATCGTTCGGGCTGCGCTCGATCATCACGCCATGCGGCGACTCGTACACGTCGAGCGGCACGACGTCGCTGCGAGCGACCTCGATGCGCTCGCGGATGACCCTGAAGCGCTGCTCGCCCTCGGCGGTCACGTAGGTCCCTCGCGCCAGCGAACAACTGCGCGGTCGAACGTCGACCCAATCGCCATAGCTATTGGTGAACGACCAGGCGATGTGGCCGTTGCTGCCGGCCGCCACGACGGGCAGACCCGGCAGGGTCACGCCATTGAGCTCCGTGGCCGTTGCGGCTGACGGGGTATCCCCACCGCCCGAGATCTGCAGTCGTGCTCGGTACCACACGGTGGGCACGCGCAGTCCAAGGTGCATATCTCCAGCAACGAGCGCGACACCACTCGCGGTATGCGCGCCCGCCACCGCCCAGGCATTGCTGCCTAGGACGCCCTCGGGCCTCTCAGCCTGATCGGTACCTCCGACAGCAGCGCCCCCCGCAGCAGCGACCGTCGCTGCGCGCGAGGCCGCCCGCAGGTCGAGCGCATCCGGTGAGGGCACGGGCGGAGCCATGAACGGCTGACCACCGTTGGCCTCGCGTGCAGCCTCAAGGGTCGGGAAATTCGGTGCATCCCACTCGTTGCCACGCGGGAAGAAAAACCTCAGCACCTCAGCCGCTTGACTGGCGTCGGCCTCTTCGCGCGAGGCAGCGGCGATACGCTCGATCAGTCGCAATTCGATACTGCGACGAGCGATCTCGGTTTGCACGCCTTCGTACTGCAACTGCCACCACATCGAATGCAGCACGAGGATGGAGTCTTCCGCGCGCCAAGGCTCAGGCGTTGCGCGCAGCAATATGTATTCCCACGGACGCACGCTAAGTTCATCGAGGCCACGATTCACGCCGCGCGTGTAGGCCTCGATCCACTCGCGCTGCTCGGGCGTCGCCGCAGCAATCGCCTGACGTGCGACCTGACGCAGACGAAAGGCCCGCGCCCGCTTGTCCTGCTCCACGGTGCTGCTGCCGAGCAGTGCTGACAGTTCGCCCGCCGCGAATCGCCGCGACAAATCCATCTGGAAAAATCGATCTTGGGCGTGCAGCACGCCGAGTCCGTAGGCGACGTCGGGCCAACTGTCGCCGCGCACCGTGGGTGCGCCGTCCGCATCGCGTTGCAGCACGACCTGCGCTTGCGGTCCACCCTCGCTGCCCTCGAGCTCACCCGACAGTTGCGGTAACGAGCCGCGCAGCAACCACCACACCACCACCAGCAGTACGGCCAATGCCATCACCAAGGCACCGCCGAGCCACAGCAGCGCTTTTTTCATGCGAGAGCCCTATGCACCGTGAGGATCTGCAGCGAGTTGGTGCCACCCTGTACGCCGGTAAGCTCGCCTTGGGTGAGGATGATCTGATCGCCCTCGGCGGCCAACTCCAGATCAAGCAGCATGTCGAAGACGCTCTGGAACAGACTGCGGCGGCTGTCGCGCGGGATATCGAAGGCGACGGGATACACACCGCGATAGATCGTCACGCGCCGACGGGTCGCCTCATGGCGGGTGAAGGCATAAATCGGGATATCCGAGCGCAGGCGCGACATCCACTGGGTCGTGGCACCGCTCTCGGTGAGCGCCACGATCGCGCGCACGTTGAGGTGATTGGCCGTGTACATCACGGCGTTGGCGATCGCCTCCTCGGTGTGACTGAAGCGCACGTTCGAGCGCTCGCGCGGCCGGTGCATCGAGAGGTGATAGGTCTCGGCGCCCTCGATCACTTCAGTCATGGCTGCAACGGCCTTGACCGGGTACTTGCCCGCCGCAGTCTCGGCCGACAGCATCACGGCGTCCGTGCCATCCATCACGGCGTTGGCGACGTCGCTCACCTCGGCGCGGGTCGGTACCGGGTTGGTGATCATCGATTCCATCATCTGCGTCGCGGTGATCACCACGCGATTGCGGTGGCGAGTCTGATGAATGATGGTCTTCTGCAAGCCCGTAAGTGCCGCGTGACCCATCTCCACGCCGAGATCGCCGCGCGCCACCATGATGACGTCGGTGGCGTCGATGATTCCGGCCAACTGCGCAATTGCTTCGTGCCGCTCGATCTTGGCGACGATGCGCACGCCGGCACCGCCCGCGGCACGCAGCAACTCGCGCGCAAGATGGATATCGTCCGCATCGCGTACGAACGACAAGGCCACGTAGTCGAGGCCCTGTGCCGCCGCAAAGCGGATGTCTTCGCGATCTTTATCGGTGAGCGCGGGCGCGGAGATCCCGCCGCCCTTGCGGTTGAGCCCCTTGCGATTCGACAACTCGCCGCCCGCAACGACACGCGTGTGGATGCGCGTGCCCTCGACCTCCGTCACCTCGAGGACGATAAGGCCATCGTTCAGCAGCAGCGTATCGCCGGCGAATACGTCTGCCGTGAGTTCTTTGTAGGCGACGCCTACGGAGTGGATCGTGCCCGCACGCTTGTCGAGCGCGGTGTCGAGCACGAACGGCTGACCCTCGACGAGTTGCACGGCACCGTCCACGAAGCTTTCGATGCGGATCTTGGGCCCGGCCAGATCCCCGAGGATGGCCACGTACCGTCCCGCTCGCGCCGAGGCCGTGCGCAGCAGCTCGATGCGCCGCAAATGATCTTCGACGGCACCGTGGGAGAAGTTGACCCGCGCCACATCGAGACCGGCGCGGCACATGTCGATGAGTACATCGAGCTCGTCGGTGGCAGGCCCGAGGGTCGCCACAATTTTGGTTCTGCGAAGCATGGCTACATTGTGGAGTGCGGCGCGTCGCAGGGCTAGCCCATCGACGCGCTGGAAGCGAACCCGGTGATAGACGACACCGCGATCGCCAACCCGACACTCAACGACTCAGTTGTCGGCGCGGGCCTCGAGTGCTGCCACGGCGGGCAGCGTCTTGCCTTCGACGAATTCGAGAAAGGCACCGCCGCCGGTCGAGATGTAGGAGATGTCCTGCTCGACACCGTACTTCTCGATGGCTGCAAGGGTGTCGCCGCCGCCCGCAAGCGAGAACGCCGGGCTGCGCGCGATGGCTTCGGCAATGGCCCGCGTGCCACCGCCGAATTGGTCGAACTCGAATACACCCACGGGACCGTTCCAAAGGATAGTGCCCGCTGACTGCAGCAACTGCGCCAGTACGCCGGCCGTTTGCGGCCCGATGTCGAGAATCAGTTCGTCGGCACCGACCGCCGCGACCGGCTTCACCGTCGCGATGGCCGTCGGTGCAAACTCCCTGGCCACCACCACATCGGACGGAAGCGGAATGTCCGCGCCGCGCGCCTTGGCCTGGGCCAGCAAGGTGCGGGCTGTGTCGAGCATGTCGGGTTCGTGCAGCGACTTGCCTACCGACACACCCGTGGCCGCCAGGAAGGTGTTGGCGATGCCGCCACCTACGATCAACTTATCCACCTTGGCGAGCAGCGACTCGAGCACCGTGAGCTTGGTCGACACTTTCGAGCCCGCCACGATCGCGACCAGCGGCCGTGCCGGTCGCGCGAGCGCCCGCTCGAGCGCCTCGAGTTCGCCGACCAGCAGCGGACCCGCACAGGCGATGGGCGCAAAGCGGGCTACGCCGTGCGTGCTCGCCTCGGCGCGGTGCGCGGTGCCGAACGCGTCCATGACGAACACGTCGCAGAGTGCCGCCATACGCCGCGCAAGGGTTTCGTCGTCCTTCTTCTCGCCCTTGTTGAAACGCACGTTTTCGCAGAGCACGACTTCGCCCGGCGCGCACTCCACACCATCGAGCCAATCGCGCTGCAGTCGCACCGGCTGACCGAGCAGTTCACCGAGTCGCGTCGCAACCGGCGCGAGGGAGTTTTCAGCGGAAAACTCGCCTTCCTTTGGTCTGCCGAGGTGCGACAGCAGGATTACCCGAGCACCCTGTTCGACCGCTGCGCGTATCGTTGGCAAGGCCGCACGAATGCGCGCATCGCTCGTTACCACGCCGCCCTCGACGGGCACGTTCAGATCCTCGCGGATCATGACGCGCTTGCCCGCAAGGGCCTGATCCGCCATGCGACGTACGCGCATGCTCAGCCAGCCCGCGACCAGGCCAGCGCGGTGTCGAGCATACGATTGGAGAAACCCCACTCGTTGTCGTACCACGAGCAAACCTTCACGAGCGTGCCACCCGTGACCTTGGTCATCGTTGCGTCGTAGGTCGAGGAGTGCGCATCGTGGTTGTAGTCGATCGACACGAGCGGCGCATCCGTGTAGGCGAGGACGCCCTTGAGCGGACCTGCCGCAGCCGCCTTGAGCAGGCCATTGATTTCATCGACCGACGTCGGCCGCTGGGCCGTAAACGTGAGATCGACCAGCGATACGTTGATGGTCGGCACACGCACGGCAAAGCCATCGAACTTGCCCTTGAGCGCGGGCAGCACGAGACCCACGGCCGCGGCCGCACCCGTCTTGGTAGGAATCATCGACATGGTTGCCGAGCGCGCGCGGCGCAGATCCGAGTGGTAAACATCGGTCAGCACCTGATCGTTGGTGTAGGCGTGGATCGTGGTCATCAAGCCACCGACGATGCCGATTTTTTCGTGCAGCACCTTAGCCATGGGCGCGAGGCAGTTGGTGGTGCAGGACGCGTTCGAAACCACCGTGTGCGAGGCGCGCAGCACGTCGTGATTGACGCCGTAAACCACGGTCGCATCGACATCATCACCGCCCGGCGCGGAGATCAGCACCTTGCGGGCGCCGCCCGCCAAATGAGCACTCGCCTTCGCCTTGCTTGTGAAGAGGCCAGTGCACTCGAACACAATGTCGACGCCGAGCTCGCCCCAAGGCAGCTTGGCCGGGTCGCGCTGCGCGAGCACGCGGATACGATCGCCGTTGACGATCATCGAGTCGCCCTCGACGCTCACCTGCCCGTTGAAGCGACCGTGCGCGGTGTCGTATCGCGTCAGATGCGCATTGGTGTTGGCATCGCCGAGATCGTTGATGGCGACGATCTGGATCTCGCCCGTACGGCCACTCTCGTAGAGGGCGCGCAATACGTTGCGGCCAATGCGGCCATAGCCGTTGATGCCTACCTTGATCGCCATCTGTTCAATCTCCTTGTCTAGGTCCGTTAAGTAATGACTCGAGCGCGCGGCCGATGTGCGCCGCAGTCAGCCCGTAATGATTGAAAAGATCCGCGGCCTTGCCCGAAGCACCGAAGCGATCGATACCGATGACGCAGCCATCGCTGCCGACGTACTTCCACCAACTCTGCGAGGCGGCCGCTTCGATGGCCAGCCGCCGGCGCACGGCGCGCGGCAACACCGCTTCGCGCCACGCAGCATCTTGCGCATCGAACACGTCGGTACAGGGCATGGACACCAGTCGCACGCGTCGACCTGCCGCGTTAGCCGCACGCACCGCTTCGGCCGCGGGCGCAACCTCGGAGCCGGTGGCGATGAGGATGGCCTCGGGCAAACCCTCGCCCGCAGGCTCGATCAGCACGTAACCACCGTTGGCGACGGCGGCCTGCTGCGCGGTATCACGTGGCTGCTGCGGCAGGGCTTGCCGCGTCAGCACGAGGCTCGTGGGTCCCTGCTGCCGCTCGATGGCAGCGAGCCAAGCGTGCGCCGTTTCCCAAGCATCACAGGGACGCCACACGCTGAGATTCGGCATGGCACGGAGCGAGGCCAGGTGTTCGATGGGTTGATGCGTCGGCCCGTCTTCGCCGAGCCCGATCGAATCGTGCGTGTACACGAGCAGGATGCGCTGGTGCATCAGCGCCGCAAGTCGCACCGCATTGCGCGCGTAATCGGAGAACACGAGGAAGGTGCCGGCGTAAGGCGCAAAACCGCCGTGCAGCGCCAGCCCGTTCATCATCGCGGTCATGGCGAACTCGCGTACGCCATAGTTGATGTAGTTGCCCGAGGCATCCGCAGCGGTGACCGCCCGCGAATCCTTGCGGAAGGTGTTCACCGAGCCGGTGAGATCCGCCGAACCACCGAGCAATTCGCCCATGCCCGGCCCGAGTACGTTGAGGATGGCGCCGGAGGATGCGCGGGTCGCCTGGCCACCCGTCACCGCGAGCGCTGCCGCGAGCGCCGCGTCGCGCAAGGCCGGCCAGTTCGTGGGCAATCCGCCCTGCATGCGACGGGTGAACTCGGCAGCGAGCTCCGGGAATTCGCGACGATAGCGGTTAAAGCGGCGCTGCCAGGATTTCTCGGCCCGCGCGCCTCGTGCACGCTGATCCCACGCCGCGCGCAATTCTTCGGGCACGACGAACGGCTCATGCGACCAGCCGAGTGCCGCACGCGTGGCCGCGATTTCCTCGGCGCCAAGCGGCTCACCGTGGGTCGACTTGCTGCCCTGCTTGTTCGGCGCACCATAGCCAATGACGGTGCGCGCACAAATCAGCGTCGGGCGGGCACGATCGGCGCGCGCACGACGCAGCGCCTTGGCCACGGCCTCGCCATCGTGCCCATCGACATCCTTGATGACCTGCCATCCGTAGGCCGCGAACCGCTTGGGCGTGTCGTCGGCCATCCAGCCCTTCACGGCACCGTCAATCGAGATGCCATTGTCGTCGTAGACGCAGATGAGCTTGCCGAGACCGAGTGTGCCGGCGAGCGAGGCCGCTTCGTGGGA
>Ga0315906_10006773_pt1 | contig 14105 bp, 9 predicted proteins | sample LakEriMetagenome_4_FD_203526 | JGI IMG/M metagenome (GOLD analysis project Ga0315906, IMG submission 203526) | Freshwater fungal communities from buoy surface, Lake Erie, Ohio, United States - Buoy 2 MA122 | ecosystem: Environmental > Aquatic > Freshwater > Lake > Lake biofilm | place: USA: Lake...
ATTGCTCCGGACCGAGGAGCCTTGGTGGGTTCAATTGCAATGGAAGCTCAAGGCCGCAGAGCGCAAGATCCGTCCGACGGTCCATCGGATCCGAGCTTGGATTCGTGGCGAGTCGTCGCCCGAGGCGCTGGATTTCCGTAAACTCTTCGCTGCAAAGCCTTGGTATTTGGGATTCTTGACAGGGCTGACGCTTGCGGCCATCGCGGCGATGGTTTTATGGATCGTGATCCGCTTTTGGTTGGTGTTCTTGTTGCTCGCTGGGGCTTTTGCGATCTATGGTCTATGGCGGAGAATAACCAAGAAGCGTCGAATCCATGGGGGGCAGGTAAGCCCCAAACGTGACATACGCAAGCAGCGTCGACGGACGAAGCGGTATGCGAAACAGATGCAGCGATTGGTCGATCAAATCAACGAGCAACACGTGGTCCGAAATTGGCTGATCCCTACCCCCTTTTGGCCCGAGGTTCATAGGATCACACACCGAAAGTCCATCGTCTGTCCTGATTTGGTGCTTCAGGAATATCCGCTGCGATTTGCCGATGCAGGTTCGGAACCGATTTACTCACGCATCCTCCATACGCTCCAAGAAGCCCAGCAGTTGATCTGCTACAGCCAAACGGTTAAATCGCATCAGTTGGTACATGGAGTAGGATTGGCCAGTGAACAAATCGAGGTGATCGGACACGGAAGGGTTGAACTCAGCGATTATCTCAAGTTGGGCAAAACCAATCCTGATCAGGCAGAGCGAAGGCAGATCGCCTTGGAGCACCTTCGGAGCTATCAGCGTAGTTTCCTATCGAGCAATCCTTATTGGAATCGGTTCGTTTGGGATCGCTCGAGCTATGTCTTTTACTCTTCTCAAGCCCGTGGACAGAAGAATATTTTGTCGCTGCTGCGCGCGATTGAAATTCTCAGGCACCGAGGTGAGGATCCCATCAGGTTGGTGCTGACTTGCGAGCGCGCGGCCGGTTCGCAGATCGACTCGTTTGTATCCGAGCATCAGTTGGATGCTTGGGTGCTGTTTGCACCAGGAGTATCCAATCAGGTGCTTGCATCGTTCTATTGCTTGGCGAGTTTAGCGGTCAACCCAACGCTCTTTGAAGGTGGTTTTCCGTTCACGTTTACCGAGGCTTATTCGGTAGGAACGCCCAGCTTGCTGAGCGATATTTCTATGGTGCGAGAGAAATTGGCCGATGGAGAAAACGAGACAGGATGCCTGCCAGAGCGGATGCTATTTGATCCGATGAATCCGTTGGACTTGGCCGAGAAGATTCGCTGGGCGGTGGCCAATCGCCAGGAGCTCTTGGCCTTGCAAAGTGGGCTCTTCGGGGCGTTTCCTAGCTGGGAGCAAGTCGCACGGCGGTACTCGGATTCTTTGCGTCGTTGAGCGGATCCGGTTTGAATTCGGGCAGAGTTTCACTCGGTGTCTTGCAGCGTAGGTGCGTGGCGTTGCTTTAAGACGGCTTGGACGGCCAGTCGCCTGAGTTCGATAGCATCACCGACCTCCGAGGAGAGGCTTGGTGAGCGGTTCAGGAGTTTGTCCATCTCCACCGATGGTAACCACAAAAGAGTCACATCGCTTTTGGCTCGGAGGGAGATCGCATCGGAGGAGGATCCTGCGGTGAGGTTTTCGCCGAAGCATTCGCCGGTGCTGATATTTGAGACGAGCAGTTCCTGGCCGTCGCTTGCCGATGCGAGAATTGCGATATCGCCACGGAGAATCAGGGCGCAGCCCTCGAACGATTTCGTTGGAGTATGCAGGAGTTCGCCTTGAGTGAATTCTCGCAGATCCAGGGTGGCTAGATCGGACGGTTGCAGAGCGATTTTGAAGCGAGGTTGTTCGTTGAGCCACTGGGTAGTGGACTTTTGCGGTTTGCTGGGATCCTCTCCGGGGCGGTATTCCATTTGAATCGGGAATGGAATAGTCAAACCTTCTCGGCGAGCCAAGTACCACAGGCGGGTCATGACACGGTCGCGAGTCGCTCCGAGGGTTTCTTGGGCTTCGACGGTAAAAATCATCCTGTAAATGATTGAAAAGTCGGCGTAGTTGAACGTTCGGACGAGGGGCTCAGGGTCGGTTTTGACCCCTGGGGTGTTTCGGAGCAGCTCGAGCAGAAGTTCTTTGACTCGATTCGGAGGATCGTCGTAGCTAAAGCCCATATCGACGACTTCGGTGCGTTCGGGGGTCGGACGCGAGAGGTTGCTGAAGGCCCCTTTGTAGAGCGATACGTTGGGAACGACGCGAATTTCGCTAGTGGGGGTCTGGATGTGAACGGATCTCCAGTTGATTTCGGTTACTTTGCCGGTGACCCCATCGACGTTAACCCAATCACCGACGTTCAAGGGTCTCTCGAGCAGGAGCATCAATCCTGAAACGATGTTCCCTAGGGGCTCTTGGAGCGCCAAGCCGATGACGATCGACCCTAGGCCTAGGGCAGTCAGTGCCCCTTGGATTTCCATTCCCCAAACTTTGCTGTAGATGACCATGGCACCGATGGCCACGAGTAGGGCTTGGGCTAGGTCACGGAAGAGTTTGGGGAATCGTTCGCCAAGGGCCTTTCGGTTGCCCATTCCGAAGACGATGTCGTTGATGATTCCTAGCAGCGCAAGGAGCAGTGTGATCCAGAAGGCGGTTTCAACCCAGCGCACGAGGCTAGAGTCCCCTGGCAGATTCAGAATCCAGGTAAGGAACAGCAGAAGAGCCAGTGAGGGCAGGACCAGGTTTCGACAGGTCCTAAGGGTCTTGGCCAGCGGGTTCGAACGGCGTTCGAGGAAGCCGATCCATTCGTTGAGAACCAGCAGTGCGATGGGGAACCCGATTGCCAGCGCGATGGCTTGGAAGATCGGGAGTTGGCTAAGTTCGCTCAAGCCGTTCATACCGACACCTGCCATGCTTCGATGGGTGGGCGGCCATCGAGTTCGACTTTGCTGGGACCTACGAGTTCAAACTGATCGCCGATGCGATCACGGACCGATTGGGTCACACGGATTGACGAGCTATTTTTTCCGGTAGCAAGTTTCTTGGCGATGGTGACCGTATCGCCCCAAAGGTCGTAGAGGAACTTGCGTCGTCCGACGACCCCTCCGACGACTGGACCGGAGTTGATGCCGATGGCGACGTGGAGTTGGGCTTTGAATTCTCGGTGGGAGTGATCCACGATGCGCACGGCCTCTTGGGCGAACTGAGCCATACGTCGGGCGTGGTCTGGACGGTTGACCGAAAGGCCGCAGACGGCCAAGTAGGCACCTCCGATGGTTTTGACTTTCTCGATGCCGAACTTCTCGGCGGCTTCGTCCAGCGAGGCGATCAAGTCTCCGAGGACGTTCAGGGCTCTGGATTCTCCGGCTTCGTGGCTGAAGTCTTCGAGTCCGATCAATTCGGCGAAGAAGACCGAGACATCGGCGAATTGCTGGCTTGCGCGTTCGTCGCCATCTCGGCGTTGAGCGATGGCAGAGGCCGGCAGGATGCTAGAGAGGAGTTCTTCATTGGCTCGAATTTGCTGTTCGAGTTTGTTGGTTTGGGTTTTGATGCTTCGCGACATGCTGTTGAAGACGGTGCCGAGTTCACCGAATTCGTCCTTGGTCGCCACGTGGACTTGGACATCGGTATCCCCTTGGCCGAGGCGTCGTGCGCCTTGGATCAACTGTCTTAGGGGTCGGATCATCCAGTTGGAGAACAGCAGGGCAAGCAAGCTGCTGAGCAGGGCCATGCCCGAGGCGGCCGTGAGGACTTTTCGTCCGAAGTCCCGGATTGGAGCGTAGGCTTCATCGCTATCGATTTCAGCGATCACACCCCAGCGAAGGGAGTTCAATTCGATCGGGCCGTAGGCGCTGATGACACTTTTGCCTCGATAATCGGTCGTCTCTACGATACCGCTTTGACCCGCCAGAGCCGCCCGAGCCGATTTGGTGTCGACAGGCAAGACCCCCATCACGTTGCCTTGATGTTGAACTTGGTTGACGATGGACTCAGCGACACCTGCTTTTTTTAGTTCCTTGAGAAATTCATCAGGGGCTTCCATCATGAATCGACTGCGGCTGCGCATGGTCAAATCCGGACCGACAAGATAGCACTCACCGGTATCGCCGAGACCCTCTTCACGCCATTTCCCGTCGCCGGTCATCAGGGAGTTGAAGCTATCGACTGGGAACTGAAGGACCAGGATCCCGATCATCGAGGCTCCATCGAAGATCGGGCTCATGGCAAATGCCATGGGTCGACCTAGGCTTGGTCGGTACGATTCGAAGTCTGCAATTTTGTAGACATCGCGGTCTTGGGCAAAATGCAGTTCTTTGACTTTGCGAGCCAGTTTGGTGTTGCTGTAGGGACCGTTCTCGAGGTTGGTGGCGAACTCGGTGGTCTTTGCATAGCTGTAGACGATGTTGAGGTTTCGAGCGTCGACGAGCATGATGTCCTCGAAGCCGAAGATTTTCGCCGCGCGTGCAAAGCCAGGATGGAGTTGTTCATGGACGGTTCGATAGTTGCTCAAGTCCGTCGGTGCGGAGTTCAGCAGCGCTTTGGAGTCGTAGGGGTTGGGGTTCGAAGCGATGTAGTGGTATTGCAGGTAACGTTCCGCAGGAGCTTTGGGGAGATACTGTTCGACGACGGGCTGGCCGTCGATGATTTTTGTTAGCTCAGGGAGGAACGACTGCAAGTAAAACTGTTCGAGCTTTTCGGATTCGGTTGGGTTGATAGGTGTTTGTTCGAGCTCATCGTAGGCTCTGGAAAAGGCTCTCATTCCATCGAGTGCGATCCGGCTATCGGACATCGAGACGACCTGGTCTCGGAGCGATTCAAGTTTGGTTCGCAGGGCGGTTGTTTTGGCGACTTGGATGCCTTTCAATTGATTTTGAACCGTTTTTTCGATCGACGATTTCCCGGTGACGTATCCGACCCAAGCCATCACGGCCAGGGCGCTCAAGGAGACGAGCAGGAGTAGAAGGATCATTTTCGACTGGATACTCAGTCTATGGAATCCAAACATGGCGGTTTACTTCTTGCGTTTTGATCGTGTTTTCATCGCGTTTTGCCGGGCCGGTTTTTCGACGCCTATTCGGCGACGCGTCGCAAGGATATCTTACCGAGACGATACGTCTTGAACCAATACCGTACAGGGCGGTTATTTTTGGTCAAGGAATGCCGAATATTCCCAATGGAACGATTATTTATTTTAGGGACCGGACATCTTGATTCTCCATACGAAATACTGCGTGTTTTTGCAGGTATTTTTACTTGCTTGTATCGGTTTTGGTGGCGAATGGAATCGGGACGGCTCAGAGGGTTGTTTTTCGCAAGCAACGCCGCCAGAGGTTCAGGAATCCCCCTGGCGCTATGAGCTGCAGGAGTTGCTCGGTTGGAAGCTCCATATCCGCCGGGAGTTGATCGAGAACCAAGCCGAGGCGGCCAAGCTCAAGTTGGCCTTGGAGATTCTTCAAAAGCAGCTCGAGCAGATCGTCCGCGTCGTTCCGGGTGATTGTGTCGCCAAGCTCCAGCGGGTTGAGTTGTGGTTTTCGCCGGTTTACCCCGACGAGCAACCCCGGGCTGAGTACCATCCTGGGGCTGGTTGGTTGAAAGAGCATCGCCGGGATCCGGCGATGGCCAAAGGGGTGGAGTTTTCGAATGTAGGGATTTTCGAGGCGGAGTTTCGGCGGATGCCCAACTTTGCACTCCACGAATTGGCCCATGCGTATCACGACCAGTGTCTCCAGGCCGGCTTTTCGAACCCAGAGATTCAGGAAGCTTTCGAGAGGGCCAAGAAATCGGGTAGTTACGAGCGGATCGAGCAGAGGCTCGGCGATGGTTCGGCCCGTCAGACTCGGGCTTATGCAATGAGCAATCCGGCCGAGTATTTTGCAGAGTCGACGGAAGCATTTTTTTCGACGAACGATTTTTTCCCGTTCTCGCGCGAGCAGCTCAAGGAGCACGATCCAGCGATGGATCGATTGCTCGAAAAGCTCTGGAAATGAATCCAAGAGGTCCTTGAAGCCCAAATCGAGGACTTGGTCGTTTTTACCGACCGAATTGGGGAGGAATTGGGCCCTGAGAGACTATGGCCTGATTTTCGGCGGGTGCTGAGGATAGAATAAGCGCAAGCGACAATCAGCCAAGTCGCCTAGTGGGTAACTGAAAACGAAAAGAAAAAAGAAAGAAGAGCAATATGAGCGGGATATTCCTAGGTCTGTTTGGTTTTATCGCGTTGGTCATGGTTTTTGGCGCCGGGCTGTTGTTTTATGTCATCGGCCTCTACAACGGGCTTGTCACGCTCAGGAACCGTTTTCAGAACGCTTATGCGCAGATCGATGTGCAATTGAAGCGTCGCTATGATTTGATTCCCAACCTGGTGGAAACTGCCAAGGGTTACATGAAGCATGAACGAGAGACACTCGAGGCGGTGATCCGAGCGAGGAATACGGCCATGGCGGCAGGTCAGAAGGCGGCGGCCAACCCGGGCGATCCATCGGCGATTGAAAACCTTTCGACTGCAGAGGTGGCATTGGCAGGCTCGCTCAACAAGTTCATCGGACTCGCTGAAGCTTATCCCGATCTCAAAGCCAATCAGAACATGCTTGCCTTGCAAGAGGAGCTTACCAGTACCGAGAACAAGATTTCGTTTGCTCGCCAGGGATTCAATGACGCCGTCACCGCCTACAACACAGGGATCGAGACTTTCCCAGGCAACTTGGTTGCAGGATACGGTAATTTCCAGCGAGCGGCACTTTGGGAACTGACCGATCCGCAAGAGCGCGAGCCCGTCAAAGTTTCGTTCTAGCGAGTTTCAAGCTGGGTTTAAACCCCGTACGAACACCATGGCGTAGTGTCGATCGGTTTAGGCTGCTTTGAATTGAGGGATGACAGTGGACTTTTTCGCACATCAGGATCAAGCGCGTAAAAACACAGGTAGACTGGTATTCTACTTCGGTCTGACCGTCTTGATCATCATGGCGTTGGTCTACTTTGTGGTCATCGCGCTGCTTGCAACGGTCAGAACAGGTAATTCTGAACCCATCGATATCTCCAATCCCTTTATTCTCATCGGAGTGTTCCTCTCGGTCGGACTGGTGATCGCTTCGGGGAGTATATATCAAACCTGGCTCCTCTCGGGCGACGGGTCCGCCGTTGCGATTCAACTCGGTGGAGTCAAAGTTCAGCCCAACACTCGGAATCTGAGCGAGCGTATTTTGCTCAATGTGGTCGAAGAGATGGCATTGGCCTCTGGCACGCCCGTTCCTCCGGTATACCTCTTGGAGAACGAACAAGGGATCAATGCCTTTGCGGCCGGGACGACCCCCCAAAACGCGGTCGTGGGTGTCACTCGAGGGTGTATTGAGACCCTCACTCGCGATGAGCTTCAAGGGGTCATCGCCCATGAGTTTAGCCATATCCTCAATGGGGACATGAGACTCAATATCAGGATCCTGGGTCTTTTGCACGGGATCCTCTTGATCGCGATGCTCGGATACAGTCTGTTTCGCATCGCTGCACACATGCCCATGCGATCCTCAGGCAGAAACAGCGACGATAGCAAAGGTGCCATCGGCATCGTAGCTGCGATTTTTATTTTTGGGACGCTCCTTTTGGGGATCGGCTATGCCGGGGTTTTCTTTGCGGGGTTGATCCAAGCGGCGGTCTCTCGCCAACGCGAGTTTCTCGCCGATGCCTCTGCGGTCCAATTCACCCGCAATCCGCTCGGGATCACCGGCGCATTGAAACGCATCGGCGGTTGGCAAAAGAAATCGATCGTCCAAGCGACGTATGCCAAAGAAGCGTCACACTTGTTCTTCAGCAAGGGACTTGCCTCACAATCCTTTGCGACCCACCCACCCCTGGAGATTCGGATTCGCCGGATCGAACCGACTTTTAATGGAAAATTCGAGGCGACGCATGTCCAGCAGCATTCCGAAAGCGATATCGTCGATCCTCGAACTCTCGGGTTCCAACGCAAATCTAGCGGCGCATCGGCTCACGTGGCCGCTGAGGCGGGTGTCGTGCATTTCGAAACCAATCCGCAGGACGCGGTCGATCACATCGGAAACCCCGAGGATCAGCATATCGAGCAAGCCAATCGGCTGATGCAGGAAATCGACCGGGAACTCATCGACGAGGTGCACGAGCCTTTTGGTGCGATGGCGATTATCTTTGCGCTCTTGTGCGCACCGCAGTCCGATGATGTACGAACCGCACAGATTGAACTCTTGAGCGGATCGGCACCCAAAGGAATCGCAGCCCATACGAGCAAACTGCTGCCTAAAATCGACGCTCTGCTCGCCGAGCAACGCTTGCCGCTAGCCTGCATGGCCCTGCCAGCCTTGGACCAACTTTCGAATTCCCAGACCGGTGGGTTCCGAACCATGGTCCGGCGCCTGATCGACGCAGATCGCCGCTGGACCATCTTCGAATACGCTTTGCAGCGGTTCATCACTCGACGGATCGTTCTGCGAACCGACGAATCCTCGGCCCCAGTCATGTCCAATGACCAACTGGAAAATGCCTATACCCAAGTCCTATCGACGTTGGCCAACGTCGGTGGCAATACCCATGCGGAGGCATCCTTTCAAGCGGGTTGGCAAGTCGTCGGACCGAAGTTGTTTGGGAAAGGCAAGTCTGCTAATCTCGTGGATCGAGACGCCTGCACATTGAAAAAATTCGATGTTTCCCTTGATCTGCTCGCCAGAATCGATGTCAAATTCAAGCGACGCGTCTTAGACTCTTTCTGCACGTGCATCGTTCACGACCAACGATCGACGATCAACGAAGTCGAGTTGCTTCGGGTCGTCTCCGACGCGTTAGGGTGCCCGATGCCCCCAGTGTTGGATTTGGCCCCGATCATTCGTTCATAAAAGCATCGCTATGGAACCGCAATGGATGGTGATCGCCGGAGTGGTTCTACATCTTACGCTCCAGATATCGCTGATTGTCCAAGCTATTTTGCGACCCCACCGGGACCCATCCTCGCGGGTCGCTTGGATCGTCGTGCTCGTGACGACACCCGTCGTGGGTATTGTCGCGTACATACTTCTAGGCTCAGTGAGCATCGGTCGATCTCGCATCGAACGTGTGGCAAAAGTCCTCGAGGGGCTTCCGCATCCGAAGGAGATTCCAGGAATGTCCGTTCGGGAGATTCAGCCCCTAGGCAACACCCGCTTTGACCATGTGTTTCGAGTCGGCTTCTCCATCAATGGGTTTGAGCCCATCGGTGGAAACAGCGCCGATTTGTTGGCTGACTCCTACGTCGCGATCGACACGATGGTCCGGGACATCGATGCGGCCAAAAAACATGTGCATTTGAATTACTACATTTGGCTTACGGACAACAGCGGTACGAAGATGGCCGAAGCCCTTTGCCGAGCGGCCAAACGCGGGGTCGTCTGCCGCGTGATGGCCGATGGGCTCGGTTCGCGCGACCTCATTCGCTCGGAGCTTTGGCGCACCATGGAGAATTCCGGGGTGAAAACCGCAGTCGCTCTTCCGATAGGTCGTACACCCTTGGCTCCCCTCTGGACGCGTGTGGATCTGCGCAATCACCGCAAGATCTTGATCATCGATAATCGGATCACTTACTGCGGGAGTCAGAACTGCGCGGATCCGGATTTCCGTCCCAAGCCAAAATTTGCTCCTTGGGTCGACGCGATGGTCCGGTTTGAAGGCCCGATCGCAAGGCAAAACCAAATTCTCTTCGCATCCGACTGGATGGCCCACGTGCACGAAGATCTCAGGGAACTGATCCTCGAACCTTGGACCGAGCATCGCGCGGGCCTGATCGCTCAAGTGGTTGGAACCGGGCCGACGATCCGCTATTCGGCGATGCCTGAGATGTTCGAATCGCTCATGTACACCGCTAGACACGAACTGATTATCACGACCCCTTACTATGTTCCCGATGAGCCCATGCAAGCGGCCCTTTGCGCCAGCGGTCGCCGAGGAGTCGAAACGACCCTGATCGTGCCGGCCAAGAACGACTCGTGGTTTGTGGCGGCCGCAAGCCATAGTTACTACGCCGCACTGCTCGATGCGGGAGTCCGTATCTTTGAATACGAGGGAGGTTTGCTCCACACCAAGTCCCTTACCATCGACGAACAGATGGGACTCATCGGTTCTGCGAATATGGATCGCAGAAGCTTCGAACTCAACTACGAGAACAATATTCTGTTCCACGATGAAGCTTTAACCAAAAAAATTCGCGAGCGGCAGTTGTCTTACCAATGGCAATCGCACGAAATCACGCGAGAACAGGTCGCCGCTTGGCCTCCATCGCGTCGTTTTTTCAACAACGCCATCGCCATGCTAGGACCGGTCCTTTAAAAAGCCGGTTCTCTTGCAAATCCGGTCCGATGATGAGTCACCCTAGAGTTGGTGCCTCGCATCGGATTTCGACGTTCTCGTTCTCAGCGAAGCGGTACTCAGTGAAACGGTACTCGTACTCGATGGCTGCTTGAACTGCGGCGATGCCGATCGTTGATCGAGGCGGTTCGCGGGAACTTGCGGACCAATGGGCCGGATTGCTATACCAGATCGCTTCGAGTACGAGTACGGAGCAAACGCACGAGACCATGTGGTGCACCGACATCGCTAGCGGTGCTTTCCTCACTTTTTAAATCGTGGTCTCCGGCGACATCGGTGAGCACTGACGATCGCATGCGCAGAGTTGCTTGACTTCGGATGCTTCTGGTCGCTGCGTGTTATTCATCCGCTGCATACGTTCCAGACGGGATGGGCCGCAAAGCGAACAAATCCCCAAGATCGAATCCCAGTCCCAAAGGTCGGCCGTGTAGATCGATGAACCCTGGGAATGAACGAGCAATTTTTCCAAGGCGGATTCGAGTTGAGACGCCCTCGGGGCTTGCCACAGGCCCCGCGATGTGAGGTCTTCCATGAAGCCATTGCCGGCTCGTGTCGGAATTAGGCTGATCCGTTGAGCACCCCACCGCGCAGCGGCTTGGCAACTGGCAACAGCCCAATCGACCGACTCGTCGATCGGTGTACCCATGGGCTGTAGCAGGACAAAGACACGAATGAAGATCTGCTCGCTTCGAAGGAACTCTAGGGCGGCTTGGAACTGCTCGAGGGACATCGATTTGTTGAGCCACCCCATCGCGTTGGGTTCGATCGATTCGAGCCCGAGGGCGAGCTCGAGCTCGCCCTCCATCCCATCGCGAAAACGCCGAACGAGCTGTTGGGTTTTCGAAGAATTCAAGAGGGAAGCGTGGTTTTCGACCACCAGACGCTCGAAGCCCTCGGATTGTTTCAAGATCGCTGGATACTCCGCAGGGTCGACATTGGCCGGATCGAAAAAATTCGCAGCATTGTAAAGCTTGAGCCATTCGGTGGGTCGAGCCTGAGAGTTCAAGGCAGGTACCTGTCGGTTCAATTCATCGATCTGAGACGCCAAGGAGCCGACAGGTGTGCGGTCTTGAGTTAGGGTGTACTTCCACAGATCGCACATCGAACAGGTAAAGCGGCATTCGGATCCGACGAGGAAATAAGTTCGCGCAGGGACCAATCCCCCCTGACCGTCGGGTTCCATCTCCCGAATCCAACCCATGGACTGACCTGCCTGGCGAATAGGCTTCGGTGGCCTCGCGGCTCGAACCTGCTTCGAGAGCGTATCATCCATCGAATCGATCCTGAGCGCAACGAGCTAAAAAAATCACGGCGGCGAGTAGATCGGCGGTGGTGCCCGGGTTCTTGCGATGCCCGTTCTCACGTAAGTAACCATCGAAACGGCTCCACGCCTTCTCGAATTCCGGACTGGCATAAGGTCCGCTTGCCAAAACGTCGGCTGCTTGTGACTGAACTAGGCCAGCGACCTGTTTGCCATGCTTGCGAGCGATCAGGCTATCGGGCCGCGAGGCGAGGATCTCGATTTGCAAAAGGCGAACCGCACCGAGCAGATCCGATGAGGACTCGAGAATCGCAAGCAATCGGTCGGTCCATTGGCTGACTTGGCGGAAACCATTGGCGTATTGCAAGGCGACATCATCCCAAGCCGATGCGATACGCATGGCTTCGAGGATCGACTCCGGAGGGGTAGATTGCACATCTTGGTTAGCGACTTGTCCCAAGCCGCCGGGGTTCGCGATTCGAATGGCTTGGTAGATCAGACGACAATCCTCGGGAGTCGAATCCTCGAGAACGGATGCGATGCTTTCTTGGAAGTCCTTGGGATTCCAGCCCGTTGAATTGAGCGAGCACAGCGCGATAGGTGCAAGCAGCAGGATGGTCCCTAGGCTCGTGTTGACCTCGACGGCTTGGACCATCGCTTGGACGCTGCTGTGGACGATCTGTCCGATCGAACGGGTCGAGAGCCGATCATCGAAAGCTCTGCCGATGGCTTGGGATGCCAGGACAAAGTGCTCGAATCGCATCTCGGAAAAGGAAGCATGGGGGTGAACATTTCCGGCTTTGATCGACGAGGCCTCGTGCAGGATCGCCCAGGAAACGCGTTGACCGACCGACAGGTTTCCCGTGATTTCGATGATGGCGTTCCTCGATGGGCGATTGGTTGGGTTCTTGGGTGACTTCGAGTAAGATTACCATCGAAGATTAGAAGATTATAGGTATCGAAGAGAACTTGGCGACAGCAGGAAAATCCGGATGAGCACACGCAGATTTTTTCTCCAAGGGGCCGTCGCCAGCGGGGTGCTTCTTAGCGCAAAAGCCCGTCGGTCTAGTGGTTTTGACAAGCTGACGGTTAACCGTGGGGCCGCAACGGTCCATCCGCTTGCCACGCAGAGTGCGGCTCGGATACTTCGGAGCGGGGGCAATGCGATCGACGCTGCGATTTCGGCTGCATTGGTGCTCGGGGTCGTCGATGGGCATAATTCGGGGATCGGCGGTGGTTGCCTAGTGCTGATCCGACGATCCAACGGGCAGGTCCACGCGATCGATGGACGGGAGATGGCTGGGCTCGGGGCAGGCGAAGGGATGTTTCTCCGGGGTGGAAAAGCCGATGCGTCGCTGAGTCAAAACGGGCCTTTGGCCTGCGGTGTTCCCAGTCAAATCGCAGCGATCAAGCAGATGCATACGTTGGCCGGGAGGATGGCTTGGAAGGATCTTTTTACCGATGCGCAGCGGGCTGCCTTGGAGGGCGTCGCGGCATCGAAATCAGTAGCTCGAACCATCGCCACGGAAGCCGATGAGCTGCGCAAGTACCCTGCTTCGAGTGCGATCTACTTCCATTCCGATGGCACTGCGATTCGCGAAGGAGAGCCACTTGTACAAAAAGATTTGGCAAGCACTCTTGAGAGCATCGCCGTGCAGGGCTCTGAGTGGTTCTATGAAGGTCCATTTGCAAGCAAGTGCGCAGACTACCTCAAGTCGATAGGCGGGATACTCACCCGAGACGATTTCCTTGCGTATCGATCCAAGGAGCGCACGGCGATTCGGACCAAGTACCGCAACTATGAAGTGATCGGGTTTCCACCCCCGAGTTCGGGTGGAATGCATATCGCGCAGATGTTGATGATGCTCGAGCCCTATCCGGTTGGGGCTTGGATGCGGTCGCGTCCCGAAGCGTATTATCATCTGCTCTGCGAGGTGATGAAGCGGGCCTTTGCCGACCGAGCCTACTGGCTAGGCGATAGCGATTTTGTCGATGTGCCCCAAGGGCTTTTGGATCGAGAGTATTCCCGCAACCGAATGGCCGATTTTGTCGACTCCCAATCATCGATGCAGATCGAGCATGGGACTCCTAGCGACTCGATCGGTCCCAAAGGAATCCTCGGAGCACCGAGTTCGGCCGAAGATCGCAAGCACACCACGCACCTGACGACGGCCGACGACGAGGGGAATTGGGTCGCGATGACTTGCACGGTCAACACCTCCTGGGGATGCAAAGTCACCGTGCCGGGGACGGGGGTCATGCTCAACAATCAAATGGATGATTTCAGTATCTCACCAGGGACTCCAAATGCCTTTGGATTGGTCGGCTCGCAAGCCAACGCGGTCGGTCCGGGCAAACGGCCCTTGTCAAGCATGAGTCCGACGATGGTTTTGGATGCTACAGGCGAACCTCTTTTGACGGCCGGCGCTGCAGGTGGCCCTCGCATCATCAACGCGACACTTCAGGTTCTGCTTCGAATTCTCGACGGCGGATGCTCGGTTTCCG
>Ga0315906_10006774_pt1 | contig 14104 bp, 13 predicted proteins | sample LakEriMetagenome_4_FD_203526 | JGI IMG/M metagenome (GOLD analysis project Ga0315906, IMG submission 203526) | Freshwater fungal communities from buoy surface, Lake Erie, Ohio, United States - Buoy 2 MA122 | ecosystem: Environmental > Aquatic > Freshwater > Lake > Lake biofilm | place: USA...
TCACGTAATAACATGGCGCCCTCCTAATCTCTTGCCCTAGTTGCTTCTAGCCCTAGTTACTTCTTGCCCTAAGGATACGCGCAAAAGTGCCAATCGCGCTCGCGACAGTCCCACTTCGAATATTTTCACGCTCCCCATCCAGGGCCAATTGAATGCTCTGGGTTACGGGCCCGGCGATAGCGACCCACACTGTTCCGGCAGCTACTCCATCTGATGCATCAGGGCCTGCAACTCCTGTAGTTGCTATCGCCCACGTTGTATTGAATTTTGCAAGCGCACCTCGTGCCATTTCAAAAGCTACTTCTTCGCTATAGACAGTTTTGGTCTTAATCAATTCAGCCGATACGCCTAAGTGAGATTGCTTTACTTCACTGTGATACGCAATTGATCCACCCACATAAATATCTGAAGAACCGGGAACGCTAGTGATTGCGTAACCCAATCCCCCGCCAGTAATTGATTCGGCTGTACTCAGAGTTTCATTGCGCGATTTCAAACTAGCGATTACATCTTTCATCGCAGAAGTAATTTCAGATGCGTTGCCCATGAAATTCCTTTCGCGTTACTTGCTTTTTTTGTTGATCGGTTTGAAGGCTGAGTAGATGTAATGCACTCCAGTGGCAAGAGTCAAAACTATAGCAACGGCCATAAAGCTATCTCTAAACCAGAACATATTCTCACTGAGCGGAAGCACATAGAAACCGACGCCAAATCCTTGAAATAGCGCCTTGATCTTTCCTCCGCGATTGGCAGGAATAACGCCGCGTTTAATAACAGCTAATCTAAATAATGTAATTCCAATTTCGCGAGACATAATCACAATTGTTATCCACCATGGCATGCGATCAAGTATTGATAGCGAAACCATGGCAGTTCCGATCATCGCTTTATCCGCGATGGGATCGAGAAACTTGCCAAATTCGGTGATGGTGTTTCGGCTGCGAGCCAGATTTCCATCCAAAATATCGCTCAATCCCAGAACGAAAAATATCCACCAAGAAATAATCTGCCATGTTGGGTCGTCGCCACCATTTTTAAAGAGCGCATAAGCACCAAGTGGCAGGAATGCGATGCGCAAACTCGTGATGACATTAGGAGTTAGAAAGCCGGGAAGTTTCATACTGCTTCTGCCACCAAATCTGCGCCAATACTTTCAACCACCACAGCGTCAACATACTCGCCCACCTTGAAATTTGTTCCGATAAAGGAGGTAGTTCCATCTACTTCTGGACCTTGGTGAGCCGCTCTTCCTTCTTGCAGTTCGGCATCTTCAATTAACACGCGCACTGATTGGCCAATGCGCATGCGTGCGCGTTCTGAAACCATTTCATCAGCCAAACTCGATAGCGATTCAACGCGCTGGGCAATTACTTCAGGCTCTAACTTTTCGGAAAGCGAAAGTGCTTCAGTGTTATCTTCATCGGAGTATCCAAAAACTCCAACAGCATCTAGTTGGGCCTTTGTTATAAATTCTGCAAGACCATCAAAATCTTCTTGTGTCTCACCTGGAAAACCAACAATGAAGTTAGAACGAATTCCTGCTTCTGGATCGAGTGCTCGAATTTGAGTGATGAGATGTAAAAACTTTTCACTGTCACCAAATCTGCGCATCGCACGAAGAACTGTTGGACTGGTGTGTTGAAAAGAAAGATCAAAGTATGGAGCGGTTTTTTCGGTCGAAACCATGGCTTGCAATAGTGATGGACGCATTTCTGCTGGCTGTAGGTACGAAAGTCGGACTCGCTCAACACCTGGTATCGCAGCGATTTCAGGAAGTATCGTCTCCATCAACCGCAGATCCCCTAAATCTTTTCCATAGGACGTTGTATTTTCACTAACAAGAAAGAGCTCTGAAACACCGTTATCCGCGAGCCACTTCGCTTCTTCTAAAATTTCTACTGGACGCCTGGAAACGAATGAGCCTCGAAAGTACGGAATCGCGCAGAATGAACATCTGCGATCGCATCCAGATGCAATTTTCAAGGGCGCCCATGGTGCATCACCTAAACGTTTGCGAAATAAAGTGCCGCCTGCGCCTACTTTGGATGCATACTCTTCATCTCTAACGGCCGCTCTTTCGACGGGAGCAATTGGAAGTAAAGATCTGCGATCTCGGGGAACGTGCGGAGTATGAGAATTTCCAGAGACTATAGATTGCAAACGTGCAGAGATATCTTTGTAATCATCAAAACCTAAAATCGCATCTGCTTCAGGCAGCGCTTCGGCGAGCTCTTGACCATAACGCTCTGCCATACATCCAACAGCAACTACAGCTCGAGTTACACCGTGGCCCTTTAAAGAGTTAGCTTCGAGCAAAGCATCTACTGAGTCTTTTTTTGCGGATTCAATAAAGCCACAGGTGTTAACTAATGCGACTTCGGCTTTCTCAACATCATCGACAAGGATCCAACCATCAGCGGCTAAGCGCCCTGCAAGCTCTTCGGAATCAACTTCATTACGGGCACAGCCAAGGGTGACTACTGCAACTGTGCGACTCATTGGGGTGATGTTACAGGTTATTGCTTAAAGTTATGAAGTAACCCCATATGTAAGCGAAACTACTTGGCCTTCGCTACCAATTTGCTCGGCAGCTTTCCCATTTACCGAGACATCAACTGCGCCGGCGTTGCCAGCCTTCATGCTAATTCGAGTGGTTGCACTGAAATTTAGTGTCTGCCCATTTCGGACTTGCCCACTGTACAAAGTTGTTCCATTTGAATCCGAAACAAATAACCATGAATTTCCACGAACAGCCGAAACGCTTACCGATACTCCAGTGCCAGAAGAATATGTGTCGCGAACATTTGTGGGCGTAGTCGTCGTGGCTGGAGTTGGTGATTCTTCAGTGGGTTCTGAAGGTTGTGCGGTAGCAGATTCTGAAACAACAACTTCTGGAGTACTAACAGTTGTTGTCTCTGAATTAGAAATAATTATCTGAACGGCAGCAAGAAGCGCCAATGTTGAGAGTGAAATACCCGCCAGTGTTTTCCATGAAATAGTTTTCTTGTCAACTGGATTTGTCATTACATTGTTTTCGGCCAGCATCTCTTGAATACGACGCGGTTGCATTGATTGTTCGTTTTCATACAATTCAAGAAGAAGCTGAGAATCCATTTTGATATGTGGAGCGATATTTCTTAAATGCCCACGCGCATAAGTTTCGCCGCCGCACTTTGTGAAATCATCACTTTCAATTTCTTTTAATAAACCAGCGCGAATACTTGTGCGTTCAGAAAGATCGTCAACACTCAGACCCGCATCAATGCGGGCCTGGCGAATGACTGAACCTAATGACATGTGACCTCAAAAAAATTGTGGGGGACGGACCTCTGTGTCCAATGGTAGACCCGCGAGGACTAGTGAAGTAGCCCCGATGCCAATTCAGGGGTCATCTCACCCCAATATCTCGCGTCGTTGAAATGAATAATTAGTAATCGCGAAGGGTTGCGAGCACCGAATCGAGTTCGTCTGGCTTTACCAACACAGTGCGGGCCTTGGATCCTTCAGATGGTCCAACAATTCCTCGAGACTCCATCAGATCCATCAATCGACCCGCTTTTGCAAAACCAACTCGTAATTTTCGTTGCAACATTGAAGTAGAACCAAATTGTGTACCGACAACAAGTTCGACAGCTTGTAACAAAATATCTAAATCATCACCAATGTCTTTATCTACTAACTTTGCTGCAGAAACTGGTGCTGTTACATCCTCACGATATCTTGGTGATAGTTGTTTCTTCACATGAGTTGTCACTGCTTCAATTTCACGTTCAGATACGTAAGCGCCTTGAATTCTTATCGCTCTACTTGCGCCCATTGGAATAAAGAGTGCATCACCTTGTCCAACTAGTTTTTCTGCGCCAGGGCTATCCAAGATTACGCGGCTATCTGCAAGAGAAGATGTTGCAAATGAAAGTCGAGAAGGGACATTTGCTTTAATCAAACCAGTAACAACGTCAACACTTGGTCGCTGCGTTGCAAGAACAAGGTGAATACCAGCAGAACGTGCAAGCTGAGTAATTCGAACGACTGATTCTTCGACTTCTCGCGCGGCAACCATCATGAGATCTGCAAGCTCATCGATTATTACTAGCAAGTAGGGGTATGGCTCAACTATGCGATCGCTACCCGGAGGTGGTACCACTTTGCCTGCACGGACCGCTTTATTGAAATCATCAATGTGCCTAAATCCAAATGTTGAAAGATCTTCGTAACGCAAGTCCATCTCACGGACGACCCACGTAAGAGCATCGGCGGCCTTCTTTGGATTTGTAATGATTGGAGTTATTAAGTGCGGAATTCCTTCATAAGCCGTTAACTCAACGCGCTTTGGATCAATTAAAACCAAACGAACATCATCTGGAGTTGCGCGCATCAAAATAGAAGTGATCATCGCGTTAATCATTGAAGATTTACCCGCACCCGTTGCACCTGCTACAAGCAAATGTGGCATTTTTGCTAGGTTCGCACAAACGAAATTACCTTCAACATCTTTGCCTAGCGCTACCAACATTGGGTGGTGATCTTGGCCCGCAACACTGGACCTCATGACATCGCCCAGTGCAACAATCTCACGATCAGCATTCGGTATTTCAATTCCGACTGCCGATTTACCAGGAATCGGTGAGAGTATTCGAACGTCACTGCTCGCAACGGCATATGAAATGTTCTTGGCAAGAGCTGTAATTCGCTCAACTTTTACGGCATTACCGAGCTCAACTTCATAACGCGTAACTGTTGGTCCCCGCATAAAACCAGTTACTTCAGCATCAATCTCAAATTGCTTAAAGACTTCCGTCAGCGATGCTACGACGCCATCATTTACTTTGCTCTTCGCTTTTGCTGCTGGGCCGGCGCGCAAAATATCTGGAGGTGGCAGCTCATAATGAGAGTCACTTGAAAGTAGAAGCTGGACAGGTCTGGCATCTTTGTTTACTGGTGCAACCGTTGGCTTGGGCATTGCTACGGTAAATTCTTCGTCAAACTCTTCTTCATCTAGCTCTTCTTCATCCTCCGTTGCAGCGTTCCAATCGGCAACAACTGGTGATTCAAATGGAGGGGTTTCAGAGATTTCGAATTCTTCGTCGCTTTCACGCCTGGCGGGCTTGCGATCCCACAACCATTGCAGTGCGCCAGAAATTCTTGAAAACACTTCTGAGGCTGGTGTTGCAGTGACAACTAAAACTCCGAATATGAACAAAACAACGAGTACTGGATAGGTCAACATTGTTGTCATTAGCAAAACAAGCGGAGTTGAAACTCCGTAACCAATCCAGCCACCGCCTTCTCGAATAGCTGTAGCACCTGTACCGGCAGAGCCATTTAAAAGATGCACCAAGCCAGTTGCGCTAATCAATAACGTGAGTGTTCCAACAATAATTCGGCCAGTTGCGGCTTTTTCATCTGGCACTCTAAATAACCTAATAGCGAAATACACAAGTACGAGTGGTGCAATTAATCCAATTCTTCCAAAAGTTCCGTAGACAAATGCATACACTGCTCGACTAACAACATTATCTGCATGTAGCCAAGTACCTGCTCCAGCAATAATTGCCAAAATTAAAAGTGTGAACGCTGCGCCATCTCGTTGATGAGTGGGATCAAGATCTTTAGCGCCACGAGCTATGAAACGAATTGCACTTCCTAGAGATTTTGCAATCCCTCGCCACAATCCGCGCAGTCCACGCGAAAAAGCGTTGCCTACTTTGGAACGCTTGTTTGAACTGCTCTTTTTCTTAGCCACACTATTTATCGTAATTGCTCAGCAATTGCAGCGTTGGCAGGCGCGCCGACTTAGAGAAAGTAAGAAGTTTTATACCTCAATAACCAGCGGAATAATCATTGGACGACGACGGTGTTTTGCGCCAACCCATCCCCCAATTGTTCGACGTACAACTTGCGATAGTTGATGTGTGCCGTTGATACCTTCGACGACAGCGGCAGCAAGTGCTTTTTCAATATCAATTTTTACTTCATCAAATAGTGAAGCGTCTTCAGCGAAGCCGCGAGCATGAATATCTGGACCTGCAACAATTTTTCCACTCTGCGAATCAATAACAACTACAACTGAAATAAAACCTTCTTCACCCAAAATTCTTCGATCCTTCAATGAGGATTCTGTAATGTCACCAATACTCTGTCCATCGACAAAAACGAATCCACAAGGCACGCCACCAACAACCTGTGCGACATGATCTACTAGGTCAACTACGACACCATTTTCAATAACAATTGTGTTCTCACGTGCCACGCCTGCATTGATTGCTATCTCTGCATTAGCCTTTAAGTGTCGCCATTCACCATGAACTGGCATTACGTACTTAGGTTTAACAATGTTGTAGCAATAAAGCAATTCGCCAGCAGCAGCATGACCGGATACGTGAACCATTGCATTAGCTTTGTGTACAACTTTTGCGCCAAATCGAGTTAGTTCGTTAATCACGCGAAATACTGAGTTTTCGTTACCCGGAATCAATGAAGATGCCAAAATGACTGTGTCACCTTCTCCCACTCGTATCTGATGATCGCCATTTGCCATGCGCGACAGTGCGGCCATCGGCTCACCTTGGGAACCAGTGCAAATCAATACCACGTTGTCATCGTATGAATCTAGTTCTTTTGCATCAAATAAAATGTCACCTGGAATATTTAAATAGCCCAAGTCACTGGCTATCCCCATATTGCGAACCATCGAACGTCCGATAAATGCAACCTTGCGATTATGAATAGCTGCAGTATCAATCACCTGCTGGATTCTGTGCACGTGAGATGAGAATGATGCAACAATAATTCTTCGTTTCGTCGATCTGAAAACACGATCGAGTACAGGCATGATTTCTCTTTCAGAGGCTGTAAATCCTGGAACATCAGCGTTAGTTGAATCTACGAGAAAGATGTCTACGCCTTCATCTCCTAAACGCGCAAATGTTCTTAAATCAGTAATGCGACCATCTAATGGCAATTGATCCATCTTAAAATCGCCAGTGTGCAGTACACGTCCAGCAGGAGTATTGATGACAATTGCGAGTGCATCTGGAATTGAGTGATTCACTGCCACAAATTCGAGATCGAAGGGACCAATGTCTTCTTGCCCGCCTTCGCGGACTTCTCGAGTTAGTGGAGTAATTCTGTGTTCCTTTAGCTTTGCAGTTATCAAAGCAAGCGTGAGCGCGGAACCATAAATTGGAATGTCGCCACGTTCACGGAGCAAATATGGCACTGCCCCAATGTGATCTTCATGTCCGTGTGTCAGAACTATTGCAATAACATCATTTAGTCGATCTCTGATGTATGAAAAATCAGGAAGGATTAAATCAATACCTGGTTGATTCTCTTCGGGAAATAAAACACCACAATCAACAATTAATAGCTTTCCATTGCATTCAAAGACGGTCATGTTACGACCGATTTCAGCTAATCCCCCAAGGGCGACAATGCGCAAAGCTCCTGGAGCTAATTTAGGCGGAGTTCCGAGTTCTGGATGTGGATGTGTCATGAGCGAAGAGTTACGCCACCTGCGCGTAAGTCTTCACGCAACTGTGCAATTTGTGCCTCAGTTGCATCTACTAAAGGTAAGCGCGTATATCCGCCAGGTAGCCCCATCAAATTAAGAGCTGCTTTAGTCAAAATCGCACCTTGCGTGCGGAAAGTTCCAGTGAAGACTGGTAGAAGTTTTTGATGAATTTCGAGTGCACGTGAAGTATTTCCAGCAAACCACGAATCTAGTAACTCGCGTAAATCTTTTCCAACAGTGTGACCACACACTGAAACAAAACCAACTGCTCCAACAGAGAGCAATGGTAAATTCAAAATATCATCGCCCGAATAGACCGGTATTCCGCAACGTTTAATTACCCAAGATGTCGAAGCAACGTCACCTTTGGCATCTTTGAGAGCAACAATGCGTGGGTGTTCAGATAATTTCACAATCGTGTCTGGTTCTATTTGCATTCCTGTGCGTCCTGGAATGTCATACATCATTACTGGTAGATCTGCGGCATCTGCAATTGCACGGAAGTGCGCTTCGATTCCAGCCTGAGGAGGTTTGTTGTAGTACGGAGTTACAACGAGTAATCCATCTGCTCCAGCTCGTTGTGCTCGCAACGCTTGTTCAACAGAGTGAGTGGTTTCATTATTTCCAGCCCCTGCTACAACTTTAGCTTTTCCTGCAACGGCATCTTTAACAACTTTAATAATCTGATCTTTTTCATCATCACTAGTTGTTGGTGCTTCACCAGTTGTGCCGTTAACAATAATTGCATCATGGCCAGTAGAAAGTAGATGCTTGGCCAAAGTTGCAACGCCATCCCAGTCAATGGATAAATCCTTCTTAAAAGGAGTCACCATCGCAGTAGATAGCCGACCGAATGGCGCCTGCGTTGTCATGGGCTAAGGCTATCGCCTAGTTAGGGCGCAATGCGTCCAGATTTCTCAAATGCTTTATGCGTAAGTGGCATTAATTTCGCAAATTCGGCTTCCATTTTCTCAGCAACCATCTCAATTTCGCGCTGAGGATAACTTGGAAAATGTGAACCTTCACGAGATGTTCGAAGCGACAAGAAATTCATGAGTGCACGAGAGTTCATTGTGACGTACATGGATGAATACAGACCTACTGGTAAAACAACTCGTGCAACTTCACGAGCAATTCCAGCATCTAACATCTTCTGATATTGCTCGTAAGCAACAACGTAAGCTTCTTTCATTGCCTTTACTGAAATTTCGTATTGCTCAGGCGTTCCATCCACAAATGTGTAGGCGCCAGTCTTTCCAACTTGAATTAGTTTACGCTCTGTACTTGGAAGATAAAAAACTGGCTTGAGTTCGCGATATCTTCCGCTCTCTTCATTGTATGAAGCAATACGGTGACGCATAAACTCACGGAAAACAAAAATAGGTGCTGACACAAAAAATGTCATTGATGTGTGCTCAAAAGGTGAACCATGTCGTTCGCGAGCTAAGTAATTAATTAATCCTTCAGAACGCGCTGGATCTTCACCGATTTCATCCATCGATTGTTCACCAGCAGTTGAGACACGGGCTGCCCAAATAACGTCTGCATCACTTGCGCTTGCCTTAACAAGATCTACAGTGACATCACTTCTAAAAACAATGTTGGACTCGCTCATGGGGCGACCTTATCTACTCTGCGCTTTGTGCCGTTGGATTTATACGGCAGAATTCGGGTGTGTCTAGAGTATCTTCCCCCACATTTCGCGACTCGCTCAGCGTCTCCTTCACTGTTGGCGCATACGGTGTTGCATTTGGAGCTGCTGCTGTAGCAAATGGATTTAGCGTCTTACAAAGTTGTTTGCTCTCACTTCTAACTTTTTCAGGTGCTTCACAATTCGCAGTTGTTGGAGTTATTGGCGCTGGCGGCAGTGCAATTAGCGCAATCGCTACAGCTTCATTATTAGGAATTCGAAATGGTTTATATGGAGTGCTCATGGCTCCAATTCTTAAAGTTCGAGGTTTCAAAAGAATAGTTGCCGCTCACGTCACAATTGATGAATCAACTGGCGTAAGCCTTTCTCAAGAACCACGCGGTATACAAGCTATGCGTGAAGGATTTTGGCTAACTGGTTTCGGAGTATTTCTCTTTTGGAATCTCTTCACTCTCGCCGGTGCACTGGGTGCCAAAGCAATGGGAGATCCATCTGCGTGGGGATTAGATGCTGCTGTACCCGCTGCATTTTTAGGACTTGTTTGGCCGCGACTTAAGAGTTCAACAGATAAAACATTGGCTGTTGTTGCAGCAATTTTTGCAATTGCGACAACTCCTTTCTTACCTGCTGGCTTGCCAATTATTGGCACTGCGCTCCTGGCCGTTATTGCAGGATTGTGGGTTAAGAAATGAATAACACTCTATGGATTGGTGTCATTGGTGCAAGCATTATTGCTTTTGCCTTGAAGTTTGCGGGCCACAGCGTTCCAGAGAGATTGTTATCGCACCCACTCATTAAACGGATTAATCTGCTTATTCCAATCGCATTGTTGAGCGCACTTGTTGCTGTTCAAAGCGTTACGACAAAGAGTTCCATCGTCATTGACCACAGATTGGCTGGTTTGGGCGCAGCTATTGTTGCCCTAGTTTTCAAGGCGCCTTTTCCTGTTGTAGTTGTAAGTGCGGCCATAACATCGGCTGGCGTCTACAACTTTTTCTAAATAATTGAAAGCGATTTCAACTTCGCTGTTAAATCAATGTCGGATGGCTCAGTTAGATGTGTTCCATCTGAAAAGACAATAACGGGAATTGATTGAGCACCACCATTGATTTCGCGAACTTTATCGGCTGCGCTCAGATCTGCTTCAACATCAATATCTGTGTATTCGACACCTAATTCGGCGAGCAATCTCTTTGAACGACGGCAATCACCACACCAGTCGGCGCCGTACATAGTTATCTGATCTTTAGACATCGCATCTTCCTTTACATGAATTTATCTAGGCCATGTGTTAGGCCAGGATTTTTAACAATACTTCTAATTCCAAGTAAAACTCCTGGCATAAAGCCTGCACGATCAAGGGAGTCGTGGCGAATTGTGAGAGTTTCTCCAACTCCCCCAAACAAAACCTCTTGATGCGCAACTAAACCTTGAGCACGAATTGAATGAATTGGAATATCTCCAACTTTGCTACCGCGTGCACCGTCGAGTGATTGCTTCGTCGCATCTGGCATCGGTTGCATAGAAGAACTTTTGCGCGCTTCTGTCATGAGCTCGGCTGTGCGCGCAGCAGTTCCACTTGGAGCATCCACTTTTGCCGGATGATGCATTTCTACAATTTCTGCCGATTCGAAATAGCGGGCAGCTTTGGCGGCGAACTCCATCATCAGAACTGCGCCTATTGCAAAATTAGGAGCGATTAATAGACCAACTTTTGGATGTTTAGCTAATTCCTTAGTGAGCGAATCAATTCGAGCTTGATCAAATCCCGTTGTTCCAACCACTGCATGGATGTCATTGATTATTAAGAATTCTAGATTTTTCATGACGCTATCTGGAGTCGTAAAATCAACAACGACTTCAGCCTTGTTGCTCACTAATTGATCTAAAGAATCTCCGAGATCAAGTTGCGCAACTAGTTCGAGATCTGATGAGTTGGTTATGGCCTTTACAACTTCTGCGCCCATGCGACCGCGTGCACCGAGTACTCCAACGCGGATACGTGAACTCATCGCGTGCTTCCTTTCGCAAGTACTTTCTCGAAATGTGCTTCATTCTTATAGGGACCTACAACTCCAAGCGTAGGCGTTTTAGTAAGAAACTCGTTGGCAATAACACGAATATCTTCAGGTGTTACGCGTGCAACTGCCTTAAGAATTTCGTCAAAGCCCATAATTTCTCCGTAAACAATCTCGCTCTTACCAATACGGCTCATGCGAGAACCAGAATCTTCTTGACTAAGGACAAGGGAGCCTCGGACTGCACCCTTAGCTCTTTCTATCTCTTCGTGTGACATTCCATTGTCGGCCACATCTGCCAAAACTTCTTGAATAATGTTTACAACTTCAATTGCCTTGCTTGGGTTACAGCCAGCATAAAAACCAATTTGGCCTGAGCCAGCAAATTGTTGTGCGTATGAATAAACAGAGTATGCAAGACCACGCTTCTCGCGAATCTCTTGGAACAAGCGCGATGACATTCCGCCTCCAAGGGCTGCAGACAAAACACCCATCGTAAAACGGCGATCATCATTTCGAGTAACGCCCTCCATTCCATAAAACATGTGCGCCTGTTCACTCTTGCGATAAATGATTCCGACTCGACCCTGCTTGCCGCGTTTGATTGGAGTATTAGCTCTGATTTGCGGAGTACCGCTGACGTCTAAGAAGTTATCGCGTGAGAGCGCTTCTTCAACCATCGCAACGACTCGCTTGTGCTTAATATTTCCTGCAACTGCAACAACCAAATCTTGTGGCAAATAACGTTTCTTGTAATAGTTAAAGACGCTGTTGCGAGACATGTTATTGATTGAATCAATTGTTCCAAGAATTGGTCGACCTAGTGGAGTATCTCCGTAATACGTCTCTGCGTATAAATCATGAACCAAATCACTTGGATCATCATCGCGCATAGCTATTTCTTCGAGTACAACTTTGCGTTCGGCATCAACGTCTTCTGCTGTGACAATCGATGAAGTGATCAGATCAGAAATAACATCAACGGCCATTGGTAGATCGGAATCAATCACCCGTGCATAGAAGCAGGTGTATTCCTTGCTTGTGAAAGCATTCATTTCTCCACCAACAGATTCAATGGCTGAAGAAATTTCCAATGCGTTTCTGCGTTTCGTACCTTTAAACAAAAGGTGTTCTAAAAAGTGAGAAGCACCAGCAACGGCTGGTGCTTCATCACGTGAACCTACATTTACCCAGATGCCAACGGCTGCACTTCGAACTGAAGATACTTCTTCAGTAACGATGCGCAGACCGCTAGGCAATACTGTGCGACGAACTGACATTTATTCGGCTGATGCCGCGCCTTCTTCAAGAACTGGAACTAGTGAAAGCTTGCCCTTTGGATCAATCTCACCAATTTCAACCTGAATCTTGTCGCCAACCTTCATAACTTCTTCAAGGTTTTCAATACGCTTTCCACCATGCATCTTGCGAATTTGCGAGACGTGGAGCAAGCCATCTTTTCCTGGAAGCAGTGAAATGAATGCACCAAATGCTGCAAGCTTTACAACAGTACCGAGGTAGCGTTCGCCAACCTCAGGCATTGTTGGATTAGCAATTGCATTAATTTGTGCGCGAGCAGCTTCAGCTGATGGGCCATCGGTTGCACCGATGTAAATAGTTCCATCATCTTCAATAGAGATATCTGCGCCAGTTTCATCTTGAATCTGGTTAATTATCTTGCCCTTAGGCCCGATAACTGCACCAATTTGATCAACTGGAATCTTTACAGAAATGATTCGAGGAGCAAATGGACTCATCTCATCTGGTGAATCAATTGCTTCATTCATTACATCAAGAATCGCTAGACGCGCTTCTTTAGCTTGAAGAAGTGCCCCAGCCAATACTGAAGCTGGAATTCCATCGAGCTTTGTATCTAATTGAAGCGCTGTAACGAAGTCTTTTGTTCCGGCAACCTTAAAGTCCATGTCGCCGAATGCATCTTCTGCACCGAGAATGTCTGTGAGTGCAACGTATTCAACTTTGCCATCAACGTCATCTGAAATCAGACCCATTGCAATACCTGCAACTGGTGCACGTAGTGGAACTCCAGCGTTTAGAAGCGCAAGTGTTGATGCGCAAACAGAACCCATAGAAGTAGAACCATTTGATCCGAGTGCTTCAGAAACCTGACGAATTGCGTAAGGAAACTCTTCGCGACTTGGAAGAACTGGAACAAGTGCACGCTCTGCAAGAGCACCGTGACCGATTTCGCGGCGCTTAGGAGTTCCTACACGACCTGTCTCACCAGTTGAATATGGTGGGAAGTTGTAGTTGTGCATGTAACGCTTGTGATTTTCAGGATTGAGGGTATCGAGCTGTTGCTCCATCTTAAGCATGTTAAGAGTTGTAATACCGAGAATCTGAGTCTCACCACGTTCGAAAATTGCAGAACCATGTACGCGTGGAATTACTTCAACTTCTGCAGATAGTGCACGAATATCGCGCAACCCACGTCCGTCGATGCGAATCTTGTCGCGTAATACTCGTTGACGAACTAATTTCTTAGTTAGAGAACGAAACGCAGCAGGAACTTCCTTTTCGCGGCCTTCAAATTGTGAACTTACTGACTCTTTAACAGAGGCACTAATTTCATCAATCTTTGTTTCACGCTCTTGCTTACCTGAAATAGTAAGTGCCTTTGCAAGTCCATCTTTTGCTGCCTTTTCTACGGCGGCAAAAACATCATCTTGGTAATCCAAGAAGACTGGGAAGTCAGCAGTTGGCTTTGCAGCAACCTTGGCAAGCTTTGATTGTGCATCACATAAAATCTTGATAAATGGCTTTGCAGCATCAAGACCTTGTGCAACAACTTCTTCAGTTGGAGTTGGTGCTCCACCCTTAATGAGATCAATCGTGTGTGTCGTTGCTTCTGCTTCAACCATCATGATGGCTACGTCATCTTTAGTTACGCGACCAGCAACA
>Ga0315906_10006778_pt1 | contig 14099 bp, 13 predicted proteins | sample LakEriMetagenome_4_FD_203526 | JGI IMG/M metagenome (GOLD analysis project Ga0315906, IMG submission 203526) | Freshwater fungal communities from buoy surface, Lake Erie, Ohio, United States - Buoy 2 MA122 | ecosystem: Environmental > Aquatic > Freshwater > Lake > Lake biofilm | place: USA...
GAATCCCAGTCCGTCTAAGTTTGTAAGAGCAATACTAGCTGAGAAGCTAACACGACCAGTACCTTGGTCAACTGTAAAGAATCTACCCACACGGAAGAAACCATTTTGATCTGTTGAAATCCAGAACACACGACCCTGTGTACGTTCTTTGACTTCATTAGACTGTTGCGGTACTCCGCCACGACCATAGATTTTAGTTGGATAATTGGTTGCATTATATCCACCAGTACCGATATCTAAAAAGTCATGTCCAGTTGCACGACAAGTACTGATATTGACTAAAACTTCTGCATCCTCATCCTTGCTTAATCCAACTCTTAGAGTTAAAGGATTAGTGCTTAAATTTGCGTTAGTGACAGAAGTCAATCCTGACTGTAAGCCGCTAGCAGTGGGAGTTGGATGAATATTAGAATAATCAGTGAAATATGCAACACCGTAACCCGCTGATACACCGGCATCAAAATATCTTACACTTTGATGGACAGCGCCGTCCCATGCGAATAACATTTCGCCAGTGTCATATCTAGCTATCTCTGCAGTAGTAAGTCTAGATACTGATATACATCTATCACCTTGTTTAGAACCTAAGGTTGCTCTGACACCACCAAATTTGTAATAACTGTTTCCTATGACTAGAGCACTAGCTGTATCTGAACCTGCATTGGTATAGGTAAATGTCAAATTGTTGATCACTGTAACTGTGACATCAGTTGCATCATAAGTAGCATCGTTAACATCAACATCAACAACATCACCAGTTACATAATTATGTGCCCTACCACAGACAGCAGTTGCTACACCACTTGTTCTACTTAAACTTGTCAATGGAATAGTGTCCAGTTTTGACGGTAAAAGAACACTGACATCACCAGTTGCAACTTTTGATAATTCATTGAGGCCCGTATTACTATATCTGAATGAAGTTAGTGATGGTGTATCGATCACTAGAACTGAATTAACGTTGTACGTGGCATCATCACATATGACTGTTACTCGTTCTCCTGGAAGTAATCCATGATTGGTACTGGTAGTAACAAGAGCTACATCGGTATTTCTAGATACGTTAGAAATTTCTGCGATTGCGGATCCACCTTTAACTTGAATACCAATATATCTATAACTTGCGTCTAATTGTATTAGTGCTTCTTTATTTGGCGTTACTTCACCTACGACTGATTTCGCACTTTCATTTGTGCCAGTATTGGCATATGTAAATGTGGTGCTATCGACAACAGTGACAGTTGCAAATGAATTGTTATATGTGGGATCGCTAGAAGATATAGCGGCGAATTTATTACTTTGCAAGTTATGTGGGGTCTGAGTTACCACTGTTGCGACGTTTAAGGATCTAGCCACAGTGTCTATAAAGACAAACTCACCTGTTTGTAGATCTCTACCGATGGAATCTTCTTGAGAATAGGCAATAGCACGATACACTTCTGGACTGGATGGTGCTGGATCTCCCACAAATGTTAACGCAGTACTTGGACGTATCGGGTTAGTTTCTGTTACATCATAAAATCTAAATGTCTGTAGTCCTCTCAACGTAACAAGTTGATTGTGTGCCACATCAGCTGCAAGTCCAGAAGCATCTGCATTTGTATTACCGCTACTTAATTGAACTCTAATCAGTGTTCCTGCAGGAAGAGGCGGACTTTCTAAAGATGAAACATCTTCCACACGGCTGATTTCATATGTAAATATGCCAGTTACTGGTCCGTGATTAATTTCTAAAGCAGTGATATTGTACGGAACATAACTGAAGTTATGTATAATAAATGATGTATCATTCTCTTCGCCAGTATTTTCAAAAGTCCCACCAGTCTGTTTATAAACTTGGGTACATTGTACCATATTGTCAGCTATTGTTATCTCATCTGGAACTTCTAATGGATCTCCACCTTCAGCTACAAGACCAAATATACCGTGGGCATTACTGCCATTTAAAGAACGAATCTGTCCACCATTTTTGGCGTAAAATGCAGTGTAGCAATAGTAGGTAAACACACTAACAGTTTCAATTAAGCCTTTATTGGTACAGACTAGACCATAACCTAAATCATTGATTTGAGTGTAGTCGTTTGACAACATACTAGTATTTCCAGCGCCAATAATTGTTATTTGCTCTGGAAGTGAAATCAGTGTATTAATACCTAAGGGACTCTGAGATCCTAATAGTAACTGATAAACAGGATAAACTCTTGACGGTGCTGCTGCTGGTCCATTATCGATTATTTCCACTAATGTGTCTGTTATCAGCGTGTTGATTCTACCTAAAGATGCACCTTCACCTGGATCTATAAAGTTTTTAACCTGAGTATATTCTGACTGTAGACTTGTGACTGTGGCGTTAGTTACAATATCTCTAGACATTGTTCTTACATATTCAAACATTGCTAGACACACTGGCAATGATGTTGATGACAATTGACGCACACCATTAATATAATATTGGAGTGCTGTTTCTATTATTTCGCTATTGCCGTTGTAATTTAAATCATGAATCAATGCTTGGATAACATAGTCAATGTCTCTTTTTGTTTTGTAAAGTTTCCCTCTATAGGTTGGATAATCTAGTTGTATCTTAGCAGCAACTTGAGCGATCATGAACTGTCTGTTTCTTTCTAATAATGCTGCTGCCTTAACATTCCCAGTTCCATCTCCGTGTACAGCATCGACTCTATATCTGTTAAGTCCTATTTGGAAAAATGATGGAACTTGTGGTTTCCTATCAACATTGGTGATTTTTATTGCAGTGCTGCTTACTTTGTTTGTAACAGTTGCAGTTAAATTACCAACGAAACCATCTACAAATTGTCCACCTCTAAATGCTTGTTTATTAATACTTTGACTAAAGCTCGAACTCTGTTGACAATAAGGGGACTTACTTAATATTTGTCCAGCAGGATCTAACACCATCATAAATCCACCGTGACCTTGAACAGCCATCTGTCTAAGGATATTGCTGTCGTTCATTAAGAACACGTCCATATCCTTATTATTTTTTGGTGTACTTTGTCTGTTTGATGGATTAGTTAGATAATGATATCCATAAGTAACTGTTTGATAAATGCTCCAATTACCTGATGTTACTGTGGTCAGCGCCGAGAATGCATCGTGTAGTGTGACTGAAAATGTTGTGCTACCACTCACTGCTGTAATAACGCCTTCGGCTGGTGGAAGATTTCCGCCCTGTGAAGCTCTAAAAAATGCACCCACCCAACTAGAGTTAGTTGTTCCAGAGCCCAATGTAACAGTGATATCGCCATCTAGTTGCGATGGAGTAACTGTTGTACTGGTGGCCAAATTTGCACCAACAAATCCTGTGGTTCTTAAACCATCAAACGTTTTATCTCTATAAAATGCGATTTGTGCCCATTTACTCTGACTTACTCTATCTCTAGGTCTAATAATAGTTCTACGCATTTCTTCACCGACGATAGCAACGTTGGGCGGAACTTTGATCGGAAAATCTTCGTAGTAGATGCCACTCTCAATGAAAATTGTTATGTTGAGTTCTTTTACAGCCTCGCCATAAGTTAGCTCCTCACCTAACTGGAACGTGCCTGATACTGGATCCAAATCCAAATAGTCTTCACCAATTATAGAGCTACCATCGGCACCGTAATAGTACACAATATAACCTTTGGCTCCGCTAGTATTACCTACAATTAATTTTCCAGGTATTAGATCTATGTTTAAAGGGTTTCCTTGATCTACTGGACTACCGCTATTGTTTCTAAAGAATAATCTACTATAGCCTGAAGGTGCAGTTTCAAGTTTAGTTACAGTTGATGTGACTTCGCTACTGGCATACGTGATTTTTTGATTATAAGGACCTGGCTCTGGATCTGCACTTTTAATCAAATAGTCAGCATGATCACAAGCCGCTGCAACACTGCCAAAAGAGTATGCCAGTGCTCTTCCCTCTTTTCCTGGCGGGGTATTTGTTTGTGCATCGTCTCCAGAAGTCGACACATATAAATTCACTGTGCTGGCAAAACTACTATTATCTACATAATATTTTGTAGCAGCCTGAAGATCGTCTGCACCATTAGGTGTTCCTGAACCAGCTAAAGTTCCTGGATGATCTGACAGTGTCAAAGACCCAGTCATAGTATCGCCCTGTCTTCTTACAACACTGGTTCTTGGCAGTGCTTCGTTACTGACCCAGAATCCTTGTAGAGAAGGATCATAGAACGAATCAGTTAATGACTGTGTACCAGTGCCACCAGATACAGTAATCCTATTGGTTCCTTCTTTAGCATCGTCGAAAGTTAAATGAACACTTAACTGGCTGGCGTTTACATATTTTAAAAAATATACGGGTTTAGCTGTACCCGTTCCAGAACCAACTCCGGTCGCAACAAATCTTCTACCAACTCTATTTTCTCTAGCTCCGATGGCAACGAAATTGGTATTACCTACGTTGTTAATTACATAAGTTCTTCCAGGAACAAATGAACCGGCTGAAGTTTGAGCACTTAGATTAGTTGCACTGATACCAGTAGTATTGTAGGTAAAACTAATACCATCAGCACCGCTGTCAAATCCATGATCTGTCTTGCTGACATTACCATCAGCAAATGTGATAACAATAGTGTATTCACTAGCATTTAATGGCTCTTCACGTAATCTAATTTGTCCCGAAGACCCAGATCCACCAGTTTGTTGAATGTACCTTCTATCTGCATAACCTTTGGTAATGGCTAGGTTATCAGCAGTAATTGTAGTTCCGTGTATAGCGTTAAATTGTGCTACAGCAATTGCTGTTGGATCGGAAATATTTCCTATGGGGAAAGTATTTCCGTTCAAAGGTCCAGAAAGTCTTGGACTTGTGTCAGCACTAACTTGACCACCGCTAGAGGAAATAGTAACTCTTGTTGGGTCCGAAGTGTCAATGGATATACCTGTACCGTTTACTAGGTTTCTTGCCAGTATTTCAGTTCCGGCATCATTAGAAGTTAATATTTGATTTGAACCTAATGAATTTGGGGTATTATCCAAATCTTCAAAACTAATCCTTCCTTCATTACTAAAAACAGCATATAGTTCGTTGAAGTTATCGTTAACTTTTCTAAAAGATTCTCGAATGCTATCGCCAGTGCCGTCATTGCCCTGTATGCCGATGTCAATTGTTTGCTTGGCCATTGTTAGTTCATCCCATCATTAAAATTATCCGCTGTTGCAAAGCTGGATCCGCAGCCACACGTGGTTTGGGCGTTAGGATTTTTTATGTTAAAACTGGCACCCATAACGTCTTCTTTGTAATCGATTTCTGATCCCTGTAAGTATTGCATACTCATGGCATCAATTAACACTTTGTATTTTTCCAAAGGTATTTCAAAATCGTCATCATTTTGTTCTTCGTCAAAAGTGAATCCGTATTGCATGCCACTGCACCCACCACCTTGAACGAATGTTCTAAGGGACAAATTAGGGTTGTTTTCCTCGTTAAGGAGATCTAGAATTTTTTCTTTAGCAGAGTCAGTTATTGTAATCATATTGATATTTATCAAACGGTTTTATAACCTTAATGTAAATATTTGATGTTCTTACATGAAGAAATAGAAAAACACTTATACAAGCGTATTAGTAAGCTAGGTGCAGAACACAGTTATGTTAGAGAAAAAACTGTGGCTGTGTTTCGCTGTGACAGTTGTTCAGAAGTTTTTAAAAGAGAAAGGGCCAAAATGAGCCCTAAGAGATTGAATAACAATTATTTTCATGTCTGCGCCAATTGTGACGCCAAACGATTCGCTCAACGTAAAGGTGTAGAACACAAAAAAATCTGGGATATGAAAGCCAGTAGTTTAGATGATATTTCTAAACTTTAGATTTTCCTACGAGCTTGATAAACCAATAACAGTAATCTGAATCATGAAACCTAGAATTGCTAGGACTGATATGATGATCCTTGTGCGTTTCCTCACCCCAGAGCAATCCCAAGAAGCTGATATTTTTTGCATAAGTTCCTGAATTTTTATTGACATCGCTATGTCCCCATGTGTTAACAATACCTAGAAAAAAAGCACATACTGTGACACTTACACCTGCAAAATACAAAACCCATAAGGGATTGATTAAAAATAAAATCAAAGCATATACTGAAAAAACTTTGTTATAGTGATTATGTAAAAACATTAGTTTTTTATCACGTAGTACATCTATAACAAGTTTTGAATTTACATTATCAATATTATACCAGCTAATCAAAGTCCTAAATTTTCCAACACTGTGTGGACTCTGTGGATCTTCGATGGTGTCAGTTTTGGCATGATGTGTTCGATGTATAATAGCCCAACCCAATGGTGTTCCCTGTCCGCTCATTATCATAAGCAGATAACAGAAATATTCAGTTAACTTGTTTCTGTATTCAAACGCTCTATGACTTATTTTTCTATGATACAGTGCGCTAACAGCGATACCAGATAAAATCCAACCTAAAAGTATACCTGCAACAAATAAAGTAAGATCAAAATAATAAAAGCAGGATAGAGTAAAAAGGAATGTAACAACCTTTAGTTGCTGTGTTGAAGTCATAGTCAACTATTTAAATTTTAGTTGCTAGACCTAGGGTGGAACTGACAGCGTTCCAATTAATAATTTTCCACTGGTTTTCTAAGTATTTTTTCTTGTCACTTTGATAATCTAATGCCCAGGCGTGTTCCCACCAATCTATTAACAGAACGATATCGTTTTTGATTTCGTGATTTGTGATAGTTTTGATTTTGCCGTCTCTGGCCAAATAGATCCAACCGCTGCCTTGTATTCCCATGGCGACTTTGTTAAATTCTTCTTTGAATTTGTCAAAACTTTTATAGTGCTTAGTTATGAATTCGCTGATAGCGCCAGATGGTTCGTTTTTATTATTGGGTTTTTGATATTGAGCAAATAAAATATTGTGTAAAAATGCACCAGCTTTATTGAACTTATCATCGCCCTCACCTTTATTAAATCTATCAACATAGCTTTGTGCAAGTTTACCGTAATGATAGTCCAGTGTTTCTTTGCTAATAGACGGGGCTAGTTCTTCTCTAGAGTACAAGAGCTTGTTAAGCTCTAATTTTTCTCGTTTTCCCTCTAGAATTGAAAGATATTGTTTGATTTCTTGGCTCATCATATATTTACTTATAAATAATCCACAAGGAGATTTAACCATGGAAATCGTACTCGTAGCAATCGCAGTAGTGGTCATTGGCGGATTTATCTATTACAATCGCTCTGCAAAGAGCTTTGATGTAAACAATGATGGAAAAGTTGATGCTGCTGACGCAAAAGCTGCTGTCCAAAACGTAGTAGAGGGGGTCAAAGCCACCGCTGACGTTAATAAGGATGGTAAGGTTGACTCTGCTGACGTAAAGGTAGTAAAAGAAAAGGCTAAGGCTGGGGTCAAAAAAACCACAGCCAAAGTCAAAGCTGCCACAGGTCAGAGAGGCCGTAAACCTAAGGCAAAATAATATAAGGGGCCTTTGCCCCTTATATTGTTCCTTTTAATTTTAAAAGTAAGTATTCTTTTCTTTCACACCATCGATATTCAAACACGGGCTCGCCTGGACCTGTAATCATACCAACACCTACATAGGCCATTTTAAACCATAACTGTTTACCGGTGTAAAAACAACGTCTTGGTATTAGTGAAAATTTAAGTTCCCAGCCTATACATCGGCGATTAAACACCTCATTAGACCAGCCTAGACTGTCCATTGGCATATTCGTATAGTTTGAAACTGGCTAGATTTTTAGCTTTTGATTCGCACATAATATCAAAATTATCGCGGAATGTTAGAGCCCAGTCATTGACTTCCTTGTTCCAGTAAAAGTTGCTGTGCGCCCTAAGTTTGGCTTTTTTGTGTCCTGTTTCTAACAGAGACTCCAGGATTGGGCGATTGGTAGCATCATGACCGACGAGTACATCTTCACGACTAACGCTGTAATGAATAACAGGACGCACACCACGCCAACTGTCAATAACTTTTTTAACACGGTCGTCTTTGGCACTAATATATTCTCCAGTCTTAACCCAATGGTGATGTATATCTAACACCAAAGCGAGATCGTTACATAGTTCGAGGCTAGCGTCGATTCCCCAGGACATTTCGTCGTTTTCGATAGTAATACAGTTTCGCGCTTCTGGTGAGAGACGCCCAAGTGCGCTTTTGATACCGGCTGGACCTTGTCTACCCGAGATGTGGACATTGATCTTGAAATCTTGAAATTGTTTACCGTATCCCATCCAACGGGCCATATCTGCATGATATTCGAACTCCTCTATTGAGCGTTTAACGATATCTGGATTATCGCTAGCAAGAACGGTGAACTGGCCAGGATGAAAAGACAACCTAACGTTGTTTTTTCTAGCCAAATCTCCGACCTGTCCAAATGCTTGCTCTGCATACCGAATAGCTCCAGGATCACGCCAAAAGTAAGACCAAGTAGGCTCAGTATAAACAGGCAAGACGTCACTGCTAATACGAACCATACGTAGTTCATCATCTAACCCTCCGACACGTTCAACAAGTTTACGAATACTTTCTATGTTATCTTTCATAAGATTCCATAGTTTTTCTTCTGCAACTTGTCGACTCTGTCTATTTAACCAAGCTACTGTAGTGCCACCAGTATTGTATTTTTTACAGTCGTCTTTGGGACCAATCCCATCAACTTGGTGGGGGAAATCAATCCATTTGCAGGCAAAACCGATACGTTTAATCATGAGTATATTTTACTTTAGTTATTGCCAGTTGTCAATGACTATTGGATCCTTTACCTGATCAGGTTTTGGATCACCATGAAATACTAGTATTTTGGTTTCTAATTTGATTTTAGGTTCATGAAGTATTGATGCAAATGTTCTTTTTTGTCCAGATCCTATAATTTCTTTACGATCTCTTATTTCCCATTTGTAACTTTGGCACCAGTCATCTGGCCAATAAGCGTAATTGTGTTTTATTTGACTATAGATCCAATCTTGATCACCGTGCATTCTCTTGGATTGATTTAGATCATTAACTAAGTTTTCCCAAACATTTGGAAAGGATCCGGACTTTAGTTTAAAAATACTGCTGTTAAATCTTTTCCAATCCGATATTTGTGAACGTGTGAAATCTCTTATTATACAAAATTTATCTGGTTCGTAATCCCAAAAACAATCAATGTTTTTTATAATCACAACGTCAAGATCGATGAATAGTAAATCACCAATTACTGGAAAGTTTTTACTAAACACATAGGGTTTGTACCACCAACCCTGTAACGATATATTTGACGGCAACGGCAAAATTTTAATATCAGGATGTAAATTGTAAGGATTTTCTGTAATGCAATAGAAATTTATTTCGTAAGTACTGTGTCGCCTCACCATGGAGTAAAGTCTATTGACATAGTCAAAATTGTACTTTGCCCCATGCTTGAGACAAATGACATTCTTAGAAATCATTTATCCTTCGTAGATAGCAGAATTACCAGCATGTTCGAACACTTCGGCACTCTTAAGACGCACCATCGGATTAACTGGATACCTTCCAGAATCTGGAAATTCCTTAAGTTGATCTAGTATTTCTGTCATTTTATTATATACCAACTCTGCGAATTTTTCACAACCGACTGCTGGGACTATTCTCAAATCACAGATACCACTCTTATCTTGTAGACCTAAACTAGCCATTTGTTTGAATAAATCTAATTGTGGATCGTCTTCGGCCACGACTAGAGTATGATCAAACATGTGATCAGCCCAATCTTTAAATTTTTTTAATCCACCAAAGTCCATGACCCAATTCATAGGATCTAAAGTTTCACTTTCGAAAATTAGTTTGATACCAATACTGTACCCATGTAACAACGAACAATGACTGTGTGTTGCTCTCCATTGTCTAAAACAGCAACTAAGACCTCGGTCAGTCCCATAAGTTTTTGTTGAATAGTATTTTACAGTCATTTTAGTACCTCGACACTGCAATTACGAGTTTCTTCTACTCTAACTTTAACGAGTTGAAACCCTGTGCTATCTAATTGAACTGGTGCGACAACCTCCATTAAGTATTTTCCCATGTTTTCTGCTGTGGGATTGAATGCAACAGTTACTACACCTTCTGGATCTAATTGTTTTAGTGTCTCCGCACAAGGATCGTTGGACCAAATTAAAAATTTGTGATCCCAGTTTTCTTCAATCCAATCGCAAAGTAAACTTTTAATTGCGCCAAAATCCATTACATGTCCTACCGAATTTAATTCATATTCGTCTGATTCTATAGTAAATGTAATTCGATAGTTGTGCCCATGTAAGTGAGCGCATTTTGATTCGTGTCCATGGACACGATGTCCTGATGAAAAATCGTAATATCTTTCAGCTGTGAGTTTTGCCATCTCTAGTCTCCTTTAAAAGTAGCAAGTTTGATGACATGCAGAATTTTTAAAGAGGGATGAATGCCAAGTCCTCTATTGTATAATTATACTTAGAAAAAAGAAAAAGTCAAGTTTTTTATGTTCTTCCAGGTATCTGGAATATACCAATCTTTTGTATTCCATTGTATATATTCTTTTTCTGGAAAGCATTCAAATATTTTAGGAAGTTGGTATATCCAATGACTATAATCTACTGGAAGTTTTGTGCTACTAGAATAATTTTTTGTATCTTTGTATACATTATTGATTCTATGATTTTTTCCAAATAAATCAAAACCGACTAGATTAATTTTTTTAAAATTTAAATTTGACGCCAATAACACAGCATATGGCCCCGTAGTCCAATGCCAAGGATCATCTGCTTTGCTAGATCCCTTATAAGGCAAAGATGGAACTGACCTAACTTGATTGTGTTTGTAATATGATAACCAATTTGGTTTAGTGTATATTGGTATTGATCGATAGGATGGATTAGAAATAATTTCATCTACCATCCGTTTGTCTACTGCAACAATAAAATCGCAGATTAAATCTCGATGTATAGCATTACAACCGATTATGGGTCTAGGTAGTTTAGATACATCTATTGAGGTACGACTTTCGCCATTACCTAAAACCCATATTTCATTCTGTTGCGATTGATCCAAATGGTAACCATTCACCTGGAGATCCTTCTCTTACACATATCCAACCAACATAGTCTGTTGCTTTTGGATCAGTGTTCCAGCAAACATCGCCCTTTCTAAAGTTACCAGCTGTGGGTTTAGAAACACCGGTAACAAATTTTTTGTTGTCAAAACTTACAGCACCGTTAACAGTAAAACTTACATCTGAAGTTGGATTGTTGACCCCGATACTCATTTGCCCATATACCGTTACACGTCTATTGGTATTATTTCTATTACCAATCTCAATAGACCCATAACTATCTACTTTGAACTCTTGTTCTTGATCGCAAGTCACTGTGAATGATTTGCTTACATCTACTCCATCTTTGGTAATTGATAAAGAGTTTTCACCACCTAATGTAATTTTATCGGTAACAGTGACATCTCTATTTGTACCAAATACAACTGTAGACTTTAATTTTGTTTCACCAATAACTTCTAATGAGTGTAATGTTCCAACAGAGTTTAAACTACTTTCAGTAACAGTGGCTCCTAATCTACTTCTAGAAAGCACCATACTGTTATTAATAGAAAAATATTTGCCATCTGCCAGGTCAATTATTTCGCTAGAATAAATTTTGTCAGGATTTGCAGTGTAAATCAACTCTCTATTGGTATTGTTGTGAAACCAAATGATTCCCTTACCATATACAGCATTATCATTTTTACTTTGAATAATAAAGGAGTTGGTGTTGTCAATGCCTTTGGTGTTGACGATTTCGTCAACTTCTAGTCTTCCGTGTATTCTTACTACTGCATTTTTGTATTTGCTGTTACCTACATCAATGTCACCAGTATTTTTAATACTAATTCTTGTAGTGTTATCTGTGCCTATATCTAAATCGGCATTGTTATATGTACCAATATATCCAACATTGACTTTATAACTGCTTAATACTAACTCTACATTATTTTCTGCAATAGTTAATGCACCGCTAGGGTTTTCAGTATTAATGCCTATTCTTTGATGATTGGGGTTAAAAAACATCCAATCACCGAAGTTTACCGCACCCGCTACATTCAGTGTTTTTAATGTACCTACTTTTCGTAGATTACTGTTTACAACAGATTGGCCCAGTGTGTCAAAGGATATAACTGGTAATTTATTAATATGATATGCATGATCTTTTGCTAGATCTATATTGAGTGTTGAATAAATCCTACCATCAGCTTTGTAAACTAACTGATCAACTACATCGCCAGCAATAAAATTAATTCCCTTACCATCTAGCTCTTCTTTGCTCTGCTCTACGAAATCTAACTGGCCGTCTGAATCAGTTTTTATATCAGTAATAATATTTTTTGCATTGATAGTATCAACAGTTAACGTGCCTAAAACTTCTAAGTTTTTGCCCAGTTTAACATTATCAGCAAATATAGCAGATCCCATCACTGTGATTCTATCTGAATGAGTGATATCGCCTTCGGTGTTTTTAACTCGTAGTCGATCTACTACAAGTTTATTATCCACAATCTGAAGCAGTTGATTCATAATAACATATCCTTTTCTATATTTAGCTAGAAAAGTCAATTATCGTTTTTCTATTCAGCCCAGAATCAAAAAAAAGGCACAATAACCTCAATTAGCGGGTTATTGTGCCTGGACTCAGTTAAGTTATGCTATTTTAAGCAGAATAGTTTCTTCATTGATTCTACCGTTCATACGTGCATCAGTGGCGTTAATATCTTCCAAGAACTTACGCAACTGCACCTTGCCAGCAGCCTTAAACTCTTTGAGCTTTTCTTCGGGCTTTCGAAGTGTTTTACAGATGCTTCGAACTTCGTCAAACCCAGTAATACTAGTTCCTTTAACATTGAGTTCTTGATATTCAGCAGCCGTATATCTGCCTAGTTTTCGATATTTGGTATTATAAACCCAAAGTTCTTTAGCACCTAAGATATCAGTGGGATTAATCGAAACAAGTTTTAGAGGTTCGAAGGTTTTTAGGTACTTCATCTTAGCAACAACTTTGTCAGCAGGTACTGCTTTCTTAGCACGTGGTTTGCGAGTAACTTTGGCTTCTTGCATCAGCATGGTACAGGCCTCGTTGACTTCACGTAGGAATTCAATAAAGGTACGAATTTGTTTTTTGCTACGATGACTGTAACCTTCTCGAAGTTGTTCATCAGCATTTCCACTGGCTAATTCTTCTAGTTCAGCAAGATCTCGAGCATAGAAATCACGAATAATACGAGCATGAGCAGCCTTGGCCTGCTTGCCTTTGAGCAAATTCAATACTTTAAACTCTTTGGGATTGAAGTTATCCGGATCAGTTTGCCAACGTTGAATAGCGTCTTCAATTTCTTCAGTCATACCAAAAGTAGCTTCGCGTACACGTTCCTGAATTGAGATTTGTGGTACGACATTTTTGATTTCTGTTTCTTCGTCCTCAACGTCCATTTTGCTATTTTCAACAATGTCTGCAATTTGATCACCAAGCCATAAGGCGCTGTTACGACCATGATTAAAATCTGCACGGACAGCAGGCATACCACGAAGCAAGCAACTAGCTATGCCACCCATTGTTCCATTGCAACGGAAATCTTTACTTTTCTTAAAAGCTTCGATGATATTTTTTGGATAATCATTACTGGTCATCCATTTAATCACTGCAGGTTTGAGATCGCTGGCTTTGAATTCAGTTCTGTAATAGGCCATAGCCCCTTGCCAGTGTCTATAGAATTCCTCAGTGCTAAAGTTCTCGCAGCCTTCCCAACTAGGGCTGTGATCCTTTTGTGACCTAGACCGATGTTCAGCAACTTGCTTTCGAGTAACACGGGTTTTCTTTGCACTTGTTCTAGCCAATTTGTATCTCCTGTCAGTGTTTTACTATGTTTATAATTATACGTTCACTTCAAAACTTTGTCAACTAGTCAAAAGAAAACCCACTCGTTGAGCTAGGCTACAAGAGGAGTGGGCTGTGTTATTACTTTTTGGCTGCTTTTTCTGCCTCACGCTCTTCTTTGGTTTTTGGCTTACGAATCACGTTTTGGCATTTTGGATCCTTTTTAACATCGCAATGT
>Ga0315906_10006779_pt1 | contig 14098 bp, 12 predicted proteins | sample LakEriMetagenome_4_FD_203526 | JGI IMG/M metagenome (GOLD analysis project Ga0315906, IMG submission 203526) | Freshwater fungal communities from buoy surface, Lake Erie, Ohio, United States - Buoy 2 MA122 | ecosystem: Environmental > Aquatic > Freshwater > Lake > Lake biofilm | place: USA...
GCCAGGCGCACACCAATTGAATTTATCTCTCGCATGCTTCGACCACGTTCTGCAGCAACATGGCGCGGGTCATTGGTCCGACTCCACCAGGCATAGGCGCAACAAAAGAGGCAACGTTCATAACACCGGGATCAACATCGCCAAGTAAACCTGCAGAAGTTCTAGATATTCCAACATCAATAACAACTGCGCCTTCTTTAACCGCGTTCGCCTTTAAGAAATGAGCGCTACCGATTGCAGCGATAACAATATCGGCACGCTTAGTGTGTGAAACCAAATCTTTAGTGCCGGTATGAGTCAAAGTTACTGTGGCATTTTCTTGCTTGCGAGTTAGCAGCAAGCCAAGTGGGCGTCCCACTGTTAGGCCGCGACCAATAACCACAACTTCTGCACCTGCTAGCGGAATTTTGTAATGGTTGATTAATTCGACGATGCCACGTGGTGTGCATGGAAGTGGTGCATCAAAACCAGAAACTAATCGACCTAAATTAACCGGATGTAGACCATCAGCATCTTTTGCGGGATTAATAGATTCAAGGATTACTTGCGTATTTATTCCCTTTGGGAGAGGTAGCTGGACGATGTAACCGGTACATTCTTTAGCGTTGTTTAAATCCTTGATTGCAGCAAGCACATCGGCTTGCGATGCATCTGCCTTTAGATCAACGCGAATTGAATTGATTCCGACTTCTTGGCAGTCGCGATGTTTTCCCGCAACATAAGAAATAGAACCTGGGTCATCGCCAACTAGAACTGTTCCGAGACCTGGAGCGCTCCCATTAGCCTTTAGCGCGGTCACGCGTGCAGCAAGTTGCCCTTTGATGGTGGCGGCAAGTGCTTTGCCATCAAGGATTGTTGCTGTCATAACTCCAGATCCTATTCGAGTTAGTTGTGGCTAGCGAAATTAGGCGTGCGAGAAGTGGCGGGTACCAGTGAAAAACATTGCAATTCCTGCGGCGTTTGCTGCTGCAATTACTTCTTCATCGCGAACGCTGCCACCTGGCTGCACAACCGCTGTTACACCGGCATCGATCAGAATCTGTAAACCATCTGCAAACGGGAAGAAGGCATCACTTGCCGCAACTGTTCCGGCAACGCGATCGCCGGCGCGAGCAACTGCCAACTTCGCAGAATCCACGCGATTTACTTGGCCCATTCCGATTCCGATTGCTGCCCCATTGTGTGCCAACAAGATCGCATTGCTCTTAACCGCGCGCACAGAGCGCCAAGCGAATTCGAGATCAGCTAAAACTTCAGTGGAAACTGCAGCACCTGTCACTTGTTTCCAGTTAGCTGGAGAATCACCTTCGGCACTGATCTTGTCGGTATCTTGCAGAAGTACTCCACCCGATACGGGGCGAATTTCAAAGGGCGATAGAAAGGTATTAGCGCAGGTGAGAATTCTGATGGAAGGTTTACGCATCAGAATTTCCAACGCTGCTGGTTCGTACTCTGGAGCGATTATTACTTCAGTAAAAATCTGAGAAAGCGGTTCGGCCATAGCAACGGTTACTTTGCGATTTGCCGCAACTACTCCCCCGAAGGCGGAGACTGGATCGCATTCGTGCGCCGCTAAATATGCGCTGGCAATATCTTTTCCGGTTGCGATTCCACATGGGTTGGCATGTTTAATGATGGCAACACAAGGCTGTTGGTGATCCAACGCTGCGCGCCAAGCGGCATCAGCATCGGTGTAGTTATTAAATGACATCTCTTTGCCATGGCTCTGCACGGCGTTAACAATTCCCGGAGGACCACCGCGATAGATCGCCGCCTTCTGATGCGGGTTCTCACCGTAACGAAGTGAGTTCTCACGATTCCAGATCAAGCCAAACCAATCTGGAATGTCAGTGCTGATCTGTGTGCCCAGCCAAGATGCAATTGTTAAATCGTATTCAGCGGTGGTGCGAAAGACTTCCAGGGCAAAGCGGCGACGTTCTTCTAATGTGGTTCCGCCTGCCTTTAACGCTGCAAATAAGTCGTCATATTGCGAGACCTTGGAGATAACTGCGACTGAACCATGATTTTTTGCCGCACCGCGCAGTATTGATGGACCACCAATATCAATTTGCTCGATGCATTCGGCATATTCGGCGCCCGACATAATCGTCTGTAAAAACGGATAGAGATTAATAACAACTAAATCAAAGGGTTCGATATCTAAATCTGCGATCGCCGCTAAATGTTCGGGGTTATCTTGATCGGCCAATATGCCTGAGTGAATCTTTGGGTGCAGGGTCTTTACGCGACCACCCATGATCTCGGGAAAACCGGTGTAAGAACTGACTTCGGTTACGGCATAACCTGCCTCAGCTAAAGTCTTGGCAGTTGAACCAGTTGAAAGTATTTCGATCTTGGCATCTGTTAATACTTTGCCGAGTTCTAAAAGACGATCTTTATCGTAAACGCTTACGAGTGCGCGACGGATAACTTTACGGTCAGTCATGAGACCTCACGGATTCGTTCAGTATTTGTTGCAACGTCGCGACATAGAGACGTCGTTCGATAATCTTAATGCGTTCGTGAAGTGACTCTTCGGTATCAGCCCCTGTGATTTCAACTGCCTCTTGCGCGATGATCTGGCCAGTATCGACTCCGCTATCGACCCAGTGGATCGTGGTGCCGGTCGTGGTGGCACCAGCTGCCAGCGCATCACGAACTGCATGAGCACCCGGAAAAAGTGGAAGTAAAGCGGGGTGGCTATTTACGATCTTAAATTTAGAAACACATTCGGGGGAAAGAATTCGCATAAAGCCAGCACTGACGACTAGATCAGGTTGTAAATCAGTTAAAGCTGCAATCATTTGTTGATCCCAATCCGCACGGTAAACGGTCATGGCGATAACTTTGCTCGGTATGTCTGCTGACAATGCACGATCTAATACCTTGGCGCCTGATTGATCAGAGATAACGCAAACGATTTCAACTTTTAACTCACCTTTTTGCTGCGCATCGATAATTGCTTGGGCGATACTTCCGCTACCTGAAGCCAGTATGACGATGCGCGGATTAGTCATCGTTTAGCGCGAATTCTTATCTGCGGCAGAAGAACAACTAACGCGATCCCGATCGCGATCTCTACTGCGATTGAAAGGGTGAACTTCCAGATCGATAAGCCAACTGCGCTCATTGCCGGCGTCATTAACGCACCGCTGGCTAGATAACTTAAAAGAGCGGTTGCGATCAAGAGCTGCACGAAACTTTGAATCAGCGTCGTCGTACTCGAGCTCTGTGCCCAGATCGCAAGAGCAGCGCCGACGACAACAACTAGCGCGACCGCAATTAGCGCCCACCGTGAAGAAGTTGTCGGAAGCACGGATAGAAGAGGAAGTGCGGGTAGTTCACCTAAGCGATGCGTGAATGGTGAGACTAAAGTTCCGGCGCCAACTGCAAAGCCAGTTCCGGTGAAGTATCCGAGGATTGATAGCGCCGCATTGGGAAGATAGAAAGCATTTAGCGCAAAGAGTAAGAAGGAGCCGAGAATTCCAGGCTGCAAGACGATTGAGATATTTTTAAAGGTCGCAGTATTTGTAAAGATCAAAATGGCGAGAATGATAAATGAGAAGCCAAGCAAGATTGCTAGAACGCGGCTTGCTAAAGATGCTGCCTGCGAAATTCGAACTCGTGATCCGGCAGTTAACGTCGCTAGGTATGCAATACCAAATGTGAATATGGGCGTTAAATACCACTGTGGTGACACGTTGGTTGAACGGCTAAAGAGCGAAAGAAGGGTTGCGACCAATGCATATTGACCGGCAAAGATAGTTCGAACGCTATTAATGTTATGAAAGTCGCCATGTAATTTACTAAGGGCTTTAGTGAATCCAACTCGAAGCGCAAAGAATGGGATCAACATCGCACCAATTGGAAGGAAAGATAGATACCCAATCGTTGTTCCACTTAAGTTAAATGGAATGTGGTGCGCACCTAGCCAGAGCCAGAGCGCAGCGCGCATGGGATCTGAAGTATTTCCAGTTGCGCTTCCAGCTGTCGCCCAGGCGATTAGAGATATAAAGGCAAGCGGAAGAAGGATTACAAAGACGCTACGCAAAACCTGTGCAAACGAGACCGCTAGGACACGTTGCAACATTTGACCGCTAGCGACCGAGTATGGCGCGCATTAAGCGCGCAGTTTCACTTGGAGTTTGTCCGACCTTTACGCCAGCTGCCTCAAGAGCATCTTTCTTCGCTTGCGCAGTTCCAGATGAACCAGAAACGATGGCGCCAGCATGGCCCATCGTCTTTCCTTCTGGCGCAGTAAATCCAGCAACATATCCAACAACTGGCTTTGTTACATATTCGGCGATAAATGCAGCGGCGCGCTCTTCAGCATCTCCGCCGATTTCACCGATCATAACGATTGCAGTTGTATCAGGATCATCTTGAAAAGCCTTTAAGCAATCAATATGTGTTGTACCGATTACGGGATCTCCACCAATACCAACTGCTGTAGAAAATCCGATATCGCGAAGTTCGTACATCATTTGGTAGGTAAGTGTTCCGGACTTAGAAACTAAGCCGATTGGTCCGCGCTTGGTGATATCTGCAGGGATGATTCCGACATTTGATTGTTCTGGGCTGATCAGACCTGGGCAGTTTGGCCCGATGATCTGCGTTGTGCCCTTTTGCAATGAGTATGCGTAGAAGTATGCAGAGTCATGAACTGGAATACCTTCGGTGATCACAACAACGAGAGGCATCTTGGCATCAATCGCATCGATGACCGCAGCCTTTGCAAACTTTGGCGGAACGAATACAACTGAAACATTTGCGCCAGTTGCAGCCATTGCCTCAGCAACAGTGTTAAAGACTGGAAGTTGATGGCCATCGATATCGACAACCTGTCCGCCCTTACCTGGCGTAACTCCACCAACAACTTTGGTGCCTGATGCCAACATGCGACGGGTGTGCTTGGTTCCTTCGGAACCAGTCATTCCCTGAACGATTACCTTGCTTGCAGAATTGATAAAGATTGACATTACTTTGCCGCCAATTCTGCAGCGCGTGATGCTGCTCCATCCATAGTTTCAGCTTGCTCAATCAACGGGTGATTAGCTGCCTTCAAAATTGCGCGGCCTTCAAGGACGTTGTTGCCATCAAGGCGAACAACGATTGGCTTAGTGGCCTTTGCACCAAGTAGCTCAAGTGCTTGAACGATGCCGTTTGCAACAGCATCACAAGCGGTGATTCCACCGAATACATTTACAAATACGCTCTTTACATCAGGATCACCCAAGATGATTGAGAGTCCATCGGCCATAACTTGGGCAGATGCACCGCCACCGATGTCGAGGAAGTTTGCAGGACGCATGCCACCGAATTTTTCGCCAGCATATGCAACGACATCGAGCGTTGACATAACCAGGCCAGCACCGTTGCCGATGATTCCAACCTGACCGTTATCTAGTTTTACGTAATTCAAACCTTTTTCTTTAGCCGCCGCTTCAAGCGCGTTTGCCGCATCGTGATCTACAAGCGCCTCATGTGTTGGTTGACGAAATTCTGCGTTGTCATCGAGAGTCACTTTGCCATCGAGTGCGATGATGCGACCATCTTCGGTCTTAACAAGTGGGTTGATTTCAACGAGAGTGGCATCTTCAGATTGGAAGGTCTCCCATAGTTTTACAAGAACATCTGCAACTTGATCTGCGATATCTGCTGGGAACTTAGCCTGCGCAACGATCTCTTTCGCTTTCGCAAGTGAAATTCCATCAACAGCAGTTACTGGAACCTTGGCAAGTTTTTCAGGTGCAGTGTGTGCAACTTCTTCGATATCCATTCCGCCAGCAACTGATGCCATTACTAGGAATGTTCGGTTTGAGCGATCTAGCAAAATCGACATGTAGTACTCGTCCACAATTGGCGCAGCTTGCGCGATCATCACTTTGTGAACTGTGTGGCCTTTAATATCCATTCCGAGAATGGCGCCGGCTTTCTCTTTCGCATCGTTTGCATCAACGGCAAGTTTTACTCCGCCTGCTTTTCCGCGACCGCCAACTTTTACTTGTGCCTTAACAACTACTTTTCCGCCCATTTTGCTAGCAGCAGCGAAGGCTTCATCAGCGGTAGTTGCAACAGCGCCTGCTAAAACAGGTACGCCGTGCTTTTCAAAGAGGTCACGTGCTTGATATTCAAAGAGATCCACAGATAACTACCATTCGAAGAATTACTAGCTCGTCTTTGCGCTAGCGGATATGGGTAATCCTAATCCTTGGTAAAGGCTACAAAACCACAACTGGGGCATAGCGCAGCAAGAGGCGTTTTTCGCCGTATTGGCCGAAGTTGATCGTCGCCTCTGATTTATCGCCTTCACCCGCTAGCGCCACAACGGTGCCGAGACCGAATGTGTCATGTGACACACGCTGACCAACTTCAAGAACCATCGCAGAAGATGTTTTGCCGGTCGCTCTCGGCGGAGGTGTTGTCGGAGTGCGTCGGCGAAGTCCAGAACTTCCAGATGAAGATGAGGAACGCGCTTCGTTCTTCCATTCGATTAAATCAGTTGGAATCTCATCTAAGAAACGAGAACCTGGGTTGTACTTAGGAGTTCCGAAAGTTAAACGATATTCCGCTCGGGAAATGTAGAGACGTTTTTCCGCACGCGTTAAACCAACGTATGCCAAGCGACGTTCTTCTTCAATCTCTTTCGGATCATCCAAGGTGCGCGCATGCGGAAAGATTCCATCTTCCATACCGGTAAGAAATACTGTTGGGAATTCCAGGCCTTTAGCGGTGTGTAGGGTCATCAAGGTAACTACTCCCCCGTGGTCTTCACCATCTGGGATCTCATCGGCATCTGCAACCAATGAAACTTTTTCCAGGAAGCCAGAGAGCGAAATTTCCTCATCTTCACCGAGCTCTTCAAAGGGGCGCTCTTCATATTCCATAGACGCTGAGACAAGTTCCTTTAAGTTTTCAACTCGTACTTCATCTTGCGGATCGGTGCTTGCTTCGAGTTCGATAAGTAAGCCTGATTGTTCAAGGACCGCTTCGATAATCACAGACGGTTTGGTCTTGGCCTCAACTAGTACTGCCAAAGCGGTGAGCATTGAGGTAAATGTGCCGATTGAATGCGCTGCTTTATTGGGAACACTCGTTGCCTCGGTAACTCGCAACAGTGCTTGCCAGAAAGAGATGCCGTTGGCTTGCGAGAAGATTTCAACTTCTTCGAGGGCGCGATCACCAATGCCGCGCTTTGGGAAGTTAATTACACGACGCAGCGAGACTTCATCATCTGGGTTAGCCAGCACGCGCAGGTAGGCAAGGAGATCTTTTACTTCTTTGCGTTCGTAGAAGCGCAAACCACCCACGACTTTATAAGGAATGGCAGCGCGCATAAAGATTTCTTCAAAGATACGAGATTGGGCATTTGTGCGATAGAAAACCGCAGTATCTCCTGGATTGGAGTAACCCATATCTTGCAGTGAGCGAATCTCTGACTTTACGAATTCGGCTTCGTCATATTCGGATTCGGCGACATAACCAACTAGCGGCGCACCAGCACCAGCATCAGACCACAAGTTCTTCTCTTTGCGAGATTCGTTCTGGGTGATAACCGCATTCGCTGCGTTAAGGATATTTTGCGTAGAACGGTAATTTTGTTCAAGTAATACGGTGGCAGCGTTCGGGTAATCAACTTCGAACTGCAAGATGTTGCGGATCGTTGCGCCACGGAAACCGTAGATAGATTGATCGGCATCTCCCACAACGCAGAGCTCGGCCACAGGAAAACCATCGCCTTCGGTGCCGGTGAGCTCTTTTACTAAAACGTATTGTGCGTGGTTGGTGTCCTGGTATTCGTCTACAAGGATGTGGCGAAAACGTGAACGAAAGCGCGCCTTGGTTTCAGGGAATTGTTGCAAGACCTGCACGGTCTTCATAATCAAATCATCGAAATCTAAAGCGTTTGCCTGCTGCAGCCTTTTCTCATACATCGTGTAAACATCGGCGACGATAGTTTCGAATTGGTTTTGGGCCGCAGATAGATATTGATAAGGCGTTTGTAGTTCGTTCTTGGCATTGGAAATTAGCGATTGAAATTGGCGTGCGGGATAGCGCTTGGGATCAAGGTTTAAAGTTTCCATCACTCGCGAAATCAACTTCTGCGAATCAGCGGAGTCGTAGATGCTGAAGGTGCTGCTATATCCCAGACGTTCTATCTCTTGGCGCAGCATGCGCACGCAGGCAGAGTGAAAAGTTGAGACCCACATTGATTTTGCGATCGGACCCACAAGTTCGGTGACGCGATCTTTCATCTCACCAGCTGCTTTATTGGTAAAAGTGATCGCCAAAATTTCGTAGGGTTTAACTGAACGAGCCGCCATTAAGTAAGCGATACGACGAGTTAGAACTCGCGTCTTTCCAGATCCCGCACCTGCCACCACTAAAAGAGGCGCGCCTTCGCTGGCAACCGCTTTCTGCTGCTGCGGATTAAGCCCCGCCAGTAGCGCTTGCGTATCAACCATGGCGCGGAGTCTATTAGGCTTAACTGTCATGGAGCCGCTACCAAATTCAGAGATAAAGCGCGTACTAGTCATCAACGCACATCCCGATGACTCTGATTTTGGCGCATCCGGAACTATCGCCCAATGGGTCAAGGCGGGCATTGAAGTCGCCTATGTCTTCTGCACCAATGGCGATCAAGGCGGCGAAGAATCAGGATTTACCAAAGAGGAGATGCCAGCGATCCGCCAGCGCGAACAACGCGCAGCGGGTGCCGCAATCGGCGTCACTGACATTACATTTTTAAATTATGTTGATGGCCATCTCGAACCAACACTTGGACTTCGTAAAGATATTGTCCGTCGTATTCGCATAAGCAAACCAGATCGCATGGTCTGCCAATCACCAGAGCGCAATTGGGATCGGATCGGCGCAAGCCACCCAGATCATTTAGCTGCCGGCGAAGCTGCGATCCAAGCGGTTTATCCAGATGCACGAAATCCTTTTGCATTTACTGACTTACTGGATACCGAGGGCTTGCAACCACATCGCGTTAAAGAAGTTTGGATGATGGGCTTTGCAAACCCTGATCACTGGGTTGATATCACCGATACCTTTGATTTGAAGATGAAGGCGTTAAACGCACATGCATCACAGACTGCGCACAATAAGGAACTTGAAAATATGGTGCGCGAGTGGGGTCACCGCAACGCTGGAATGGGCGGTTTGCCTGAAGGTCGTATTGCTGAAGCTTTTAAGATTATCAATACCAATTAATAAATCTAAAAAATTATCGAACTGTTACCGATTTAATTTCAATTGGCTGTACCGGAATTCCATCGCCTGCGTAGTAAGCGTTTCCGGTTGATTGATCAACTTGGTACGCGCCAACTTTTTCAATGCGAAGCAGTAGCGGCAAACCCGTCTTGATCTTGCCCCAGATTGTGTAGCTCGGTGGAAGTGTCGTGTCCTTATAAACCAAGAAGAACTGACTGCCGTTGGTATTTGGGCCAGAGTTAGCCATGGCTACTGTTCCTGCGGGATAGGTAAGAATCTTCTTAGTTGGAAGGTTCTCGTCTTTATAGCCTTTCCAAGAACCAGGTGAACCATTTCCTTGCGCTGAAGGATCTCCGCATTGCAGAACATAAATACCTTCAGTAGTTAGGCGGTGGCAGAAAGAGCCATCAAAATATTTTGAACGAGCAAGCGTTGCTAAGTTGGTAACGGTTTGTGGCGCTGCTGGATCTAGCGCGATAGTAATAACACCGCAATTTGTAGTAATTGTCATCGTCTTTGCAAGTTTCTTATCAACGCTAGTTGGCTGCTTAAGCGTTGCTGGCACATGCGCCTTTGACGTTGGCTTGGCGCAACCCTTAACTGATGTTGGGCGTTCAGCGGCAGATGCTGAAATCGGCAACAACAAAATAACCACAGCAATTGAAATCAACTTTTTCATTTTCATTCCCATTCGATCGTTCCAGGTGGTTTTGATGTCACATCCAAAACAACGCGATTAACTTCGCGAACTTCATTGGTAATTCTCGTTGAAATCTTCTCTAGAGTTTCGTAAGGCACGCGCGACCAATCTGCAGTCATCGCATCTTCACTTGATACTGGACGCAAAACTATTGGGTGGCCATAAGTACGGCCATCGCCCTGAACGCCAACGCTACGCACATCAGCCAAGAGAACCACTGGGCACTGCCAGATCTGGCGATCAAGTCCTGCTGCCTTTAGCTCTTCGCGCGCAATTAAATCTGCATGGCGCAGAATTTCCAAGCGATCTTGCGTTACTTCACCGATGATGCGGATACCAAGACCCGGACCTGGGAATGGTTGGCGCCAAACGATTTCTTCAGGAAGACCGAGTTCTAAACCGACCTGACGAACTTCATCTTTAAATAAAGTACGAAGTGGTTCGACAAGAGTGAACTTCAAATCATCTGGAAGACCACCAACATTGTGGTGTGACTTAATGTTTGCAGTACCTGTACCGCCGCCTGATTCAACGACATCTGGGTAAAGGGTGCCCTGCACTAAGAATTCAACATCTCCCCCAGCGGCAATATCGCGCGCTGCCTTTTCGAAGGAACGAATAAATTCACGGCCAATAATCTTGCGCTTAGTTTCCGGATCGGTGACTCCAGCAAGGGCGCTTAAAAATTGATCAACTGCGTCGACAACTACTAGATCAATACCGGTGGCTGCTACAAAGTCACGCTGAACTTGTTCGGACTCACCGCTGCGCAGCAAACCGTGGTCTACGAATACACAAGTTAGCTGAGCACCTACTGCGCGCTGCACGATTGCAGCAGCAACTGCTGAATCAACGCCACCTGAAAGTCCGCAGATTACGCGCTTGCTGCCGATTAGCGCTTTCGCTTTAGCGACTTCATTCTCTGCAATGTTTCCGGTAGTCCAGTTCGGTGTGCAACCAGCGATGTTGATCAACCAATTTTTCAGGATTGCCTGTCCGTGTTCTGAGTGAAGAACTTCGGGGTGGAACTGCACGCCAGCAATCTTTCCGCTGGCATCTTCGAAAGCGGCAATAGGTGTATCTGCTGTTACTGCACAGATTGTGAAACCAGCAGGTGCTTGAGTTACTGCGTCGCCATGTGACATCCAAACGCGCTGTGCTGCCGGAAGTGATGAAAAGAGCTTCGAACTTACTTCTGCCTTAATTTCAGTGCGACCGAATTCTGATTTACCTGTCTGGCTTACAACACCGCCAAGTGCTGCCGCCATCGCTTGGAAACCGTAACAAATTCCGAATACTGGAATCCCGAGTTTCAGAATTTCAGCATCAAACTTTGGCGCACGATCTGCATAAACACTCGAAGGCCCGCCAGATAGAACAATTGCAGATGGCGCCTTGGCCGAAACTTCTGCAGCGGTGATATGTGATGGAACGATCTCAGAAAATACATTTGCTTCGCGAACGCGGCGTGCGATCAACTGCGCATATTGCGCACCGAAATCAACGACCAGTACCCCGTTCTGCGAATTACTCATTTACGCCCCGTGAATGATTACTTCTACACGCTGGAATGACTTAACATCTGAATAACCAGAGGTAGCCATTGCGCGACGAAGTGCGCCAAAGAGGTTCATTGAGCCATCAGATGTATGCGATGGTCCGTTAAGAATTTCTTCAAGTGTGCCAACGGTGCCAACGTTTACGCGCTCACCGCGTGGAAGTTCCTGGTGATGTGCTTCAGATCCCCAGTGCCAGCCAAGTCCAGGCGCCTGTGTTGCCTTCGCAAGTGGAGAGCCCATCATTACTGCATCTGCGCCAACGGCAATTGCCTTTGCGATATCACCAGAGCGACCAACTGAACCGTCTGCAATAACGTGAACATATCGTCCACCTGATTCATCTAAGTATTCACGGCGCGCTGCAGCTACTTCAGCAACAGCAGATGCCATTGGAACTTCGATACCTAAAACTTTGCGAGTTGTGTGTGCAGCGCCGCCACCGAAACCAACTAGAACACCAGCTGCTCCTGCGCGCATCAAGTGCAGCGCACCTGTTGCAGTAGCGACTCCACCAACAATTACCGGCACATCTAGTTCGTAGATGAATTTCTTGAGGTTAAGCGATGAATCATCATGTCCAACATGTTCTGCAGAAACTGTTGTTCCACGAATTACGAATATATCTACGCCAGCATCGATAACTGCCTTGTGAAGTTCAGCGGTGCGCTGTGGGGAAAGTGATGCCGCAACTGTGACACCTGAGTCGCGAATTGTTTTGATGCGCTCTTTGATTAACTCTGGGCGAATCGGTGCGCTGTAAATTTCTTGCATGCGACGGGTGGCATGCTTATCTGGCATCGATGCGATTTCACCAAGTGGAATACGGGGATCGTCATAACGAGTCCAAAGACCTTCTAGGTTTAGAACGCCAAGTCCGCCGAGCTTTCCGATTTCAATCGCTGTTTCAGGAGATACAACCGAGTCCATTGGCGCTGCCAACATAGGAATATCAAATTTATAAGCATCGATCTGCCACGCAGTTGAAACATCTTCGGGGTTGCGAGTACGACGGCTAGGAACGATCGCGATATCGTCAAATGAGTAAGCCTGGCGGGCGCGTTTTCCTGGTGCGATCTCGATATCCATCAGGATCCTCCTTAGCTCTTCTTGCTGTAGTTAGGGGCATCGGCAACGTGCAAGACATCGTGAGGATGGCTCTCTTGTAACCCTGCTGCAGTAATTTGAATTAGGCGACCTTCACGGCGAAGCGTTTCGATATCAGGTGCGCCGGCATAACCCATTCCGCTACGTAATCCGCCAACGAGTTGGTGAACAACTTCAGCAACTGGGCCGCGGTAGGCAACCTTTCCTTCGATACCTTCAGGAACAAGTTTGTCTTCAGATAGAACATCATCTTGCATATAGCGATCTTTGGAATATGACTTCTGTTCTCCGCGAGATTGCATCGCACCGAGTGAACCCATACCGCGATATGCCTTGTATTTGCGGCCATCGATTTCAACGAGTTGTCCTGGTGACTCTTCGCAACCAGCAAGAAGTGAACCAAGCATTACTGAATTTGCACCAGCAACAATTGCCTTAACAATGTCACCTGAATATTGAAGACCACCATCTGCGATTAGCGGAATGCCCGCCTTGTTACATGCCTTAGCTGCTTCCATGATCGCGGTGATTTGTGGAACACCGACACCTGCAACAACGCGCGTTGTGCAGATTGATCCGGGGCCAACGCCAACCTTTACCGCATCAGCACCTGCGTTAATTAGCGCTTGCGCACCGGCGCGAGTTGCGACGTTGCCACCGATTATTTCGATAGTGGACGAAAACTTTTTAATGCGTTCGATCGCATCTAAGACAGCACGGTGATGGCCATGTGCGGTATCAACTACAACTACATCTACGCCGGCTTCGATTAAAGCTTGGGCGCGGGCAAAGCCATCATCGCCAACTCCAACAGCAGCTCCGGCTAAACCAACGTTCTTAACTAATTTAACGTGGGTTACTTGTTCTTCAATCGGAAGGTTGCGGTGGATGATTCCGATTCCGCCGGCCTTGGCCATGGCGATCGCCATTGTTGATTCGGTGACGGTATCCATCGCAGATGAAACGACGGGAACGGCAAGTGAAATATTTCGGGTTAACCAGGTTGCGGTATTTACTTCGCTAGGAACAACCTCAGAGGCATCTGGCAATAAGAGCACATCGTCGTAAGTCAGCCCGAGCATCGCGACTTTGTCGTTATCGCTGCTCATGAGCCCTCCGTACTGTGGTTGAGCGCCCTAGTCTAACTTGAGTTTTAGGCTCCCAAAGCCTGCTTAATCTGTGCGCAGGCCAGCGATAAATCATCAGCAAATGCCACATCGCCGCATTGATTGCGATCCCATCCCGGACCACCCAAGATAAAGCGGGGCGCTGGGCGGATTGCCGGGATATCACGGAAGAACTTTGGGTCACCATTTTTCGAAAGTTGTGCCCAAAGGAAAACAGCAGGTGGGGCGCTGCGGGTGACAACATTTGATAACGCCTCTAGCGGGGTGCGTGCACCTAAGAAATGGCAATCAACTTTCGCTTCAGCAAGGGCGGCATGAAGTGCATGCAACGCTAAGCAGTGAAGTTCTTCACCTACGGATGCCAATAAAACTGGACGCGAATTTAGCGG
>Ga0315906_10006782_pt1 | contig 14095 bp, 10 predicted proteins | sample LakEriMetagenome_4_FD_203526 | JGI IMG/M metagenome (GOLD analysis project Ga0315906, IMG submission 203526) | Freshwater fungal communities from buoy surface, Lake Erie, Ohio, United States - Buoy 2 MA122 | ecosystem: Environmental > Aquatic > Freshwater > Lake > Lake biofilm | place: USA...
AGGAATGAAAATGGCAAGCTCATTTATATTCGGACAACAATGGAGTTATGAGGTAAATCAAATGAGCCGTTTGGAAAAAATCACCAAACAACAAATCATTGATTTTGCTAAACAAAACTTCAATTCCAACTATGCTGTTGTTTATAAACGTACCGGTGAAAATAAAGATGTGCAAAAAGTTGAAAAACCTTCCATTACTCCGGTTCCTGTAAACCGAGAAGAGCAATCGCCATTCTTAAAAGCATTGGTAGAAAATAAACCTTCAGAAACAGAACCTGTGTTTTTAGATTTTAAGAAAGACATTACGCACTTCACTTGCAAATCAGGTCTTCCTGTTTCTTGCTTGAAAAACACCGAAAACAAAACATTTGATATGTATTATGTTTTCGATATGGGTTCAAATAACGATAAACTTTTGCCTTTAGCAATTGATTATTTGTATTATTTGGGAACATCAAAATACACCCCAGAACAAATTCAACAGGAGTTTTATAAGTTGGGTACAAGTTTCTCTGTTAATTCAGGAGCAGAGCAATCAAGCGTAAGTATGAATGGCATCAGCGAAAGCTTTGATAAAGCATTGGATTTATTAGATCATTTAATTACAGATGCTAAATTAAACAATGAAGTGTTAGAGCAACTTAAGCAAGATAAATTAAAATCAAGAGAAGATGCAAAACTGGAAAAGAATATTATTCTTCGTTCGGGCATGTACAATTATGGTGTTTATGGCCCAAAAAATCCCTTTACTAATGTAATGAGTGATGAAGAATTAAAGAATGTAAAGGCAGAAGATTTAGTGCGTAAAATACACGAGTTGTTTGCTTATCCACATCGTGTTTTGTATTACGGAACAAAGTCAAAAGAAGAATTGATGGCTTCATTGGACAAATCACACAAATTACCTGCCGTTAAAAAAGATATTCCTGAATCGGAAAAATTTGTTGAGCAAACTACAGGAAACAATGTTTATGTTGTGGATTACGACATGAAACAAGTTGAAATCATTATGCTTGGAAAAGGAGAAACTTTCAGTCCGGAATTGGCACCAGTTGTAAATTTATACAACGAGTATTTTGGAGGAAGTATGTCAGGCATTGTATTTCAGGAATTACGCGAATCAAGAGCACTTGCTTACAGTGTTTCTTCAAGTTACCGTTCATTGGGTAAAAAAGGAAAACCATACTATTCTTATTCTTATATAGGCTCACAGGCTGATAAATTAGCAGAAGCACTAAGTGGTATGAACGAGCTATTGAATGAAATGCCTCAGTCAGATATTTCTTTTAATAGTGCAAAAGATGCGATTATTTCTAAATTCAGAACAGAACGCATTACAAAAGCAGGGATTTTATTCAACTTTGAGCAATCAAAAAAATTAGGAATTGATTATGATATCCGTAAAGTTGTTTTTGAAAAAGTAAAAGACATGCAATTTGCTGATGTGAAAAATTTCCAAGGCAAGAACATTAAATCTTTACCAAACACCATTTTGGTATTAGGTAAAAAAGATGCACTTGATGTTAAAACTTTAGAGAAGTACGGTAAAGTTACTTATCTTACATTGAAAGAAATTTTTGGGTATTGATTATAATATGTAATTGTATTGATTGAGATTATTTTCAATTGATACAATTATGAATTAAATATTTCTTGACATATATAATAATAACAAAGATTTGAACCCTAAATTAATTTTTCTTCATACGTTTTAGATAAATGAAAATAATTTTTATGGGAACTCCTGACTTTGCGGTTCCCACACTTGAAGCTCTTTTAAAAAACAATTATGAAATTGTTGCTGTTGTAACAGCGCCTGATAAACCTGCAGGAAGGGGACAACAGATTCAGCAAACTGCAGTTAAGAAATTTGCTTCCGAAAACAACTTGTTAGTTCTACAACCTGAGAAATTAAAATCAGTAGAGTTTATAAATACTTTAAAATTACTACAAGCTGACCTGCAAATTGTAGTTGCATTTAGAATGTTGCCGGAAGAAGTTTGGAATATGCCTCGCTTAGGGACTTATAATCTTCACGCCTCATTATTGCCAAATTACAGAGGTGCAGCACCAATTAACTGGGCGTTAATTAATGGCGAGAAAAAAACAGGCGCAACTGTATTTAAATTAAAACACGAGATTGATACAGGCAATATTTTATCCTCATTTAAAATAGAATTATCAGATAATATTACAGCAGGAGAACTTCATGATATTTTAATGATTGAAGGAGCTAAACTGATGATAGAAGCAGTTAATAAAATTCAACAAGGTAGTTTACAACTTACAGATCAAACAAATATTTTAGGAGAATGGAAGCATGCACCAAAAATATTTAAAGAAGATTGTAAAATTAATTGGAACAATAACCCAGACCAAATCCATAATTTAATTCGCGGATTAAGTCCTTACCCTTCAGCATGGACAGAGTTTAATGATAAAAACAATCAACTAACAAGCATTAAAATATATAGAACAACTAAAGAATCAATCAATCATAATCTTGTTCCTGGCTCAATAATAACAGATAATAAAAACTATTTGAAGGTAGCTTGCAAACAAGGTTTTTTGAATATTGAAGAACTGCAAATTGCAGGAAAGAAAAAATTACAAGTAAAAGAACTTTTAAAAGGCTATCATTTTCAAAACCAAACAATTTTTATTTGATCTTTTAAAGGCTTATTCTTAAAGGTTTTTAAAATAAATAGTGCTTGAATGTTTGTTTATCGTTCAAATGCTCAAATTATATGGGCTGAAAGTGCCTGAAAACAACCTTTTTGCGCATAGTTATTAACAAAAGCCCTATTTTTCAACAAAAATGTTGATTTTTTCTTCTAAACACTTGACAAATAAAGAACTCGTATTACATTTGTCATGTTCAAAGTAACTATTGTTTAACTTAAAAAAATCAAAAAAAAATGAACAAAGGAGAATTAATCGATGCAATCGCATCAAGCGCAAAATTAACTAAAGCTGACGCAGGAAGAGCTTTAGATGCAACAATCGAAGCTGTTGAAAAAGCACTTAAAAAAGGCGACAGAGTTGCATTAGTAGGTTTTGGATCTTTTTCAGTTGCTAAAAGAGCTGCTAGAAAAGGTATCAACCCTAAAACAAAGCAACCAATTAAAATTGCTGCTAAAAAAGTAGTTAAGTTTAAAGCTGGTTCTGATTTAGCTAAAAAAGTAAAATAATTTTTTAAAATTATTTTTAAAGAAAGGCTGTCTAGTTAGACGGCCTTTTTTGTTTTGCTTCTATCGCAAATAATACAATAAAAATATTTTAATATAATAACTTTTATAACTTTACTTTATTACTGATGAAAATGAAAAGATAATTGTGTCTAAATAACTATACAATGAAAAGAAAAAAAATTGTTGCTGGTAATTGGAAAATGAATAAAAATTTTTCGGAGGCATTAAATCTTACTTCCGAAATCTTAAATTTATCTGAAAAAACAAATTGTATAAAAATAATTATTCCTCCATTTCCATTCATTCATGCTATTAATGAAATACTAAAAAGCAAAATTGATTTTTATACGGGAGCTCAAAATGTGCACGATCAAGAACAAGGAGCATTTACAGGTGAAGTTTCCGCATCCGCATTATCTTCCGTTGGTGCAAAATATATTTTAATAGGCCATTCAGAACGCAGAATATTTTTTAATGAAGATGCACAATTTTTAAAAAATAAAATTAATACCGCATTAAAAAATCAACTCTTGCCTATTTATTGTTTTGGAGAATCACTATTAGAAAGAGAATCAGGAAATTATTTGAAAGTAATTGAAAAACAAATAAGCGAAGTTTTATTTCATTTACAAGAAAATGAAATATTAAATACAGTTCTTGCTTATGAGCCTGTTTGGGCTATTGGTACAGGAAAAACTGCAAGTCCTGAACAAGCTCAAGAGGTACATCAATTTGTACGTTCATTAATCAAAAATCAATATTCAATTGAAACTGCTGAATCAATAAGTATATTGTATGGTGGTAGTTGTAACGCTCAAAACGCTAAAGCACTATTTTCAATGGCTGACATTGATGGGGGCTTAATAGGAGGTGCATCATTAAAAGCGGAAGATTTTAATACCATTACAAACTCATTTTCATGAACTATTTTGTTTTCCATTTTTTAGTTGAACCACACCAACCAGGATCAGATATTTTAATTGCAGTATTAGGTGAATTGCCTTTTGAAACATTTTTAACTACAGAAAAAGGATTTGATGCTTACATAAAAGAAGTAGATTTCACCTCTGATTTACTCTCAGATTTACCAACTTTTGATTTTAATTACTCGTATACTTTTGAGATTATTCAACAGCAAAACTGGAACGAAGCATGGGAAAGTAATTTTAATCCTGTTGTTGTTGAAGATAAATGTGTGATCCGAGCATCTTTTCACCAAGCTCCTGAGAATAATGTAATGGATATTATCATTGATCCAAAAATGTCATTTGGTACCGGACATCATGATACCACATGGCTTATGGCTCGAGAATTATTTTTACTAGACTTAAAAAATAAATCTTTACTGGATATGGGTTGTGGTACTGGTGTACTTGCAATTATTGCAAAAAAACTGGGTGCAAATATTGTAACCGGAATTGATATTGATGATTGGAGCATAGAAAATAGTAACGAAAATGCTAAGGCCAATAATTGTTCTGATATTGTTTTTGAAAAAGGCAATGCAAGCTTACTAGTGGAGAAAAAATTTGATTTGATTTTTGCTAACATTAACCGAAATGTTTTATTGAAAGACCTTCCCACATATTATAATTCTTTAAATGAAAATGGTATTATTTTGTTAAGTGGTTTTTTTGAAAATGATCTAAATGAACTTAACCAAAAAGCAACAGCTTTAAATTTTTCTTTTGATAAAAAAGAAACTAGAAATAACTGGTGTTTGCTTAAATACTTCAAGAATTAATTAATGCTGATTGAATTTATTTATGCATAAATTTTTTATTTCTTATTTTTGAGAAATATGCAGTTTTTTGCTTGCATACATTTAAGATAATTTTGAAATGACCAATCTAGAAAACGATTTAATATTAAGAGCTGCTTTAGGTAAAGAAGTTGAACGCGTACCGGTTTGGTTAATGCGTCAAGCAGGTAGAACATTACCTGAATATAAAGCAGTTCGCGCAAAAGCAAAAAACTTTATTGAATTCGTTAAGAATCCTGAAATGGCTGCCGAAGTTACCATTCAGCCAGTTGATATTTTAGGTGTTGATGCTGCCATTATTTTTTCAGATATCCTGGTTATACCCGAAGCTATGGGACTTCCATACAAAATGATTGAAAGTAAAGGGCCTATTTTCGAAAAAATAATTGAAACTCAAAGTGATGTAAACCAGCTTAAAATTTGTGAAGCAGAGGAATTAAGTTATGTAATTAAAGCAATAGAACTTACTAAAAAACAATTAAATAATCGTGTTCCATTAATAGGTTTTTGTGGTGCACCATGGACTTTACTAGCATACATGACTGAGGGTTCTGGAAGTAAAACATTTAGCAAGGCAAAAAAATTTTTATATACCCAGCCAAAATTAGCGCACCAGGTTCTAGAAAAAATCGCACTTTCTTCTATCAATTATTTAAATGCGCAAATTGATGCTGGGGCTAATATGGTGCAAATTTTTGATTCTTGGGCAGGTGTATTAAGTCCGCAACAATTCAAAGAGTTTTCGTTAAGATACATCTCTATGATTTGCGATGGTATCAACAACCGAGTTCCTATAACAGTATTTGCAAAAGATGCACATTATGCAGTTAAAGATATTGCTACAATTAATTGTAATACTATAGGTTTAGATTGGACCATGAATCCTGCAATTGCAAAATTAGATGCCGGTGCTCATAAAACACTTCAAGGGAATGCAGATCCTTGTTTGTTGTACGCAGATGAAGAAATCATTCGAATAGAAACTATCAATATGCTAAAGCAATTCGGTAAAAAAAATTACATCGCAAATCTTGGTCATGGTCTTTATCCGGATACAGAAAAAAGTAAAATCAAGTTTTTTGTCGATACCATTAAATCCTATTCATTCAACTAAATATGAGTAAAATCAGCAAGCATCCAAAAGGGTTGTATTTTTTGTTTTTTGCCGAAATGTGGGAGCGTTTTGGTTATTACCTCATGATTGCCATTTTCACACTTTATCTTGAAGCTGACATTGATAAAGGTGGTTGGGGCATGAACATGAAAAGTTCTTCCAGTTTGTATGGTACATTTATCGCACTTGTTTTTCTTACACCTTTTTTAGGTGGATTATTAGCCGACAGAAAATGGGGTTACCGCTTTTCGATAATACTTGGCGGTATATTAATGGGCGCTGGTTATTGTTTAATGAGCGTACATAATTTAACTGTTTTTTATATTTCTTGTGCTCTGGTAATTTTAGGTAATGGTTTTTTTAAACCGAATATTTCAACTCTTCTTGGTAATTTGTATGATGATGAAAAATACAAATCCAATAAAGATTCTGGTTACAATATTTTTTACATGGGCATAAACATAGGAGCATTTATTTGTACGTTTATTGCAGCGGCAATGCGTAATCATTTTGGTTGGGGAGGCGCCTTTGTATCTGCTGGTGTAGGTATGTTTGTAGGAGTAGTTATTTTTGTGCTAGGCAACAAACATTATAAACATGCAGATGTATTAAAACAACAAAAAGCTGGCGACCAAACCCTCGCACAAATATTTGGTTATACGTTGTTGCCAAGTATAATTGCTGCTGCTGTTGGTTGGATTTTTCCGGGTAACCTATTAGGAGACGATGCTACAGATGCCTTTATTTTCGCATGTTTACCTGTAATTTTATTTTATTATTCACTATACAGGAAGTCAGATGAAACAGAAAAGAAACCATTAGGAGCCATGTATATAATCTTTATAGTGGTGATTTTATTCTGGGCTGTTTTCAAACAAAACGGAACAGCATTAAATAAATGGATGAAGTTATACACTGATCGTGAAATGCCTGCTACAGTGCTACCATTAGCAACTAAATTAAGCATTGTAGATACCATAAAAGCTACTGAAAAAGTAAGACCAATAACCGATGAACAGTTTAGGTTAATTATTGTAAATCGACTTGATAGCGCAACTAATCAATCCAAAAAAGATACATTAAAAGGAAAAGATTACCCTACATATTTCAAAAATGTTCCTTCCGAAAAATTTCCAAAAAAAGGTCAGGAAGTTTATTTAATTCCAACAGAAATTTCTCAATCCATTAATCCGGGCTGGGTTATTCTACTTACGCCTCTTGTAGTATACTTCTTCGCAGTTTTAAGAGAAAAAAGAAAAGAACCAACCACACCTTCAAAGATTTGTTGGGGTCTATTCATTAGTTCGCTTTCTCCTTTAGTAATGGTAGCAGCTGTTTATGTTTGTAATAACGGACAAGTAAAAGCTAGCCCAATGTGGCTGATTGCAACGTATGGAGTTGTAACCATTGGAGAATTGTTTTTAAGTCCGATGGGATTATCATTGGTTTCTAAATTATCACCTCCACGATTAACTGCATTAATGATGGGTGGCTGGTTTTTATCAACCTCAATGGGTAATAAACTAAGTGGTATTTTAGCAACCTTTTGGGACAACTATGATAATAAAGGTATTTACTTTTTTGTTAATACTTGTTTATTGTTGTTTGCAACAATTATCATGTTATTTCTCCTAAAAAAATTAAATGTAGTTTTTAAAGAATATGTGAAATAATTAGTTGATGATCCTCTAGTTTTTTTGTTGGAATATACTTTGTTATTTTTTGTAATTCGCAGAGGCTACCAGAATTCCATTTTCATCCCAGCTACACCACAAATCTGATTTTACACCATTAATGTAATTAAACTCAAAACGTTTAATTTGATTTTCATCCCAAATCACCCATTTTCCGTGTTTTATTCCACTTAAATAATTCCCTTCACCAAGTTTATTTCCTTTTTCGTCAAATCTTTGCCATAAACCATGTCTTTCTCCGTTTAAATAGCTTCCGGTTTCTTTAATATTACCGTTTTCATAATAAAAAATAACATTCCCTGTAATTGAAGAAGGTTTTTCATTGTTAGATTGGGTTTGTGTCTGCGCATATTGATTGATAAATGTCAAACAAAAAAATGCTAGTGCTATAATTTTTTTCATGCGTATTTGTTTTACACTAAATTAAGCATGAAATAACTATTTGGTAATAAAAATAATACTTGAAGTTTACATAAAATTAACACTTATGTGTTTTTATACACCTAATAAAAATGATTTTTCATTAAATAAAATTTAAACAGGCACTTTTTATAAAGAATAAAAAAATCGTAAATTTCAGCAATTTTTTAATTTATGTTAATAAAAATTCTTGTTCTATCTATAGGTTTGATTTTACCTTTTTATCAAACAAATGAATTATTGATAAAATATAAAAATATTAAGTCTTTTCAAGAATCATTTGAGGTGATTATTGAATTCCCAAATATGACTAAAAAAAATGAGTTGTTTATTAAAGAAAAAATCAAAGAGTTAAATCCAAATGAAGCGTATTATTGCGAGGATTTAAAATTATTTTTATTAAAGTTCAGTAGTATTGAAATTAAAGATAGTTCTGAAATAGAAAAAATGCTTATTTCAGCAAATTTAAAATTGAAGTTTTATTTTAAAACCGGAACCACTTTAGATCAAATTAAAACAAACTATCAAACTACTAAGTTATTTACCGAATGATAAAAAAACTAATCTATTTAATTCTTCTAATCTTTTGCTCTATTAAATTTAGAGCGCAAACATACACAATGCCTGTTAGTACAACAGGTGCAGTGGCAACTTCAATTACAACTTGTTCAGGAACATTTTATGATGATGGAGGAAGTGCAGTTAAATATTCAAATAATCAAAATAGTATACAAACATTTTGTTCGAGTTCAGGTCAAATAAAATTTACCTTTACATCTTTTAATACACAGGCAACAAATGATGTATTATCAATTTATGATGGACCAACTACTGCATCACCTTTAATTGGCAGCTACTCTGGAGCAATTGCTGTAACAACTATCGGTTCTGCAGGAGTTGTAACATCAACAAATGGCTGTATAACTTTTAAGTTTGTTTCAAATAATTCTACAATAAAAGCTGGTTGGGCTGCAACAATATCATGTGTGGCAGGGAATGATGAATGCAGTAATGCAACTACATTAACTGTTAATACTGCCTGTTCATATACTAATGGGTCAACGGTTGGTGCATCTAACTCTACATCTACTCCTGCTCCTACATGTGCTAATTTCACGTCTGGAACTTCAACAGATGTGTGGTATAAATTTGTTGCAACTTCTACAAATCATACAATTGGCTCAAATACGGGCACAATTACAGATGGAGGTATGGCTTTATATTCAGGTACATGTACAGGATTAACATTAATAGAGTGTGATGATGATGATAGTCCAAATGGTTTGATGCCTCAAATACAAAGAGCAGATTTTATTGTTGGCCAAACTTATTTTATACGTTTTTGGGCCTATTCAACTACTACAACAGGCACTTTTGATATTTGTGTAACAGCACCAGGAGTTATAACATGTCCAAGTGGTTTAGGAACTGGATATCAAACAATTGCATCTTTACCATTTTCGGATAATTCACAAACAACATGTGGAGATGTAAATGACTTAACGAGTTCAAACGTTACAACTTGTGGCTCTACAAGTTATTACACGGGTGAAGATTATGTTTACATATTTACACCTACAAGCTCTGGTCAAATGACTATTAACTTAACATCTACTGGCACATGGACAGGCTTAATGCTTTACGCAGGTTGCCCCGTAAATGGTGGTACTTGTGTAGCAAATGAACAAAGCTCATCAGGTAATAAAAGTATGTGTGTAACAGTAACTAATGGTGTAACTTATTATTTGGTAATTGATTCTTATGCTTCGCCAACTTGTAATCCATATTCAATATCATTTACTGCACCTTCTGGAATACCTGCTGGTACAACTTGTGCTAACGCAATAGCAATTGCAAGCCTTCCATATAATATAAATGGAGAGACAACGGCATGTTATGGAAATGATTATTCTACTGCAAGTATTGGGTCATGTAACACTTCTTATGAGTCTGGTGAAGATAAAGTTTATTCATACACAAGTGCTTCCTCGGAATGTATAAGTATTACCCTAAACAATACCAGCACAAGTAGTATTGGCTTTCAAGTTTATTCAGGCTGTCCTGGAACAGTAGGAACGGTTTGTGTTGGAAATGCGGGTGGTGCTTCTTCGGGTACATTATCAGGTTCTGTAGTGTTGCCAAGTGCAGGAACTTATTATATAATAATTGACACATGGGCAAGCCCAAACAATGCAAACTATGATTTATCAATTTCATCTTTTGGATCTGGTCAATCGAATGATTTACCTTGTAATGCGGTTAACTTAATATTAGGCACTTCAGAAACAGGAAACACAAATTGTACTGGCGATGCTGGAGAACCAGCAACCCCTGCCTGTTGGACAGCAGGTAACAGAAACACGGTTTGGTATAAAGTAACTACAATGGGTACAAGTTTAAAAATAAGAACTTACCCAGGCTCATTAACTAATACACAAATCGCTGTTTATTCAGGTGTTTGTGGTTCAGGAATGAGTTTAGTAAGTGGTGGTTGTAATGATAATTCTGGCACTTGCGGGTCGTTAACCAACGAATTTTCAGAGCTTTCATTAACTGGATTAACAGCTTCTACAACTTATTACATAGCAGTTGATGGCGCAAGTAATTCAGTAGGTAGTTTTACTATATACGCAATTGATGGCGCTTCTTCGTTACCAACAGTTTATGGAATGGATTGCATAGAGCCCAATCCTGTTTGCTCTCAAAATTTCACAGTTTCTGATCCCGGATATGCGGGGTTTGGTAGCACTTGTGATTTGCCATCATCTTACTGTTTAGCTTCATCTGAAAGAAATATTTCATGGTACAGAATTCCAATTAATGCTAATGGAAATTTAGTTTTTGATATTGTACCTAATGATTTTAATTTTACTCTTGAAACCGAAACTGATTATGATTTTGCTATTTGGAAAATTACAGGAACAGGATCAGTTACATGTTCTCAAATTGCAAGTGGTGCTGCAATTCCTATTGAATGTAACTATAATTCTTCAGGTGTAACAGGATTAAACCATACTGCTGATGGGGATGCACCTAATAGTTTAAGTTCATCTGTTTGTCCTACTTGTGGAAGTTATAATCCTGATCCAACATATGATTTAGCTTATCAATCTCAAATTACTGTATCAAATGGAGATGTTTACTTACTTGGAGTTAGTAATTTCAGTAATTCAACATCTGGTTTTAAAATAGATTTCAAAACAAGTCCAATCGGATACGTTGGTTCTACTGCAACTTCAGTAACCTGGTCTGGGGGCACAAGCACAGCTGCTGAATTATCAGGGAATTGGGGCGGATGTAATGCGCCAAGTTGCACAGTAGATGGAGTTATTGTTCCATTTACTAATCAACCAGTTGTTACTACAAATATGACATTTAAAGATTTATATATTCAACCTGGTGCATCATTAACAGTAAGTGCAGGAGTAACATTAACTATTTGTGGTAATTTCACAAACTTAGGAACTCTTAACTGTTCTCCTACTTCTACAATATTATTTAATAATAATGGAGCTCACATCATGTCAGGAAGTTTCATAGGTAATAATGCTATTGGAAATCTTACTTGCACTGCAACTGGAACTAGCTTTAGCGTTACATGTAATAACGATCTTGAACTAAATGGAAATTTCACAACATCTAATGCTGACAGTAAATTTAATTTGAATAATAATAATTTTAAAATAGCTGGAAACTTTTTAAACTCAAATGGTACTTCAACTTTTTTAAATTCAACAACCAATACATTTGAATTTGATGGGAACTCAACTCAAAATTATGACCCCACTGTTAACGGAGGAACAAATCTTACTTTAAATAATGTTATTACAAATAACACACGAAGTGGTTTTGGTGATATAACTTTATTTGATGACTTACTTATTGGATCAACTTCAACAACAGGAACATTAACGTTAGTCGCGGGAGATATTTTAACAAATTCATTTAAAGTGCAGGTTAATAATGTAAACACAACTTCTGTTAGTACTGGTAATATAGCCAGTTTTGTTAATGGCAATTTGCGAAGATATCTTTCCACTTCAGGTACTTATGATTGGCCATTAGGAAATACATCTAAGGGGTATCAAAGAGCAAATACTAATTTTACAACATGTAGTATTGGTTTCATTGACGCATTTTTTTCAAATTGGCCTTCTACTCCTCCAACTCAAGGAGGTACTGATTGTGGAACAACATTTAACCAGCCAGCTCAAGATAATGGGTTTTGGACATTAAATGCTAATAGTGGAACCGGTAATTATAATTTGACACTTTATCCTCTAAACTCAACAAATACCTCTGGCATGAGTGGTTGGACAATTATTAAAGATCCTACTATTAGTTCTAATACTTGGTCTTTTAATGGTACTTGCGTTTTAGCATCTACTGTATCGCAGGTAATGAGAAATGGAATGAGCGGATTTTCAGTATTTGGTATTGCGCAATCATTAAACCCTTTGCCTGTTGAATTACTTTATTTTAAAGGAAAAAGAATTGGTGTAAGAAATTTTTTAGAATGGTCGACAGCATCTGAAACAAATAATGATTTTTTTACTTTAGAACGCTCTGAAAATGGAGTTAATTTTGAAAGCCTTACAATAATTGATGGTGGAAATAACAGTAATCAGATTTTAAATTATAACACTTACGACAATTATCCTTATGATAAAGTTACTTACTATAGATTAAAACAAACAGACTTCAATGCTGAAAATAGTTATTCTGATATTATTACAATATTTGGCGAAATAGCTAAAAATGAAATAAAAAATATTCATCCTAATCCTACTTCTTCTAACCTCTCATTTGATGTTTACGCTGTTCAAGATGATAGATTATTAATTGAATTATATGATTGTCTTGGTAGATTAATAATTTCACAAGAAAAGTTAGTAAAGTTTGGACTATCCTCAGAATCTATAATTATTGAAGACCTTTACAAAGGAATTTATACTATGAAAATTAGTTTTAAAAATAATGCCTTAAAATCTGTAACTAAAATTATAAAAAATTAATTTTTCATTAACTCGTATTAAATTTTAATTATAGCCACTTCCTTCGTTTTATTTTGAACCTCACTTTTAAAATCTCCGTAATCACAGCCACATTCAATAGTGCTAGCACCATTGAAAGCACTTTACTTTCAATTATAAATCAAGACTATCAAAATAAGGAACTTATTGTAATTGATGGTGGCTCAACGGATGAAACACTTTCAATAATTGAAAAATATAAATCAAGTATTTCTATAATTATTTCTGAAAAAGATAATGGCATTTATGATGCATTGAATAAAGGCATTTCTCTAGCAACAGGAGATGTTATTGCAATATTACACTCCGATGATTTTTATATTCACAATAAAGTAATTTCAAACGTCATTGAAACATTTATCAATTTTAAAAGTGATAGTGTTTATGGTGATTTAATTTATGTTGATAGGTTTGATACTAATCGTATTATTCGTAAATGGATCTCGGGTAATTATAAACACGGAAAATTTATTCAGGGTTGGATGCCGCCTCACCCGTCTTTTTTTGTAAAAAAAGAATGCTATGATCGTTATGGTAAATTTAATTTATCTCTAAAATCTTCCGCTGATTATGAATTGATGTTAAGGTTTTTGCACAAACATAAAATCACTACAGTTTATCTTAATGAATTTCTTGTAAAAATGCGTATTGGCGGGCAAAGCAACGTATCATTGTTAAACAGGCTAAAAGCAAACCGAGAAGATAAATTGGCTTGGAAATTAAATAATATAAAACCTGCTTTTTATACTTTGTTGTTTAAACCGCTTCGTAAACTGATTCAATTCATCAGGTAATTGTTTAAATATCACTTTAAAAACAATTTAAATCTTTAATTTTTAGTTCAAAAAACCTATACATTTGTAACCATAAAATTACTTTCG
>Ga0315906_10006783_pt1 | contig 14095 bp, 11 predicted proteins | sample LakEriMetagenome_4_FD_203526 | JGI IMG/M metagenome (GOLD analysis project Ga0315906, IMG submission 203526) | Freshwater fungal communities from buoy surface, Lake Erie, Ohio, United States - Buoy 2 MA122 | ecosystem: Environmental > Aquatic > Freshwater > Lake > Lake biofilm | place: USA...
ATGGTAGTGCGTAGTTACTTTGTCATTCAGAGTTGGTTTTGCCCCGGTACCTTCTTTCAATACAATGTACTGAAGTCCGCTTGGCGTAGTTTTAACACCTTCTTTCTTCTTATTTTCTTCGAGGAATGTTTTCCCTTTTTTCAGGTTCTCTTCGCCTTTTACTTTCTCACGGTCAGCCATATATTTCTGGATGGCAGCATCGGCTTCTTCCTGCGTCACAGCGGTAGTACCGCTAAGCGCATCTTTCATTCCTTTGGCAAGGATTTCCACATCAACACTTTCGAGTTGATTGGTTTTGAAGTTATTGCCAATGGAAACACCAAGGCTGTAACTAATTGAATCGAGTTGGGTTTTCATAGATGTTCCGGCATTTTTCTTATCCTGAGCATTGCAGGAGGCCGTTAAGAGGACCACCGCTAATACAGGCGCTAAATGGAAGCTGAGTTTCATAGAATTTTTTGTTGAGCCGCGAAATTAAACAATCTCTGAAACTTAAGGCTGATTTTACCATTCCATTTCTGTTCAGGGTATCTTTGCAGCGATGGATCTGAAGCTAATTTCCCCTTTTAAGCCTACCGGTGACCAGCCGGAAGCCATCAGGCAGCTTACAGAAGGCCTGCTGCGGGGTGATACTGCTCAGACATTGCTGGGAGTAACAGGCTCGGGAAAGACCTTCACCATCGCCAATGTGATTGAAGAAGTTCAGCGTCCGGCCCTCATCCTGAGTCATAATAAAACACTGGCGGCCCAATTGTACGGCGAGTTCAGACAGTTTTTCCCGGAAAATTCCGTTGAATACTTTGTTTCCTATTACGACTATTATCAGCCGGAAGCTTATCTACCAACTTCCAATACTTACATAGAAAAAGACCTGAGCATCAATGAGGAAATCGAAAAGCTTCGCCTCAGTACTACCACTTCCCTCCTCTCGGGCCGCAGAGATATCATTGTAGTTTCTTCGGTATCCTGTATTTACGGCATGGGAAACCCTGCCGACTTTGCAGAAAATATTGTTAGGATTCAGAAGGGCGAACTGATCAGCCGCAATGCCTTTTTGCACCGGCTGGTAACGAGTCTCTATTCCCGCGCCAGCGTTGAATTTAAAAGAGGCACTTTTCGGGTACAGGGTGACACCGTGGATGTCTTTCCTCCTTACAGCGATCTGGCCTTCCGAATTTCTTTTTTCGGGGATGAAATAGATGAACTGGCCACCATTGAACCTTCTACAGGCAAGAAGTACGATAAACATGATCACCTGGCCATTTTTCCCGCCAACATCTTTGTAACCAGTGCCAGCCGTCAGCAGGGTGCCATCTTCGAAATACAAAAGGACATGGTAAAGCAGGTGGATTATTTCAGGGAATGCGGTAAACCCCTCGAGTCAAAGCGTCTGGAGGACCGGGTCGTCTTTGATCTGGAAATGATCCGCGAACTGGGTTATTGTTCAGGAATAGAAAATTACTCGCGGTATTTTGATGGAAGGCTACCCGGACAAAGACCCTTCTGCCTGCTGGACTATTTTCCCAAGGACTTCATCATGATCGTGGATGAGAGCCATGTGACCATTCCGCAGATCAGAGCGATGTACGGGGGTGATCGCTCAAGAAAGCAAAATCTTGTGGAATACGGATTCCGACTTCCGGCCGCCATTGATAACCGCCCCCTCAAATTTGAAGAGTTTGAAGAAATGGCCCGTCAGACCATCTATGTGAGTGCCACTCCGGCAGAATATGAATTACAAAAATCAGAAGGCATCGTAGTAGAACAGGTCATACGACCTACCGGATTGCTTGATCCGCCCATTGAAGTACGACCGGTACGAAATCAGGTGGATGATCTACTGGAGGAAATTGAAAAAATAGTTCAGCAAAAAGAAAGGGTGCTGGTAACGACGCTGACCAAGAGAATGGCGGAAGAACTTGCCAAGTACCTCACAAAAATGGAGGTGCGTTGCCGTTATATCCATTCCGAGGTGGAAACGCTGGAAAGGGTGGAGATTTTACGTGACCTGCGATTAGGGGTGTTTGATGTACTCATCGGTATCAATCTGCTGAGGGAAGGACTGGATTTACCCGAGGTAAGTCTGGTAGCTATTCTGGATGCCGACAAAGAAGGTTTTCTGCGCAGCAATCGTTCCTTAACACAAACAGCAGGAAGAGCTGCGCGGAATCTCAACGGAAGAGTGATCATGTATGCAGATAAAATTACCGACAGCATGCGTCAGACCATTGAGGAAACCGAACGCCGTCGTAAGAAGCAGATGGATTACAATGAAGCCAATGGCATCGTTCCAACCGCATTAAACAAATCGAAAGAAGGTATTCTGATGCAAAGCATGCCCGCCTCCAATAAAAGCATCAGTGAAGCCTATATTGAACAGGAAAGACCCTCCCTTGCAGCCGATCCGGTTGTTCAGTATATGTCGAAAGAACAACTTGAAAAATCCATATCCGCTGCCAGAAGAAATATGGAAAAAGCTGCCAAAGAAATGGACTTTATGGCCGCGGCCAAGTTCAGAGATGATATGTTTGAACTTGAAAAGCTACTAAAGGAACGCTGAGATGAGTACGACTCTCCTGATCACCACTATCATTGCCTATGTACTTTCGCTGGCGGCTTCTCTGATTTTAGCGCTGACGGCAAAGAAAATGCAGCCGGATTCAATCCGTGTTCCTGTTATTTTTCACCTCGTCCTCCTTTTCATATCCGCCATTTTATGGATAAGCGCCCTTGCTAATGATTTGCTACCCTGGCTGATATTGATCACCTTTTGCAGCGGCCTTAGTATGGCCGGCTGGGCACTACGATCCGGACAACTGAAATGGCCAGTAAAGCTATACTTCGGGCTTTATTTCAGCTCCGTATTCCTATTCCTTGCTTCTCCCTCCCGTCTTTTCTATACGATCGCCGGAAAATCAGCGGCTTACCGGAAAGAGAAGGAATTTAAATTGCGCGACAATTATTATCTTGTGGAGCAGCAATCGCTGGTCAGCACTAACAAATCCATTGAAGACTGGAAAGTCACTCAAAAATTTGGCATCTATAATAAAACAATTCGGAGAGATATTCGTTTCAAAGGGAATCCGGACAGCATACGGCTGCTAAGATTGAAACCAGATACGATGATTATCCGGGCCTACCACCTTACAAACGGTATGCCTGACAGCTCAGAAAACGGCTTTCGACCAAGTGTAAAAAAACAAAGCATTACCAAACAAAAAAGATAGATACGCTATGTTCCGCAAACTAATTATTCCGGCATTCTTTTCAATGCTCACAACCGGTTCATTCGCCCAGTCATCCACCACGGATATCTGGCTTGTTGATATTGAAATGCGCAGTGAAAAACCGTACCCTTCCATTCCGGTTCGCATTACGCAAAATGATTTTTACGACAATCAGCCTGCATTTTCGTCCGACGGCAGTTTATTGTATTATGCCAGTATGCCGGATACCATCCAGTCCGATATATTCGAATACAACATCCGCAAAAAATCCTACCGGCAGCTTACCAATACGCTGGAAAGTGAATTCCAGCCACAGATCATTCCTTACGATAAAAAGAAAATCTCAGTAGTGCGCGTTGACCTGGACAAAGCGCAACGCTTTTATTCGATCGACATTCTTGACGGTGCAGTCAGTAGTGACCCCCTCATGCCCAATGAAGATTCTGTAGCCTATTATTGCTGGATGAACGATACTACCGTTGGCGCCTATATGCTGAACGGACAGGGAGGATCCTTGCATCAGTTTGATATGAAACCGCAACAATCCATTATTTTGATGAGCAACGGTGGATTTGGTCGCTGTCTGCTGCGTGTACCCGGTTCTGACATGTTATCGTATGTTCAGAAAGGTGCGGATGGAAAAAATACGCTAATGACCTACGATATGTATACAGAAGAGCGTATGCCGGTTTGTGAATTACCGGAAGGTGTCGAAGATTATGCATGGGGAACAAAAGGTAAACTCTATGCTGGTGCAAATGGCCGGCTCTATTTCTACGATATAGAGAGTACTGATCTAAAATGGGCCGAAGTTGCCAACTGGGAAAAAATCACCGGTAATTTTTATCGGATTGCTATGAGTAAAGATGGCAATAAACTTGCGATCGTAACTTACAAGGGCGATAAACCCTAAAATTTGCCTCGTTTCTTAATACTGGGCCAGGGACTAGCCGGCACCTTGCTTGCTGCTGAATTATTGCAGGCAGGTTGTGGAATACTCCTTGCAGACCCTGGTGAAACCAATACCTCTTCCCGGGTTGCTGCAGGAATGATACATCCGGTTACCGGTCGCCGCCTCACCAAAAGCTGGAGAGTGGACGAATTTCTGCCCTTTGCCATTGAAGTGTATCGTAGCCATGAATCATTTTTAGCTACCACATTTTATCATGAAGTAAAAACTCTGGAGCTTTATAAAGACATCGCCAACAGCAATGAATGGATGTCGCGTAGCACGGATCCCTCTTTCCTGACATACATGGGTGATGCCTGTCCGCCTTCAGCAGTACCCGAGGGGATTGAACCCGGGTTGGGCGGACAATATCTGACGAAAGGAGGTTGGCTGGATACCAATCAATATCTCCGCGCCTGGAGAAATTACTTTGCCGATAACGAATTACTGCTTGAAGTATTTATTGATGAATCGGAAATAAGTTTCGATTCCGAAAAAGCTTACTTCAGAGAAGAAATTTTTGATTTTGTAGTCGATTGCCGCGGCGCAACATCCGCCACCAGCCAATGGTTTGGTAATTTACCTTTTAACATGGCCAAAGGAGAAGTGCTACTGATAGGCTGCAACGAATTAAAATCGGAAAGCATATTGAACAAAGCGGTGAAACTGATCCCTTCAACCACAGCGGGTGAATTCATTTGCGGCGCAACCTTTAGCTGGGATGAACTGGACAATATTCCTACCGAGGCCGGCAAAAACGAACTAACTAACAAAATTGACAAGCTCCTACTACTTCCTTACCGTATTCTCCAGCATCGCGCCGGTGTAAGACCTGCCACCGCAGATCGCAGACCTTTTATAGGACAACACACGGGCATAAAGCCACTCTACATCCTGAATGGCTTTGGCTCGAAAGGAGTATTACTTGGTCCCTGGATGGCAAGGACGTTGAAAGAGCATCTTTTGAATAATGCAGCGATTCCTGATGAACTTAATATCCGTCGCTTGTTGCAGGAAAGCGAATCCTGAAACTTTTCAGGAGTTAACCCTTCTTAATGCGTTTAATCGCTGGAGTAAGGTTGGGTGACTGTAATACACTGCCACATAAAAAGGATGTGGATGTAAATTACTGAGTTGATCCCGGGAAAGTTTTTTGAGTGCATTGCCCAGTGAAACGCCAGCGAAAGTAGTAGCGGCAAAAGCATCCGCCTCAAACTCATGTTTTCTGGAAAAAGCATTCAACAACAACCCCATCAACAGAGAAACCGGAGAATAAAACATTCCGAAAGCCATCAGCCCTAAAGCAAAAGAAGGAGTTGATGCTCCTAATGCTGCAGATAGCTCGGGGCTTTCAATAAATCTTGAGAGCAGGAAAAGCATAAATCCGGTTTGCAAAGTGCTCAGCAAAATGGTGGTTCCTACATGCTTTTTCTTGTAATGACCAACTTCATGAGCGACAACGGCAACCAGTTCATCGGCAGAATGCTTTTCGATGAGCGTGTCAAACAAAACGATCTTTCTGGAAGGACCGAATCCGCTGAAAAAAGCATTTGCCTTTGCGGAGCGTTTACTGCCATCCATCACAAAAATATCCTTAACCGGAAAATCCACTTTACGGCAATATTCGAGCAGGCGACTACGGAGATCACCTTCAGGTAAAGCCGTAAGATTATTGTAAATCGGAAGTATCCATGAAGTATAAAACATGGCAAAAAAAAGAGAGACCACGGTCATGACCATCCAGGTGATCCACCAGAAATTCTCTCCGGCAATCTGGTAAAACAAGACAAACATAGCCAGCAGACTTCCACCCAATAAAGCACCAAGAAGATATCCGCGAAATTTATCCATCACCCAGGTGCGTGTAGTTAGGCGGTTAAATCCGAAATTCTCTTCAATCACAAAATTCCGGTAAAGAGAAACAGGCATGGATAAAATATCAGCCAGTAAAGCAAGAACTCCGAAGAAAACGAGGGTCTGCACTACCAGATCATTAGACACGGTGTGTGTCCAGCGCTCCAGTAAAGCAAAACTCCCGGTTGCCACCATGAATAAAACCAGCAGAGTGGAAAACAATGCAGTGAACCGCGAAAGCCTTCGCTTTGCACGTTCATAACGTTGGGCCTTACCGTAAGCCTCCTGATCATAGATATCCGACAATTCAGCAGGCACCTGATCCTTCCAGTTGCGTGCATTCAGCCATTCGAGCCAGTTTTCCAGTAAATAGCTAACAATAAGTAATAATAGCAGAGTTAATTTCAATTCAGTAAAAGTTTAGGACGAATATAGGAAGCAGTAATGGAGTTCTCAGCCTTCAGCATTTGCTCGGGTGTACCCTCAAACAAAACATAGCCTCCCTCCTCCCCGCCTTCCGGGCCAAGATCAATAATCCAGTCGGCACATTTAATGACTTCGAGATTATGCTCGATAATTACCAGTGTATTTCCATTTTTGACCAGCGCATTGAAAGCATCCAGCAATTTCCGGATGTCATGAAAATGAAGTCCGGTAGTTGGCTCGTCAAATACAAACAGAGTGTTAGTTGCATGATTACCTTTTCCAAGAAAAGAAGCCAGCTTTATACGCTGCGCTTCCCCTCCGCTGAGGGTACTTGACGACTGTCCGAGCTTGATATAACCTAATCCCACATCGGATAAAGGCTGAATTTTCTGAATGATTTTCTGATGCAGACTCTGATATTTCTGGGGACCGGCATTGTCGGCAAAAAACTCTATTGCTTCCTCCACAGTTAGTTCCAGTATATCAAAAATGCTTTTGTTACGATACTCTACTGCAAGAATTTCCTCGCGAAAGCGCCGGCCTTTACAATGATCGCAACGGAGATGTATATCCGCCATAAACTGCATTTCAACCGTAATTTCACCTTCCCCCTGACAATGCTCGCAACGACCACCTTCCACATTAAAAGAAAAATGAGATGGCTTTAAACCTCGTGTACGGGAAAGCGGAAGATCGGCAAACAACTGCCGGATTTCATCATATGCTTTGATATAAGTAACCGGATTGGAACGCGTCGATTTACCAATCGGATTTTGATCTACCATTTCAGCAGCAACAATATCGCTGTAATGCCCTTCAAGACGATCGTAATTTCCGGTTGCCTCCTGGTAACCTCCGAGCGTTTTCTTGAGTGAAGGATAAAGGATTTTTTTCACCAGCGATGTTTTCCCGGAGCCACTTACACCGGTAACTACCGTCATAACTCCCATCGGGAACTTAACGTTCACATGCTTGAGATTATTCTCTCTTCCGCCTTTTACTTCAATATACTTTTTCCATTTTCGACGAAGGGCTGGAACAGCAATTTCAGCGCGACCGGTAAGATAATCTGCCGTAAGGCTGATACCATTCTTTTCCAATAACTGATAATTACCCTGGAAGACAACGCGGCCTCCATTTACTCCGGCTTCGGGACCGATATCAATCAACTCATCGGCAGCCCGCATAATCTCTTCATCATGCTCGACAATTATGAGGGTGTTGCCCACTTTTTGTAAAGCCTTAAGCACGCTGATCAAGCGGGTGGTATCGCGGGGATGCAAACCAATACTAGGTTCATCAAGAATATACATGGAACCCACAAGTGTGCTGCCCAGCGAAGTAGCCAGATTAATTCGCTGTGATTCGCCTCCCGACAAAGTGTTCGACAAGCGGTTCAAGGTCAGGTAGCCAAGGCCAACATCTTCGAGATACTGAAGACGGTTGACAATTTCAGGTAACAAACGTCGCGCGATGGTAGTTTCCTGATCATTTAGCATCAGCCTGTTAAAAAAGTCAAGATTTTGCTTAACGGGCATCAGCACCACATCAGTAATTGATTTACCACCCACTTTAACATAGGCTGCGTCCCCCCGCAAGCGGGTACCACGGCATTCGGGACAAATCGTTTTACCACGATAGCGGGACAACATTACCCGGTATTGAATTTTATACGTCTGCTCTTCGAGGAAAGCAAAAAACGAATTGAGGCCTTTAAAATGATTGTTGCCGGTCCATAACAAATCGCGCTGCGCCTGACTCAATTCGAAGTATGGTTTATGAATCGGAAAATCGAATTTATAAGCCTGCATAATCAGCGCATCATTCCATTCTTTCATTTTATCGCTGCGCCAGCAAACGATAGCACCATCGTAAACAGAAAGACTCTTATCGGGGATGACCAGGTCCTGATCGATGCCCATTACGGAACCAAAACCTTCGCAACGTTTACAGGCACCGAATGGATTATTGAAACTAAAGAGATGAACGGAAGGTTCTTCAAATAACATTCCATCGATTTCAAAGCGATTGGAAAAAGGATGTTCCTCGAAGCCACCGTCGCTAAGAGGAATACGGATGAAACAGGTACCACGACCTTCATTAAATGCAGTTTGCGCTGAATCGGCCATGCGGGCACGCAGCTCATCATCCGGATCAGCGGAAACTGCAATACGATCAATGAGCAATTGCATTTCAGGATGCGGTTGAGGTTCACCGACTTTGTCAGACTCCTCCTTAGTAGCAGCCTTTTTAGATTTTACGGTTTTCTTCTTTGGTTCAGGACTAACACCTGGAATATCCGAATTCAGGAGATCTTCAATTTCACGGGCTTCGCCATTCAGAAGAAGACGCGTAAACCCTTTCTGCAATAAAATATTAAGATCATCAGCAAGTGTTCTTCCGGAAAAACGCATTAAGGGGCAGGTAATCAAAAACCGTTTATGCCGACTATTGATCATAAACTCCACTATGTCAGTGACCGACTGCTTTTTCACCTGTTGACCGGACAAAGGAGAAAACGTTTTACCGATTCGTGCAAACAATAACTTCAGGTAATCATAAATTTCAGTGCTGGTGCCAACAGTAGAGCGGGGATTACGGGAATTTACTTTTTGCTGAATAGCCACGGCCGGGGCGATACCCAGAATATAATCCACCTCCGGCTTATCCATCCGGCCAATAAACTGACGTGCATAAGAAGAAAGGCTCTCCACGTAACGACGTTGCCCCTCGGCATAGAGGGTGTCAAAAGCAAGAGAACTCTTGCCGCTGCCACTTAATCCGGTTACTACCACAAACTTATTTCGGGGAATCGCCACATCAATCTTTCGTAGATTGTGCATGGACGCTCCTTTGATAATGATAAACTCGCGGGGATCGAGCTTGCTGATGTCGGTTTCAGTCATAAAGTAAGCAGCCCTGCTTTCGGATTGATCCGGAAGCAGGGCTGCAAAGTTCTTAATCTTTTACCTTAATAAGGGTAAAATAGTAACTCAGTTTATTATTTCTTCCATTTAATGTTACAGCCTATTGCTTTGCTGGCAGGGTTGCGGACTTCCCTACCTTCCAACAGATCTGTTATTGCATCCGAAACGAAATTTTGACTAACAGCAGACGGATCATCTGGATTATCATCAATTGCGCCAACATATTTAACAATCATGAGACCATTTTCATTTTGCAAAACAAAAACATGCGGAGTTTTCGTTGCACCATAAGCTTTTGCAACATCCTGAGTATCATCTAACAGGTAAGGAAAAAGGAAATTTCTACCGCTTGCAAGTTTTTGCATGATTGAAAATGCATCCTGAGGTTCAGAAATAGAATCATTGGGATTAATCGCAACAACCGGGAATCCACTTTCTGCAAATTTTTTATGCAACTCGATTATCCTGCCTTCATATAACTGAGAAAACGGACAATGATTGCAGGTAAAAACTACAATAGCACCCCTATCAGAACATTCGGCCAGGCTCAATATTCTTTCGTCTACATTCTTAAGATTAAAGGAAGGTGCTTCCTGACCGGCTACTAAGGTTTTAACCTGATTCTGGCTTTGTATTGAACCTGTCCCCATACCAGTCTGACTTTTTTGGCCAAAGGAAGCAGTAAGACCACCTACATAAACAAGAAAAATAAATACACTGGTTGCTAAAGAGTTTTTCATGATTTTAAGTATAATTTTAATGTCGCGAGCAGTTCTTTAAACGTGAATTGCCTTCTTTCAAACGAATATACTGAAGGTTGGTTTCGAATAATCAAAGTTGCCGGAATTTCCCCCTGCCAATCGCCATTCACCTTGCTAATCCATGAATTGTGATCGGGTTCGTCAAGCAAATAAACTGCCTTTCCCTTTAAATGTTGTTCCGAAAATGGTAAAAGCCGTACAGTAAACTCCCGTTTGAAATCCACGCTCACGTATAAGAACTTCACTTTTTCATTTTTAAGATCTTCTTCCGCCTCTACAAATGCAGGTAATTCTTCGACACAGGGCTTGCACCAGGTTGCCCAGAAATTAATCACATAGAGCGTGTCATTCGCCGGGTTCAGCAGCAATTCCATTTTATCCCATTTAATTAATGGTGGTTGGGCCGAAAGCAGGCCGGAAAAGGTCACTAAAAGGGGGTGCAAAATGAACTTTAATCGCATCCCTAAAGGTAGAAGACCATCCTGAAAACCAGATGAAAGCCCATAAAAAAAGCCGTCAAGATGTGACGGCTTCCCAAAAAGCTTTAGAGGTGTATTAATACTGGCCTGGAATAAATCGGCGCATCAGCGCTTTGGTTTCTTCAAATAAAAATCCTCCTACCCGATCGAAAGCCTGACGGGCACTCACCCGGAAAATCATGGCGCTTTCTGCCAAAACATTCTCCTGAGTTTTACCAACTTCAGAAACATATCTTTCACCAGTGATTGTCACTTCCGGACCATCCACATCGGGAATCAGGTTGCCGTTCCACGCAATGGCGCGGGTTTGTAATCCCGGCATCACTACTTTCTTAATGCCCTCACTTTCTTCAAAATAAGTTCCTGAAGATGAAATTGTTAATGATTTCATCTCAACTGAAGGTATAAGTTCACCATGGTAATGCTTCACCGTACAAAGTGTAGCAGGGCGAGTTGCGCTGATTTCAATTTCCCTAAGTTCTACGGCAGGCATCAGCTTGTTCTGATAGATTACCGCGAATACCCGCTGGCTGGCATGAGAGGCAAAAGGCATCGCCACTTTCAAGATTAAAAGGGCTGTGAAAATTGCCTGGTTGGTGCTGATGTTTTTCATAAAGGGTCTTTTTTGTAGATGTTTTACGAACTTGGTTTGGCAAAGATATGTTTATTGGATAGTACTATGCAATACATAGTACTAATTATTTTATATATAATTGATAATCAATATAAATGTTTTTTTGAAGGTGTCTGTTCGCCATTTTCATGCATCAGATACATAAAGGTCCGACTTTGTTACAGCCAGCTATTGAAACAAAAGTTAAAAGGATATAATAAACTGAAAATTAACAGATTTGACTGGTTATCAGGTTGGTTTAACTGCGCACTACCCGGTATAAAATCCAGTGAATCAATTCAAATACAATGATTTTGAACAAGCCGCTCTTAGTTGGCCTATGCATAGTCTGCCAAAGTCACCTTGTTCAAAATTGCGGCGGAAAAGGGTGCTGCAGAGCGGGAAATGCCTTACCTTTGTTAAGTTCTATTGAGCTATGGAGGAAGACGACGAACTGGAATCATTCGAAGAACACGGAGACCTGCTGCAGAATTCCATACGCCGCTATGAAGAGATGCGGCGTAAAAAGGAGAAATACTTTTTTGACGTTGATGCTCTCCTACGCATAATCGACCATTTTATTGATGTACTGGAATATGAAAAGGCGCTGGAAGTAACCCGGTATGCCAATCAGTTGCATCCTCAGTCCGTTAGTTTTACCCTCAAAGAAGCACATCTCTTTGCCCTGATGGGTAAGGAGAAAGAAGCACTTGCTTTACTTGAGAGTGCGGAGCATGTTAATCCTTTCGACATTGAAGTGCATATTATCCGGGGGAATATTTATAATTCCCTGGAGCAGTTTCCGCGTGCCATCGCCAGTTTCCGGAAAGCGCTGGAATTGGCGGATGAGCAAAAGGATGATATTTACCTGAGCCTTGCCATCACTTACCAGAATATGGCCGATTACAACAAAGCAGTGGATTACTACAAGCTGTGTTTAATTGAGAACCCTGCCAATGAAGTGGCTCTGGAAGAAATCGCTGTCAGTCTGGAATTCAGCAGCCGCCTGGAAGAAGGAACGGCATTTTTACAAAAACTGATTGATGACCAACCCTACTCCTACCTTTTATGGTATTATCTGGGGGATTTATACGCCAAGATGGGGCAGCATGAAAATGCGCTCAAGGCTTTTGACTATTGCCTACTGATTAAAGAAGATTTTGCACCGGCTCACCTGGATTATGCTCAGTCGCTGAGTATGCTCGAACGATTTGAAGAAGCTATTGCCCGATACCTTACTGCATTTGAATATTGTCAGCCCGATGCATTCACCTATTATAACATGGGCGAATGTTTTGAGCAGCTCAGTAAATACGAAGAAGCCCGTACCTATTACCGCAAGGCCGTTAAAATGGCCCCTGAGATGGCGCAGGGCTGGTATGGTATAGGCGTAACCTTTGAAGAGGAAGAGCGCTGGTATGAAGCACTGCATTATATCAAGAAGGCCATAGAAATTGACAACCAGCACGGAGATTACTGGCTGGCGCTTGGCGATTGCGAATACCGTCTGAATAATTTTACGGAGGCCGAGGAGTGCTACCGTAAAGTGATCGACTTTGACCCGGACAATGCGGAAGGTTGGTTGGCTTATGCCGATTTGCTGGGGGAACTGAATCGTCCCTCCGAAGCCGTTGAACTCATGAATACGGCCCTGATGTACCATGCCGACAATGCAGAAATGCACTACCGGCATGTTTGTTATCTTTATCAGTCAGGGTTCACCGAAGAAGCCTATCTTCAACTGGAAATTGCGCTCGAAAAGGATCCGGAGCAATACCATGTGCTGTTTGAAATGTTGCCCGGACTTGAAAACGATCCTCGTGTACAGCAATTAATTGCCGACAAAAGAAAGTAGTTATGCATAATTTTAATCTGTCCCACCTTCCGACAAGAACTCAAAAGCCGCGTAAAGCCGGCCTTACCATGGTGATGGATAAGGGATTGGGGCTGCGCGAATGTGAACACATGGTGGAAGCGGCCGGAGGTCATATTGATATTGTAAAACTCGGATTCGGCAGCTCGGTAGTTACGCCAAATCTGGATGCAAAACTGGCCTTCTTCCGTGAGTGTGGAATTCCGGTATACCTCGGCGGAACGTTACTGGAGGCTTTCATCATCCGCAATCAGTTTGAAGACTACCTACGTGTGCTTGACCGTTTCAAACTGGAATTCGCTGAAGTATCCGATGGAGCCATCACCATGCCGCACCCTGAAAAGTGTCATTATATCCATCGACTTAGCAAGCGGGTAACTGTGATTAGTGAAGTTGGCTCCAAGGAAGAAGGAATTCTGATCCGACCCAACAAATGGATCGAAATGATGCAGAACGAACTGGAAGCCGGAGCATGGAAAGTAATTGCTGAAGCACGTGAAAGCGGAACCGTAGGAATCTATCGCCCCAACGGTAAGGCTCACGTAGTACTCATCAATAAAATCGTAGCCAAGATTGATCCTGCTGACATCATCTGGGAAACACCCATCAAATCGCAGCAGGTATATTTCATCAAGTTGTTTGGTGCGAATGTAAACCTGGGCAATATTTCACCCAATGAAGTAATCGCCCTCGAGGCATTACGCATGGGATTAAGAAGTGATACCTTCTTCATGAATCTTGATAAAAATATGCAGCAACTTTCACAGGCAGTTGCAGCAGAACAGGACAAGAAAAACACTGTAAAAGCATGAAAGAAAAAACCGTTTCGGAGTTAAAAGAAATACTGGAATCTGGTGCCGACTTTCAACTGATTGATGTCCGCGAGCCTCATGAATACGATCAATCCAACCTTGGCGGAGAGCTAATGCCCCTCGCCTCGCTACTTGGGTTAGCGGATACTATCCGACGTGATGTTCCGGTAATCA
>Ga0315906_10006786_pt1 | contig 14087 bp, 8 predicted proteins | sample LakEriMetagenome_4_FD_203526 | JGI IMG/M metagenome (GOLD analysis project Ga0315906, IMG submission 203526) | Freshwater fungal communities from buoy surface, Lake Erie, Ohio, United States - Buoy 2 MA122 | ecosystem: Environmental > Aquatic > Freshwater > Lake > Lake biofilm | place: USA: Lake...
GAAAGAGCGCCGGCCTGCGTCTCCGACAGCGCGGCAAACTGTGTTGCTGTAAAGGCGCCAAGTTGCGACGGGCTCAACAGTGAAATGCTGGTTGTCGCAAGGCCGCCAACCGCGCCGGTAGACAGCGCGGCAATCTGCGTCGACTTGAGCGCGGCCAGCTGCGTCGCTGCAAGCGCGCTGGCATGCGTGGCAAGGAGGCCCTGAATCTGTGTCGTGCTGAGCGCCGCAATCTGCGCAGTGCTGAATGCTGCGAGCTGCGTTTCCTCGATAGCGCTGACCTGCGTCGCAGTCAGGCCATGCAGGCGCGTGGTCGCCAGGCTCTGGATATCTTCGAGTTCCAGGCCCTGAACAGCCGAGGCGCCGAACATCCCAACCTGCGCGGCCGAGAGCCGGTTGAACTGGGTGGCCGTCAGCGCATTCACCTGGTCAGCCGTGAACCCTCGAAGCTGCGACAGAGTCAGCGCGGCCATTTGCGATGTGGTCATCGCGCCGATCTGGGCTTCGGAGAGGGCGCCAATGGTCGTGGCCGTGAGGCCCTTTACCTGCGTCGTGCTCAGGGCGGCAATCTGCGTCTCGTTGAGTTCGGCGACCTGCGCGGCGTCTAATCCGGAGATCGCCGTGGAAGTGATCGCAGCAAACTGCGATGTGCTCAGCGCTGCAAGCTGTTCGCCGGAAAGGGCTTGCGCCTGCGTCGCTGCGATGGCAGCCAGCTGGGTAGTCGTGAAGGCCTGCAGTTGCGTCGCGCCAAACGCACCAACCGCCTCGGCGCCCAGCGACCGCACCTGCGTCGCGGTGAGGGCTGCAAGTTGCGTGGTGGTGAGCGCCGCCGCCTGCACTTGGTTCAAGACTCCAAGCTGCGCCGGCATCAGCCCGAGCACCTGCGTACGGGTAAGCCCGGCGATGTCCTCCGCGTCGAGGCCATCGAGCGCCGTCGTCGAGATCGCGCCGATCTGCGTAAAGGCCAGCGCCGCCAGCTGATCGCTGGACAGCCCGCCGATCGCCCGTGATTCCAGCGCGCGTACTTGCACCGCGGACAGCGCCGCCAACTGCGACGTCGACAGCCCCGAGGACTGCTCACCGGACAAGCCGCTGATGGCTGTCGGACTCATCCCTTTCAGTTGCGTCGTTGTCAGGCTTGCCAGCGCCTCCGCCCCAAGGGCTGCAACCTGCGCGGATGTGAAGCCGCCAATCGCGGTCGAGGTCAGGACAGGCAGTTGTGTTGTACTGAGCCCGGAAACCTGATCGGCGGTGAGCCCGCCGAGCTGCGTCGATGTCAGCGCCATCAACTGGCTTGTCGTTAAGGCGCCGATTTGGGTATCCGCGAGGAGGCCGATCCCGCTTGACGTGAAGCCGCGCACCTGTGCTGTCGTGAGTGCGGCAATCTGGGACGTCGACAGCGCCGCAAGCTGGGTTTCACCAAGGCCGCCAAGTTGGCCCGCAGACAACGCTGCTAGCTGCGTGCTGGACAGATTGCTGATGTCGTTCGCTTCGAGGCCCGAAACGGAAGCGGCGTTGAGGCCGCTGATCTGCGTGGCGCCTAGCGCCGCAATCTGCGTGTCTGCAAGAGCCGTGATCTGATCGGAAGACAGTGCGCGCAATTGTGCACCAGACAGCACGGCCAGTTGTGTTGTCGTGATGGCTGCAAGCTGGTCATTGCCGAGTGCGGACAGGCTCGCCGGGGCCAGCGACTTCACCTGCGTCGTTGAAAGGCCGCCCAATCGCACGGGCGCAACCGCCGCCAGCTGTGTCGATGAGAGCGCGCTGACCTGCGTCGACGTCAGCCCGGAAAGCTGATCAGCAGAAAACACCGCCATCTGCTCGGGCGTCAGGGCAGGCACCTGCGTCGTGACAAGCATCGCAAGCTGCGACGTCGTGAATGCTGCGATCTGCGCCTCGCTGAAGGCGCCAAGCTGCGTGACCGTGAGCGAGCCGATCTGCGTCGTCCGGAGCAGAGCGACCTGCGTCGTGGAAAGGCCCTCGATCTCCTCAACCGGAATGGCCCTTATCTGCGTACCCGTCAGCGCCCCCAGGTGCGTCGACGAGAGAGCGGCGAATTGCTCTCCGGTCAGCCCGCCTACGGAAATGCCGCGGATTTGCGCCGTTGTCAGCGCCGCCATCCGGTCCGTGCTGAGCTCGGCAAGCTGTGTGGCGGTCAACGCCCCCAGCGCAGCCGCCGTCATCGCCCCCCACTGGGTGAGTGACATGGCCTCGATCTGGGTGGCAGCAAGCCGCTGGACCTGCGCGCTGGTGAAGGCGGCAACCTGATTGGTGCTCAACGACTGGAGCTGCGTTTCATCCAGGCTCCCGATCAGGGCGGCCGGAAGGAGCTTTACCTGCGTCGTCGACAGCGCGATCAGCTGTGTCGTCGACAGCCCGATTGTCTGTGTCGTCGTCAGCGCGCCCAGTTCCTCGCTCGTCAGCGCTCGCACCTGGGCGACCGTGAAGGCAGCGATCTGTGTCTCCGAAAGCTGACGCACCTGCGTGGCGGTAAGCCCGCTGATCTGGCTGGTTGCGATCGCCCCAATTTGCTCGCCTCCCAGCACTTCCAGTTGCGATGAGGTCAGACCCGACAATTGCGCACCGCTCAACGCCGCCACCTGCGTCGTCGTCAGTGCCGCAGCTTCCTCGGTGGACAGCGCGGCCATGTGGCTGGCCCCCAGCAGCTTGAACTGCGCCGGCGTCAGCTGGGCAATCTGCGTCGCGTCCAGCGTCGCGAACTGCGTGCTGCTCAGGGAAGCCAGCTCCGCCGGGAGCAGAGCGCCGAGCTGGTCCGCATTTAGGCTGGCTAACTGCGTCTCACTGAAGCCCCTGACCTGCGACGTCGTGAGCGCCGTGAACTGTGTGATCGACAGCGCGTCCCATTGCGTCGTGGCCAGGCCGCCGATCGCTGCTGCGCTGAGGCCGGTCACCTGCGCGGTCGTCAGCGCGCTGATCTGCGTCGTAGAGAAGCCTCGCACCTGCGCCGCGCTGAGTGAAGCAAGCTGGGCAACTGACAACGCGCCCTCCTGTTGGGTGGTCAGGCTTTGCAGCTGTGTCGATGAGAAGCCCTTGACCTGAATGGCGGTTAGGCCCGCGATCTGTGTCGGCGTCAGCGCACCGAGTTGTTGAACAGTCAGGTTGCCCAATGCGTCCGGCGAGAATCCGCGCACCTGGTTGACCGACATGCCGCCGATCTGAGTCGTCGTGAGCGCCGCCAGCTGCGTGGTCGACAGTGCGGCAAAATCGCCGGCCTCAAGCCCGCGAATCTGTGCAACCGACAAGACGGCGATGTCTTCGGCGTCGAACGCAGTGAACTGTGCTGACGACAACGCAAACAGCTGCGCCGCGCTGAAACTCATGTGGCTGGGCGACAGCGCCGCCAGCTGGGCGCGCGACAGCGCGGTCACTTGGCGGGTGGACAGGCTGGCCAGCTGGGCGCCGCTGAACTGCGTGATCTGCGTTGTGGTGATCGCCTGCGTCTGCGTCGATGAAAGCGCTGCGATGTCCGTCCGCGTCAGGCTCTCGATTGTCGCCTGCGACATCGCCGCGATCTGCGCGGAACTGTAAGAGGCGATGAACGATACCACGCGACCCGGCAGCCTTTCCCATCGACCGCCAAGACGGTCTGAGACCTGCGCCACGCTTGCGCGCGCGCACGTGAGGGGAGGAGCAAGAACCGCGCCGCGTCATTAACCAATGAAAGTCTCGTAAAAACAGATAGATAGAGATACGCGGTTAAGCGATGCTAGGCGCATTCTGCCCACCTCAAGCCAAGCTTGCCGGGCAGAAACGCCGGATCATGGAGGTGGCGTCAGGCCGTGAACCTGGCAGGCGTCCAGACAGGCGCGCCCGCCGCCCCGGCTTGCACTTGGCCGTGAACGCCAACCGCAGTCCTTTGCGTCGACGTCAGCAGGGCGATCGTCTCCGCATCGCTAGCTGGCGCGCTCGCCATCACGCGGCCGCCATCCGGCGCGCGGGCGATGATGATCGCGTCGATCGGCGCTCCATCGCGGGCATAGCGCACCGTGTACGTTTCGATCACCGCTGGACCGGCATACCCCTCGCGCAATGGCGGCGTCGGCCCTCGCGCCGCATCCGCAACGGCCTGCACGGAATAGTCCGTCGCCATCGGCGTGGGAGCGAGCGCCGTGCTCAGCACCAGCGCATGGTGCTTGTTCACATATCCTCCCTGTCCGTAAAGCAGCCCGAGTTCGCCCGTATGTGCACGCAGCGCACGCACCATCGCGGCAATCGCATGGCTCATGTAATTGTTCAGCGGACCGCCGAAGAAAGTCAGTCCGCCCGCGACAGTCGGAGGATGCAGCCCGGGATCAAGACCCAGCGTCCTCAGCGCCATCTTCGGAACCACCGGAAAGCAGCTGTAAAGTTCTAGATGGCGGAAGCGCCCCGCGTCCCCCCCGGCAATCGCAACAGACCTCTCCAGCACCGCCGTCTGCGCTGTTGAGTGGTCGTAGCGGTCACGATGGAGATAGTCTTCGGGCTCCACGGCGTTGGCGCCGCCCCAGATGTGGATCAGCTTCTCTTCCGCAATCCCCACCTCTCTCGCGCGTGCAAGGCTCATGACGACGATCGCCGCCGACTGATTCACGGCCGGGTTCGCCACCATCAGCTTGGGGTAGGGCCAGTTGATCAGCCGGTTGTCTGCGTTCACCGTCCCGATCGCCTCTGCATCTGGGGCAGAGCGTATCCACGCATATGGATTGTCTGCGGCCACTGCGGCATAGCGCGCCCAGAGTTCTGCGGATTCCCACATCCCCTGCGCCGGTGTCTGCCCCCACGCCGCCTGCGCCGCGACCTCGTAGAAGGGATAGACCTGCGCAGGGTTCATCACGCCAAGCTGTTTGGCGATCGGGCTCATCGCAAAGCGGCTGGAGGGAAAGCGAACTGTTTCCTCTTTCGATGCTGCCGGCGTCCATGGCGGCGCTACACCCGACTTCTCGGCCTGCCCGCGCGCATGGCTCGCTTCGCCGCCGACAATCGCCGCGACCAGGTCTTCACCCATGGCGATCCGTTTTGCGGCCTCGTGCACAAGCCGCACAGGCGTCTCGCCGCCCATGCTGGCATTCACCGCCTCCGCCGGAGCGATGCCCAGCTTCTGCGCCAGCAACGTCACAGGGTCTTTGTAGGGCCAGCTCACCAGACCGATCAGGCTCAGCAAGCCGACACGGTCGAGCAGGCGCACGCCAGCGTCCGCTTCACACGCCTTCAGCGCCTCGAGCATAAGATCGACCGGCTCGCGCGCCTCGTCGAGACGTTTCGGCCTGTCGATAAACTCGCCGACCGCGGCAATGACCGGGATTGCACGTGCGCTATTCACCGTCATCGAGCACCAGTCTCCAGAGTCGCGTGCACGCCAATCCGCGCCGCCTGCCTTAACGGTAGGAAATTCACGCGCCTTGCGCCAGTTTCCGTCACGATAAGCGACAGCATGTCATTTTCATCTGCTCACCTGCCGGTTGGCAAACGCGCTTCGGCGTGCCCAATCTCGATTGCGCCCATGAACCAGCAGCAGGAGTTCCCATGTCCGAAGCGCTTATCATCGATGCCGTTCGCACCCCGCGCGGCCTGGGCAAGGCCGGCAAAGGCGCGCTGGCGCCGCTGCACCCACAGCGACTCGCGGCAACCGTGCTTGCCGCAATCGCGGAGCGCAACAACCTGAATACTGCAGAGGTCGATGACGTCATCTGGTCGACCTCCTCGCAGAAGGGCAAGCAGGGCGGCGATCTCGGACGCATGGCGGCGCTCGATGCAGGCTTCAACGTGAAGGCCAGCGGAATGACGCTAGACAGATTTTGCGGCGGCGGCATCACCGCCGTGAATCTCGCAGCGGCCCAGATCATGAGCGGCATGGAAGATCTCATCATCGCCGGCGGCACTGAAATGATGAGCCTCACTGCGACGATGGCGGCCGACGAAGCCGCCGCCGGCTTCCCGCCCGGCCTGATGGGCGCTCACAATGCAAGCCTAGACGTGCAACATCCTCAATCGCATCAGGGCGTGTGCGGCGACGCCATCGCGAGCATGGAAGGCGTGACGCGCGCCGAACTCGACGCGTTTGCGCTCGAGAGCCAGAGGCGTGCCGCTCAGGCCATCGCCGAAGGCCGCTTCGACAGGTCCATCGTGCCCGTGAAGGACGCGGAGGGCAGGGTCGTTCTGGCCCGTGACGAGTATCCTCGTCCGGAAACCACTGCCGACGGCCTCGCCAAGCTGAAGCCCGCTTTCACTGTCCTGGCCGACATGCCCTACAACGAGGCTGGCGCGACTTTCCGCAATCAGATCAACCGGCGCTATCCTGACCTCAAGATCGAGCACGTTCACCATGCTGGAAACTCTTCCGGCGTGGTCGATGGCGCCGCGGCCGTTCTGCTTGCTTCGCGCGACTATGCCGAGAAGCATGGCTTGAAGGCGCGCGGCCGCGTCGTCGCGATGGCGAATGTGGGCGATGATCCCACCCTGATGCTGAATGCGCCCGTGCCCGCGGCGCAAAAGGTTCTCGCGAAGGCCGGTCTCACCAGGGACGACATCGACCTCTGGGAGATCAACGAGGCGTTCGCCATTGTGCCGGAAAAATTCATCCGCGACCTCGGTATCGACCGCGCCAAGGTCAATGTGAATGGCGGCGCCATCGCGCTCGGCCACCCCATCGGCGCAACCGGCGCGATGCTCATCGGCACCGTGCTGGACGAACTCGAGCGCACAGGCGGCCGCTACGGCCTCGTCACCATGTGCGCCGCCGGCGGCATGGCGCCCGCCATCATCATCGAGCGGATCGACGGCTGATCGAAGGCCTGTGAGCCAACCCTAGCTGCCGCGTACGGGGCGCACGCATCCCGCCTCCGCAATGCTCGATCGAGCCGACACCGCATGCAGCGGAAAGCGGATCGCGATCCGCGTGCCTTGGCCACTCTGTGCGCCAAGCTTGACCACGCCCTGAAGCTGGCTGTCGAGTCTGCCAGACCAGCACGCCAGCCAAACCAGCACAAGAACCGGAATACCCGACTGGTAGCCAGTTTTGCCGCAGCGTTCACGACCGGCGGCGGGCACGGCAGTGATCTCTGATCCGGCCCGTCGAAGCGAATGTGGCGCAAGCGGCAACTGCCGGGGGGCGGGAAATTGAAGCTCGCCCGGTATGCACCGGCCGTGCGGTGGCAAAGCCGATCGTCCTCGTTCGTCTTTGTCATCAAGTTGTTGCGAAGCTGCCTGACAGCGGGCCCACTGTGAAAGCCGAATTAAGATTCCGCGAGGCTATGGAGCTGCAAATGAACCGGAATTCCAGGGGAGGGGCAGCGCTGCGCTCGACAGCTTTTGTCGGACTTCTTGTGCTTGCAGCCTGCAATCTGACCACCGAACAGGGGCCGGCAAAGACCCCGATCCCGGTCATCGCGAAAGGTCAGACCATCGCAAGCGCCACGGGCGTGGTATCGTCGGGGGCGATCGCGCTGGAAGGCGATGCGGTGAGGATTATCGGCGCTACCGCGCTCGGAGGCCTCGAAGTTTACGACGCGGCCGGCGCACGCCTGAGTTCTGCGTCCGCAGGGGAGGTCGCGGGTGTTGACGTGGCTTATGGCTACGACAGGGACGGGGCTCCCGCTACGATCGTCGCGGCGGTCGATATCACTCAGAACGCGCTGCGACTGTTCGAGCTAAAAGGGGGGAAGCTGACCGAGGTCGGCGCGCGTTCCGTGCCGCTTGGATTTGCTGCGGAGAATGTCTGCCTGTTCCATAGCAATCTGGATGGCGCTCTCTACGCATTCGTGGTCGGGGACGGCGGTGAAATAGATCAGCAGCTCATCTATACGGATGCGTCCGGTCGGCTGGATACGCGCCGGGTGCGGCGCCTGAGCGTGATCTCGACGATCAAGCAATGCGTGGTCGATGACGCCTCCGCGACACTCTATGTGTCCGAGGAGACCGTTGGAATCTGGCGCCTGAACGCCAATCCGGAAGCCTTCGCCGCACCGGATCTCGTGGATAGCCGGCGCTTTGGCCAGATCAAGGAAGAGGTCGGCGGAATCGCGCTGCATGATGGCGGAGAGGGCGCACGCTGGCTCATCGCATCGGATGCATCCGCCGGGCGACTGAACGTCTATGATCGCGACAAGAACGACGGCTACATCGGTTCCGTAACGGTCACCGCGACAGCGGGTGGCGAGGCGATCGGCGAACCCGGGCCGCTCTACGGGATGAGCCACGCCGTAAATGACTTCCCCAACGGGCTGTTGCTCGTCACCGACGAGGACGGTTCAAACTTCAAGGCGCTTTCGTTTGCAGACATCGCGGCGAACCTCAAGATTTCCGTCGGCGCACCTAGCGACCCGCGAACGACAACAAAACCGGCAGTGCCGACCGTCACCGCCACGGTCGAGACAGTCGCCGTTCCGAGCTTTGGAGATGCGGCGGACGATCCTGCGATCTGGGCCAATACGGCAAATCCAGCCCAAAGCCTGATCGTCGCGACCGACAAGAAGGGCGGTCTGTTCGTCTACGACATGCAGGGCCAGGTCGTTCAGGATCTTCCGGACGGCAAGATGAACAATGTCGACCTTCGCGAAGGCTTTCAGCTTGGCGGCAAGAGCGTTGTCCTCGTCACGGCCAGCAACCGGACAGACCGGACCATCGCAATCTATCGGCTGGATACGGCGTCGCGCCAGCTGGTCAACGTCGCTGACGGTCCGCAAACGACCGAGCTTGAGGATCCCTACGGCCTCTGCATGTATCGTGATCAGGCTGGCAAGATGTTCGTCTTCGTGAATGGCGACGAGACCCGCAAGCGTCAGTGGGAACTCGTGGACGCTGGCAACGGTCGCGTGCGCGCAAACTTTGTTCGCGAGTTCACCTTCGAAAGCCAGACCGAAGGCTGCGTCGCTGACGATGCGAGGGGTCAGCTCATCGTCGATGAGGAAGACATCGGCATCTGGAGCCTCAGCGCCGCGCCCGATGGCGGCAAAGAGATGAAATCGGTGCAGAAGGTCACCGACAACCCCGCGATCAAGGACGACCTCGAAGGCGTCGGGCTCTACAACCTGGGCAACGGGCGCGGCTATCTTGTGGTGTCGAGCCAGGGCAACGACACTTACGCCGTTTATCGCCGCGAAGGCGCACAGGAGTATCTCGGGTCATTCGCGGTTGTCGCAGACCCGATCCGCGGCATCGACGGGATATCCGAGACAGACGGCCTTGAAGTCTCCAGCCGTAATCTCGGGCCGGGCTTCGAATTCGGCGCCATGATCGCGCAGGATGGCCGAAACGTTCTGCCGATCGAAAACCAGAACTACAAGTACGTCCCCTGGCAGTCGATCGCCGAGGCGCTGAAGCTCGAGGTGAGAAGATAGACAAGGGTCTCACCGGAGCGAAACAGACTTGAACGGTCCTTGCGGCGAGCTGTTCAAGAGCAGCATAACGGAGCTGTGGGAAGCGTCACTCAATCGACGAGCGGCATCCCGCTTGCGCGCGCCACGACCAGACGTAGTCACGTGGAGCGGAAGCCGACGCGGCTGTGTGAGCCGTCGCAGTTGGGCTTGGTGTTTGACTGTCCACAACGGCACAGGCGCATGGCTTCTGCGCGGGACACGACGCGGCCCCTCCCCGAGATGGTCTCGAGGTTGCCATAGATCGCCAGCCGGCTATCTACTGCTCGCCGGGCGCGTTGATCTCTCCGGCACGCCATTTCCGCTGCCGAAAGTCCAGCTCAATGCCAGCGACATTTATGGCCTGCCGATCAACGATGTGGCTGGCTTGTCCGTCGATCGCGCGGACCTCACCTACCACATCTATCACCAGAGCCGCTTCGAGGCGGACAGGCGGACATTCAACCCCATGCAGCAGGCCTCGCCCTGTGAGATGTCGGACATGCGCCTAGATGTCATCGGGCTGGGTGGCGGCAACATCGATTTTAGACTGTTCGCCAGGAACATCTTCAATGAGGAAGCCTGCATTCCCGGACAGCAGGGCGTGCTGAACTCCGCTCCCAACGGGACGTTCGGCGTCGTGGGAATCAGCGGCACCCTTCAATCCATCCCGCTACCACCTCGCATGGCCGCCGCAAGCCTGCAGGTCTCGTTCTGAAAAGGGCGAACAACTTCAGGCCGCCACTGGGCAACCCAGCTTACCCTACGGCCGACATGCGATCCTGTCGTTTCAGATAGACTCGCGCCGCACACAATGTCCCACGGTGCTTGGGCTCCCGGGATAAGTTGCGTGCACCCACTGTGCGAGCGGCAATCGACGGGTACACTGGCCTGCAAGAGGATGTAAAAAGGGTGCGGCGATGGCCTACAAGACGATTGAACTTGAGCGCGATGGCGATGTCGCAATCATCCGGCTCAATGATCCTGCGACGCTGAATGCCGTCACCGTGACAATGATCGAGGAGATCGATGCAGCGCTCGACGAGATCAACGGCGCGGCGCGGTCCATGGTGTTGACGGGAGCCGGGCGCGCGTTTTGCTCTGGCGCCAATCTTTCGGCCGGCATGGGTGATCGCAAGAGCGACGGACCGTATGACTCGGGCAGCGTGCTCGAGAGCCACATCAATCCGCTGATGCTCCGCCTGCGCGACGTGCCATTCCCGTGGGTATCTGCGGTGAAGGGCTCGGCGGCGGGCGTGGGCTGTTCGTTCGCGCTGGCGGCGGACGTCGTGGTCTGCGGCGAGAGCGCCTTCTTCCTTCAGGCCTTCGCGCGGATCGGCCTTGTGCCGGATGGCGGCTCCAGCTGGATTCTGGCCAACAGCATCGGCCGGGCCCGGGCGATGGAGATGATGCTGCTGGGTGAACGCATTCCGGCTGCGAAGGCGCTGGAGTGGGGGATGATAAACCGGCTCGTACCGGATGAACAGCTGATGCCGGCCGCGCTGGACCTGGCGAAGGCGCTGGCCGCGGGCCCAACACAGGCGCTGGGGATGATTCGGCGGATGGCGTGGTCAGCAGCGAACGCCTCGTTCGAAGACGCCATGAAGACGGAACGCAACAACCAGCGCCTCGCGGGGCAGACGAAGGATCACCGGGAAGGCGTGACGGCCTTCCTCGCGAAGCGCCCGGCGCAATTCACCGGCCTGTAGGTTCGGGACATGATCACGCATGAATCTCGATCTTGAGCCCGCCGACCTCGTCTTTCGCGACGAAGTCCGCGCCTTCCTGAAGGAGAACTTGCCGCCCGAGCTGGCCGAGGCTGGCCGCCGCGTGACGAGCGTCTTCGCCGATCCTGCCTTCACGCTTCCATGGCAACGGATCCTGCATACCCGCGGTTGGGCCGCCGCACATTGGCCGGTCGAATATGGCGGACCCGGTTGGAGCGAGGTGCAGCGCTATGTTTTTGCCGCCGAGTGCGCGCGCTTCAACGCGCCGAGTCTCGCGCCCATGGGGCTGCGGATGGTTGGCCCCTGCATCATGGGATACGGCACCGACGAACAGAAGCGTACGCTGCTGCCGCGCATTCTTTCGGGCGAGGACTACTGGTGCCAGGGTTACTCTGAGCCGGGTTCGGGCTCCGACCTTGCAAGCCTTCGGACACGGGCCGACCCGGATGGCGAGGACTACATCCTTAACGGCTCGAAGATCTGGACGACGCATGCGCATTTCGCCAACCGCATGTTTGGTCTCGTGCGCACGCGCTTCGAAGGCAAGCCGCAGGCAGGCATCACCTTCCTACTGATCGACATGAAGGCGCCGGGCGTCACGGTGAAGCCGATCGTGACGCTTGCGGGCGAGCACGAACTGAATGCCGTGTTCTTCGATAATGTGCGCGTACCCAAGTCCAACCGACTGGGCGAAGAGAATGATGGCTGGACCGTAGCGAAATACCTGCTGGAGTTCGAACGCGGCGGACAATACGCGCCCGCGCTGAAAGTGCGGCTGCAGCAGTTGCGAGCGACGGCGCGAGACACTGTCCCCGCGGGCGAAGGCCTGTGGCGCCGGTTGGCCGAGGCCGAAGCGGCCGTAGACGCCATTGAAATCACCGAGTATCGCGTGATGTCAGCACTGTCCTTCGGCCGGAACCCGGGCCCGATGTCGTCCATGCTCAAGACACAGGGCACGGAGATGCAGCAAGTCATCGAGGAGATCGCTGTCGAGATAAACGGCGCCTATGCGGCCGTAGACCACCTTGAGGTGCGTGAGCGTGGCTCGAACCAGGCGCCGATCGGACCGGAAGGTCAGTGCGAGGCGATGGCGCGTTATCTGAATGGCCGCGCGGCATCGATCTACGGCGGCTCGAACGAGATCCAGCGCGGTCTCATCGCGAGGTTGATGCTCGGCCTTTAGCTCCGGAAGAACGCAATCTTCAGGCCCAGCTTGTCGCTGATCGGCACGACAAGCTTTGATACGCGTCCCTAATCTGTCGCAACGACGCGAAAGCCGATCGCCGTATCGCGTGTCGTCGGCGAAAGTCGGCTGCGATTGGCGATCCGCAGGTCGCCGGCATTTGCGCGCCATCCTCCGCCCCTGATAACCCGCTGGCAATTGCCTGAGACAACAGCCGAGCCATCGCGTGGAGCAGCTGCGAAGCTGTTGACATAGCAATCTTCAACCCACTCTGCGACGTTGCCCGTCACATACTGCAGGCCGAACCCATTCGGCTCGCCTGAGCCGGTCTCCGCCGTCTTGCCTGTCGGGACGCGGGCGGCTTCAAACCGGTCGCCCCACCAGTATGCCGTACCGGTTCCGCCGCGGGCCGCATATTCCCATTCGGCCTCGGTCGGCAGTCGATAGGATTTGCCCGTTTTCTTGCTCAGCCAGCGAACATAGCCTTGCGCGTCGTTCCACGACACCATGATGACTGGGCGAGCGCCACGGCCCCAGCTTCTGTCAGTCGGCGTGTAGTTGCTGCATCCGCCCGCAGCGACACATGCTTCCCATTCCGCAAACGTCACCTCGCGAATGCCGATGGCAAGCGGCGCGACCGCCACCTCGCGTTGCGGACCTTCCCACGCGCGGTGTCCAGCCTCGGTTGGTGGCGATCCCATTGTGAATACGCCGCCGTCCAGCCGCATCATTTCTGGACAGTCGTCATCGCAGTCGCGGAAGGATTTGGAGACGACTGGAGGCTGCGCGACTGACGTCTCAACAGCAGCACTGGCTGTCTGGACCGGCCCCTCCGGCTCCAGCGTTGTCGTTAAAGCAGGCGGCGCCTCGACAGGTGCGCTGGCCTGCTGGATCGGCTCAGCCGGGGCGCCTGGGCCCACCAGGCCGGGCACGATGACAAAAGCCGCAACTGCGATCGCCACTACGGCCACACCGCCCATCATCAGCGGCATAAGGCCTCCCGGCTTTGACTTGGAAGGCGGGGCCTTTTTCTGAAATGAATCGACCCGTGGCGCTGCCTGCGGAGGCGGCGTTCGAAACAGCGGCTCAGGGGCAGGCGTGGGAGTCACGCGAACAGGCTCGGCCGCGACTGGCGCCATTGTAGGCTGCGAAGCAGCAACCCGCGCGGTGGTCAGGCCCGCCAGGCGTTTACCTGCAAGCGCCGCGAAGTGTCCCTTCGGATAGCGTTCAAGGTAGGACTCGAACTCATCGGGGTCATCACCGTCCTGGATAGACATCCAGAAGGCGGCCTCAATCGTCTCCGCATTTGCGATCGCTTCCGGCTTTGCTGACGCAGCCGTCGGTTCAGGCGCGACCGCCGATGGCGCTGGCTTTGCCGCTGCGGCCTTGCGTTCAACGTGCTCGCGAACATCCGCGATGAATGCGCGCCAGCTTGGATTGCTCGTGTCGCCTTCCCATCCGATCAGGTCTGCGGTCTGGATCAGTTCGAACATGATGGGACGGTCGCACGGCTCAATCATCACCGGGATCAGGGCGGACTTGCGATCGCCCAGCGTTGCCTCGGCCCGTACCCATTTCGACTTTACGGACCGCGACGACCACAGAACGACCACCGCGCGGGACGCATGCAGCTGACGTTCCGTCACCTCGTCATAGGTCTGGCCGGCGCGCAGCACGGTATCCCACCAGACGTCGAAACCTTCGTCAGACAGCGCCTTGGCGATAAGCTTCGCCTTGGCCTGATCTTCGCGATTATAGGAAAGAAAAATGTCCGGCACGCATCCACCCCTTTGACCCGACCGCTACTATCACATCAAGGCGGACCCGCTA
>Ga0315906_10006792_pt1 | contig 14077 bp, 10 predicted proteins | sample LakEriMetagenome_4_FD_203526 | JGI IMG/M metagenome (GOLD analysis project Ga0315906, IMG submission 203526) | Freshwater fungal communities from buoy surface, Lake Erie, Ohio, United States - Buoy 2 MA122 | ecosystem: Environmental > Aquatic > Freshwater > Lake > Lake biofilm | place: USA...
TCTTTTGAAGCGGATGCATCAACAGGTGTTGCCTCATACAAAGCAGGTAACGGTAGAATTTGTGAAACCAGCTTTCCATTCTTGATCTTAAAAGTTTGAAATTTAATCTGATATATTTTTCAAAAAGGAGTTAGTTAAATTCATAAATAAAAAAAGGGCAACTTTATGCATTACATAATGTTGCCCAGAAAATTTTGTGCAAGTGATGATTACCAACCCTGCTTTGCAGTGCCGGCTTTAATTGCCTCAAGCGCTTTTGCTTCGCTGAGAAGAGCCGTCAGTTTATTTCCTTTTCCATCGTTTCCTTGTGCGATGTATCCGCCTTTAGCAGTACGGGATACAACAGCATCCTGGATAGGTACATTTTTTTCTTTTGTCTTAACGTTGTAGGCAGTTAATTGCATTTGATTAAATTTTATGGGTTCACAATAAATACAAAATAATATGGGGTAAAGGTAAATGATTCATTTGGATTGGGTGAAATCCCTTATCCACAACTTTTTCAATATTCTTTTGATTCGTAAAAAGAAAAAAGCGGCAAAGCCGCTTTTTAAAAAGTGATTTATTTTATTTTAAACATCAATCTTCGCATACTTGGCATGACTTTCTATAAATTCACGTCGAGGTGCTACTTCATCACCCATCAGCATACTAAATACACTGTCTGCTTCAGCAGCACTTTCGATAGTTACCAATTTTAATGATCGTGTAGCGGGGTTCATGGTTGTATCCCAAAGCTGATCTGCATTCATCTCTCCCAAACCTTTGTAACGCTGTACGTTTACACTTTCATCCTTTCCTCCTCCAAACTGTTTGATAAAAGTTTGTCGCTGATCTTCATTCCATGCATAAGCCTGCTCTTTTCCTTTTTTAACCAGATACAAAGGAGGTTGTGCTATATATAGATAACCTTGCTCAACCAACTCTTTCATATACCTGAAGAAGAAAGTGAGAATCAGAGTTGCGATGTGACTGCCGTCCACATCGGCATCTGTCATGATAATTATTTTATGGTAACGAAGCTTACTCAGATCAAGTGCTTTTGGATCTTCCGGTGTTCCAATTTTTACACCAAGAGCGGTAAACATATTTCTGATCTCTTCATTGTCGTAGATCTTATGCTCCATTGCTTTCTCAACGTTGAGTATTTTTCCGCGTAGTGGCAGGATGGCCTGGAAACTTCTGTCGCGTCCTTGTTTCGCTGTTCCACCTGCTGAGTCTCCCTCAACGAGGTAAAGCTCACATCTTTCCGGATCTCTGTCTGAACAATCTGCAAGCTTACCTGGTAGCCCGCCTCCGCTTAAAACAGATTTTCTCTGAACGAGTTCTCTTGCTTTTCTTGCTGCTGCTCTTGCCTGTGCTGCAAGAATAATTTTTTGAACAATGTTTTTTGCTTCTCTTGGATTTTCTTCAAGGTAAGCTTCTAAAGTTCTGCCAACAGTACTCTCCACAATGCCACTTACATCACTATTTCCAAGCTTTGTTTTCGTTTGTCCTTCAAATTGCGGTTCAGGAACTTTCACAGACACAATGGCACTGAGGCCTTCACGGAAATCATCACCTTCCACATCAACTTTTGCCTTTTCAAAAAGTCCTTCTCTTTTTCCATAAGCTGTGAATATACGCGTGATGGCTCTTCTGAATCCTGTTACATGCGTACCACCTTCGATAGTATTGATGTTATTAACATAAGAGAAGATATGTTCGTGGTATGAATCGTTGTAAATCAAAGCAACCTCAACTGCAACATTCGATACTTCGTCTTTCCCTTCCATGTATACAACCTGTGGAAGTAACGGAGCCCTCTTTCCGTTGCGGTCAATCAATTCAACAAATTCAATGATTCCGCCTTCGCTGTAAAATGTTTTCGTGTAAGTATTTCCCTGCTCATCAGTTTCGCGCAAATCATTCAGTGTAATGCGAATTCCCTTGTTAAGGAAGGCGAGTTCACGAAGACGACTTTCCAGAATTTCTTTTTTATAAACTGTGACAGTGAAGATGCTGCCATCGGGCCAGAAATGAACACGTGTGCCTGTGATTGAACTTGTGCCGATCTCGCGTACTGCATATTGTGGAATACCAATGCTGTATTCCTGTTCAAAAACTTTTCCTTCGCGCTGAACGGTAACATGCAACTTGGTTGAAAGAGCATTCACACAACTTACCCCCACACCATGCAAACCACCCGATACTTTGTAAGATCCTTTGTCGAATTTTCCTCCGGCATGTAATACCGTCATCACCACCTCAAGCGCACTTCTTTTTTCCTTTGTGTGCATGGCAGTAGGAATACCACGTCCATCATCCTGAACACTGATGCTGTTATCTTCATGAATATTAACTGTAATATTTTTACAATAACCAGCCAATGCTTCATCTATCGAATTGTCAACTACCTCATAAACCAGATGATGAAGCCCTTTCTCACTGATGTCGCCTATATACATGGCTGGCCTTTTTCTAACCGCCTCCAGGCCTTCTAAAACCTGTATACTGTCGGCACCATAAGCCGGTGACTGTGGTGTTTTTTCCTGTAATTCTGTGCTCATAATTTATTTGCTGAAAATACCTGTTTGATTTGAAAAAAATAATCGGGCAAAAGTACGGAAAAGCAGCGGGTAAAAGCGGAAAATTATGCGCCTTTTTACCTTCATTTAAAAGAACTTTTCCAGGTCGAAAATTCTTGTCAAAAAAGGGAGTTGGACATCCTTGATTTCCACGATTTTTCCACAAGTCATACCTTTGCCTTCCGTGCAGCAAATCAACGATATAGTCTCCATGGCCCATAGGCAGCCACTCATGCAGGATCAGATGCAGCTCTTGCAGGAAAAAACCATTGCCGGGCCATCCTCGACTGCTTTTACAAGTTATCGTTATCGCCTTCTGCCGGGCATGCACCTTGAAGATGTGGGTGTGCTGGCATACCAGTATCATCCAAAAAATAAAGGAGAAAGAAAAATCGAGCTTAGATTCTGCGTCAGCGGCAATACCTATTGCGAAGCGCCGGAATGCAGCTCCGGAAAATGTAAAAATTCAAATAACTGTGTTCAGGTTCCGACCTTTGATATTCTTGTTTTTTCCTATCCTGCTGCTTATTTAAAATCTTTTGTTGCTGATAAAAAAGATCTGACGAAAACAGATGAATTGCTCGCTTTTAAACGTACAAATTCATTTTCTTTCGCTGTCACTTTATGTAACCGCACCCGTACCACCATTGATCAGTTATTGAGCCATGAGTACAAAGGAGCGATGGAGCATATTTTCATTGGAAGTCAGCTTCAGGCATTACTGTTGTATGGTTTGGATTGTCTTGTTGAAGAAAAAGTGGAGGAAGGTTTTTCCTGCAAGTTTCTGACTAATGAAACTGACCGTGAGAAAATTCTGCTGGCTAAAGAAATTCTTCTGCAAAGAATCGGAGATCCGATTACAATCAAAGAATTAAGTCGAAAAGTAGGCACCAACGAGTGTTATCTTAAAAAAGGGTTTAAGGAAATGTTTGGCAGTACCATTTTTGATTTTTACCAAAATCAGCGGATGGATCATGCGCGCTACCTGCTCTATGAAAAAGGGTTAAGCGTTACGGAAGTCAGTGCACTCCTCGGTTATTCCTCCATTTCCCATTTTTCTACCGCTTTCAAACGTCATACCGGCCTCAAACCCTGTGAATTACTCCTTCGCTGATCTTTTTCCCGATTTCTAAAGTCGTTTTTTCCGTTTCCGTAAATCGGCAATCTTCATTCAACTGAATTTTGCATCTGTAAAAAATGGGTTATTCCATTCTGTTTTTGGTGAAACATTTTGAATCGTGGTTATGAACATAAAATCCAGCATCTCTTTTCTTCCTAAAATCTTCCTTTCCTTTTTATTATTTCTATTACATTTTCAGCCACTTCACGCTCAGAATACTATTAGAGATACGCAGCGTTTACATACCAAATACTTATCTGAAGTGACGTTGGTTGGTCGCAATACACGGGCCGACATACATTTTCTTCCGGAGATGGTGGGTACACAGATCAATGCCGGCAAGAAAAATTCATTGATCGTAGTTGATAATGTGCAAGGAAATGTCGTAACCAATACAATGCGCCAGGTGATGGCCAAAGTGCCGGGTATTCAGGTTTGGGAAAGCGATCCGAGCGGTGTACAGATCAGTGTTGGAGCAAGAGGTCTGAGTCCGAACAGAAGCTGGGAGTTTAATACCCGTCAAAACGGATATGATATCTCCAGCGATCCATTTGGTTATCCGGAAGCCTACTATACTCCTCAGCTGAATTCTGTGCAACGTATTGAGGTAGTAAGAGGAGCCGGCAGCTTACAATATGGACCCCAGTTTGGAGGGATGGTCAATTTCATTCTCAAAAATGGAAGTGACATCAATAAGTCTTTTCAGTTTGAAACACAGCAAACCGCAGGTAGTTTTGGATTGTTTAATACATACAATGCCATTGGTGGTGAAACAAATAAAACACATTACTATGCTTTTTGGGATAAACGCTTAGGGAATGGTTCTCGTGCAAACAGCCGTTTCGATGTCAATACAGGATTTGGTTCTTTTACACTGAAAGCAACTAAAAAGTTGAAGATCGGCATTGAATACACGCATTTCGAATATAAATCGCAGCAGCCAGGTGGACTCACCGATGCGCAATTTAAAACTGATCCTTATCAGAGTTTGAGAAGTCGTAACTGGTTTAAGGTTCGTTGGGATATGCTTGCAATAAATACTGACTATACAATCAACGAAAAGAGCAGGATCAATCTGAAAGTATTTGGGTTGAGCGGTGATCGCAACAGTGTAGGATTTATGCAGGCGCCAACCATTGCAGATACCATTAATCTCACCACAGGACAATATAATCATCGTCGCGTAGATATTGATCGATATAGAAATGCCGGCGCTGAATTACGTTATGTCAATGAGTTTAAAATTGGTGCTGTTAAAAATACACTAGCTGCAGGGGTAAGGCATTTTTATGGTTACACAAACCGTTTACAAAACGGAAAAGGAACAACGGGTAGCGATTTGAATCTTTCAATCGATGGATCATTTGGTACAGATCTCGACTTTGTAACGGTAAACACAGCGTTGTTTGCAGAAAACATCATTCACATCGGAGAGAAATTTATTTTGATCCCGGGTTTTCGCTATGAGCAAATCCGCAATAGCGCAGATGGTCGATTGAGTTTTGCATCTAACGGTAATGAAAACAAAGTGTCTGATGAAAATCGTCTCCGTCAGTTCCTGCTTTTTGGTGCCGGAGCCGAATACCATATTGGTACAACAGAGTTGTATGCCAACTATTCAAAAGCATACCGTCCGATTTTATTTAGTGATATTACAGCGAATCCTACCACAGATATCATCGACGAAAATCTTCGTGATGCAAATGGTTATAACATCGATTTCGGATGGCGCGGAACCATTAAGGATTATCTCTTCTTCGATGTGAGTGCTTACTGGCTGCAATACAATAATCGAATTGGCACTATCGCCCAACAACGTGCCGATAACAGTTTCTATAATCTGCGCACCAATGTTGGTAACAGTTTCAGCAGAGGAACAGAAATTCTGGTTGAATTCAGTCCGACAAAAGCATTTGCTTCAACACCTAAAAAACTTAATCTGTTATTATTTGCTTCTGCGGGTTTGATAGATGCGCGTTACGATCAGGTGAGAGTCATAACCCGTCAGGGGAATAACCTGGTTGAGTCTTCGCTGAAAAACAACCGAGTGGAGAATGCGCCACGTGAAATTCTTCGGGGGGGTATCACCTTAACAGGAAAGAAATTTACAGCTACTGTACAATACAATTATGTTGGAAGTGCTTTTAGTGATGCGAATAATACCCTTGCTCCTAATGCAACCGGAATTAACGGACTCATACCTTCTTACCAGCTGGTTGATCTTGCAGGAACTTGGAAGTTCAGCGAACAGTTTTTTATCAAAGGCGGGCTGAATAATTTGTTTAACGAAGCTTATTTCACTCGTCGTGCCAGTGGATATCCCGGCCCGGGTTTGATGACGGCTGAGCCAAGGAATTTCTTTATTACAATTGGTGCGAAACTTTAAAAATAGATATTGTCACAGAACTGTCATTTTTTAAAGTTCATCAGAATATGACAATTGAATGATATTCTTCCTGAAACAGAATGTGAAATTTGCATTCTGTTTTTTTTATGCGAAAATTTCTTTTAGTTTTTCTCATGTTGAATGTCGGACGATGTTTTGCCCAAACATCCAATGATACCTTGGTAAAAGACCCACTGGAAGAAATTGTGATTACTGCTACGCGTACAGAACGTAAGCTTGGGAATATCGCAATCCCGGTTACGTTAATATCTCAAAAACAACTCAAGCAAACTGGTGCCTTGCGTCTCAATGAAATTTTGCAGGAACAGACCGGTTTGTTTCTCAGTGCCGGTACCGGCAGCAATGCGGTTGGTGGAGGAATTTTTGGTAACGGTATTCAGATGCAGGGACTGTCGCCTGATTATACTTTGCTCCTTCTCGATGGAGAACCACTGATCGGCAGACAGGGTGGTGTGATGGATCTCTCCCGTTTTGCAATCGGCAACATCAAAAAAATTGAAATTGTAAAAGGACCTTCTTCCAGTTTGTATGGCAGTGAAGCGATGGCCGGTGTAGTGAACATCATTACAGAAGATCCGAAAGATAACCACGTCAAAGCAAGTATTCGTTACGGTAGTTTTCAAACTTTAGATGCTGTGGTGAATGGTGCCATCGGCGGAAAGAAAACCAATCTTTTTTATTTTTTCAACCGCAACAGCAGCAATGGATATGAACTAGATGCCAAGACACCTGAGAAAACACTGGATCCTTACCGCAATTATACAGGGCAGATTAAATTGAAACATCAGTTTTCGGATCGGACAAAACTTTCTCTGAACCTCCGTTATTTCGGTGGTAAACAAGAAAGTTTTTATGCAATTAATAGTCCGTTTATTAATATCGGCGGTAGTGGTATTACCAGGGATCTAAACATCAATCCGGTACTCTCGCATCGTTTTTCAGAAAAAGTAAACAGCTCTCTTCGGTTATACGGTAGCGTTTATGAATACAACCAGTCGCTCGACAGTTTAAAAAATAATATTGCTTATTATGATGATCGTTTTCGTCAGCAGTTCTGGAGAGCGGAGAATCAAACTGATATCAGACTAAACAACGCACATCTTTTTACAGTAGGAGCGGGGCATACAGTGCAGTTGGTGAGAACAACCAGGTACAGGGAAACGAAGCAGCAGGATTTGTCCTATGTATTTCTGCAGTCGGATTATAAATTCAGTCAAAAACTGAATCTGATTGCAGGTGCCCGTTATGATCACAATACAGATTTCAGAAGCAGGTTTAGTCCGAAGCTGGCATTACATTGGAAACAATCAGATAAACTAAGTTTTCAATTTTCATACGGAGCGGGGTTCAAAGCGCCGGATTTTCGTCAGCTGTATTTGAATTTCATCAACAATGCTGCTCAGGGATATACGATCTATGGTGCATCAGAGTTTTCGGTACAGGAGCTGGAGCAACAGAAGAGTCAGGGTTTGCTTCTTCAGATTTTGCCGGCGGCATATCAAATTACAAGATTAAATCCGGAGATTTCACAGGGGTGGAATGGTGGTTTCAGATATCATCATCAAAACGGGTTGCTTGTAGAAGGAAACTTGTTTTACAACCGCATTCGTGATCTAATCAATTATCTTCCTGTAGCCGTTCAAAGCAATGGCACTTATGTGTTTAGTTATGTAAACCAGAAGAAAGCATTTACATACGGAGGAGAGTGGAATGTGCAAGTGCCATTGAAAAAAGGATTTAGTGTTTTTGGCGGATATCAGTTGTTGTTTGCCGGAGATGCTGAAGTCAGAAATCAAATAAGGGAGGGTAAAGTTTTCGGAAGGGATATTCCGGGTGGGGCTGCACGACTGATGTCGCTTTCCGATTACGGAGGATTGCTGAACAGAAGTCGCCATCAGGCCAATCTTCGTTTTTTCTATGAATTGCCATCGAAAGGATTTTCAGCGAATCTGAGGTTGATCTACCGAAGCAGATGGGGTGTGACGGACCTGGATGGAAACGGATTTGCAAATATGGACAAGGAGTATGCAAAGGGGTTTGTACAGGTGAATGTCGCAGCAACAAAGCAATTAATGAAGCAAGTAGAGGTACAAGCAGGTGTCAATAACTTGATGAACTATATCGATCCTGTGAATCTTCCCAATATTCCCGGAAGACAATATTTTTTAACCATTCATTTTTCATTTCATCATTAAATAAAAACAACATGAAGCGTTTGAGTATCATTTCATTTGCAGCAGCAGTTCTACTGTTTGCTTCCTGTAAAAAAGACAATTCCCCCGCAGTGGTGGAACAGAAGGATTTTCTTGTAAACGGAAATCCCACAGGAGGGAACTTTAATTTCTTCAGTTTTTCACAAGGTAAGGAAGTGCCATTGTCTGATTCTGCTTCAAACAAGTGGGATTTTGCTATGCGTTTTGAAAAAATAATCGTGAACAGCGGTGTCAGCGGGCCCGGTCAGGCAGGCGCACAAGTGATCAATACGCCATTTGATCTTATTCAGGAAGCTCCACAAACCGGGTATAAATATGATACAACTGCATCCCAACTTGCTGTAAAAGGAGCAGATTGGTACAGTTACAATGCGCAGACACGTACATTTTCCCCAATTGCCGGCAGAACATTTGTGTTCCGTACGGCAACTAACAAATACGCCAAGCTTGAAATCCTGAGTGCGGATCCTGCCGACGATAACGGAAACCCTGTTGTGCCACCAACCCGTCCCACAAAAATCAAATATAAAATCAGGGTAGCATACCAGGGAGATGGTAGCCGCTCCCTCACTCCCCAATAATTTTGAATAAAACAAGAAGATTACCCCCGGAAACCCAATCCGGGGGTTTCTTTTTTGTAATTTTGCACACTTTTTCACAGACAAAGACAGGCAAACAATGAGTGTCAGATACAAAGAGTTTTCACAATTGAACCTTCCGCAATTAGAAAAGGAGATTCTCTCCGCTTGGGAGAAAGAGCAGGCATTTGAGAAAAGTATCACCATCAGGAAAGATGCTCCTTCATTTGTTTTTTATGAAGGACCTCCCAGTGCGAATGGCATGCCGGGCATCCACCATGTGATTTCTCGTACGTTGAAAGATCTCGTTTGCCGATATAAAACGATGAAAGGATTTCGTGTAAGTCGTAAAGGTGGGTGGGACACGCACGGCTTACCCATTGAATTAGGAGTTGAAAAAGAATTAGGTATTACAAAGGAAGATATTGGTGTAAAAATATCCGTTGAGGAATACAACAGAAAGTGCAGAGAGGCAGTGTTGCGGTTTAAAGATAAATGGGATGATATCACCCGGCAAATGGGTTATTGGGTGGATCTGAAAGATCCTTACGTTACTTTTCACAATGAGTATATTGAAACGCTTTGGTGGTTGTTACAACAACTTTACAAAAAGGGTTTGCTCTATGAGAGTGTCAGCATCCAGCCTTATTCTCCTGCTGCAGGAACGGGGCTTAGTTCTCACGAGTTAAACCAACCCGGCACCTATAAGGAAGTAAAGGATACAAGTGCTACTGTTATGTTTCGTGCCGTTCAGAATGAAGCAAGTCGCTTTCTGTATGATCATACATCAGGTAAGGAGATGTTTTTCATGGCATGGACCACTACACCCTGGACTTTACCAAGTAACCTCGGGCTAACTGTTGGTGCAAACATCGACTATGTACTGGTGCAAACTTTTAATCCTTACACCCATTTGCCTGTAAATGTTATTCTCGCAAAAGACCTTCTGCATAAATATGTAAAGATTGAAGGAGAAAATGGTGATTTTGAAAATTATAACAGCGAGCAGAAACTGATTCCCTGGAAGATTGTCACATCGTTCAAAGGTTCAGAGTTGGAAGGGATACAATACGAGCAACTGCTACCATATGTTGCAAACAGTCTTGATGAAATCAAAAAAATAACACCAGATGCAAATCCGTTTCGGGTATTAATTGGAGATTTTGTGACAACCGAAGACGGAACCGGAATTGTGCATACAGCACCTGCATTTGGCGCAGACGACTATAAAGTAGGAAAGAAATATGGTATTGGTATTTTGACGATGGTTGATCGTGAAGGGAAATTTGTAGATGGGTTGGGAGAATTCAGCAACCGATATGTAAAAAATTACAAAGACGATCCTCAGTACTTAGATGTAAATGTAGATATCTGCGTGAAGCTTAAAAAAGAGAACCGCGCATTTAAAGTGGAGAAGTATGAGCACACTTATCCTCACTGCTGGCGTACGGACAAGCCAATTTTATATTACCCACTCGATGCCTGGTTTATCAGAACTACAGCTTTAAAAGATAAGATGGTTGAATTGAATAAAACCATCAACTGGAAACCAAAGTCAACCGGAGAAGGGCGTTTTGGTAATTGGCTGGAGAATATGGTTGACTGGAATCTTAGTAGAAGTCGCTTCTGGGGAACACCATTACCCATCTGGCGTACGGAAGATGGCGAAGAAGAAATTTGTATTGGTACAATTGAAGAGCTGAGAGAAGAAGCCAAAAAAGCGGATGAAAAACTCGGCACGAAAAATAGTTTGTTGCTGACTTCAGATAAAATCGATCTCCATAAACCTTATGTGGATGAAATAATTCTTGTTAGCAGCAAAGGCTCGGCAATGCGTAGGGTGCCAGATCTTATTGATGTATGGTTTGACAGCGGGGCTATGCCTTATGCACAATGGGGTTTGGATTATGAGAAAGTTAAGAAGGGAGAGAAATTTCCATTCAAACTTCCTTCCGGGGTGAAAAGCTTTGAAGAGCTCTATCCGGCCAGCTTTATTGCTGAAGGCGTAGATCAGACAAGAGGATGGTTTTATACACTTCATGCACTTGGTGCGTTGTTATATGAAAGCGTAGCATATGAGACAGTAGTAAGTAATGGCCTTGTTCTGGATAAGAACGGCAATAAAATGAGTAAGCGCCTTGGGAATGTAGTTGATCCTTTTCAAACAATCAGTAATTACGGAGCGGATGCAACACGCTGGTATTTGATTACCAATGCTAGTCCGTGGGACAACATGAAGTTTGACATTGAAGGCATCAAGGAAGTGCAAAGAAAGTTTTTTGGTACGCTTTACAATACTTACCAGTTCTTTGTTCTTTATGCCAACGTCGACGGATTTTCTTTCAAAGAGGAATACATACCTCTTGAGAGGCGTCCGGAAATTGACCGCTGGATTTTATCTGCTTTGCATACTTTGGTTGGCCAGGTGAATAAAGAAATGGATGACTACGAGCCAACGCAAGCCGGTCGTCTGATTGAGCATTTTGTAGATGAGCACTTAAGCAACTGGTACGTACGCTTGTGTCGCCGTCGGTTTTGGAAAGGTGAATATGAAGCAGATAAAATTAGTGCGTATCAGACGCTATATGAGTGCCTTGAAACAATCTTACGTTTAATCGCACCGGTTTCTCCGTTTTTCAGTGATGCCATATTCAGAGAATTAAATGCAGTGTCAGGCAGATTTCAAGCGGAGTCTGTTCATCACATCGATTTTCCCATTGCTGATATTAAATATATTGATGAAGAACTTGAAGAGCGCATGCAGCTTGCTCAGGATGTGAGTTCGCTGGTGTTGTCACTTCGTAAGAAGGAGAAGATTAAAGTTCGTCAGCCTTTGCATAAAATTCTCATTCCTGTACTGAATCCGAGAATGAAATCTCAGGTTGAAAAAGTCGAGGATCTTATTCTCAGTGAAGTGAATGTGAAGGAAGTGGAATATATTTCCAGTGATAATAATGTGATTCGGAAAAAAATCAAACCCAATTATCAGTCGCTCGGTAAGAAGATGGGAGCCAGGATGAAGGCGGTTGCAGCAGCCCTTTCGACCTTCAGTCAGGAGCAAATTTTGGAGCTTGAGCGGGAGGGTGTGTATAAACTGTTAATTGAGAATGAAACTCTTCCTATATATTTGACGGATGTGGAGGTAACGAGTGAGGATTTGCCCGGTTGGCTTGTTGCGGTGAAGGGTACTGTAACTGTTGCGTTGGATGTTACCATTACAGCAGATCTTCTGAATGAAGGGAATGCCAGGGAATTTGTGAACAGAATTCAGAAACTGAGAAAAGAAAGTGGTTTTGAATTGACAGACAGGATTTTGGTTGAAGTTGCCGGAGCCGGAGAGCTCGAGAAATCAATCACTGCATTTAAAACCTATATTTGCTCGGAAATACTGGCAGATGAGCTTATATTTCAACCGGAAATAAACGGAGGAACAGAAATTGATGTAAACGAGCTATTAATTCATGTAAAAGTATCCAAAAAAGGAGGGTAGCATGCCAACGAAAAAGAAGCCTGTAAAACCTGCAGCAAAAAAGGTGGTAAAGCCGGCTAAACCAGCGCCAAAAAAACCAGCAGCAAAACCTTCACCTAAGAAGGTGGTGAAACCTGTAGCTAAAAAGGTGGTAAAGCCTGCCGCAAAAGCAGCTAAACCTGCCCCTAAAAAGGCAGTTAAGCCGGTTGCTTCAAAACCGGCGCCTAAAAAAGCTGCGGTTAAGCCTGCACAGGTAAAATCATCAAAGCCGGTGGCTAAAAAAGCTGCGGTTAAGCCTGTAGTAAATGTTTCCAAACCCGTTGCGGCAAAGCAACCGGTAAAGTCAACAGTTGTTAAAAAGGTTCAACCTGCTGCAAAGCCTCAAGTTAAGGCTCCTGCTCCGCAGCCTGCTGCAACGATTAAAGCGCCAGTTAAAAAGGCAATTCAGGAATTGAAGAAGGAGTCTAAAGCAAAGCCGGTAGAAATTAAACCGGTAAAGACAACGGTTTCAACTTCAATCAAATATCAGCCTGACTTTACTAAGTCGGTTTTGGATAAAAAACCTGTTGTAAAAGAGGAAGGACCAATGGTAAGGTATAGTGATGTCGAACTTCAGGAGTTTAAAGATCTTATTCAGAGAAAACTCGAAGCTGCAAAAAAAGAACTTGTATTTCTTCAAGGGCTAATTACCCGAAAAGATGATTCAGGAGGTGATGACGGGGATGGTCGTTATATGACAATGGAAGATGGTAGTGTTAGCATGGAAAGAGAGCAGTTAAATCAGCGTGCCAGCCGTCAGATTACCTACATCAACCACCTTGAAAAGGCTTTGATGCGTATTGAGAATAAAACCTACGGTGTTTGTCGTGTTACCGGAAAGTTGATCGATAAAGCACGATTAAGAGCAGTGCCGCATGCAACACTAAGCATGGAAGCTAAGACAGGTCAGGTTAAATCTTCGGGAGAATAAAAATTTTCAATAATTCATTTCTTTAAGAGTCGTTTTACGGCTCTTTTTTTTTGGACAAAAAAAATCCCTTCTGGTTAAGAAGGGATTTATGAAAAGGATGATCATACTCTTCATTAATAGTCGCGGTTGTATCCGCCTCCGCCGCCGCCACGGTTGAAACCACCGCCGCTGCCGCCTCTGCGAAAACCACCACCGCCACCGCCGCCACCGAAGCTGCGTTTTTTGAATCCGCCACCACCTTCAGGTTTAGGCTGAGCTTCATTCACAACAATTTTACGACCCTGAATTTCAGAATCGTTCAGTGCACCGATTGCAGCATTTGCTTCATCAGCATTATCCATTTCAACAAAACCGAACCCTTTGCTGCGTCCGGTGAATTTGTCAGTCAGGATTTTAGCGGAGCTCACACTGCCATATTGTTGAAACAGTGCGGCGAGGTCCTCATTTGTCATGGACCAGGAAAGATTACCTACGTAAATGTTCACGAGAAAAAAATTAAAAAACAAAAATCATGAATCAAAATTGTACTGCTGAATTCCGATAGAAACTAATCATTTAGAAAAAGAATCTTGAGGTTCAGAAGGCCTCCTTTGAATCAAATTAACAATTAAAGGTAATACAATTTTCCGGATATGAAAGCTTTTTCCTGATGTTTACAATTATTTCACTTCCTGCATCTCTACCAAACGTTTGTAAAATCCGTTTTTCCGGATCAGTTCCTCATGGCTGCCTCTTTCAGTAATTTCTCCCTGC
>Ga0315906_10006793_pt1 | contig 14074 bp, 9 predicted proteins | sample LakEriMetagenome_4_FD_203526 | JGI IMG/M metagenome (GOLD analysis project Ga0315906, IMG submission 203526) | Freshwater fungal communities from buoy surface, Lake Erie, Ohio, United States - Buoy 2 MA122 | ecosystem: Environmental > Aquatic > Freshwater > Lake > Lake biofilm | place: USA: Lake...
GACCGTTATGACCGTTATGACCGTTATGACCGTTATGACAGTTTTTGAGTTATGAACTATTTTTATAATATTTTAAAATTAGATTAATCTAAACGATATTTTTTTATAACGACTAAATTTAAGACCCTATATAAGAGAAAAAATTTATAAAAAATATTATAAAAAAAAAATAAAAAAAATTAAAAATAATATTTTAAAAAAATTTTTTTAATAATATCTTAATTAAAAAATTATTATGAATAATTAATAAAAAAAATAAACATACGCCATCATTCATGAGAAAAAATAAAAAGCATTACAATAATAATAATCTAAAATTAAAAAAGATGAAACAATAGATTTAGATTTTATAGATTACGAATACTAAAAATGTACAAAATAATAATCTAAAAATAAAAATAAAAAAGAGGACTTACAAGATGTAGATTTAATTGATTATGAATACTAAAAATGTGTATAAAAAAGAGAAGAATAAATTAATTAATAAAGACATGAAATAAGAGAGAGAAAAAAAGTAAAATAATAATAATATGAAGAATAGATTGTAGCATTAGATACTTAATTAGATTAATAAATACTCGAATAATTATTATAAGAGCATAATTCCTAAATTGAACCTAATTCCTAAATTGAGCATGCTATTAATGAAGAAAAATTACTAGAATTAGATTTAGATTAAGTTTAAGAATATGAAACTAATCGTGCTAGATAAATTAGTCAAGAACGAAAGAATTATATAGATTTTGATAAAGTTTAAGAATATGAAAATGGACTACCTGGTCTTTTCAAAGAAACTAAACCACTTCCACCATTATAGCTAAAGAAATAATAAACAGATTAGCAAGTCCCACAACCTATAGAAAACTAATAACTCCCATCACCTATAGAAATAGTTAATTCTAGCTATGAAGAATGTATTTTAGAACCAAAATAATTAATACCATAATTATACAAGCCTAAAATAGTTAAAAAATATAATAAAAAGACTGTCTTTGAAACTAAAATCAACGGATACATTAAACCCTTTAAAGTTTTGGATTTCAATAAAACTATTTATAACAGATTTCTTTTAGCTATGAATTCTTTGATTAAACTATAGCCTATTTGGTATAATTTCATAAACATTTACCAAATACCTAACCAAGTTAATTAGGCTAATATTTACTACATACAGATAGGTGATTTTGACCTTAAAAAAAAGAAATTCTCAGTAGAAATAAATTTTTCGTCAGAAATTAATAGATTAGCCTTGATTAGCAATAATAATCCTTACCTTTAATCAGAACCTTAAACTCTTCCTCTATGCAAACCTACTTAACTTTAGTCCAATTATTTCTTTTAGGATAAGTTTAAAATACCTACTAGTATTTGGCCCTTTATCCAATTAATAATGAGAGAATACACCACTATTAGTGCAGTAGCATTTAACGTTGATGGGATGAATTTGTTTAATTATCCTGATGATTTCACCGAATCAGGAGCGAAGGACACTCATATTTTTAATGTAAAAAAATAATGAATATTTTTAAATTGTAAAAATATTATAAAGTTTTATATAAATTAAATTTAATATATATACATTTTATTGTTTTAATAATATATTATTTAAATGTTAAAAATATATTAAATAAGTGTATATTTATAATAATAAAAATAATCAAATTTTTTGTAATAATTATAACTGGATTATAATATTTACAAAAATAGATTAATAACCTGCTACATGATACCTAACTAATTATCATAAATATTTCCTATTATTGGATATAATACTTTACCTACCAATGAATATTTACTAAAGGCTGACAAAAAAAGATAGTTAAATTAAAGAGCGACATTCTTCAATGAAATATTTTCAGCTAATAATAATAATTTTATGATTTAAAATATTGTGAGTAATATGCTACCAGAAGAATATGTGTACAGGATAAGAGATCCATAAATCAGATCAGAATATTAAATGATTATTAATTAATATTAAAATGTTATACCTAGCTTAACTAAATTTAAATTATTCTTTTTACCTTATTTAGTATATGGTACTGATTCTTACTAATTTTTAGGAAATAACATTAATAATTAATAAAACTTTTTATAAGAAATATAATAATTAACTATTGATCCAATTTTAAGAAATCGAATAATCATACCTAACACATTACATGAAGAGCCTGAATACATTAATCGTTTAGGACCCTTTTCAAATTTTTTAAGAAAATAATTAAATGCTACTATTACCTATATTATGTAATCCTTTACAAATAATAGGTAAAGCAATAGAGTTGTACCTTTAGCAAATTTACCTTAAAATAGTGATAATTATATAAAATATTACCAAGTTTCTATAAGATTAGAAGTGATATTTAGTGAGATGTCCGTAAACGCACCTGGAGTAACTAAATAATAATTTTATGAGGAATATTATAAATATTTTTTAACTTTTGCATGCATGGACAAACGTATTATGAGATTTGTATAATAATAAATAAATGGTGATTAGGATAATACTCTAAATACTTAATTATTAATAGAAAATATATTTTTAACCTGGGATAATGAAAATAGAGCAATCTTCAACTTTAACTGCGATCTAGATGATGATGGATACCCATAAACATTTTTTAGAAAAAAATTATTCAGATTTATTTTTAGAGCTAGTGATACACCTAACGTCGAATATGAGGATAATATTATTAGATTACCTAATAGATACACAGGTGCTACAATGTTTTAAGCTTAGTTACTAGCAATTTTAGCATACATTTATGAATAAATAAACATTAATGAGGAATACGAAGATTTTACTATACCATATCTTTTAAGATCTATGGATGTTTACGCTATTAAAGAATTTACTACCAATGAATAAAGATTCCCAAATATACCTGGTGTTAACGAATTTAATTAATAATAAGTTCTATTACCTTTGTAAATTAGAACACTAAATTAATAATTTTTAAGAGGATTAATCGCCTTCGCATTTAAAAATAATTCTATCGATATTGAAAAATTCGATATTATTGAATAAAATAAATAATAACACTGCTTATATAGAATTCTTCACTACTTTGATAATAAATATCATTAAAATATAAGTTTTGAATCTTTTATTGCACGAAAATTAGATTATATAATGAATTCTACTTAATCAAAATTAGATATAGATAAAAAAATATTTTATGGTTCTTTATTTGATCTTATTGACTATATTTTTTAAAAATATAATATTTTATGCGGTGTATACATACCAGAATCTACATAATTTATTCACAAAGGTGAAAAATATTAAATACTTTTAAAAGCCAATCATGCTATACTTTCAACAAAAGATCTTATTTCCTCACTCTACATATACTAATAATTTCAATTTTAATTTAAATTCACTAATCCAATATTATAAAAATTATCAAAATAATAATAAAAATAATAATAAAAATTAATAGATTAATAAATTATTAATTTTTACCTTGATACTGAAACCTATATTATTGATGATGAGTTATTATCTATAGATGAGAAAGGTTAAGGAAAATAAGGTGTATTTTTAATATGCCTCGTTGATGATCATAATAGAGAATATACTTTTAAAGATTCTGACTGTGTAAACTAATTCTTTTAATTTTTAGATTTAATAAAATAAGATTATGAAAAAGATAAATATATAGTTAATATTTGGTCTTTTAATGGTGGTAAATTTGACTATATGTTTTTAATAAATGATATCCTAATAAAATTTAATGATGTATAAATAATTGGTACTGAAACTGATTTAAAATAAATATAGATAGATAATATTTATTTTAAAGATATTAAATATATATTCTCTTTTGGTAGTTTAAAATAATAAGCTGAAACGTGGGATATTTAACAATAAAAATAAGATTTCGATATTAAAAATTGGACTTATAATGATTATCTAATTCCTAATAAATAAAAAAAAGTCATAGAATATTGTATTCAGGATTGCATTGTTTTAAAAGCTTTAGTTTAAAAATTTTACTAATTATCAACTGAATAATTTGAAAATAGCGTCTAAAATATAAATAAAATAAAAATAGATTATAGATAAATATTTAGCTCTTCTTCACTTACAATGACCATTTTCAAATAATTTTACCTTAAACATGAATTATAATCTAACGTTTGTAGAGAATTTTATTAAATTGAAAGGGATTCATACTATGGAGGAATAACTATAAATTTTAAAAAATAATTTAAATAATAATAATAAAATGAATACCTCACATATTATGATATAAATTCAAGCTACCCTTACGTCATGCACAAATTCGACATGCCTATTGCTCCTTTATAAACTTCTTTATAATAATATAAATAATGTCCTTAAAGTTTTGGTAAGGCAGATTTAAAATAACATTATTTATACGAAGTAGAAATAACATTTCATGAATAAATATTATTTCCTTTTATGCCTACGAGAACTAAGGATGGTTTATTATACCTATCAAATGTTAAAAAATCTTGGAGATGGGGTTGCGAAATACTATTGGCATTTAAATATTGTATGATAAAAAGAATTGAATACTTTAGATATTTAGCTTTTAAATCTTAAAATATCTTTAAAGAATTTATAGAAGATTTGTATTAAAAAAGAATTAATACTAATAGAAAAGATTTAAAAAATTTTTACAAAATTTTAATGAATGGTGGATATGGTAAATTTGGCTAAAAAGAGTTCCCATAAATTAAATATTTAAACCCATTACAAGTTGAAGAATAATTAAGAAATCCTTTTATTAACGACATTGAAGTTTTAAATAAAGATATTATAAAGATTTCTTTTGAAAATAAAGATAATCTTTAATTTACTGGTAGTTTAGTTAGGATTGCTTCCTATATTACATCTTAAGCAAGATGTAATTTAGTTGATACTTGTTATGCTTCTGGTATAGATAAATTATATTATGTTGATACTGACTCCATAATTACAGCTGGTTAAATACCATAATAATAAATAGGTGATTCACTCGGTTAATGGAAAATTGAGCATAAAATAACTGAAGGTTATTTTTTAGCACCTAAAATTTATTATATTAATACTAATACTACTAAAGAGCTCATGAAATTTAAAGGTGTTAATTAATAGATTTTAAATAAAGATTTATTTAATGAGTTATATATTAATAAAAATATAAATACTCACAATGAAGGGTAATTTAGAAGGAAATTTGGTTCTGTATTCATTGCACCATAAGATAAATTTATAAGATTATTAGACCTAAAAAGAATTTGGAATGATAATGATTCAAAGCCTTATTCGTAATAGATAGATTACGAATAAGATAAATTAATTAAAATAGAATAATTTGATAATATAATAATGGAAAATAAATTAAAGAAAAATAATTTTAATTAATAATAAATTTAATAAAAAATGAAAAGTACTTATACCAAAAAATATGCTAAAGTTATAAACTCTAATGATGTGTAAAATGAAAAGAGAAAATAATTATATTAATAAGGTGATATAAATGATTATTTATATACAAAAATTAAAAAATGAATTTATTCAATATGTAATATATTTTATTTTTTTACCAGTTTAATAATCATTATCTACATTATTATTAATATTAAATTATTTATTTTATTTTTAATTACTATAAATATCAAATTATCTTTTATTTTATTAATCATTATCTATATTTCTAAATGTTTAACTATTAAAGGCTTGTGATAAATAATCACTATTCATATTAAATCTATTAGTATTTTATTAATTTCTTTATAATTATTTCAAACTATTAGATAAACCATATGGATTATTATATTATTATTAATTATAATCTTTGTATCCGTATGTACCCAACGTTTATAATTAATTATTATTATTAATTGGTGTAAATTATTATTTATTCATCATCATTTCTTCTTCTTATTCTATTAATAAAAATCCTTCTTCTTAAAAATTTTAATACTATTTTTATTATTCTTAAATCTATTTTATTAAAAATATATAATATTATTTTATATATATACTACTTTACTTTTGGTATAATATTTGTATAATTTTATTATTACTCAAATGTTTCAAAAACATTTTAATTTGTATTTTTAAAACTTTTCTTTTATAATTTATATTCTCTTTAAGTTATTAAACCTTAAACACTATTATTTGCATATATAGCTATTAAAGTACTAAATTTTTAACAATTATCTTCTTTTATATCATATAATATTTAATTATTATTTATATATTTGACAAATTATATAACATCAGATAAATTTTAATTTAATTCTCCAAAATAGTCAAAATTATATGCTTTATCATTGGTCAAATTAATTTGAATTATACCATCCAAACCACCATTATCTGTATCTAAACTATAACATAATCCATTTATCATTACACACCAATGATTAATTTATATAAAACCTAAATCTATATTTATACCTAGTTTTTTTAAAGCTCTTCTTCCTATCCAAACACCTTTATTAATATTATTTTTACCTCTTATAGTATTATTTATTTTAAATGCTAATTATTATATAGGGTTTTAAATGGTATATTCATCATTTCTATAATCTACTACACCGTATGTATTATATTATAAAACAGCTCTTTTTTCAAAATCTTTTATTTCAAATTCTTATTCTATTTCATTATTTACTATTTATTTTGATTAATCTACTACATAATCTATAGCTAATTATTAAACTTGATCTACCATTAAATTTAATTTTAAAAAAAAATATTATTTATATATATATAAATATTTATTTATATATATATATATTTATTTAATAATAAAAATGTATAAAAATAATAATTAAATAATTTTACTTAATTATAATATTAGTAATTTTTCATTTATTAAAGAAAATTAGTTCACTCAAAACAATATTTATTTTAAATTAAATACAAGTTAATTTTTAAAAGATTCTAATTTACAATCAAAGGAATAGATTTTATGTGTTAAAGATTTAAGCTTATTTAATACTATAATTTAAGATTTAAGTGTTTCTTCTTTATAATTAAAAGATTAAATATTCTTTTTAGTAGCTTAATAAAATGTTCTTTCTCCTGTTTTTATTGACAATACAATCAATAATTAAGATGGCTAATATAATAATATAGTTGCTTGTTTTAAATTAACATATAAATAATATTAATATGGATAAAATACATACTAAACATATTATAAACCTAGGGTTGAAATATTATTTTCAAATTATATTTATCTTAAGGAATAAATATAATTAGATTTTTGTTTTTAATAACTATTAAAAAATCCTTAAGCTTAATTTAAATTATACCCATTTAGTTTAGATTAATTTATTGGTTAATCTTCAACTCCTGGTACACCAGCATCTATTTCTAACGCATACAATGGTACTATAAGTTAAACAACGGTATTACGTGTAACTCAAATATATAGATATTCAGGAAATTTATTATATGATAAAACTATTATTTTTAATGATAAGTTTAAAGATCTATGGTTATTTATGGGTGGTGTATAATCTAATTTATAATATAATGTATTATCATATGATAGCGAAATATTTAATTCAAGTTAATAAGCAAAAGATGATTATATAAATACAACTGATGTTTTTATAGTTACTTACGCTTATGCAAATTAAGGATCTTATGAAACTTATTTATCTCCTTTTTTAGATAGAGCTCTAGCATTAAATAAAGGTGTTGTATTACCAATTTATACATTAACTAATACTTATGCGGCTTTATATAAAAATTTACCTACAAATAGTAATAAAATAACATTAGATAATGAGAATATTTATCAAATGAGCACTTATTATGGTGTATTATAAATAATTTAAAATGATTATCCACATCCTATTAATTATGGTGTAACTAATTTGAGATCTACTAATATATTTGATTTTACCATAAATTTTGCTGATAAATCCATGAATAATGCAAATAATTAAACATTATTTTCTTTATATAATTCGTATGTTATATAATGGTATAGAACAAAAGATAATTTATCTACTAATAATGGTAGAAGAGTTGATTTAAATTTTGATCCAGCTTAATTTTTATCAAGTGGTTCAGCTTCTTTAAATGGTAATACACTTGATTCGACAACAAATGGATTTAATAGATTATTTTTATAATCTTTATTATGGGCTGCGAATAAAATTAATTTAGGTAGCAATGTAGCAGAAACATAAGCTACAACTACATATGATACATCATAATTTTAATTATTATTTGAATTGAAATGATAATATATATATATATACATATATAAATATATATTTTGTATTCAATCAATTACAATTTAATTAAAATTTATATATAAATTATTATTTGATAAATTAATTAATAAATGGCTATATTTTTATTCTTTTAGCATTAATATTAATTATGATAATTATTTAGCATCATCCATTAATCCAAGATCATTATTAATACTAACTTATTCTTTTTTATTTATATCAAATAAATAAATAGAATTCAAACATGTCCTTAATGATGCTGGAAATTAAAAATATTTTTAAGTAGTTATTATAAAATTTACTTCACCATTTTTTAATAAATGTCTTCTATTATAAAATAATTTTTATAATCTTGAATCATTTTATAGTTTTTTTATATCAGATATAAAATCATCTATTATAAATAAAATACTCGAACTATCCATATATTAATTTATAATCTTATAGATTACATCTATACTAAATTTATTAAAATAGTTTTTATTTAATTAACAATTTAAATCTTCCATTATTTATGGACTAAAAATAAAAACATATTGGAATTTTCTATTATATAGTTTTTTATTCATAAGTAATTCTCTAATCAAATGACTTTTTCCAGATGACGGTTTACCTATTATTAATGTCACAAAATCATCTGGTAAAAAAGAAGTTTATTCTTTTTATATTTTCGGTTTTATAATTTATTCTATATTATTATTTATTATATTTATTTCATTATTTTTTCTTTTTTTATTTATTACTATATTTTCATCATTAATTATAGGTATTTCTTTATACTTATTATTATCCATTAAATTAAAATTCATTTTTATATTTTTTATATATATATATATATATATATTATTTATAATTATAATAAATTTAATAATTATAAAATATATATATATATATTTTTCAAATGAGTATTGAATATAATGTAATACCTAAAAATTTAAATTATAATTCAGTGAAACCAATAGGTTTCCCTTCTAAAGTTTAAATGGAAAAATTTACACCTATATCATTTAATACATCAACTTAAGGTGTTTAATCAAGTGATATTATTAGATTTAATATTTCTTCAAGTGGTTTTTGGGATCCGTATAGTGCTTATATAAAAATTGAAGTTGATGTATCATAAATGGATGGTAATAAATAAACTGGAGGGAATTTATCTGTTGGTGTTTAATAAATTGATAATAGTGCTTAATCATTTATTAATTAATTAATTATTAGTAAAGGTGGAACTGAAATTGAAAGAATAGAAGAATATGATACTTTAGCAGCTATTTTAAATGATATTCATGGTTCTAATGATAATAGATCTGTAAGATCTTTTGAAGGTATGAATGCATAATAATTACCTTAAAGATTTTAATATTCTAATTAAACTTTTACTGCGGTTGGTAGTGGTTCTAGTACTTCTACATTAACTGGTTATAATCCTATAGCTCCTGAAAATATTGGAAATAATAATAATAATTTGTTAAATAATATGTTATTTAATGTATCTCCTAGTTCTTTAGCAGGGAATGAAATACCTAATAGATATGAATATAATTAATGTTATATGGATTCAAAAAACTCAATTTAATCTACAACTGTTAATCAATGTTGTATTAATGGTGATATAATAACAGATAATACCTCTGGTTTATTATCTACATAATTTCCTGGTTATATAAACGCATTTTCACCTTCTTTATCATCATTTTCAAATGAAACTATACTTAGTAAAAATGTACCTCAATTATAAACTTATAAAGGAAAGGTAGGATAATATATATATGGAGATAGATAAACTTTTATTATACCTTTAATGTCAGGATTTTTAGGATGTTTAATGCCTTAAGATTCTTATAGATACATACCTATGTAGGCATTATAAGATTTAATTTTAGAATTTAGATTAAACCCGCATGCTATGTTTACTAGTGGTTATGCAGATAAAACTGCTAATAGTACTACTAATAATGCACTTTAAGCATTAAATAATGCTACTAACCCTATGTTAACAAGAAGTTGGAGGATAACTAGATTTGAATTAAATGTTGAGATGTAATATTTTGAAGAATCGGTAAAAAATATAGTTTTAAGTAGATTAAATACTACTTAAGGTATAGTTTTACATACTAATTCTTGGGTATTAGGACCTAGATATAGTATTCCAGCTAATACATCTCCATAAGGTACTTATTAAATTAATTTAGCTTTTGAAAGTTTAAAAACTGTATTATTTTGTTTTATGCCTGATGATTTTATTTAATATTCATTTTGTAGAAAACAATTTCGTTTATCAGCAAATTTATTATCATATTATTTAAAGATTGGTAATACATATTATCCACCATTACCAATTTAAGGTCATGCTGGTAATTCATCTTGTTACTAATCAATACTAAATGAAAATGATTAGTCTAATGTAGAATTTATAGTTTAAACTTATAAAACCTTTGGTAAGTTTAATGATATTTAAACAAGTTCAATAATTAATAATGTAAATTTTGCAGTAAATTAAAGATCTTATGATCCTACTAATGTAAAATAATTATACACTACTAATAAATTTACTAATTTAGATACTGCGTTAAGTTTACCATTATTTCATGAAAATAGATGTGTAGGTAGAGCTGTATATGCTATGGATTTAGAAACTATTAATCACGATTAATCTGTAATGAGTGGATTAGATACAATAAATAAAAATGTCTCACCTTATGAATTAACTATTAAAAGTGATTAAGTTAACGCATTTTCAAGAAATTATACAATGTATATATTTAATTAATTTGATTTAATGATAAAATTAAACACTAATACTGTCTAGATTTTTGGAAAAGGATGATATATATAAATAAATAAATAAAAAAATAATTTTATATAATTAAAATTATAAAAAAATATATTTTTAAAATGTTAGAATTATTAAACTATATTTTAATATATGTTTTAATAATTATAAAATATATAATATTAATATATAATAATAAAAGTACTAAAAAGTTTAAATAAAATTTTAATTAAAACAATGAAATTATATATAAAAGAATAGAAAGTTTATAAAAATAATTAATACCAAATACTTAGTAAATAATATAAAAAGAAGATTCTAGATGATATAAAATTATTTTAATTACTATATATATAAGTTAATTTTATCTAAATTTATAATTATATAAAATTAAAAAATATAAAAAAAACTATAAAATATTTTATCCAATGGAAATATAATTAAAGGAAGAAGAAGAAATTTAAAATAATTAATAGGGTATAAAATAAAAAAGAATTTCTAAACCAAAATAAATATTAACTTTATCTTTTCCATAGAAATTATTATTATAAAATAGAAATAAAAAAAAATATTAATCTTTAGTTATTTATTTAGATGAAAATGATAAATAAAGAAGAAGGATTGTAAAATTTGGAAATTATAAATAAGTTGATTTAATTGATTAATAATAAGATTAAAAATTAAATTTAAATAAAATTTAAAATTTAAAGAATTCTGATAATGTATTATAAGGAAATTATTGGAGAAAATACTTTTTAAATTAATCAACTGATATACATAATAATTTTATATAAATTATTAAATAAAATTGTTGAAAATATATATATATATAATTTATTCAATAATATGTATTTTTTAATGTATTATTCAAATATTTTTATTTATTTTTTTTACTTTTTTTATAACTTTTATTTTTTTTTGGATATTTAGATTTACCCCTTAATTTTCTTATTTTAGCCATAAATGCAGATGATTAACCACGTTTTGCCATTAAATATTATAATTTTTTTTTAATATTATTATAAATAATTTTATTATTAATTATTTTATATATATATAAAATTAAAATTTATTTTCATTAAACATTTAATTTCATTTTTTAAAAGTCAGTCAATATTAACCTATTTTTATCATTAGCATCTTTTTCAATATCCTATATTAAATTTTCATATTCATTAACTATTAAATCAATTTATTCTTTATCGAACCAAGGTGTATAAGTTAAATGCCATTATATTGCTTATTATTTATTTTTAACATTTAACCAATCTTTTAAACTTTACTTTTATAAATATTTTTACATAATTATAATTTTTATTATAATAATTTTTAAAATTAATTATATATATATATAAATATATAAAAATTATATAATTATATATAATTTTTAAATTTTAATAAAAAATTTAAATGAGTTAGTAGATATAAATAAAAAAAGAATTTGATGATCAATTAGAAAGTGAAATAGTTTAAAAATAACTTAAATAATTATAAGAAAAAAAAAATTAATAATTATAAAAGTAAATAGATAGTACTAAAAAATATACTACATTTGATAACAAATTATCATAAATTTATAATACTTTAATTTATGCTGAAAAGAAATTGACATTTAAAGAAATTTAAGAAATAGTAGAATAATTATGTTTATTAATACCTGAATTTCATGTAAATTATGGTGATTAAATTACAAATTTAACATCTAAATAAAAAGAAGATATAATTATAGAATTTATTAATTTAGTTTAATTAAAATAATAGAATTTATAATATCCTAATGACACTTAAAAAATTAAAACAGCTCATTTAGTAGATAAAAATTATAGTGTAAATAGCGAACTTTATAAATATTATAAATCATTAGCAAATAAATATGAAAATTTACCTAAATATTTAGGTATTAGTGATGAAGAAAATAAAAAAGGTTAATTTACTATGGAACAAAGACTAGGCGGATGTATATGGGCATTAGGTTTATACGAATTAATAGTATGGGATAATAAAAAAAAGAAATTTCTCATTATAGATGTACCTAATAAAGCAGTTACAGGACCTAAATAATTAACAGTTAATATTTTTAAATAAATAATTAAATCTAAAATAGATATGAAACCTATTAATATAGGTTTAAGTGAATTTTAACCTAAAGGAAAGCCTCTACACTATAACGTAAGAGATACAAATGAATATAAATATTTTTTAAATATATTAAATTAATTAAATATAAAAAAGAAAAATAATAAATTATAAAGATAAATTAATAGATCAATAAATCAAGTAAAGTAAGGAGATACTAAATTTATAGCTAATAAATTATTTAAAAAATTATTATCCGGAAATAGAAAGGAAAACTTAGAAAATAAAAGATCTAGAAATTTGATAAAATAAACAAATTAGTTATTAGCAGAGCGATAATAATTATCGTATTCACCATTTTAAACTAAAAAGTAATAATTTGACGAATTTATAGCTATAGATCCATTGAGAGATGTAAAAAAGAATATAAGTTTTGTAACTAGATAAAAAGATGCAGAAGATTTATTTAAAAGATTAAGATATATACCATAAGAAGAATAATAAGTTAAAGGTGGTGATGCAGATACTGGGCATTTAAAGTTTCTTGATAATAAAAAATATGATAACAAATTAAATTAAGCAGCAAAATAAAAGAAGATATAATTCCTAAGAGAATATAATATTAAAGTTGAATAATGAAAATTTATATATATATTTATTTAAATTATATTAATTATTATAAATAAATAATTTATTATAAATAATGTAAAAAAAAAAATAAAAATAAAAATATAATAGACTTAAAAATATTTTTTAAGGTTTTTAAACCATTAAAATAGATGAATAATATTTAACAAAAATGAAATTAGATATTTTATAATCAAAGGTATTAATTAATTAACTAGGAATGGATAAAGTTATAAATTAAGATATTAATTTAGTTTAATAAATTTATTAATAAAAAGATGAAATTATAGATGATTCTAAATAAAAAATTGTTAATATGTAATAATAAAAAATAGTATATTAATATGAAAACGATAAAAAATTAATAGATATTTTCTAATATTG
>Ga0315906_10006805_pt1 | contig 14060 bp, 11 predicted proteins | sample LakEriMetagenome_4_FD_203526 | JGI IMG/M metagenome (GOLD analysis project Ga0315906, IMG submission 203526) | Freshwater fungal communities from buoy surface, Lake Erie, Ohio, United States - Buoy 2 MA122 | ecosystem: Environmental > Aquatic > Freshwater > Lake > Lake biofilm | place: USA...
TAAAAATTCCTATTCAGACCTTGAAAGTAGGGGCACATGGTACACATAACTGTTTGGGTTTGGCCAAAGCAAAGGGTGCACGGATTTTAGTGGCTTCTACCTCTGAAGTGTATGGAGATCCGCTGGTGCATCCGCAAACAGAAGAGTACTGGGGTAATGTTAATCCTGTAGGTCCACGCGGTGTGTATGATGAAGCCAAGCGTTTTATGGAAAGCATAACGATGGCGTACAACCGCTTTCATGGCGTAGAAACAAGAATTATTCGCATTTTTAATACCTACGGACCGCGTATGCGTCTCAATGATGGACGTGCATTGCCGGCCTTCATCGGACAAGCATTGCGTGGAGAAGATTTGACTGTTTTTGGTGATGGCTCTCAAACGCGTAGCTTTTGTTATGTGGATGATTTGGTTGATGGTATTTATCGTTTGCTGATGAGCGATTATGATATGCCGGTTAACATCGGCAATCCGGTTGAAATCACATTGAAGGAATTTGCCGAAGAGGTAATCAAGTTGACCGGAACTTCACAAAAAATTGTATATAAGCCTTTGCCTGTAGATGATCCGAAACAACGTAAGCCGGATATTACCAAGGCGACAAATATATTAGGATGGGAGCCTAAAGTTTCTCGAAGCGAAGGGTTGAAGATCACCTACGAGTATTTTAAAAATTTACCTCCTGAAGAATGGGCGAAACAACCCAAGGAGTTTGTAAGTATGAAGTAATTATTAATCACAGTATGTATCAGCAACTCATCAACAAAGAAAAAAAACTAGCCGTCATCGGATTGGGTTATGTAGGACTTCCTATTGCGCTGGAATTTGCCAAACATCTTTCTGTTATCGGCTTTGATATCAATCCACAGCGTGTTGCATTGATGAAGCAGGGCATTGATCCAAGTAAAGAATTGGAGTCTTCTGCATTTGAGGGATGTGATATTGTCTTTACTGATTCTCTGGAAGTTTTGAAAGAAGCTTCTTTTTTTATTGTGGCTGTACCAACGCCTGTAGATGAACATAATATTCCTGATCTGATTCCCGTTACCAAAGCGTCTGAAACGATTGGTAAAGTAATCAAGCGAGGAGATTATGTGGTGTTTGAATCTACGGTATATCCCGGTTGTACTGAAGAAGATTGTCTGCCAATCATTGAAAAGTTAAGCGGCTTAAAATTGGGCGTTGATTTTAAGCTGGGATACTCTCCTGAAAGAATCAATCCCGGCGATAAAGAACATACACTCTCTAAAATTGTTAAGGTTGTATCTGGCAGCGATGCAGAAGCTGCGGAAGAAATTGCCAAGACTTACGAGATTGTAGTAAAAGCAGGAGTGCATCGGGCATCATCTATTAAAGTAGCAGAAGCAGCCAAGATTATAGAAAATACACAACGGGATCTGAATATTGCATTGATGAATGAATTATCCATCATCTTCGACAAGATGGATATAAATACATTTGAAGTTTTAGAAGCTGCAGGAACCAAATGGAATTTCTTAAGATTTCAACCCGGATTAGTGGGGGGGCACTGCATCGGTGTAGATCCATATTATCTTACCTACAAAGCAAATCAGCTCGGATATGATGCACAGGTGATTCTGGCAGGAAGAAATATCAATGATGATATGCCGGCTTATGTAGCGAAGAAAGTGGTGCAGCATATTATCAAGCATACAAAAAATGTGGCTGATGCCCATGTGCTGGTAATGGGGGCAACTTTCAAGGAGAATGTAAGCGATATCCGAAATTCAAAAGTAGCGGATGTAGTAAAAGAACTACAATCTTTTTCTTTGAATGTAGATGTGGCTGATCCGCATGCGTCGGATGAAGAATTGCGACATGAGTATGGTTTTGGGTTAACCGACAAGCTAAAAAATCATTATGATGCGATTATACTTGCAGTTCCTCATAATGAATATAAAGCTTTAGGAGCAACTTATTTTGAGTCGATCTCTCAGCCACATGCGATGCTGGCCGATTTGAAAGGTATATTCAGAAACCAATCTATTTCACTTAAATACTGGAGTTTATAATGAGTACAATCAATAAAACGATTTTGATTACCGGCGGCGCCGGATTTATCGGAAGTCATGTAGTGCGTTTGTTTGTCAATAAATATCCCAATTACAAAATCGTAAATGGGGATGCGTTGACCTATGCAGGGAATCTGGAAAATCTTACAGACATTGAAGCGAAGCCAAACTATGCATTCGAAAAAATGGATATTACAGATGAAGCAAGGGTAGATGAATTATTTAAACAGTATCATTTTGATGGGGTGATTCATCTGGCAGCGGAGAGTCATGTAGATAGAAGCATCTTAGATCCATTAGCTTTTGTAAAGACGAATGTACTTGGTACTGCTATACTTTTAAATGCTGCCCGTAAATACTGGAATGGAAATTATGAAGGGAAATTATTCTATCATGTTTCAACGGATGAAGTGTATGGTACTTTAGGTGAGACAGGATTCTTTACGGAAGAAACACCGTATGATCCGCATAGTCCGTATTCTGCTTCCAAGGCGGCTTCTGATCACTTTGTAATGGCGTATTATGATACGTATGGAATGCCAGTAGTGATGAGTAATTGCAGTAACAACTATGGTTCGCATCATTTTCCCGAGAAGTTAATTCCTTTGATGATTAACAATATCAAAAACAACAAATCTTTGCCGGTTTATGGGAAAGGAGAAAATGTGCGCGACTGGTTATATGTTGAGGATCATGCCCGCGCAATTGATGTAATTTTTCATAATGGGAAATTGGGTCAGAGTTATAATGTAGGCGGATTTAATGAATGGAAAAATATTGATCTCGTGCATTTGCTTTGCGGCATTATGGATAAAAAATTAGGAAGAGCAGCGGGCGAGAGTGCAAAACTGATTACCTATGTAACTGACAGACTAGGTCATGATTTACGTTATGCCATTGACGCAACCAAACTGAATAAAGAATTAGGCTGGTCGCCATCATTACAATTTGAAGAAGGCTTGGAAAAAACCGTTGACTGGTATTTGCAGAATGAAGCATGGGTGCAGCATGTAACGAGCGGCAACTATCAAAATTATTACAACGAACAATACACAGACAGATAATTATTATTATGCCTTTTATACATACAGGATTTCCCGGTTTAGTTGTTTTTGAGCCCAAAGTGTTTGGTGATTCGCGCGGTTATTTTTTTGAATCTTATAATCATCAGTTGTTTGTTGATGAAGGATTGAATTATAACTGGGTGCAGGATAATCAATCCAGTTCCACTTATGGCGTAATTAGAGGATTGCATTTTCAAAAAGGAGATAAAGCGCAAACTAAATTGGTTCGTTGCTTAAATGGTTCCATACTTGATGTGGTAGTTGACTTGCGAAAAGATTCACCCACCTTCAAACAAGTTTTTTCCATTGAACTTACTTCTGAAAAGAAAAATGCTTTATTGGTTCCTAAAGGATTTGCGCATGGATTTTCTGTCTTGTCTGAAATGGCAGAGGTCTTATATAAATGCGATGCTTTGTATCATAAAGAAAGTGAAGGCGGTTTATTGTATAATGATCCTGCATTGCAAATTGACTGGCAGATTCCTTTGGAGAAGGCCATAGTTTCTGATAAGGACAAGATACATTCTGTATTGGCTGATTTGACAGCGGATTCTTTCTTTTAAATCAATATCATGTCTCAACAGGTTATTTTAGTAACAGGCAGTAATGGACAATTAGGAAAAGAATTGCAGGAGTTGGCTCATTTGTATCCTTCCTATCGTTTTGTTTTTGCATCCAGAGAAGATTTAAAGTTGCATCATTTTGGGTTGGTAGAGAATTATTTTGTGGGATTGCAACCGCAGTATTGTATCAACTGTGCTGCTTATACAGCAGTAGATAAAGCAGAATCAGAACAGGATATGGCGATGTTAGTGAATGGAGAAGCCGTGGGGAATCTGGCAGCGGTCTGTAAAAAATTCAATACAAAACTTATTCATATTTCTACCGATTATGTATTTGATGGCGAAAGTGAAAAGCCTTATCAGCCCGATGATAGTACTGGCCCAATTAGTTTATATGGTGTTTCTAAACTGAAAGGAGAAGAGTTGTGTGTGAAAGAAGATTCGGATGCCATCATCATTCGTACGGCATGGGTGTATTCTGAGTTTGGCAATAATTTTGTGAAGACTATGATGCGCTTAATGAGAGAGCGTCCGGAAATCAAAGTGGTCAATGATCAGATTGGTGCTCCTACTTATGCGGCTGATTTAGCCAAAGCCATACTGGATATTATTGATTCAGGAAAATGGGTGTCGGGCATTTATCATTATAGTAATACGGGAAAAATTAGTTGGTATGATTTTGCAGTAGCTATTCAAGCAATGATTGGCTCATCAAGCATAATACATCCAATTCCTACTACTGATTATCCTACGCCTGCAAAGCGACCTAAATTCTCTTTGCTTGATACTTCAAAGATTACATCCAATTACAATATTGAGATTCCTGGATGGAGAGAGAGTTTGCAGAGGTGTGTGAAGCGTATTTTGATGAATTAAAATAATATCTTCATCCTGCGCTTACACTCAGGATGACTCCTCCGAAATATGTGGCGCTGGCAAGGCAGAACGCGCGGAGCGATCGGGTTTGCCCGTCATGTTGAGCGTCAGCGAAACATCTTATTTTTCGAAGCGTTCTCCATATGGAGATCCTCCCGATTAATCGGGACTTATTCGCATACGCTCAGGATGACGGTACTGACTTTCTTTGTAGCGATGACAAAGAAATGGCGAAGCATTCAATGTGGCCCAAAAACTATATTAAATATCACATTAAAGTGACAATAAAATTTTACGGTTGAGTAACACGTCGGCACAGGTCTGTAGACGCTGCGCCAGTAAATAATTTTAAAATTTAACCAGACAGCAATGAGTCAAAACCAAAAGGTTGTCATTGTTATCAATGTTGTCTTATGTGTTTGTCGAAAAAATCTTTAATAGACTCTATCAATTTCTCTGGCGCCTCCATCATCCCCTGATGCCCCGCTTCTTCTAGAATCAATGTTTGCGAATGCTCAGGTAATTTTGATTGTTGGATTGCATCTTCAGGATTGATGGCATTGTCCTGCATGCCGATGCAAAATAAAACCGGTTTTGATGTTGTTTTGAGTATCTCAGTTCTGTCTTTTCTTTTTCGCATGGCTCGCAAATATGCCATCATAGATGCTTCAGGTATTTGACTTGCCCTTTCAATGAGTTCATTGATTTTTTTAGGATGTGTTTCTTTGTATTGAGTGCCAAATAAATTAGGCGTTGCGACTTCCAGAAATTTATGGGTGGTATTATTTTTTAAAAATTCCACACTTTTCAATCTTCCTTCTTTTTTTATTTCACTGTCAGCATAAGAAGTAGAATGTATTAGTCCAAATGCCAGTAATTTCTCTTCATATTTTTCTGCGAAAGCCAATGTAATATATCCACCCATAGAATGCCCCAGCATAACAACTTTATCTATCTTTTCGGCATCGATTATTTTCAACAAATCTTCTGACAAAGATTCCATAGATATGTTATTGACCAGCAATAAATCATGTATAGGCGACAGATGTGTTCCTCTTAAGTGAGCAATGATAATCTTATATGTGGAAGACAAAGATGATCTTAATCCATCCCACACATAGCCGTCTTCTCCAAATCCATGAACCAGCATGATGGGGATGCCGTTACCTTCTATTTCGTAAGATAAAATTCCCGATGAGGTATTTATTTGTTTTGTCATTGCAAAAATATTATCATGTTATCCGTCTAGCCTTAGGCGAGACGTTGCCGTGGTGTAGTGATTACAGATAACACGACAACTTAATAATTTCTTTCTTAGCAACGTCCCTTATAGGAGACGTTTCGGAAAAAGCACACGCCTATCATTAACCCTGTCATAACCAAAGCCATCTTACTTATTATATCTCCCCATTTTACGAAAAATGTTTCTCTTGTATCTGTATAAACTGAACCTTTCAGGGCGTCCGGTTTCCACCATTCAGTTTGTAATGCTACAATGCCGGCCGGATTGATAAAACAACTGATACCTGTGTTGGCTGAGCGTACGACCCATTTTCTGTTTTCAATGGCTCTTAATCTTGCATAAGCCATGTGCTGCTGGTGACCAGGTGTATCCCCCCACCATCCATCATTTGTGATGATGGCAATGAGATTGGCGCCATTTTTTATGTAACGACTCATATACGCTCCGTAAATACTTTCATAACAAACAGCGGGGGCAATGATATGATTGTTTTTTAATGGTATGATGGTTCTGATTTCCTGACGTGCATATCCGCCTGCTGTACCACCCAGTTTTTCGAATAGCGGCCCTAAAAAAAGTAAGAATTCGGGTAATGTTTCCACGCCAGGAACAAGCATTGATTTATGATAAAATTGCAGAGCACCTGAGCTGTCTGCCAACATACCTCCATTATAAATTTCGTAAAAATTCCCGGAGCCTTCCATCGGTCGAGAATACATAGAATGTTTCTCAGGGAAAATCCGATAGCTTTCAATACCTGTGAAAAGATGAATGTTTGGATATTTTTTTAAGAATGCGAAAATATTTTCAAGTTCAGCATTTTCTTTTACCCTTTCTTCATCAATACCGCCATAAGCATAGAGTGCTGTTTCAGGCCAAATCAGCAAAGTAGTATTACTATCAACTTTTTTTATAGATAAATCAAGCAGCGACTGACTTAGTTTTTTTAGATCACCCGAACTTATTTTTTCATATGGGTCAATGTTGGGTTGAACGATGACGATATTTTTTTTCAGACCTGTTGCATTCGTTTGTGCCTTTTTAATTTCTTTTTGTTCGATGTATAATGATATAAGAATCGGGAGAACAAGTGTCGTAATAATCGTTAGATGCGTTTTGAATCTAGGCTTCATTGCATTGACGCGAACGTATCCAAAAAATAAAAAGACATTGACGCATACAATCCATAATGATCCGCCGCTTGTTCCTGTGCATTCATACCATTGTATCCATGAAATTCTTTCAGCAAAAGCATTGCCTAAAGTTAACCATGGCCAACTTAGGCCCCAGTCGAGCTGATGTAAATATTCAAAGCTAATCCAATAGACGACAAACGCAGCGAGCGCAATTTTTTCATTTGTAATTTTTTTTGTTTTCCTGTATCCCCACCAAGGAATAAACATCAATAAGCTGTTTACGGCGATTGCGAGCCATGCGCCAATCATCGTGGAATTCCATATCCACCATGTAGTGAATAGATTCCAGCTTAACAAGCCGAGAAAGGTGAAAAGGAAAAATCGGTACGAATTTTTTTCTTTCTCTTCAATGATAAAGAGCGGAATAAATGCAAAAAATATTGCTGCAGAGAAATTATTCGGCGTCCACCCAATCCAAAAAAGAAATCCCGAAAGAAGCGATAACAGGATTGTCGTTGAATGATGTAGTCGTTGCATTTGAAGAGGTTAAATATACACGCTGTAGCCGAAAATCTTCCAGGTATTATCTTGAGTAATTCGGACTTTCTTTGGTGATTTCTACATCATGTGCATGGCTTTCTTTCATCCCGGCGCTCGTAATTTTTACGAATTTCGCTTGCTGTAATTCTTTTATTGTTTTTGCACCACAGTATCCCATGCCGGCTTTGAGTCCGCCAGTATATTGATGAACAATTTCCGATATGCTGCCTTTGTAAGCAACCCTTCCTTCGATGCCTTCGGGTACTAACTTTTTTATCCCTTCTTCTATGTCTTGAAAGTAACGATCGCCACTTCCTTTTTGCATAGCTCCGATAGAGCCCATGCCTCGGTATTGTTTAAATTTACGGCCTTCGTAGATGATGGTTTCGCCCGGACTTTCTTCCGTACCTGCAAATACACTTCCCATCATAACGGTAGCTGCGCCAGCCGCAATTGCTTTCACCATATCGCCGGTATAACGGATGCCCCCATCTGCAATAACTGAGATGCCTTTGGATTTTAATGTATGCGCGGCTTCCATAACGGCTGTTAATTGAGGCACGCCGGTTCCTGCAACAATACGGGTTGTACAAATGGAGCCAGGTCCAATACCAATCTTCACCGCATCTGCACCTGCTTCGGCCAACGCTTTTGCCCCCTCTGCAGTACCTACATTGCCTGCAATTACCTCTAATTTTTTAAAATTCTTTTTTAAAGATTTTAATGCATCTATCACCCCTTTGCTATGTCCGTGTGCGCTATCGAGCGTAACAATATCAACCCCTACTTCCTGCAAAGCAGCAGCTCTGTCAAATAAGTCTGCCGTGATACCTAATGCCGCACCAGCTATTAATCGGCCAAATGCATCTTTGACGGCGTTGGGATGGCTTTGTAATTGGAGAATATCCCGGTATGTAATTAATCCAATAAGTGTTCCGTCTTTTTTAACGACAGGAAGTTTTTCGATTTTCTGTTTACTTAGAATCGTTTTTGCTTTTTTAAGATCTGTGCCTTCAGGTGCAGTGATTAAGTTTTGAGACGTCATCACTTCGCTCACTTTTCTTTTAACATTGGTTTCAAAGCGAAGGTCGCGGTTGGTAAGTATGCCCACGAGTTTTTTGTTGGCATCAACAACCGGAATGCCGCCAATCTTATTTTCTTTCATCAGTGCGAGGGCTTCACCAATTGTGGCATTTTCAAGTAATACAATGGGATCAATTATAAGACCGCTTTCACTTCTTTTGACTTTTCGTACTTGTGCTGCCTGCTCTTCTATGCTCATATTTTTATGGAGAATACCCAGGCCACCTTCACGTGCAAGCGCAATCGCCAATCCGGCTTCTGTCACTGTATCCATTGCTGCAGATAGCATCGGGATATTTAAGCGAATATTTTTTGTAAGCTGGGTAGAGATGTCTGTTTCTCTGGGTAATACCTGTGAATAGGCTGGCATTAACAATACATCATCGAATGTTAAACCTTCGCCATAAAATTTGTTGAGAATTGCTTGTTGGTAGTGGGAATTTCTTGATGCCATGTGCAAAGGTAGTTTAGAAAATTTATATTATCCAAATCATAACCATCTCTATTTCCCGCAAAACTGCAAAGGGCTGATACACTATGTCAAAATAAAAACTTTCCCCGGCATTTGCCGAATAATTCCCTTGAGCTCCAGTTGCAATAGTGTTGACGCCAATATACTTCCGCTTAATGATGTAGAAAGTTGCAGCTGATCAATATGCAGACTCGATGATTTTTCAAGTGATTCTACAATAGACGTTTCATTTTTATCTAGGCTGTCAAATATTTTTTTCTGGATAGTTACCTTCGTGGGCTGCTGATCCCATCCCATCATTTCAGCAATATCCTTTCCGCTGAAAATGAGTTGCGCTTTTTGTTCGCGTATCAATTGATTACAGCCTTCGCTTTTCGCATCTGTTGTTTTCCCAGGGAATGCAAATACATCTCTGTGATAGTCGAAAGCAAGCCGAGCGGTAATCATACTGCCGCCTTTACAAGCTGTTTCAATCACGATGACCGCATCCGACATGCCGGCTACAATGCGGTTGCGTGTCGGAAAATTATGCCGGTCGGGCAGGGTGCCACTTCTAAATTCCGTTAACAATCCACCCTTCTGTTGCAGCATTTCTTTGGCAAGATTTTTATTATGGCTGGGGTAGATGGTATCCAGCCCATGTCCGAGTACGCCAATCGTCGAAATTTGGTGATACAGACTACGTTTATGTGCTAATGCATCAATGCCTGCAGCAAGTCCGCTAATAATTAATGGCTCATAAGGGGAGAGATCTTCTATGAGTTGATGGGTAATTTGTTTTCCATATTCAGTATGATTTCTAGTGCCGATAATAGCAATCGTTTTTGAGTGATTGAGGGTTGCGTTGCCTTTGTAGTAAAGTAATGTTGGGGGATCGTAGCAATTCAATAATTTTTTTGGATAGGCTTCATCTTTTAGAAAGAGTACATTGATTTTGTATTTTTCAATGAAGATAATTTCTTTTTCAAACTGCTTGAATTGATGGAAAGATTTTATGGCTGCGGCTCTCATTTCGCCAATCCCTTCAATTTTTTCAAGCGTAGATTTTTTTGATTTGAAAACAGCTTCTGCATTGTCAAAGTATTCCATTAGTATTCTGGCCTGAACGGTACCAATTTGAGGCACTTCGGTTAATGCCAAACGATACAAGAGATCTTGCGATGGTGTCATGGTTAGTGTTTTTAAAAAGTCAGCAGGTAAATGTCCTTGCGAAAATACTTAATCTTTATCGATTACCTTCAATTCAGTTCGTCTGTTTTGTGCTCTCCCTTCTTCTGTGTCATTATGTACGATGGGTTGTGAGGCACCTAATCCCATAGCGGTGAGTCTTCGTGGCGCTATCCCTTTTCTAATCAAATAATCGACCACTGCTTTAGCGCGGTTATTCGATAGCGTTAGATTGTCGGCATCTTTTCCTATATTATCCGTATGTCCGCTGATTTCAATGCGCAGCGTTTGATTTTCCTGTAGCAACTGTACTACTTTTTCTAATTCAATGGTGGAGGTTGATTGCAATTCTGATGAGCCGGTGTTAAAGAAAATATTATTCAATACAATTTTTGATCCCAGTTCAATGGGTGTGAGTGGGATGTCTTTTTTATATACATTATTTTTTTCAGATTTTTCAAGGAAGAAAGAGGAAGACGAAAAAAGATATCCCTTTCTGGCAACATTGAATGCATAATTTTTACCTGAGGGTAGGGGCACAAGATATGTGCCATCATCATTCGTTTGTAATTTAGAAATGAGGTTGCCGGTCATCAGTTCAATCAGTTCTATCACAGCAGGAAGACCTTCTTTATTTTTTATATCAAATACTTTTCCGCTTACCCAGTAGGTAGTGAGTGGGCGTGCATAAGCGGGTAGCACAAACTGATAAATATCTAGTCCACCTCTGCTGTCAGACCTGTCACTTGCATAATAGGCTGTGCTGCCATCAGCTGAAACAATGAGTGTTCCTTCGTCATTGATGGTGTTAATGGGGTAACCCAGATTCTCCGGCCTGCTCCAGGCGCTACTTGCATTTTTCCGCATGATGAAAAGGTCTGTCCCGCCATAACCCTGATGTCCGTTGCTTGTAAAATAAAAAGTTTGATTATCTGCATGCATGAAAGGACTGCTTTCATCTCCGACGGTATTAATTTGCGCGCCCATATTTACCGGTAATCCCCATCGTCCATTGGGTTGTAAATGACTTACATATAAATCACTTCCGCCGAAGCCTTCCGGAAGTCGTGCTGCAAAATAAAGGGAACGTTTATCCGGCGAGAGGCAAGGCTGACTTTCCCATTGGTCGGTGTTGATATTTCTACCGAGATTCTGTCCCTCACCCCATTTGTCTTTCATGAGATAAGAGATGTATAGGTCACAACTTCCTTCGCCATCTTCTCTGTTGCAGGCTGTAAATACAAGCATCTTGCCATCCTGTGAAATATTTTGTGCCCCTTCATTTTGCATGGTGTTTACATTCCCCGGCATTGGGATGGATTGGTGCCATTGATTTTGTTTTTTTTCGCTCACGAAAAAATCTTCGTTGTTGCTGATGCGTCTGGTAAATATGAATTGATTTCCATCAATTGTAAGAGAAGGAAAATACTCGGAGTGTTTACTGTTGATACTGTCTCCAAGATTTTGCGGGGCAAAAACATATTGATCTGTTTTGTGTTGCTCGGCAAATTGGATTGCAAATTCGTAACTTTTTTTTCTGAAGAAACCGCTTTTTTTGAAACGTTCCGATGCAGAGGGACTGGCAAGTAGTTTATTGATAGCAAAAAGGGCTTCTTTAAATCGGCCGGTTCCTGCGAGGGAAATCGAATATGGAAGCAGAAAATTGAATCCGTATGCAGTATCAAGTAGAATACCCTTTTCGTAAGCCTGAACGGACGCGGTGTAATTTTTTTGATCAGCCAGTATGCCGGCTTTGCTGAGCCAGGCATCGACGAATTTTGGGTCAGCCGCAATACATTCATTTAATAATGAGAGCGCCTTATCGTAGTTTTTTATTTGAGATTCATTGAGTGCAATGCCGTATTTGTAGCCAATTTTTTTGGAAACATTTTCCGGATTATACCACTGTGAAAATACCTGGGAGCAGAGGAGTAGACAAAATATAGTCGTTAGATTTTTCATACGAATTACAATATACGAGGAAGAAAGCTTTTTTAGGAGAAAATTTAAAAGTTAAAAGCTAAAAGTTGCGTTAATAAATTTTGTAAATATTTTTATTTTTTCCCTCCATAGAGAGGGCTTTACACCCCTCGCTATGGAACGATAAAAAACAATTTCACGGTACTCCGATATATTTATGAATTTGCAGGCTCAGTGTCCATTGAGGGTGTTCTTTGATATAATCAATGATTAAAGGTGTTACGATTTCTTTTTTATCCCACTCGGGCTGCAGATATAATTTGCAGGCGGGATTGACTTTTTGTGCAAAAGATTCAGCCCACTCAAAATCGGATTTATTAAATACAACCACTTTTAATTCATTGGCATGAGGTAATATTTCTGGTAGCGGCGCTTTGAATTTTTTGGGAGACAGACAGATCCAGTCCCACGCGCCACTTAAAGGATGTGCGCCGGAAGTTTCAATATGTGTTTTGAAATCTTTCTTTTGAAGTGCAGATGTTAATGCAGTTAAATCATGCATCAGCGGCTCGCCGCCAGTGATGACCGCTATTATTTCTTTTGAAACAGGAATAGCATTTACTGCTTCTTCTGCAATGGCATCAATTGTTTTTTGAGGATGAAGGCTTACGTCCCAACTATCTTTCACATCACACCAAACGCAGCCTACATCACATCCGCCAAGGCGGATAAAATAAGCGGCATTTCCCTGATGAAATCCTTCTCCCTGAAGCGTATAAAAAGATTCCATAACCGGGAGTGTAGAATGATGCATGTAAATTATGTTTATAATTATTTTAGAGCAATATGACGCTGATATGCATTCCAGGTATTCATCATTAATCCTGCTATGGTCATAAGACCAACGCCACCAGGCACTGGGGTGATGGCGCTGCATATAGGAGCAACTTCATCAAATTTTACATCTCCTTTGATGGAGAAGCCTGATTTTTTAGAAAGATCAACAACACGTGTGATGCCTACGTCAATTACTACCGCGCCGGGCTTTACCATATCGGCAGTAACAAATTCTGTTTTGCCCAGCGCGGCTATGAGGATATCTGCTTGCAGCGATATTTCTTTTAAGTGGGTCGTGGCAGAGTGACAAAGTGTAACGGTGCAGTCGCCCGGATAACCTTTTCTGCTCAGCAGGATACTTATGGGTGTGCCAACGATATGGCTTCTACCAATTACAACAGCATGTTTGCCTTTCGTAGGAATTTGATAATGTTCGAGCATTAATAAAATACCATAAGGTGTGGCGGGTATAAAGGTAGGGGCACCTGTTGCCATCATGCCAACGTTATACGGATGAAAGCCGTCTACATCTTTATTTGGATTGATGGCATGAATAATTTTTTCTTCGGCAATATGATTCGGAAGCGGTAATTGTACAAGGATGCCATCGATATTTTCATTCTGATTCAGTTCGTCAATTTTTTTAAGCAGGGTAGTTTCAGTAATATTTTCATCAAAACAAATCAGCGAAGAATCAAAACCGATTTGTGCACAGGTTTTTACTTTGGAAGCCACATAGGTTTCGCTGGCGCCGTTATTGCCAATGAGGATTGCCGCCAAATGCGGTTTTCTATACCCTTGTTGCAGCGCGGCGGAGTTGTGTTTGCTGATTTTGTTAAGGATCGCGGCGGAAGCGATTTTCCCATCAAGTAATTGCATGGTGCAAAATTACTTCACGCTAATCGTTTTCAAACGTAAATAATCGTTTAAATCAGGTTTTTATTTTACGGCATTATACAATTTTGCTGTGCCGACTTTTTTAAACACCTGATTTATGCGACAACTTATTTGTATTATGCTAGGCATCTGCCCGTTATTACTTCGGGCGCAGCATTTGCCGGATCCTTTATTATCCGCTGCTGCCGGAGTGGGTGGGTATCGCAAAACTAACACTGATGTATTTGCAG
>Ga0315906_10006812_pt1 | contig 14050 bp, 10 predicted proteins | sample LakEriMetagenome_4_FD_203526 | JGI IMG/M metagenome (GOLD analysis project Ga0315906, IMG submission 203526) | Freshwater fungal communities from buoy surface, Lake Erie, Ohio, United States - Buoy 2 MA122 | ecosystem: Environmental > Aquatic > Freshwater > Lake > Lake biofilm | place: USA...
CGACATAGAATGGGACCCCCAACCGCTCGCAAATGCGAATGATGGAACGATTCTCCTGAAGTTCGGTGGTCACCACCACGCAGTCCAATCGATCGAAGGCCGTGTGCACCCGGTCCAACTGGTGCTGGAGGTAGGTCTTGCCCGCCACCTCCATCGCCACCAGTCCGGGATCGGTGCTCGCGCGCATGCACGCCCGGAGGACGACCCCAACCGGTTCCATCCGGAGGCGACCGAGTCGAGGGCGTAGGGCTTGGCGGAGCAGCGCGTTGAACAATTCAATCACAGACAATCATTCGATTGGGAAGTTATCGGGTTTCAGCCGAGGGCCCCGAGGCACCGCCGGGTAAAACACCAGAAACTTGAGCCGCACAGCTTTTAAGAAAAATCCCTGTAACAAGGATTCGCCGCCAGCCGTTACGATATTTGATCATCCAACGGATTAAATCAGGATAAGCAATGAGAATTCTATCCGAGAACGCGCCCTAATAGGCCGCATTTTACGGCCCATTGGGCCGTGTCGCGGTGTTTATACCGGTGTTGAAATGGGCTCGTGGATATTGACCTAGTCGAGTTTGGGCAACGCTTGAAGAGAATCCGGCGAGCCCAAGGCTTGACTCAAGAGCAGTTGGCCGAGGCGGCCAACCTGAATCCGAGAACGGTCCAGAAGATTGAGGCCGGACAAATGGACATCCTGCTCACCACCCTGATCCGCCTGAAGACCGCCTTGGACTGTAATCCCGGGGAATTGTTTGAGGAGGAAGGGGCGATGATCGCCCATGAGACCCCCCATCGGCCTCCGGCGGCGCTTCGTCCGCATACAACTTCCGCCGATTCGCACATGAGCTAACAGGGAACGCTCGATTTCCCGTCGATCCCGCACCGGATCGCGGCGCGGCTTGCCCCGGAACCGGGAAGTGTGCCATCCATCCAGGAATGAATTCTGGAGTGCCCGCCTTGAATGCTGCCGTGCAGGAGGCCAGTGCCTTCCTGCCGACCTTGATGACGGAGATCAACCGCTGCGTCGTCGGCCAGAAGTACCTCGTTGAGCGCCTGGTGATCGGACTCTTGGCCAACGGCCACGTCCTCCTCGAAGGCGTGCCGGGCCTGGCCAAGACCCTCTCGGTCAAGACGCTGGCCACGGCCATGCACGTGAAGTTTTCGCGCCTTCAGTTCACGCCGGATATGCTACCGGCCGATGTGGTCGGCACGCAGATCTACAACCCGGCCGGCGGCTTCACGACTCGCAAGGGCCCGGTCTTCGCCAACCTAGTCCTCGCCGACGAAATCAATCGCGCGCCGGCCAAGGTGCAGTCGGCTCTGTTGGAAGCCATGCAAGAGCGGCAAGTCACCATCGGCGACCAAACCTACAAGCTCCCCGACCCGTTCTTGGTGCTGGCCACCCAGAACCCCATCGAACAAGAAGGCACCTACACGCTGCCCGAAGCGCAAGTCGACCGCTTCATGCTCAAGCTGAAGGTCGGCTATCCCTCCCGCGAAGAAGAACGTCTGATCTTGGACCTCATGGCGCGCACCTCGGGACATCCGACCGTGGAACCGGTGATCCAGCCCGAGACCATTCTCAAGGCCCGGCAAGTCATCAACGAGCTCTATGTCGATGACAAGGTGAAGGACTACATCGTGGATGTGGTCTGCGCGACCCGCGATCCTGAAGCCTACAAACTGAAGCTCAAAGACCTCATCCAGATGGGTGCGAGTCCGCGGGCCACCATTGCGCTAACCTTGGCGGCCAAAGCCCACGCCTTCATCCGCGGCCGCGGCTATGTGACGCCGCAGGATGTGAAGAGCATCGGCATGGATGTTCTGCGTCACCGGATCACTTTGACCTACGAAGCCGAGGCTGAAGAGAAGACCCCGGAAGACATCGTCCAGCGCCTCTTCGACGAACTGCCCGTTCCCTAAACGCCAACGCCTAGACCCCAACGCCCTGCCTCCAACTCCGGCGCACCCCCTCGGCGCATGCCCCTGCCCCTCTGCGTCGTGGACGCATTCACTCGGGAAGCCTTCCGTGGCAACCCCGCGGCCGTGTGCCTGCCGGGCCCGGACGCCACCTCGGCCTGGATGCAATCGGTGGCCACCGAACTGAACCTGTCCGAGACGGCCTTTGCGACGCCCTTGGCGCCGGGCCGATGGCAGCTGCGATGGTTCACACCGCGGACCGAGGTGGACCTTTGCGGTCATGCCACGCTCGCAACAGCGCACTCCCTGTGGGAATCGGCCTGTGAGCCCGCCTCCCAGCCGCTCTGTTTCGAAACCCGAAGCGGCCCGCTCCATTGCTGCCTGGAAGACGGCCCCAGAGCCAACGCCCGGATCGCCATGGATTTTCCGGCCCAGCCCGCTCAGGCAACGCCGGTTCCTCCCGGGCTTGAGGAAGCTCTCGGAGTTCCCGCCGTCTGGGTGGGTCGCAGTCGGGAAGACCTCATGGTCGAAGTGGCCTCGGCCGACGCGGTCCGCGGCCTGAAACCCGACTTCGGGGCGCTGGCTGTGTTCGCCGTGCGTGGGGTCCTCGTCACGGCTCGCTCCGACCGAGACGACGCCGATTTTGTCAGCCGCTTCTTCGCACCCGCGGTGGGTATCGACGAAGATCCGGTCACCGGATCCGCCCATTGCACCTTGGCCTGCCACTGGTCCCATCGGCTCGGGCGCAACGCCCTGACGGGTTTTCAGGCCAGCGCCCGGGGAGGCACCGTGGGGGTAGAACTCCGGGGCGATCGGGTTCGACTCTTGGGCCACGCGGTCACGGCTTGGCGCGGTCAATGGTTGGGCGCGGTGTTCTGAGACGGAATTCGGGCTGAGGTTCCAGAGCCCTCTCCCCCGTCGTGGGTGGCTCGCCTGCGGAGCGTCAATCGGCCTTGCGACTCTGGATCCACTGGAGACCACCGTCGGCTTCACTGACCACCAAATCACTGACACCGTCCCCATTCCAATCTTCAGCCACCACATCGCGTGGTTCTCCCAGCAGTCGGAAACCGAGTGATCCGGAGGGCACCGAGTCCCAGGCCCCGTCGCCGCGGCCCATCAAAAACAAGCCCTCGCCGGCGTCGTCCCGCGGCCCTCGAAAACCATGGCCTGCAAAGCCCATGGCCACGAAGAGATCGCGCCGTCCGTCGCCATTGAAATCCCCCGCAGCCATGGCCCGAATCGGCCCCAATTGAGCGGCATCCGGCAACGGACGCGCCTCGAACCCCTCACCGCGGCGCAGCAGCACTAGCGAGGTCAACCAGCGCGCCGAGACTTGGGCCGAGGGGAGGCCTTCGAGAAGGGTCGCCACGGTGGCCTGCGCGTAAGCCCGATGGGTGGTGAAACGCTCGGCGATGGCGGGAAACAATGGCCCGATCTCCTGCAATCCCCGCATGGGGAGGATGCGCCCATCGGGAGCCGTGTAGGCCTCCAGGCAGCCAGTAACTCCGTCCTGGTTCCAAGCCCCGTGGAAGAGATGCAGCTCCCGGACCGGACCGGCCGGCGAACGCGGAGCTCCCGCCATCAACGACTGCCACCCGTTGAGGCCCCAGTTCCCCAGAATCAGGTCCTCACGGCCATCGCCATCCACGTCGCCAAGCTCCAGGCACTGCCATTGGCCCGTCCAGTGGCTCAGCGGCACGGATGCTTCGCCGGGGGCCGACACCAACGGATCCACCGCTTCCCAGGTTTCACCACGACGACGAAACAACCGGGGCGATCCCCAATCGGAGACACTCACCATTTCGGTGGCGGGTCCCGACGGACCGGAAAGAAACCGCGCCCCAGTCACGGGGCCGAGCGCCAACGAGAGGACAGAACGGTATTCGCCACCCACCCGACGCAACCATTGGCTCGCAGCCGCCACTGGGAATCGCCCCGGCAACGGCGCGCCGCCCAGAAAGATCTCGGAGGGCATCCCCGAGGCTTCGCCCGAAAGGGCCGCCACCGCGAAGTTTCCCGAGGTCATGAACTGACGCTGTCCCGAAGCCGCCGCAACCCATTCCACCCGCCCCGTGGGGCTTGTCCCGGATCCGTTGACCGAGACCCCCAGCGACACCGCCAGAACCCCTTCCACTCCGGACACGATCGCCACCTCGGTGGAGGCTGGGCCCATCTCGCGAGCCGGGGCGTCGGTGGGTAGCATCCGGTGTTGCAGTCCGTGAGTACCCGATCCCCCCACCCAAAGTCCCCGCCGAGAGGATGCGCCGCGATCGACGGCCAAGGCCGAGCCCGATCGCAACCAACGCCGCGGCAGCGAGGGCTGTGCAGCAAAGGACTCCGGCCCTGCCTGTCCTGAAGCCGCTCCCCAAGACCGAGCCTCGAAGCGCCACCGATTCCCAGGCTGCGGGGCCTCTGCCTTCCCGAACAGCGTCGGCACGGGCGCAGGCGCAGGCGTCAAAGCGGGTGGCGACGTCGGAGCCGGTTCCTGAATCCGCAGGGTGGGGCCACCCGAGGAGATCGCCTCGTGCACCGTGATGCGGCCCGAGGGCCACCGCACCTCCAGGCGGCCGGAGCCCGTGCCGGGCGCTGCAAAGGTCTTGCCCGGGGCGTCCCCCGAAAGATACCGCCCCCCGGCCGTGACCTGCGCCATTTGGATCGGCACCGCGTTCGAGCCGCCCGTCCAGGCGAAGCGCAGCACCGCGCCGACCGCTTGCGTGTTGGGAGCCTGTCCCTGCAGTTGCACTGACACCCTGCCGCCCTGGGCCTCGTTGCGATACATTCCGGCCGCAGCGTTGAAGTGATTCACCACCACATCCAAATCGCCATCGTTGTCGAGGTCGCCCAAGGCCATGCCGTGGCTGACCCCGTCGAAATCAAACCCCCAGGCCGCGCTGACATCCTCCATCACCGGCAGACGATCCATGCCGGAAGCGCCGCGGTTGCGGAAAGCCCGCAAGGGCACCGACAACCTCGGGAACCGCTGACGTTCGCGGAAGAGTTGGGCATCGGTCCGCAAACCGGTCCGCCGGTAGGCCTTCAACTGCTCGGCGATATCGAGATCCCGAGAACCGCGTTCTTGGCCGGTAGTCACCAGCAAGTCCGGGAAACCATCCAGGTCCGCATCGAGGAATGCGGGGGTCCAGGACCAGTCTGTTGCCGAGACGCCCGCAAACGCCGCCATCTCCGCAAACGAACCGTCCGGTCGCTGCAAGAACAGCGTGTTGGCATCGTGCTGAGTCTGCGCCAACGGATCGGCCGGATCGATGGCCACGGTGGGGGATCCGTCCAGCAAAGTCAGCCGCCGGACCGGATCCGGGCTGAGCATGTCGAGCACGGTGAAGTCCCATCGGCCGTCCTGATTGAGGTCCGCGAAATCCACGCCCATCGAGAACAGGCTCGTGTGCCGGAACATCGCCGGCGGAGCCGCCCGAAACCGCACCGCCCCACCGCGACTCTCATTGAGCCAAATCCGATCGGGCGACTGGAAATCATTGCACACGTATAAGTCCGGCTTCCCATCGCCATTGAGATCGCAAAACTGGGCCGCCAATCCCCATTCGAAGGGAGGATGCGGGAGGGGTTTGCCCGCCGCGTCCAAGAAGGCCCCCTCGGTCCAGGGCACGGCCACCCATCCGGTGCCTCGATCATTCCGGTAAAGCACATCGGGTTCTCCGAGCTCTTCGATGCCGCCCGAGGCGTTGACCTCGAAGCGGTGGGTGAGGTCGGGCGCTGAAGTCGGGCGTCCATCGATGGTGGCCACCACCGTCCGATCCCCCTCGCGCCGGAATGTGGCCCGCGCATTGGGCATATCCATCAGGGCCTTCTGACGATAATTGCAGACGTACAGGTCGATCCACCCATCGCCATCCACGTCGGCCAACGCGAGCGAATGCCCCCCACGCGCCGCAACCTGCGGGAAGGGGCGCACTCGAAACGATCCCTGCCCGTCGTTGACCAGAATGCGTACGCCATCGGCATGGGTGTTGAGGACCAAATCCGGCTGACCATCCCCGGTCAGGTCGGCGGCGGCCACGCCGGTCACATCACCACCCAGGGATTCCACTCGCTGCGGGAAGGCCTTCTCGGTGACGTCCTCGAAGCGCCAGTCGCCCCGGTTGCGCCACAGCGAGGAGCGCCCCCCTGCGGCCCCGAAGAACACATCCAATCGTCCGTCTCCGTCCACATCGGCCAGAGTGACCCCTGCCCCGTCGAGCAGCAGTTGATTGGTGAGGTGCCGCGAGGCGGGAACGGTGTTGGAGAAATTGACGCCGGTCTGAGCGACTTCGAGGCGCAGGAAACCGACTCGACGCAGGGGAGCCTCTGCGGCGAGCACTGAAGCGGCCCAGCCGAGGATCAGCCAGCCAACCCAGGCATTCAGCAGCGAGGAAACGGCAGCACGGTGGAGCACTGGCGAGGAATTCATTGCCTACGAGAAACGACTCTGTGGGCAACACGCTCGCACCCCATGCCCCCGGAGCCAAGTCCCTGGTTCCCGTCTCCGGTTTCATCCGGCTCTCGAAACAAATCTCAGGGTTGGGTTCCGGAGAATCCACGAGTAGCGTCGGGCACCACGTTCATGAGCATCCTCGGAATCGGAATCATTGGCTGCGGCGGGATCACGCTGCAAAATCACCTTCCCGGTCTGGCCCTCTGCCCCGACGTTCGCGTCACCGCCCTGTGCGACAGCGACCCCGGCACCTTGCAACGGGCCAGCACGGCCACCGGTTGCACGGGCACCACCACCGACTACGCCCAACTCCTGGCCCGGGACGATGTTCACGCGATCATCATCGCCACTCCCAACTTTCTGCACTTCCCCATCGCCATGGCGGCCATCGCGGCCGGCAAGCACATCCTCTGCGAGAAACCCATCGCCATGGCGGCCGAAGAAGCCCGCACCATGGCCCGGGCGGCCGACGCCGCGGGCGTGCGCCACATGACGGCCTTCACCTACCGCTTCGTGCCCGCCATGCGTTACCTGCGTCACCTCATCGATCAGGGTGATCTCGGCGAGCCTCGTCATTACCGCTCCTGCCGCCTGCAAGACTGGGGCACCCGCAACCTGGGTTGGCGTATGGTCAAGAAACTGGCCGGAACGGGCGAACTGGGCGACATGCTCAGCCACCGCATCAACTTTGCCCACCACCTGATCGGCCCGATGAAGCGCATGGTGGCCCACGTCAAGAACCTCACCCCGACTCGCGACGGCAAGCCCAACGACACCGACGACTGGGTGGGCATCCTCGCCGACTTCCACAATGGCGCGACCGGCGTACTGGAAAGTTCCAAGCTGGCCAGCGGTCGCAACGAGAGCTGGCGCAGCCTCGACTACGTGGAGATCAATGGCAGCGAGGCCAGCTTCGAGTTCACCACCGGCAAGTGGAATGAACTGCAGTTCGGCAAACTCGGCGGACCGGGCATGGCTCCGTTGTCCGTGCCCCGCGAATTCTGGGTGTGGCCCGGTTCACCGCGCGATCCCGGGGTGGGCGATCCGCTGGTGTCTTTCCGCTATGATCAGGCCGTGGAATTCATCCACGCCATCCGCGAACAACGCCCGTGCGCGGTCACCTTCCATGATGGCGCCCAGACTCAGGCCGTCATGGACGCCGCCTTGCACTCGGCGGCCACCGGATCCTGGATCGACCTGTAATCTTCCCGTCCCGTGAACCCGGCCGAGGCCCTCGCCTACCTGCACCAGTTGAGTCAATTCGGGTTCCAACCCGGATTGGATTCCACTCGACGTCTGGCGGCGGCAGTCGGCAATCCGCAAGACCGACTGCGCTTCATCCATGTCGCAGGCACCAACGGCAAGGGATCGACCTGCGCCTTTCTCGAGAGTGTGTATCGGACGGCGGGCTTCCGCGCCGGGCTCTACACCTCACCGCACCTCGTGCGCTTCGGGGAGCGCATCCAGGTGGGCAGACACCCGTTGCCCGACACAACGCTCGCCCGGTTGGTCTCGGAGCTGCGGCAGAAGATGCCCGCCGACTTGCAACCCACCTTCTTCGAGTTCACCACGGTCGTGGCCCTAATGGCTTTCGCCGAGGCCGCCGTGGACTTGGTCATTTGGGAGACCGGGCTGGGCGGGCGACTGGACGCCACGAACATCGTCACCCCGATGGCCTCAGTCATCACCTCCATCGGCCTGGACCACATGCAGGTGCTGGGCGGCACCGTGGGGGAGATCGCCGCCGAGAAAGCCGGGATCATCAAGCCGGGCATACCGATCCTCACCTCGGTGGACCGGGCCGACGCCCTGGCGGTGATTCAATACCGGGCCCGAGAACTCGACGCTCATTGCGTGGTGGTGGACGCAGCCGCCGTTGGGCGAATGACCTTGCCGGTCTCCCTGCTCGGCCCCCATCAGCGCGTGAACGCCACCCTGGCTGTGGTCACTGTCCGCCTGCTCCGAGCCTTCCTTCCGGTCTCCGATGAACACCTGGCCCACGGCTTGGCCAACACCCGCTGGGCGGGCCGCATGCAGGTTTTTCAACGGGGCGAACAAACCTGGCTGCTCGATGGGGCCCACAACGCAGACGGTGTGGCAGCCTTCCGCCGGGCGCTGAGTGACCACTTCCCCGAGCGTCACCCAGTGATGGTGTTGGGCATGCTGCGCGACAAGGCGTGGCGCGAGATGTCCACCCACTTGGCTCCGGCCGCTTCCCGATTGGTTGTCGCTCCAGTCTCAAGCCCGCGCACGGTCCAAGCCGACGAGCTCCGCCAGGCGCTTCAGGAGGCTCATTGCGGGAGGGCCGTCCGAGCGTGTGCAAGCGTCGATGAAGCCCTTCGGGCGGTCGCTCGCGAACCCTTCATCGCCGTGACGGGCTCGCTCTATTTTATCGGGGAAGTGCTCGAACGGCTGGGATTGGCCACGCCGAACGATCCGGACACACTTGCCTGCCCGACGGATTCTTGCGGAACGATCAAAACCTCCGGCACCCAGGCCACAGGCGGCATCAGCACCCACCAGCGTCAACTCAACGAGTGGGCGCCGCCACCACCCCGCTGAGGGGATCCGAGAGGGCAAGGCTGAAACCGATGTTGCTGCTGCGGAAATCCCGGACACTGCGACCCCGGTAGGCCGATCGGCAGCAATGAGCCGCATCGCTCCACCCACCGCCCCGATAGACACGGAACGTGCCGAAGCCAGGACCGACGGGATGCGTCACCGCCTGGAACGGATACTGGCCGTACCAGTCGAGGCACCACTTGCCGACATTGCCGTGCATGTCCTGAAGCCCCCAGGCGTTGGGCTGCAAGGCGCCCACGGGATGGGTCTGCCGCTGGGAATTGATTTGATACCAAGCCACCGAGTCGATCGGCCCGTAGAACTCCCCGGGTTTGCGCACGCGACACGCGTACTCCCACTGAGCCTCCGTGGGCAGGTCCCAACGCCAGCCAGCGGTGATGAGACCCGCTTTGTGATGAAATTCGGTCAATCTCCGAGCAAACTCGCGGGCCTCCTCCCAGCTGACCTGTTCCACCGGCAAATTCCCGCCCCGGAACTTGCTGGGATTGTCCGGCATGAGCAGGGACCACTGCGCTTGAGTGCACGGTGTCTCGGAAAAGAAAAAGCCGTCAGGCAGAGTGACGCTGTGCAGCACCTCATCCGGCTCGCGGTCTGGCTCGTGGATCGGGCTGCCCATCAAAAATCGTCCCGGCGGGATCCATCGCGCGGCCCAGGTTGTAGCCGTGCTCCCCGTCGTTAGCGGGAACCGTTTTTGCGAACCCGGGGTTCCCCGATAGGTGCTGATCACCTCGCCCAAACCGTTGAGGAACTGGTATTCGGGCTCCTCATCGGCATGGTGCACACTCCGATGACGCTTCGGGGTTTGGCAGCGATAATGCACCGGTTGTTCCGACACCACTCCCGACTCGCCAGAGTTTGGGGCCGGCACACGGGCTGCGTCGGTCGGCTCCGGTTCCGCCACCTCTTCGATCCATTCTTTGATCACCGTCCGCCGCGCTTCGAAAAACGAATCCCGCAATAAGTCACGGTCTTGCCGGTAACCGAACCCGAAGTACCGATGAACATCCAGCAACCCTCGGTCTGGGGCGCTTTCTGACAAATCGACCACACGTTGAGCGGCCGGAGTTTCCGACAGTTCCGGGCAATCGCCCATCCATTGTCGAATTCGGGAGGCAACCGGCGACACCTCGGACTGGATCTTGGCCAATTGTTCCTCACGCAAGGCACTCAAGAAGGCCTCCAGCTTGCCGGCATGCCGCTGAAAATCCCCATCCGCGGCCGCCTTGAGCAGCAGCACTCGGCCGGACAGGGGCAACCATCGGAGGGCATGCAAGGCCGGATCGACCTCACCTCGGGCCATTCGGAATTTGGCGGATTGAAATTGGGCTTCGGCGAGATCGTCATCCAGATCACGGGCCTCGTCGGTGTAGGTCACCGCGGCCCGCATCCGGCGATCGAGATCGCCATTCTCTTGGACATAGGCCGCCCACCCGGCGCCCAGAAGGGCACGGGCCGCATCCAAGCGGTATTCGCTGCGAGCATGGCGTGCGGCCATCAGGAACGACTGCTCGGCCTCGGCCGGATTGATCAGCTGGGGATCTGTATTGTGGTCGGACCCCAGCAGCACCAGAGCGCGGAGCAAGTGGATCCGCCAAACGAGTCTTCCGGCCACATTCAGGCTCGGCCCAGTGTCCAAGGCTCGCCCCAGAGCGTCCAGACTTTCGGTGAAGCGCCGCTCCAGAAACGCCTCTCGGGCAACTTGGAACAACTGAACCGCCTCGGATTGGGCCTGGGAACGCGCTTCGGCCATTAATTCTTCGACCGGCACCAGCATGCCCCCCATCGAAGCCAACACTTCTCCACGGCTCCAGGTGAAGGCGGCGGAAAGACGGATTCCGCTCGGGTCCAACAAACTGTTAGCCGGGTGCACCAGAGATCGGAAAATCGCCTCCAACGATTCCGGGGATCCGATCAGCCGGAGTGTGGATTCGGGCAACCCGTCGACCAAGGCCCTGACGACCGCAGCGGGCCCATCGCCTGAGACACGAGACCGATCCGGATCCTGCAAATACTCCAACCAAGAAGCCCCCCCGGTCGTCGAGCGACTGAAATTCCAAGATAGATTCGGCATGGTGTTGTACCCCAAGCCTCGCCGACCGAGTCCAAATGCTTTCGAACAGACCTGCGAGAGCCTAGTCAATTAGTAATTTTTAAAGTTAATTAAATTTGATCAATTTTAAATCATAAAACTAATAAATTCATCAAACTAGGAACTACGCGCCGACTAGCTCCTCTGAATGAACCCGAATACCCCCAAAAACACACGGGTATCGAGCACGATTCAAGGCGAGTTTTGCTTCGGTGATCCGGCTTGGTCTCGAAATTTCAGCAACGCTTCCAAAAAGGAAGTCGCCCCGGGATCCGTCATCACGATGTCCATAAACTCGCGAATTAAGTAACGCTGGCGCGTGGTGAATCTTGCTAAATCAATAGTGAGACCATCCTCGGATTTCGACTTACCCAAGTGCGGTTTGGTTTGAATCATCACCTTGGGCCGCAGTTCCAACGGGCAAAGGTCTTGAAGGTAAGCAACCACCAATGGAATCGCCTGAGTCTCAGAAAGCGCACGAGCCAAGCGATGGACCGTGGCTCGGTCCGGCATCGACAAGCCGGCACATTGTCGGCTCACCATGCTCTGATCGATCCCGACAGCACGACCAAATTTCAGTTGGCTTCCCTCGAACTGCCGGTCGATCAACGATACCATCTCCACCGAAAAATAACTCACACCAATTCTGTGACAGGTTTACTGTCACTCTGCAAACAAGCGTAATTCGCATAATTGCTGTCGGGCCATATCCTATTAGTCGCTCAGTGAAAACCCGTGTCGCGGGCTCGAAGCGGTTGAAAAACGCTCGAACGGCACCCCCCACCCAGCCCAGGCCAGAGGTCAGCGCCGGCGTGATCCACAAACCCCGTGGATGCCGATGCCCGGACCGCCTTGAACCCCGGGGCGGCGACGCAGCACCCCTTGCTGCCAATTGACGGCGGGCACGACCTCCGGTTGCCTTGGGCCCGATGCAACGCCCCCTCGTCTGCCTGATCGCCTGGATCTCGCTGCTACCTGTGTTGACGGCCGAAGACGTCGTCACTTTGGATGGCAGAACCTTCCGCGGGGCGACCGCTCAACGGTTGGATGACGATCGCCTGATGCTTCAACACTCCGGGGGCCCGACACCGTTGTATTTCTTCGAGGTGCCCGAACCGCTGCGGCGCCGCTTGGGATTCGACACCGAGGCCGCCCTGAAACGCCTGACCCTCGAGAATTCCCGCCTGCGGGGCACATCCCTTCTCCCATCAGGGACGGCGAGTCCGACATCCGATTCCGCCACGACCCCAGCCAAGCCGATGACGGCTCCCCAGCTCTTGGCCGCAGCCAAACCCGTGTTCGAAGCGCTCCAAAATGCGCGGTGGTCTGGCCTCGTAGCGCCGGCCCCGGCCTCCCAACTGCCACCAGTGACCGCCGCTCAGGACATCAGCGTTTGGGAACTGGTCAACCACTACCGCTCCGATCCCCCGGCGGCCAACGCCCGCTATCAAAAACGCTCGTTCCGCGTGACGGGCGTGGTGGAACGCATGGAGCGGGGCATCGTCAGCCGCAATGTTCGGGTGTTCCTGGAAACGCCAGACCCCGCCGTGCGCCCCGTCTGCGAATGGCGCATCGACGACAAAATTCCCGCCTTCCACACGCGGCGCGACGGGCGGACGTTGATCGCCGAGAACAACCGCTCGAAGTGGCAACTCCTCGAAGCCGGCCAGACGGTGACCTTCGAAGTCCGTTGCACCGGGCTGGAGGATGGCCTGGTCGAACTCAAGCAGGCCCGTCTGAAGCCCTGAGCCATCGATCCCGCAAGGGCCCGATGATGGAACCGGCGACCATTCATTGCGGACCCCGGCAGCCCCTTCCCCGCCGAAGGCTCCTCTACCGGGAAGGCTCGTCGACCTCGGCGGTGACGGTGATCTGGACGGCGGCATCCAGCGGCATGTCGGAAACCCCGATGGCCAACCGGGCATGGGCTCCGCGAGCACCGAACACCGCATTGAACAGGTCGGACGCCCCATTGAGCACTTGCGGATGCCCACGGAATCCCGCGGCGCAGTGGACATACCCTTCCACGCGCACCAGACGACGGACTCGATTGATATCGCCACCAGCAGCCGCCTGGAGCTGGGCCAAGGCATTGAGCGCGCACTGTCGGGCCGCTTGATACCCTTGCTCCACCGTGAGTTCGGCACCGAGCCGGCCTGCGTAAGCCATCACGCCGTCGCGCCAAGGCAATTGCCCCGAAGTGAACACCCAATTGCCCGTGCGCACCCACGGCTCGTAGGCGGCTACCGCACCCGGAGCCGGCGGCACCACGATTCCCAGACGTTTCAGGTTCTCGGTGATGTCCATGTCGCTTGCGATTCCCTTCGAGGAGCGATCGTCGCTCAAACCGTGGCCGAGCTCGTTCGAGCTGCACCGCCCGCGGTCGCCGAAAAACTCCGCCACTTCGCCTGCGGAATGAGCCCCAGCGCGATGAGCACGCATTGGCTACCCACAAACACCATCAGCGCCGTGAAGGCCCCACTCATGAAGCCGTAGCTGTGGAGGCCCACGCCCAGCAAATTGGTGCCGAACCACGACCAACTGGTGACGATGTTCCCGAAGATGGCGAGGTTCATGATGCCGCGCTCCCGAACCATGCCACCCCAGCGGGCGTGCAAGATGAGCGCATTCCACAGCACGATGATGAGGGCCCCGTTTTCCTTGGGATCCCAGCCCCAGAAGCGCCCCCACGACTGATCGGCCCAGATGCCGCCCAGCACGGTGCCCACGAAGCTGAACAGCGTGGCGAAGCACAAAATGCCATAGACCATGCGCGAGAGGCTCTTACCCATGTCGGCGGTCATGACCTTCGTGAAGAGTCCCAACACGACATACAAAATCGCCAGGAACCCGGCGACGTAGGTGGCCGCGTAACCCAAGGTCACGATGACCACGTGGGTCGCCAGCCAGAAGTTGGTATCCAACACCGCCTGAAGCATCACCATGGTGTCGCCCCCGAGCGCGAGATTGTGAGCCACGACCTGGGTGGAGAAACCAATCACGGTGGCCAC
>Ga0315906_10006813_pt1 | contig 14049 bp, 12 predicted proteins | sample LakEriMetagenome_4_FD_203526 | JGI IMG/M metagenome (GOLD analysis project Ga0315906, IMG submission 203526) | Freshwater fungal communities from buoy surface, Lake Erie, Ohio, United States - Buoy 2 MA122 | ecosystem: Environmental > Aquatic > Freshwater > Lake > Lake biofilm | place: USA...
GTCGCGAGAATAGTTCGTCCGTTCGGCACCGCCGTCGGCCAGACTGGGGGCGTGTCCCCCACGAATCTGCTTGGTCTCGTCGCGTCCGTCCTTTCGATGCTCTTCATCTGGCCGCAGGTTTTTCGCGTGTACCGCAACGACACGGTCGAGGGCCTTGCTCCGCTTGGCGCCCTCCAGGGGATGTCGGGGTCGATCCTGTGGTCGATCTACGGACTCTCCCAGTCGGACATGCCTCTTTTCGGTTCGAATCTTCTCGTCGCAGTGGCAATTGCACTGTTGGCTGCTGCGATGGTCCGACACGACGTTGTGAAGCGCACGACCGTGTTCGGACTGGTCACCATCGTCATCGGTCTTGGCTTCGTCACGGGTGCGGTATCCACAACACTCCTCGGGATGCTCGCCTTCGCGGTTGGTGCACTGTCGGTGTTGCCGCAGACCTTCAAGGTTCTCCGCGATCCTGATCTGCAGGGTGTGTCGGTCTCGAGCAACGCTCTGCTCTTCGTGACGTCGTCGACCTGGATGTGTTACGGCCTCGCCATCGGCGACGCGCTCGTCACACTGCCGAATGTCCTCGTCATCCCCTGCTCGGCAATCATCGTCGCAAAGGCCCGCGCAGCGCAGCGTCGAGCAACACCGACCGCTGAACCCGAACATGTCGCCTGACGCAGACCTCGAACGCGAGTACTCACCCAGCTCCGTCTCGAAGCACCCCGCGCCCTGGTACATCGAGGAATACGCGCGACGCAGTTCGGCCGTTCTCGAGAGCCTGGGCGGACGCGTCACCCGCGAGTACTACGGGCCCGGACCCGACGAGTACGTCGTCGTCGCACGGCACGCACCCGGCTCGCCACTTCTGGTCTTCATTCATGGGGGCTACTGGAAGGCGCTCTCCGCCGATGAGTGCTCGATGTGGGCTGCCGATGCACTCGACCTCGGGTTCTCTTTCGCGAGCGTCAACTACACGCTCGCACCGACCGCGACGCTCGAGCGCATCGTCACGCAGTGCCGTGCGGCGTTCGATTGGCTCCTCCACACGTCGGGCCTCGACCCGGCGCGAGTCGTCGTGTCCGGCTCGTCGGCGGGTGGCCATCTCGCCACAATGGTCACCACCGCGAATCCGCAGCCCGTCAGGTGCGATGCCGCGATTCTGCTGAGTGGAGTCTTTGACCTGCGGCCGCTGGTCGCAACCTCGGTGAACGAACCGCTCGGTCTCACCGTGCCCGACGCGGTGCGACTCAGCCCCGCACACCTTCGGGTGACCCCCGTGCGCTTCGTTCGAGCCTTCGTCGGCGAGGAAGAAACGGCTTCATTCAAGTCCCAGAGCGACGCGTACGTCGACAAACTCGTTGCCGCCGGCGTCGATGCCACCTCGCGAGTCGTCGCCGGTCGCGACCATTTCGATCTGATTTACGATCTCGTCACACCGGGGACGCAACTCGGAGACACCACTATCGGCCTCCTGCGGGCCTGACGGAGCCGGAACATGACGACACTCGACGACTACACGCGACGCGCGGCGGAACTCGACCTCGCGAATCCGCTTGCCGCCGCCCGCTCGCAGTTCGACCTGCCCGACAACGAGTCGTACTTCCTCGGCAACTCACTCGGCCCACTCACTCACGCCGCGCGGGCCGCCGTCGTTCACACGCTCGACGAGGAGTGGCGCAACGGCCTCGTGCGCACATGGCACGACGGAGACTGGCTCGAACTGGCGGGTTCCACCGGCGACCTCGTCGCAAGGGTCATCGGCGCGCCGGCGGGTTCGGTCGTTGCAGGCGACTCGACTTCGGTCGCGTTGTTCAAGGTTCTGTCGGCCGCCGTGACCATCAACAAGTCGCCGACACGACGGGTGATGTTGTGCGACTCACGAAACTTTCCAACCGACCGTTACGTCGCGCGCAGCGTCGCCGACCTTCACGGCCTCGAGTTCATCGAGCTCGAAGTCTCCGAAATGCCCCGGCGATTCGCCGACGACGTCGCCGTGATGACCGCCTCGATGATCGACTATCGCTCGGCCGACCTCCACGACGTGCGGGCCGTCACCGCCGCAGCCCACGATCACTGCATCCTCACCGTGTGGGACCTCGCACACGCCGCGGGCGCGGTGAAGTGCGACGTTCTCGACAACGACATCGACTTTGCGGTGGGTTGCGGCTACAAGTACCTGAACGGTGGCCCCGGCGCGCCCGCCTACATGTATGCCGCCCCGCGCATCATCGGCTCGGTCGCCCAACCGATACCGGGCTGGTTCGGCCACGCTGAACCCTTCGCTTTCGAGGACACGTTCCGACCGGCCCCCGGCATCGCCCGGTTCTCCAGTGGCACGACGCACGTGTTGTCGATGAAGGCGATGCACGCCGCTCTCGGCGTCATCAATCGGTACCCCATCGATGATCTGCGGACCACGTGCATACGACTCGGCGACTTCTTCGTCGAGGGATACGAGACATTTCTGTCGACGAGTGGCTTCGAGCTCGGGTCACAGCGCGAAGGAGCACGGCGGGGCGGCCACATCGCATTGCTGCACCCCGACGCCGAGCGGATGTCGAAGGAACTGATCGCGCGGAGCCTCATCGTCGACTTCCGGCCCCCCAACGTCATCCGCATCGCATTCAGCCCGCTCTTCCTGCGCTTCGCCGACGTCGCGCGGCTGGTCGGTGAACTCTCCCGCCTGAATTAGCCGCCTGCCGATGCCACTACTGTGGGCACATGGCAACGATCCTCGCTCACATCACCGTCAAGCCCGGCAAGGAACGCGAGTTCGAAGACCTCGCCGAACGTCTCGTCAAGGCAACCCACGACAACGAAACGCGCGTGATCCGCTACGAGTACTGGCGCGGTGCCGAGCCGAACACCTACTACGGCCTGCTCGCCTTCCAGGACTACAACGCCTTCCTCGAACACCAGACGTCCGACCACCACGAGACCGACGCGAAGAAGATGACCGGCATCTTCTCCGACTTCAAGCTCGAGTGGCTCGACCCGATCACGACGGCAAGCCCCCTTCCCGCAACGAACATGCAGCCCCTCATCGACGGCGCATCTGACCTGTGGAAGGCGTACCACGAGCGGATGCCCGCTCAGGTTGCCGCCTGGTGGTTGGGGTTGCGCAAATAATCGGCACACTTGTGCCGTGACCGTTTCGCAGATCTTCGACCCGACTCGCTGGACTCAGGTTCCCGGATTCGACTTCACCGACATCACCTACCACCGCAGCGTCGAACACGGCACCGTTCGCATCGCGTTCAACCGGCCCGAGGTCCGAAACGCTTTCCGCCCCCACACGGTCGACGAACTGTTCACCGCCCTCGACCACGCACGCCAGACGAGCGACGTCGGTTGCGTGATCCTCACCGGCAACGGGCCGTCGCCGAAAGACGGCGGTTGGGCGTTCTGCAGTGGTGGCGACCAGCGCATCCGTGGTCGTGCCGGCTACCAGTATTCCGACAGCGACTCACTTGCCGCCAGTGACCCCGCCCGCTCGGGACGTCTTCACATTCTCGAGGTACAGCGACTCATCCGCTTCATGCCCAAGGTCGTCATCTGTGTCGTGCCGGGTTGGGCGGCCGGTGGTGGGCACAGCCTGCATGTCGTTGCCGACCTCACCATCGCCTCGCGTCAGCACGCGCGCTTCAAGCAAACCGACGCCGACGTCGCCAGCTTCGACGGCGGATACGGCTCGGCGTACCTGGCCCGACAGGTCGGCCAGAAGTTCGCGCGCGAGATCTTCTTCCTCGGACGTGAGTATTCCGCCGACGATGCGCACCGCATGGGAATGGTGAATGCGGTCGTCGACCACGACGAACTCGAGACAACCGCGCTGCAGTGGGCGAAAGAAGTGAACGGCAAGAGCCCGACCGCCCAACGCATGCTGAAGTTCTCGTTCAACCTGATCGACGACGGCCTCGTCGGCCAGCAGGTTTTTGCAGGCGAAGCGACACGCCTCGCCTACATGACCGATGAAGCGGCAGAGGGACGCAATTCGTTCCTCGAAAAGCGCGATCCCGACTGGTCGGCGTTCCCCTGGTACTACTGAACGTCCGCCACGCGACGGGAGTCGACGACCCCGCGTTCGACCCGTTCCGATTGCGCGAACGCCAGTTGAACACCCGCCTCCACCGGCGGGGCGAACGCACCGATGCGAAGTTCATCGCCGAGGGCGACCTAGTGGTGATGCGCGCTCTCGAAGTTGGCCACGTCCCTGACTTGGTCGTGTGCGACGCGTCGGTGATCCCGATGCTCGAGCAACTCGGTGATCTGCTCTCAACCGCACAGATTGTCGTTGCCGACGAACCGACGCGCAAGACCGCCACGGGACTGGGTGTCGCATTGTCGATCGTGGCGCTGTTTCCCAAGCCGCCATTGGTCGACGTCGCCGAGCTGGTCGCGCGCAACGAACGCATCGTCGTTCTTGCACAGGTCGACAACCCCACCAACGTTGGTGCGATCGCCCGCAGCGCTGCCGCATTCGGTTTCACCGGGGTCGTGCTCGACGGAGAATCGTCGGACCCCTTTGCGCGGCGTGCTCTGCGCGTTGCAATGGGGACCACGTTCCAACTCGACATCGCGCGCACCGGCGACGCGGCGCACCTTTTCACCACGCTGCGCGCGGCGGGCTTCGAGTCGTATGCGATGACCCCCTCCCCCGACGCCCACGATCTGTCGGCACTGCACCCGTCGCGCCGTATTGCTCTCGTTCTTGGCTCCGAGCGCGACGGTCTCGCCGACGAGTGGATGCAGCCTGCCACGCACCGTGTGCGCATTCCCATGGCCGCCGGAGTCGATTCGCTGAACGTCGCTGCCGCGGCAGCCGTGGCCTGTTACGGCTTGACGAGGCGCAACGGCTGATCATTGCGCAGGTGTTCCGCCGCCTTCACGAAGTACTCGGTCATCTGCGCGCGGATTCCGTCGTCGGCCACGAGTTCGTTCACCGCGCTCAACATGCACACCAGCCAGTGGTCACGCTCGAGCGCACCGACGACGTACGGGTTGTGGCGCGCGCGCAACATCGGATGCCCGCGTTCTTCGCTGTAGGTGTGCGGGCCACCCCAGTACTGTGCGAGAAACAACCCGAGACGTCGCGAAGCCGCCGGAAGATCGTCGGGTTCGGGATACAGAGGCAGCAACACCGCATCGTCGCGAACCCGTTCGTAGAAACGGTCGGCAAGCCCGAGGAAGAAGTCGGTGCCGCCCAGTGCCTCGTAGACCGTGACCGAATCTTCGGAGATGGTGTCGTCGGACATCGTCAGGAGAATTCCGGGTCGACCCATCCCGGGAAGATGTCGGGAAGCCCGTCGCTCACCTTGTCGGGAAAGTTCGCGGGCCGCTTTTCGAGGAAACTCTCGACGCCTTCCTTCGCATCCGCCGCACGACCACGCGCCTGGATGCCCCTGCTGTCGACACGGTGTGCCTCCATCGGATGGTCCGCTCCGAGCATGCGCCACATCATCTGACGCGACAGCGCAACCGACACCGGCGCGGTGTTCTCGGCGATCTCGCGCGCGATCGCAATCGCCGCGGGCATCAGGTCGTCGGGTTCGTGGACGCTGCGTACCAGGCCACCCGCCAGGGCTTCGTCGGCGGTGAGGAGTCGACCCGTGTACACCCACTCGGCTGCCTGCGAAATTCCGACCAGACGCGGCAGGAACCACGACGAGCACGCCTCGGGAACGATCCCGCGCTTGGCGAACACGAAGCCGATCTTCGCTTTGGTGCTGGCGAGGCGAATGTCCATCGGCAGGGTCATCGTGATGCCCACACCCACTGCCGCTCCGTTGATGGCGGCGATCACCGGCTTCTTGCAGTCAAAAACACGCAGCGACACGAGACCACCGCCATCGCGAACGACGCCGCCACGCGGTGCCTCGTCGCTTCCGCCCTTGGCGAACGTGCTGCCACCCGACGACAGATCGGCGCCCGCGCAGAAGGCGCGGCCGCTGCCGGTGACGATGACCGCCCGCACGTCGTCGTTCGCATCGACTTCATCGAAGGCCGCCCGCAGGTCGCGAGCCATCTGATTGGTGAACGAGTTCATCGCATCAGGGCGGTTCAACGTGATGATGGCGATGCCGTCGCTGATGTCGAGAAGAATGTCGGTGTAGGCCATGGGCTTTTCTACCCCAACGGTCACACGTCGAGGAAGCGGCTGGCCGCAATGCCCGAGCCGATCGCGCCCGCAAGGGCGCCGATGGCAAGGAGCAGGATCATCACGCCCGACACGTAGCCCGACGGCACGACGAGGGAACTCACCCCGGTGCCCGGCTTGAAGCCGGCCACACCGCTCTCCCAGGCGCGGTTCAGGCCCCACAGCCCACCACAGGACAGCACGCCGCCGATCAGGCCGTGGAGAAGGCCCTCGAGCATGAACGGGATGCGGATGAACCAGTTCGTGGCACCAACGAGCTTCATCACCTCGATCTCGCGGCGGCGCGCGAACATCGCCGTGCGGATGGTGTTCCAGATCAGCGTGACGGCCACGGCGAGCAGCACGAGCGACATGACGATCGTGACGGTGCGAACGAAACCCGAGAGCGTGGAGATCACCTCGAATTCGTCCTCGGCGAGACTGACACCCTGAACCTTGGGCAGGATGCGGTACTGATCGGCGAGACTGCGCAACAACGCCGAATCGTCGGTGAGCGACACGATCTTGAACTGCGTGGGAATGGTTTCGGGTGTGAGAAGCGACAGCATCGTCGGGTCACCCGCGAACAACTGTTGCGCCTCGGCGTAACTGGCTGGCTTGTCGAGGTATGCGAGCTTGTTCACGTCGACCACGTTGGGCTGGGACCTGATGACACCGTCGACGTAGGCGACGTTTTCGGCCGTCGCATCGGGCGTCATGAACACGATCAACTGAACGTCACCCTTCCAGCGAACGAGAAGGTTGTCGAAGCCGCGCTGCACGAGGAAGGTGACGCCGACGAGCAGCAAGGAAACGGCCGAGGTGAGAACCGCGGCGGCCGTGAGAGTGAGGTTGCGACGGAAACTGGCCCAGGTCTCACGGAAGGCGTATGCGACTCGCGACAGCATTATTCGTACACTCCGCGTTCCTGGTCGCGCACGAGAACGCCACGGTCGAGCTGCACCACGCGCTTGCGCATGAGGTTCACGATCCGGTGGTCGTGGGTGGCCATGACCACCGTCGTCCCGCTGCGGTTGATGGCCTCGAGCAACTGCATGATGCCTTCACCGGTCGCCGGGTCGAGGTTTCCCGTGGGCTCGTCGGCCAGCAGGATGAGCGGACGGTTGACGAACGCGCGGGCGATGGAGACGCGCTGCTGTTCACCACCCGACAACTGGTCGGGAAACCGGTCTTCCTTGCCGGCGAGCCCGACGAGTTCGAGGACCGCGGGCACCTGCTGGTTGATGACGTGTCGGGGCTTGCCGATCACTTCGAGGGCGAATGCGACGTTTTCGAAGACCGTCTTGTTCGAGAGCAGCTTGTAGTCCTGGAAGACGTTGCCCATGCTGCGCCGGAGGTACGGCACGCGCGAATCGGGCATTTCGTTCACGTTTTTGCCGGCGATCCACACGTCGCCACGCTCGGGGCGTTCCTGGCGACTCATCAGGCGCAACAGCGTCGACTTGCCCGAGCCCGACGGGCCGACGAGAAACACGAAGTCGCCCTTCGCGATGTCGAAGCTCACGTCGCGCACGGCCACCGTGTCGGCGCCGTACACCTTTGTCACGTTGTCGAGACGGATCATGACGGTAGGAACCTACCAGTGGATGTGCATTACGCACCGCCGTTGTCGGTCGCGCGCCGAAAACGAAGGTATCCCACCATGAAATCGTCGATATCTCCGTCGAGAACGGAAGAAACGTTGCCGTCTTCAACTTCCGTACGAAGATCCTTCACCATCTGGTAGGGCTGCATCACGTACGAGCGAATCTGGCTTCCCCAGCCGACCTGCGCAGGTTTGCCGGCAATGCGGTCACGCTCGGCTGCATGTTCTTCTTCGATGCGCGCCGCGATCATCGCCTTCAGTCGGTTCATCGCTTTCTCGCGGTTCTGCAACTGGCTGCGCTCTTCCTGCGACGACGCGACGAGACCCGTTGGTTCGTGAATGAGGCGAACCGCCGACGACGTCTTGTTGACGTGCTGGCCACCGGCACCCGATGCACGGAAAACTTCCATGCGAATCTCCGACTCGTTGACGTCGACGTTCGGCGCGTCCATCACGGGCCACACCTGCACCGAAGCAAAGCTCGTCTGCCGGCGACCCTGGTTGTCGAATGGACTGATGCGCACGAGGCGGTGCGTACCGCGCTCAGAGGTCATGAGCCCGTAGGCGTAGCGGCCGTGGATCGTGAATTCGGCGGAGAGAATCCCGGCTTCGGTGCCCTCGGAAACGTCGTCGACCTCGATGGAGAATCCGCGCCGCTCGGCCCAACGCGAGTACATCCGCAGAAGGATTTCCGACCAGTCCTGGGCGTCGACTCCCCCGTCCTTGGCGTTGATCTGCACGATGCAGTCCGCTTCGTCGTGTTCCCCCGTGAAGAGGCTGCGCATTTCAAGCGTGTCGAGCTGTCGCGAGGCCTTGGTGATGCCGTCGTCTATCTCGGGCTCTTGCGATGCATCGTCGACCTCGCGCGCCAATTCGTGGAGAACCTCGATGTCGTCGATTGCCGAGACGAGGCCGTCAAACTCGTCGATGTCGCCCTTAACGTTTGCGTACTCGGTGTTGATGCGCTTGGCGAGGTCCTGGTCGTCCCAGAGATCGGGTCGAGCGACCTCCAGTTCGAGTTCCGCCAGACGCGAGCGACCTGCGTCGACCTTCAGATAGGTGCGCGCCTCGTCGAGGCGGTCCCGAAGGCGGCGGATGGCGTCGGTGAAGTCACGCATGGGAGAAGAATGGTGTTGTCAGGCCGCGCCGCGGCCGTGACACATCTTGAACTTCTTGCCCGACCCGCACGGGCAGGGCGAGTTGCGCGGCGTCTTGTCGAATTCGCTCTTCACGACGGGCGTGTTCGACGGCGCGGATGCCGGCGCGGCGGCCTCGGCAGGCAATTCGCCGTCGGCGACCGCTGCCGCAGCGGCGGCACGAAAACCGTCGGTGTCGACGTTGTCGGACGACAGTTGCTGCACGTTCTGCACCTCGGCGGCATCGTCGGTGACGACCTGTACGTGCATGACGTAGCGCACGAAGTCCTGGGCGATGCCCTTCATGAGAGCGCCGAACATGTCGAAACCCTCGCGCTGCCACTCGGTGAGCGGGTCTTTTTGCCCCATGGCGCGAAGGTTGATGCCCTCTTGCAGGTAGTCCATTTCTTCGAGGTGCTCGCGCCAGCGCTGGTCGATGATGCGCAACATGACCTGTCGCTCGATCTCGCGCATGACCGACTCGCCGAGTTCGGCCTCGCGCTGCGCATAGAACGCGGCGGCATCGGCCATCACGATGTCGTACATTCCGTCGGTGCCGTCGGCGTCGCTGAGATTCGCGATCGTGACGGAAGTCGGCCAGTAGGTCGAGAGTTCACGCACCAGACCTTCGAGATCCCACTCGTCGTCGGCCTCGGTGACGCAGTACGTCTCGATGAGAGCGTCGACGGCTTCGGAGAGGTACTCCATCGCGGCAGCGCGCAGGTCGAGGCCCTCGAGAATCTGGTCGCGGCGCTGGTAAATGACCTTGCGCTGCTCGTTCATCACCTCGTCGTACTTGAGAACGTTCTTGCGAATCTCCCCGTTGCGCTGTTCGACGGTGGTCTGCGCACGCTCGATCGCTTTCGTCACCATTTTCGCCTCGATGGCTTCGTCATCGGGAAGCGCGCGACCCATCACCCAGCTGAGCGCACCGGTGGCAAAGAGTCGCATGAGTTCGTCGTCGAGCGACAGATAGAAGCGCGATTCGCCCGGGTCACCCTGACGTCCGGCACGACCGCGCAACTGGTTGTCGATGCGCCGGCTCTCGTGGCGCTCGGTACCGAGCACGTAGAGCCCGCCAAGCTTGCGCACCTCGTCACCCTCTTGACCGCACGACGCCTTGAACTCGGCGAGCAGTTCGGCATAGCGCGCCTGGGCACGCTCACGCTGCTGGCGGTAGTCCTCGGGCATCTGGTCGAGGGGCATCGGAAGTGCAAACTCGTCGGCGAGCGTCTCGGCGGTGAAGCCCTCGGCCAGCACGGATTGACGCGCGAGACCCTCGGGGTTCCCGCCGAGGAGGATGTCGACGCCACGACCGGCCATGTTGGTGGCGACGGTGACGGCGTGCAGACGACCGGCCTGCGTCACGATCTGCGCCTCGCGCGTGTGCTGCTTGGCGTTCAGAACCTCGTGCGGGATGCCACGCTTGTTCAGCTGGCGCGAGAGGTACTCGCTCTTTTCGACGCTGACGGTGCCGACGAGCACCGGCTGGCCGGCGTTGTACTTCTCGACGATGTCCTCGACGACGGCGTTGAACTTGGCGACTTCGCTCTTGTAGATGAGGTCTGCCTGGTCGGCGCGGGCCACCGATTTGTTGGTGGGAATCGGCACGACCTGCAGGCCGTACGTGTTCACCAATTCTGCGGCCTCGGTTTGGGCGGTACCCGTCATGCCGGCCAACTTGTCGTACATGCGGAAGTAGTTCTGCAGCGTGATCGTGGCGAGGGTCTGGTTCTCCTCTTTGATCTTCACGCCTTCTTTGGCTTCGACGGCCTGGTGGATGCCCTCGCTCCAGCGGCGGCCCTCGAGAATTCGACCGGTGAATTCGTCGACGATCTTCACTTCGCCTGCCTGGACGATGTAGTCCTTGTCGCGCTTGTAGAGCTCTTTCGCCTTGAGCGCCACCTGCAGCTGGTGAACGAGGTTCTGCTGCACGCCGTCGTAGAGGTTCGAAATGCCGAGTTGTTGTTCGACCTTTTCGATGCCGGCCTCGAGGGGAACGACCGTGCGCTTGTCTTCTTCGACTTCGTAGTCGACGTCACGAACGAGCGAACGCGCGATCGATGCGAATCGGTAGTACAGCTTGGCGGCGTCGGCGAGACGACCCGAGATGATGAGAGGCGTACGCGCTTCGTCGATGAGAATCGAGTCGACTTCGTCGACGATGGCGTAGTTGTGGCCGCGCTGCACCTTTTCGTCGAGCGACCCGGCCATGTTGTCGCGCAGGTAGTCGAAGCCGAACTCGTTGTTCGTGCCGTAGGTGATGTCGCAGAGGTAGTCCTCGCGCTTCTGTGCGGGTCGTTCGCGGTGACCGGGGATGACGAGCCCGACGCTGAGACCCAACCAGCGGTGCACACGGCCCATCCATTCGGAGTCGCGGCGGGCGAGGTAGTCGTTCACGGTGACCAGGTGGACGCCCTTGCCCGACAGACCGTTCAGGTACGCCGGCAGAGTCGAGACGAGCGTCTTGCCCTCGCCCGTTTTCATTTCGGCGACCCATCCGAAGTGCAGTGCCGCGCCACCCATCAACTGGACGTCGTAGTGACGCTGACCGAGAACGCGACGGGCGGCCTCGCGTGTGACGGCGAATGCTTCGATCAATAGATCGTCGAGCGACTCGCCGCGCTCGAGGCGCGAGCGGAACTCGCCGGTCTTTCCCCGAAGGGCCTCGTCGGACAGGGCCGTCATCGCCGATTCGAGGGCGTTGACGTCGGGTACCAGGCCCTCGAGAGCCTTGACTTTCTTGCCTTCGCCGGCTCTGAGGACTCGATCGAGGATGCCCATGACAGTCGCTGATGCTATCGGGCGGGGGTCCCCGCGACCGCCCAGCAAAACACCATTTCGGCACCTTCGGCACGCAATGCACGCCGCGCAGAGTGCAAAGTTGCGCCCGTCGTGGCCACGTCGTCGACAACCAGAATCCGCTTGCCGCGAGCCGCGCTTCGCGCCCTGAACGCCGGACCCGTCAGCCGTTCGCGTCGTGTTCGACCGGTTTGCGCAACCGAACCGTGTCGCCGCAAGAGAGATTGCGCCGGCAGATCCAGTTGTCGTGCGACTTCGCGCGCAACGAGTTCCGCCTGGTCGTAACCGCGTCGACGTCGGTGCAACGACGATGTCGGTGCCCACGTCACGATGTCGATACCGATTCGTCTTGCGTCGCGATCATTCGCAACGGCCTCCGCCAACAACGTGGCGAGGGGACGCACCATGCGGCGCGCGTTGTGGTACTTCAATGCGACGATCATGTCGCGGGCGTCGCCTGTGAAAACGGTTGCGGTGGCGATGCCGTTCTTCAGCACGACCACGTGTGTGCGCAAACCCACCCCGCACCGACACGGCACTGCGGCTACGGTCGTGGCATGCACGACGCAGCCACTCCCCGGCCCCTACGGGAACGGTTCTTCGAACGTCTCGTGCGCTGTGCCGCCGGACTGTTCTGCTTCGGTGCTGGCATCGCCTGCTTCGTGCACTCCGACCTGGGTGTCCCACCGTGGGACGTGTTCCACACGGGCATTTCGAAGATCACCGGCCTGCAGCTCGGCAACGTGATCATCGTCGTCGGCGTGGCACTGCTCGTTCTCTGGATCCCCCTCCGGATCAGACCCGGCATCGGCACCATCATGAACGCGATCCAAATCGGACTCGTCGAGAACTTCATGGAAGACGTTCTGCCGGACTCGCGCGCGATCGCCGCCCGCGTCGCCTACCTCGCAGCCGGAATGCTGTTCATTGCATTCGGCTCGGGCCTCTACATCGGGGCCGAACTCGGCTCGGGACCGCGTGACGGTCTCATGATCGGCGTCAACAAGCGGTTCGGGATCAGCATCCGACTCGCACGCACGATCGTGGAAATCGTCGTCATGGTGACGGGCATTTTCCTCGGTGGTCGAATCGGCCTCGGGACGTTCGTCTTCGCCTTCGGCATCGGACCGATGGTGCAGGTGGCGATGGCCGCCCTGCGCATGTCCCCGTCGCTCGCCGACGAAGCGACGGGGGAAGCGCTCGAAACCTGACTTCTAGTAGCGGTAGTGCTCGGGCTTGAACGGACCCTTCGGGTCGAGACCGAGGTAATCGGCCTGTTCATCGGTGAGTTTCGTCATCTTCACACCGAGCGCATCGAGGTGCGCCGAAGCAACCTTCTCGTCGAGGTGCTTGGGCAGCACGTAGACACCCGTCGGGTATTTGGCGGTGTTGTTGAACAATTCGATCTGCGCGATCACCTGGTTCGAGAACGAGCAACTCATGACGAAGCTGGGGTGACCGGTCGCGCAACCGAGGTTCACGAGACGGCCTTCGGCGAGGACGATCACGGAGTGGCCGTCCTGGAAGGTCCAGAGGTCGGTGCCGGGCTTCAGCTCGTCACGCGTCGCACCGCTGCGGGCGAGGCCGAGCATGTCGATTTCGTTGTCGAAGTGGCCGATGTTGCAGACGATGGCGTTGTGCTTCATCTTCGACATGTGCTCGGTCGTGATGATCGCCTCGTTGCCCGTCGCGGTGACGAAGATGTCGGCGGTGCCGACCGCCGACTCGAGGGTGTCGACCTGGTAGCCCTCCATCGCAGCCTGCAGGGCGTTGATGGGGTCGATCTCGGTGACAATCACCCGCGCACCCTGGCCGCGAAGGCTCTGCGCACAGCCCTTGCCGACGTCGCCGTAACCGCAGACCACGGCGAGCTTGCCCGCGATCATCACGTCGGTGGCACGGTTGATGGCGTCGATCAGCGAGTGGCGACAGCCGTAGAGGTTGTCGAACTTCGACTTCGTGACACTGTCGTTCACGTTGATCGCCGGGAACAACAATTCGTTGCGCTCGGCCATCTTGTAGAGACGCTTCACACCGGTCGTGGTTTCCTCGGTGACGCCCTTGATGCCGGCGGCCATACGGGTCCACTTCTGCGGGTCGGTCTTCAGCGTGCGCTGCAACAGACCGAGAACGATGGCAAGTTCGGGGTTGCCCGCGCTGCCCGGGTCGGGCACTTGACCTGCACGCTCGTATTCGACGCCTTTGTGCACCAGCAACGTGGCGTCACCACCGTCATCGAGGATCATGTTCGGGCCGTCACCATCGGGCCACGTCATCATCTGCTCGGTGCACCACCAGTACTCCTCGAGCGTCTCGCCCTTCCATGCGAAGACCGGCACACCTTGCGGGTCGTCGACGGTTCCGTTGGGGCCGACGACGAC
>Ga0315906_10006819_pt1 | contig 14039 bp, 11 predicted proteins | sample LakEriMetagenome_4_FD_203526 | JGI IMG/M metagenome (GOLD analysis project Ga0315906, IMG submission 203526) | Freshwater fungal communities from buoy surface, Lake Erie, Ohio, United States - Buoy 2 MA122 | ecosystem: Environmental > Aquatic > Freshwater > Lake > Lake biofilm | place: USA...
AATTGGGATAATAATAGTTATAAATTCATTACTACAATAAGTAGTGTTGAAGATTATATTAATATATATAAAGCATTTGAAGATTTATGGCAACGAGGAATGTTTTTTATAATGAGGGAACATATAATGCCCCGATGGGAAGATGAACATAATAAAAATGGTGGTTGTTTATCATTTAAAGTTAATAAACAGGATTTTAATGAAAAATTATTTGAAATAGGTGCTTTAATTTTAGGTGAAACAATGGGAAAAACTGATATGACTTCAACCTGTATCAATGGATTATCAGTTAGTCCAAAGAAAAATTATCATATTATTAGAATTTGGCTTAAAAATAATGAAAGAATAAATAAAAATTTATTTAATCTAACAGTTCATCCATATTCAGTTATTATGTATAAACCACATAATGAATCAACATAGATATAAATATAAGTTTTGATTAAATAATTATGTCAATTATTACTACTACATTTGAAGATTTAATTAAAAGTCAAGATTATTTCAAAGTTATGTTTGATGAATTTAAATTTAATCTAATTTCATCATCTGATAATAAAAGAGTATTTAAAAGAGATAGTTATAAAATTGCTGATTTAGAAAAAATTCAATTTCCACCACCTCTTCTTAATTTAGTCAGTGATTTATTAAATAATACAAATATTGAAGTTAATTTGACAGAAACTTTTATTAATCCAAATAAAGTTAATTATTGTGGAAATATTAAATGTGGATTAGATAATTATAAATATATTGAAGATATCTATTATAGTGTCAATGTTATTAATGATAATTATAAAATTAAACTTGAAACATCAGTTAATAAGAAATATAATGAAGATAATATTAATGAATTAGATAAATTTATGTTAAATATTCTTATCTTTTTTATTGAAAATACATATACATCATATGTTAAAAATGATATATTTATAAAAAAAATGAACAAAATTAATCTTCACTCTTTTGAGCTAAACATAATTTAACAGTTCCCATTGAAGCTATCCCATATTGTAGAATAATAGGATAAGAATTTTTCAAATAAATTTCAACTGTTGAACATAAATTAGTACATTTGGTGAAAATACTTAAATATTTCAAACTAAATATACCTTGAATTATTTCTTGACTATCACTATTTTTGATTTGAATATTTTGTACTTCTGTTGCTAAGATCGTCTCTTGACAACAGAACTCACCTTGACAACTCAATATGAGTTTATTACCAATATTTTTAATTTCAATATATTCTGCCAAATTATGCATATCTCTTATAATCTTTTGTAAACATGCTGATGGCATTGTTATAATTGTATTAAAATCAGCAGGTGGTATATCAACATTTACAACATCAATATCTAACATTGAAAGTTTATAAGTAGTTTTAACATTTTTTTCATTATTTTCAATAGTTATTCCTAAAATATTTGGATCATTTTTATGAATGAATAATGATAATATATCACCATTTTGAATTGTTTTTATCAACATATGAAATTTTAACATATTTATTCCAACATACATTTTCTTCATACAATAATAACTTTCAAATTTATCAGCATGAAGTTTAAGATGAATTAGAAGAATATGTGTATTATCTAAAGCAACAATTTTCATCCCATTTTCATCAAATTCTAAATTAACATCCATCAATATTTCTTTCATAGCATCTATTACCGATTTAATAGTTGATGCTTGAATTGTTTTTATTTCTAGAATATAATCGTTTTCCATAATTTAAATAACTAAAACGAAAAAACCTTTATATATTATATAAATATAAAGGATCATCAATTTTATTATTTTTATTAATTTTTTTAACTGAACTTTCATTAATTTTATTTATAACATTATTTAAATAATTACTGGGTTTAATATAACCCTTCCCAAATTTAAATGTTTCCTCCATAAACCAATTACTATCTCCATCATTTCTTTTATATTGCTTTTCTATTATATCATGTAGCTGAGAATAATTATAACTACTCATTTATTTTTGTTTATAAATTATTTTTTGCATCTCTAAGTCATATGAATCGCAGGTATCCCGTATTTTATTCCATTTTTCTGTATCTTCATCTATAATTTCAACTTGTTCCTCAAGTTCCCATAATTCAGATAATGTTTTTACAACATCTTTATCATTTTTATTATAAACTTTTTCAATTTCTTCAATTGATAATCCCACTGGTGCTTGCATCATTAATACATCCATTCTTATATATTTATATATTTAGATAATTTTAATCGTCCATAATCCTCAGCTATTTTATATGCCATAATTTCAAATGGATGTTCATTAATTGTCGGTATTATATCATTAATTCCAGTTGGCATTGTTGATTTATATTTATAATATAATTCATTTCCTTTTTTATCTTTATAAATATATTCATCTAAATCAGGATTTGCCCTAATTAATAATTCACTATCTCTTCGTCTTGATACTGTATATCCATTTTCATATAAATATTTACTCATATTATTGTATCTTTGATATATATGAACACTTTCATGAATTAACACTTTTATTAATTCATCATCACTATAATTAACTATTTTAGGTGATAGGAAAATAATATCAGTTCTTGTATGTGGAAAACCTTCTTCATATACATCACCTATTAACGCAAATTTCCATATATAACCATTATCAAAAAACTTTTTAGCAATTACTGAACAATTATTTAATTTAGTTTTATGTATATCTGTAAAATTATAACATTCATTTATAATCCTATTTATATATTCTGTTGGACTATTAACATCTCTCGCCACTAAATCATATTCACTCAAATTTGATATATATTTATCAAAATCATTTCTTATAAATATTATTGTTTCTTCCGCAGTCATATAAGTATTATTGCTATTTTCAAATTTTTCCTTTGTTGAAGAAGAGATATAATAATAAGAAATAATACAAGTAAATATAATTACTAATATTATACCTACATACATATATTTCATTTTACTAATCATTTATACTACAAATATAATGATAAATTAATTGAATTAATTTCACGTTTCATTATAATATATTTATCTATTAAATCTTTAGTTACAGTTACTGGAAATTTAATTACTTCATCATTTTTCATTTTTATAAATCTGTGCATGTTTATATGTGAATAAATATTATTAATATTTTTCTGTAAATTTCTTACTCCATCTTCAATTGGTGTTTGATCTATAATATATTCTATTGCTTTATTATCTATTATGATATCATTATCATTTAATTTATAAGATTTACATATATCCTTAATTAAATAGTTCTTTGCCAATTCTAGTTTATCCTCCAATTTATATTTATCTACCTTAATTATTATCATTCTATCTCTCAATATTGGATTAATATTATCTATTGAATTAAATGTAAAAAACATTAATGATTTTGATAAATCTATATTTATTTCTTCTAAATATTTATCCGTAAAATTATCATTTTGTGTAGCATCAGTTATATGAATTAGAGTATTTATTATTTCATCACCATGATTACTTGAAGAAACTTTATCTAATTCATCAAAGAAAAAAATAGGGTTCATTACTTTAGCTTTTATTATCTCATCTACTATTTTTCCATATGTTGAACCTTCATATGTATATAAATGTCCCTTCAAATAACTTGAATCTGAAATACCACCCAATGGAATAAATGCGAATGGATATTTCAATACTTTAGCTATCCCATCTTTTATTAATTTTGTCTTACCTACACCCATTGAACCTTGAATACCAATCACATATCCTTTAGCATCTGGATTAACTATAAATTGTGCCAATATCCTTATTATCTGATTTTTAGTTTCATTATGTCCATATATTACAGAATTAAGTTCCTTAAATACATTATTTAAATAATCACTAACAGAATTATAAACTAATTTATGATAATTGCCAAATGGAATTTTAGATAATGTATTAATCATTTTATATAATTTAGCATATTCACCTGAAAAAGGCGACATCTTGTTTATTTCATTAACTTTATTTAAAATTATCTTTTTATTTTCTATAGATGCTTTAGATAACAAAAATTTAAATCTCAATGGAATATTAATATCATTATTATCATTATCAATAATATCATTTTCTAATTGTATTATATCATCTTTCATTCTTGTTGATTGACTATTAAAATAATTAATTTCTTCTTTGCTATATAAATTCAAAATTGCTTTTTTATTATTTCTATGTTTTCTCGTAGCCATTACATTATAAATAAGATTATTATTTGAATAATTTAAATACAACATCTATAATAATAAGATTTTCCACTATTTTCATTATATCTGATTATTTCAACAACATCACCTTGTTTTAATCCATGCCATTTTGCTATTACATCAGTTTTTAAGATAATAGGCATATGTAATTTACTTTTAATTAAATATTTAGTCATTATTTCTGTTGTTTCTTCTGGAGATAATTTACGATGTTGAGGTACTAATTGATGTTTAGTTGGATTGAATTGTAATTCACTCAAATGGAAAAATTGTAACATTCCCTTTTTTTTCTGTAATATTTTATCAATCAAATTTAATTGAGTTATTGTTGGTGTTGTTAAAATATCATTTCCAAATACAAGAATAATATTATATTTTCCATTATAATCATTTACAAATGTATCAATATTATTCTTATTTTTCTTTAATTGTTCTATTATATCTTGACGCATTTTCTTTGTTAAAGCAAATATTATAGTTGTATTATTAGTATTGAATTCAATTATATTATTTTCATTATAAAACTCTTGTCTATCAATATCGGCTTCATGTTCATCAAATTCATCTATATTTTCTCCACGTAATTCATATAACATTGATTTTAAATTTTCAATAGCTCTATCAATTTCCATTTTTGTTAATTATTATTTCTTTCTGTTTATATATCATTTTTTATTTATAAAAAAAATGATTATTTAAACATAAAATAAAAATAATTAAATATATGTCAATCCAATCAATTATTAGTTTTATTTCTAATACAAAAAAATCAAATAATAATGAATTATCTGTTTCTAATTATTTTAGAGGTGATATGAATGAATTTAATGAAATCGGATTTGATTATATAAATATTCTGAAAAATAATTTTAATAATTACAAAAATAATACTGATAAATCTATTTATATTCATTATAATTCATTATGGTTTAATATTCAATATCAAATTGATAATAATGAAATTTATTGGAGTATTAATATAGCTGATAATTTAAACAAATTTTAAATTTTTGTTTATTCACTCTTAATTCTAAATCCTTTCCATCCATCTTTTTGATAAATTCCATAAATCTTTTCAATATATGAACGTAATTGAGCTCTATCAGGTTGTTTCTTACCTTTAGCAATATTATCACTTCCCCATGACTTGAAATCATTATATATTTCCATTATTCCTATCTTTTCTTTTGATGTTTCATCATTAATAATTCTATCATGGAAATATTGTCCAATGATATCATTATTATCCTTATATTTCTGGGTAGCATTAATTACCTCTCTGGGTTCAATAATCTTATTTGGATTAATATTTTTGTGTCTTTCAATTAACATTGAAATGAAATAATCAGCATATCTATCAAATTTATCTGATAATTCTAAATCCATCATAAATTCATTTGGTTTTGATGGATCTGGATTTTCACAGAATTTTGATGAAAATTCAATAACTCGCAATCTTCGCCAAACGCCTCCATCTTGAGATGGAATTTCCGGTAATTCATTACAAGCTAAAATCATCTTAAATTGTGGTTTAAATTCATATGGTTCCTTATATAAACCTCTTGTTAAAATTCTATCATTACCTGATAATTCCTTCATATATCCAACATTAATTTTATCATTTTCATTTGGTTCCTGCATCACAGCAAATCTTCTTCCCTTCATTCTTTCAATTTCTCCCTGTGCTGAATTAGATGCTGCTCTTTTTTGTGTTAATAATGCGATAGGCAAAGTAGCATAATAATCACTTACTGATTTTTGAATTAAATCTAATAATCTACTTTTTCCATTACTTCCCTGACCTGTGAATATGTAAAATCTTTCTTGAGCAATTGATCCATCAATGATACATGCTAAGATATCTAATACATAATTTCTAACATTAATATTTGTAAATACTTTTTCAAAGAATTCATTAATTTCAGTGATTTCAGGATATTCAATTGAATATGGAATATAATTACGTTTTGTTGATAGAGAAATATAATCATCTGGCATACCTTCACGGAAAATATGCATCTTCATATCATATACCCCATTTTTAAATCCAATCAAATGAGGTCTACTATCTAATAATTCCTCAAAATTTTCATCAATAAATAAACATTTACATTCCTTCATAACAGCATCTTTATAAGTTGTTTTTTTAAGATTAGATGCTATTTTCATAGCATCTGTTCCCCTTTTCGCATATATTGCCTGTTGTGATTTATCATACATATTATTACTACTCAAACTATTATAATGAATTGAACGTTCTAAGAATTTTCTACAAATCTCTTCACTCAATGAACGACGCAAATTTAATCCTTCACGTGTTTTAATCCAACAATGACAATCTCTATCATATTTATACCATGTATCTTTATTAACCGCTTTATATTCTCCTTTATATATTACTTGAACTAATTTTGCCACATCATAATGGGTTCCTTCTGAACCAATCGCATTATCTATTAATGGAATTACCGAATTATCAATAATTTCTTTATATCGTTGAGGATTATCAGTTTTAGCCCACCAACGAAGAGTTCCCATTCCTAAATGATCTTTTCGCATTTTATCCCATAAATTTTGACATTCTCCTTCAATATAATTACTTCCAATTTTTGAAAATTCAGTCCATTGTGCTAATAATCTATAATCAATATTTCGTAATACCCAACCTAATGTAATCCAATCATTATAATGTTCGGCTCTTGATTGTGCTAAACACTCTGTAATTAATTCTCTTGCTAATATATAATCATCATCATTTGTATAATTCTTAATGATATTAATTTCTTTTTTTAATAAGATATTACTTTCTAATTTTTCCTTCATTTTCTTATCTACGATTGGTAATATATGTCTAATATATTCATCAATTTCACTAACATAATTATCATTAATTTTAGTTGCTTCTTTTGTAAGAGATCTCATAGAAAATAATTTAATATAAGAGATTTCAAGTTCAGCAGAAGGAACATAATCTTCATCTAAAATAGTTGCTTCATTAATATAATTATAAATTTTAGTAACGCGATATGCCTCTGATTCTGGTTTTTTACTCCCATACATCTGCCAACAATTCGCATTAATAATTGCTTTATCAATTACATCTTCATATTCATTACATAAATATAATTCCTTAAAGATTTGAGAAGCAACATCTAAAATCTTCTTTCTAATGAAAAATTGTGTATTATTATCTATAATCACATATGGAAAAATAATATGAATACCATCTTTAATTTTACCTCTAAATTCTGTAGGATAAGGTTTTTCCATAATATAAGCAATATTGCTTTTTTCATCAATATCTAAATAAGTATTTATTATCTTAAAATAATTATCAATAATTTTTAAAACATTATCATCTGTATATAATCGTTGAATATATGTTTCACCATTGTCATTAATAGGCATAGCAAATCTAAAATCTAGATCTACCCTTAATGGACTAGGTTCAATTGGTTTTTCTGTATAATGTAATGTTGTACCATTAGCAATTGCTAATGAATATAAATTTAAAAATTCATTATATTCATCATTGGCAATATATAAAGAAATTTTGGGATTGCCTATACTCGTATTAGTATATTGCTTTCCTTTTTCTACTTTATGTTTTAAAATAAAGTTTTTAAACTTCTCTTGAGCCATAATTATATTAATATTTGTTTATATTTTTAAATTATAATAATATCATCATTTTTTTTATTATAAATTTTTATATTAGAAATGTCATATTGTAGTCCAGGAGCTAAGAACAAAAAATATTGCTATTCATATAATTCATTAAAGCTTATATGTGATGCTTATAATTATCTAAATCCTAATAATAAAATACAGAAATCTGATAATGAAGAAATCTTATATTTAAATATAAAAAAAGTTATGAACAAATATTTAAAACTTACTGATAATTGTCATTGGGCATGGTTAGATATTATTAGAATTCTTAATCATAACAAAAATTCCAAAATTAATAAAATGATGAAAATTATTGAAAGTAATGAATTAAAACCTTCGCAACCAAGTGAATGGATTAATAATAAAACTGAATGGTTATCTAATTTTGATATTGAAAAAGTACTTCAACAATATGAAAAAGATACTACATTTAATTATAAATTTCATGGTGTTTTTACAATAGATTTTGGACTGAAAAATAGTAATGGTACTTGTAAATATTATGATAATTGTGATATTAATATGGAAAATATTATCAAATCTGGAAAAAAATATTTTGGATTTATCACTAATTTATGTAAATTTGATGAACCTGGCACACATTGGACATCTAATTTTTTTATTCTAGATCCTTCTAATGATAATTATGGTGCTTATTATTATGATAGTGTTAAAAGACCTATTCCAAGATTACTTAAACCAGTATTCTTAGATATTCAAAAACAAATGAATAAAATCTATCCAAATAAAAAATTTAATATCATGGTTAGTAATATAGCACATCAAAAAAGTAATACAGAATGTGGCATTTTTTCAATAGCATTTCAAACAAGATGGCTAATCTTATTGCGAAAAAATAAAAATACTAAATTTCAAGATATTATCAATTTTAAGCGTCTTAATGATGATGTTATGAAAATGTTGCGAAATAAATTTTATCGTCCTAATATAAGAACTGTTTTAAAAACATAAATATGGACAATCAATTATATCAAATATCACTCAAAATGATTAAAGACAAATATAATATAAATTCTTTTTCTATTGATATATTCAATTCAATTTATCAACAAATTAATAATTCTAATGATAATTTATCTAAAAATGATATTAATAAACTTATTCTAAAAACTATTGATGAAACAGTTAAAAAAACTATTAATATTAAACCTGAAATCAAACCTGAAGTCAAACCTGAAGTAAACGAAGATTCTGATATTAATGATAAAATTTTAGAATTGCGAAATTTGAGAGCCAGTATGATTAGTAGCAATTCTAATAGTAATATTAATAGCAATATTAATATTAATAATACTAAGAGTAAATTTGACTATGATACCACTAATTATGAAGGAAATGACATTAATAATCATTTATATAATAATAATAATAATAATAATAATAGTACTCATAATTTAAATGGAAAATCTTTTATTATTAATACTATAAAAAATTCTATATCTATTAATAATAAATATTTATATCATAATATTTATCCTGCTTATTTATGTATTCCTTCTATTATTAAAAACTATACACCTTATATAATCATATTAATGAATGATAATATTAGCAATATTAGTTATACATTTATTCCTATGATAATTAATGATGTTTGGGATATTTGGAAACCTGTTAATGATAATTATATGAATATTGCCTTATCTAATAATATTTGGAATATAAATATTTATGATTATTCTAATAATCTTATTGATTTTAATGAATTTTATTGTGATATTCTTGAAGTTCTTGAGGTAAATAATGGATTTGAACTTAAAATTGCTAATTCTTATTTATTTAAATTAAGAGACAAAATAAAAATTATTTCCTCTAAAAATAATTTAATTGATAATATGATTATTGATATTAATAATGATATCATTACTATCAAAAAAAATAATTTAAAATTAGATGATTTTATTAATGCTAAGATTTTTAATCATAAATTCCAATTTTCATTAATATTCAAATATTTTCCTATACAATAAATATTAATATACATGTGAATATAAATATTATAATTGTTAATAAATCTAATTTATATTTTAATTTTATTTTTTCATTTTCTCCCAATTCTATTGATGGTGGTTCATCTCCTAAAATATTTTTTGTTAATAAATATATCAAATATACAAATATTAGCATTAATGTTATATGAAATCCAATTCCTCCCATATTAATGTGCATGTTCAAATAATTAAATATTATTCTCATTTTAAAAGCATCTATATTTATTAAAACAACTATTCCAATGTATATAATAATATACCATAATAAATATGTTTTCAATACTGATGTTATATCTGTTAATTTATTATTATCTATTATATAATAACATATAAATAATGTTGCTAATCTTATGATATATATTAATACACAAAATACAATTTTATCAGTGATATTTATTTGTAATTCTTCCTCGGGATCTAAATTTAGATTTTTAACCTTATTATAAAATAAACCTTGTGCCATTTCATGTGGCATTTTTTTATTATTGATATTTTCATCATATGTCATCAATAAATTATCAAAAGCATTAGTTCCATCATTATTAATAAATCCAGTTGATGCTAGTTTTCTCTCAACATTACTAGTACTTTCCTTATTTCCCTGAATTTTTTTAAAACTCGTTGCTAAATTATTCAAATTAGTTAATATATCCTTTTTCATTTCTTTTGCTTTTTTAATCTTCTCATCATTAATTCCTCCACCCATAATTAAAAATGATTTTTTATTAATTTCTTTCATTCCTCCATTATATTTATTATCAACTTTAGAAATCATATTATCATATATCTTAATTACATCATCTAATTTTTTTACATAATCTGTAATTAATTCTTCATTTATTTTTACATATTCTTCTATTTTTTTTGTAGGATTATTTATATCTTCACCTAATATATTCTTATCAGTATATTTTGTAATTCTACCTTTAATTAATGGTTCATTTTGTATTTCTGGTGTTTTAGAAATATTATCTAATACTGTATTGATTGGGTTAAAATATTCTTTTAAATTTGTATTAATTTTTGTTAAATTATCTTTATTGTCTAATATTTTTTGTTTAAAATCAACTATTTTTTGTTTTCTATCAGTTATTATATTTTTTAATCTTTCTTTAATACTTGAATCATCTAAATTAACCATAGCATAAATAAAATCCATTATATTATTTATTTTAGTTATATCTGTATAATCACCTAAACTATCAAATTTTTTATCTTTACTTTTATCACTTTGTATATCCTTAAGTTTAGTTATATTTAACTCTAATTTTTCAATTTGTTTTTCTAATTTAGTCATTTCTAAATCATATTCATTTGATGTTCTTTGTTTTTGTGATATATTTTCATCAAATGATTTTTTTTGAACAGGATCTTCACTTATATTCTTACTTTCTTGTCTTAATTTTTGTAACTCTGCTGTAATTTTATTAGATTTTTCCCTAACTTTATCTAATGATTTATTTAATTTTTTTTGTAAATCAATCGCCGTATTTAAATTAATTGTTATTGTATCAGTTAAGTCAAATTTAATTTCATTTATTAAATCAGCTTCTAATTTGTCAAAATCTACAAATTTATTATTTAAAATATATTCTATTTTTTTAACCGTTGTTTCTATTTCCTTAATTCGTTTATCTGGTAATATACTCTGTAATAGATCTGAACTTGATTTATTATTTGTATTTGGAGTAGAAGTATTTGGAAGAATATTTGGAGTAGAAGTATTTGGAAGAATAGTTGGAGTAGAAGTATTTGGAAGAATATTTGGAGTAGAAGTATTTGGAGTAGTAGTATCAGTTCCACCATAAATAATTTTATTTGTATTTATAGAATCTTGAATGCGATTTTGTAATTTATTATTATTATCATATTCATATAAACTTGATAAATATTTTATCATTGTTTCAAATGATATTTTATCATAATAGTTATTTAATAATTCTATAATTTTAGGTTCTTCTATGATTTTATCACATTTAGGATTTATAAATTCTTTAATTCTAATTAAATCTATTTCCATATTCGCTTTTGATAATTCTTTAACTAAATTACTTTCTATTTTTGTTTTATCTATCGTTTTATTAAGTTTATATATAATATAATAAGCAAAATCTAATAATTTTTTATTTATTCTATTTTTAATACCAATTAAATAATATTTAATCAATTTTACATATGTATTAATTGTGACTGTTGTTATTAGTGGTGAACAATAATAAAATATATTCTTTTCTATTTGAATATTATCATCATCATCATTATTATCATCATCCATATTAGAATATGAATTAAAATCAATTATAGATAATGATGTTTTAAATTTATTATTATTAATTGAATTTAAATAATCAAATATTTCATTATTCAAAATAAAATTAGTATTGTTTTCACTTATAAATCGTGGTTTATATCTTTTTGAAAATAATGATAATAATACCTTTGGATTTTTAAGAAGTTTTAATGAATTTGTCTCTTGAATTCTAGTCATTCGCATTTTAATATTCTTCATATCAGTAAAATTATAAATATCTAATGATGGCAATTTATTTTCATATTTAACACCATTAATAATAAATTTAGATGTTATTTTATTTAAAACATTTAAATATGCGAATGTTAAAAAATTGTCATAACCTTCAATATAATCTTTACTATTATAAATAAAAGCTAATAAATATTCATTATCTTTCTTATTTCTTTTAATTTTATTTAATGCGTTTAAATTTAAATGGGTCTTTAAATAGTTAATAAGTTTTTCTTTATTTTGATATAAAAAGAATTCATTTAGTTTTCTATAAATTTCATGATAATTTTCATTAATTATTAATTTTAATTTATTATTAATAATTGTAATCTTAATATTTTTATTAGGTTTATCTAATAATCCTTTAAAATTATCATAAATATATACCAAAAATATATAAAACACTATTTCATCATTATCATAATAATTTAATAATAAAATATCACTCGAATATAATTTATCTAATAATAACTGTAAATCATCAAAAAAATTTGATATTATATTATCATCAAAATCACTTTTATTATTAATTATCAAATATAAGAAATATATTACAAATGAACTATCATTATCAAAAATTGATAATAACTCCGTTTTATCATTATTATCATAATGTTTATAATAATAATCATATACATCATTTATTTCTATTACTACTGGTAATTTACCGCCGCTAAATATATTAGTAGTAGATTGTAATAATATTATATTACTTATAAGATTATTAAAAGTTTTTTCTTTTATTGAAGAAGTATTAACATTTATAATAAAATTAGGTATATATATACTATTGTTTGTGTCTAAATATGGTATAATTTTATTAAAAAAATTACCATAGTTCTCTATATAGTTTTCAATTAGTCTAAATATATTCTGTATATTTAGAATTAAATTATTATATATATTTATATATAGTGTTATTTCTGATTCATTATCATTATCATTATAATTATTTGTTAATTTATAGTTAATTTGAGTTAAAAATAATTGATTATCAGTATATAACTTACTAATATCTGATATAAATCTTATATTATATATCTTATTAGATTCATTATTTAAGGCAATTATTTCATTATTAATTTCAAGTAATACAGATATATAATTACTTTCAGAGATTTTAATATATAAGTTTTTATTAAATATATTAGTTAAGTCACTAAGTATTTTTTCTATATAATTAATACATTTTACCATATTGTCATATTTATCATTATATATAGTAATATTTGATATAGTTGATTTCCTTTGAATTCCTTGAATAATAATAATAGTATCTGCAATATATATTCCTATATTATAAATTATTGAATTATATAATTCAATAATATTTATAAGCTTTGTTGTAAATACTTCTCCTGATTGTTCTCCTGATTGTTCTCCTAGTTTTTCTGATTTTTCTATATTAGTTATAAATACACTTTTATCTGAATTTTTTTCTAAATTAGTGTTTATTTCGATAAATTTATTATTATAATATTGTATATTATTCTTAATATCATCAGTAATAATGTCATTATATGTAGATAAAAAAATATTATTAATATCAGTTAAAAAATTAAATAATAATATACATATTTTTTTTAGGGTAGTAAATAA
>Ga0315906_10006821_pt1 | contig 14039 bp, 12 predicted proteins | sample LakEriMetagenome_4_FD_203526 | JGI IMG/M metagenome (GOLD analysis project Ga0315906, IMG submission 203526) | Freshwater fungal communities from buoy surface, Lake Erie, Ohio, United States - Buoy 2 MA122 | ecosystem: Environmental > Aquatic > Freshwater > Lake > Lake biofilm | place: USA...
TGACCTAAACGGAGATAAATCTACTCAGAGAGAGTCATTGCATTGTGATTCAGACACCCTGAACGCAGGCTGATGAGGTCTTGATAAAGCTGAATGATGAATGAATCGCCGGGCTTCATCGCAGATGCTCGTCATCCCAGCCGATATTTTCCCTGCGGCGGTCGGACATTCTGCGGCGATCTGGTGCTTTCGTATCCTTTTCCATGCGGAATGAGGTGCGGCGATCACCATCCTGGCGGCGCAGGCTTTTTCGGCCATCGATGACAGGCCGGTAATGGCACTCACAGGTTTTCGAAGCACAATCAGCCAAGGGCAAAGGGGTACAGTCTCCAGCCGGCATTCGGATGCGATTGTGTTTGCGCGCAAAAGTGCAGGCCGTACTCAGATTCGGCGCAAGAAATTCCCAGGCCACCACGGACTTGATACCGGCATAACGTGACGGGTTGGGAACCTTGGCTGGAATATCAGCCAAAGTCAGAACAGATGCATGATTGGCTTTAGCGGCCGGAACGATTTTCAGGAAATAATAAGCCGCGCCGGCAATGCAGATAATGACAATCAATCCGATCCACATGAAGGCCTCCGTTAAGCTGACATGCCTGTAATGGCGGAGAGAGTGGGATTCGAACCCACGGTGGGCTCACACCCACGGCAGTTTTCAAGACTGCTGCCTTAAACCACTCGGCCATCTCTCCGAAGTTACATTTTAAACCCAATTGCAGGTTTCGGGTGTCATTCGCCCAGCTTGAATTCAACCGGTATGAGCAGTTCGGAAGCAACAGGTGCGCCGTTTTCTATTTTCGGACTGAATTTCCACTGCATGACGGCTTCCCGGGCGGCACGGTCCAGCTCACGCGATCCGCTGCTCTTTTCAATCCGGATCCGGTCCGGATGCCCTTTGGCATCCAGCTGGACGTTCAGGGTGACGTTGCCGCTGTCATTGTTGCGAAGTGCCGTTGCCGGATATTTCGGTGCGACACGCTCCAGAACTGCGGCGTCATGATTGCCTTGCGGTGATTGCGCTACCGTCTGGGCGGATTCCGGGGACGGAGCGGTTTCGAGTGGTCCAGACCCTTCAGTGGCGTTTATGGGAGGCGGAGCAGGGCGGCGCGCCTTCGGGTTCGGCATGTCGGTAATACTTCCGGAAAGACTTCCGGGCAGGCGCAGGGGGTCGGAGCTTTCCAGGGCGGCATTGTCATCAGCACTGAAGTAGGCATGATAGACCCAGCGACTGCATTGCCAGGGTACGGAAAGCAAGAGTCCGATGAGTAAAGCCCTCAGAAACAAACTACGTGGACTATGCGTTTCCAGCCAATGCACCAGACGTGGCCATTCCCGCTGTCGGATGCGCAGCGCGGTGTCGTGGCAATGCTGTTTCAGGGTTTCGAAAGTCATGACGGAGCCGGTGGCGGTAGGCCCCCATTATAGGAAAATTCCTAGAGACATGGCACTCAAACTTTGTGTCAGCTCGAATACCATCGCAACCCACAAATACCGGATACTTAAAAAACTTGGAATCCAGCATATGATTTCGCTGGCTCGGTTGGCCGAACAGTACGGCATCACCGAGCCAACGCTGCAGGCTTAATCTTCCTTGTTTTCTGGACTGATTCGCACTGTGAAATCGAATCCGGAATTCGGCGTATTCGGCATCGAAAACGATGGCGGTGCGACCGGAACATATCCTGTCTGCTTCGGTTTCGGTTCGATGAACTCCGCTTGTGCGGCTGGCGCGGGCTGAATGACCGCCTCAACGACGGGGTCTTCTGCAGCGACAACCGGTTCCGGGGCCAAGGTAGGTTCAGGTGCCAACGGCTCTTCGACAGCAGAAGTGATGTCTGATTCTGCATATGCTTGCACCGGAGCTGCATACTGCCGTTCGACAGACGTTTCTAAATCGGTGAAGTCCGATTCGGCAGTAGAAACCGGAATAGCGGAGACGATAACCGGAACAGCACGCGGCATGGCCGACTGCTGCTGGCGGCTGGCGTTATCGGCATCAACCTCTGCAGGCGCATTGGCGGCATCCTGTTCCGGTGATGTGGCATCGAAAAGCACATCATCAGCGTCTTCAAAATCCATTTCCGACTGGTCGTTGGCGGCATCCACGGTTCCTGCGGTTTCACCTTCCTGACGGCGACGACGGCGGCCGCCGCGACGCCCACGACGGCGACGCGGGGTGCCATCGGCCTGCAGTTCGTTATTGATGGGATTGGCTTCGCCGTCTGCAAGCTTGGTCACGCTTTCAGCAGCCGTATCAGCGGTCTCCTCGGTCTGAGCATTGAGCCCGGCAGCGGCACGCGCGGCGGCTTCGGCTTCGCGTTGTGCGCGTTTTTCGGCCTCGCGGCGCTGGTTCTCCGCACGCTGGGCTTCTTTGCGCTCGGTTTCACGCTTCTGCTGCTCTTCACGACGCTGTTTGCGCTGTTCATCGGCAACTTTACGTTCTTCTTCAGTGCGTTCAGGGCGGTTTCCGCGCTGTTGCTTGTTCTGAGGATTGCGGGGGTTGCCCCGGTTCTCGGAACGGTCCCGACGGGGGTTGTCATTTCGACGCGCCGGTGTAGGCTCGGCTTTCTTCGGCTCATCCGCAGCATCACCGGCAAAGATGGCGATAATTTTACTGAACAGGCCGGCCTTCTTGGCGGCCGGGGCTTGCTTGGCGGATTCTTCAGCGACAGCGCTGGTTTGACGTGGCGGTGCAATTTGTGCCGGTTTCACATGAGTGACCGCTGGTTCAGCGGGAACATTGAGCTGTGCTTTGGTCAGCGCATGCACTTCCAGCTTGCGCGGCACGCCACGCTGGTAACTCGGCTTGCCGGCATCTTCAGGCTGGTCGCCTTCACGGATGCGGGTAACGTTGAAATGTGGAGTTTCCAAGGCTTCATCGGCAACGATGATGATCGGTGCTTCATGGCGGCTTTCGATTTCAACCAGGGCCCGGCGCTTTTCATTAAGCAGGTAATTGGCGATTTGCGGTGGTGCCTGCACCAATACTTGTGCGGTTTTATCCTTCATCGCCTGCTCTTCGGACAGGCGAAGGATGGACAGCGACAGGGATTCGACGCTGCGCATGCGGCCATGGCCGTCGCAACGCGGACAGACGATCTGGCTGGATTCACCCAGTGACGGACGCAGGCGTTGACGCGAGAGTTCGAGCAGGCCGAAGCGGGAGATCTTGCCGATCTGCACGCGTGCACGGTCGAGTTTCAGCGCTTGTTGCAGCCGATCTTCGACCATGCGCTGGTGTTTGCCGGAACTCATATCGATGAAGTCGATGACCACCAGGCCGCCGAGATCGCGCAGACGCATCTGGCGGGCCACTTCTTCAGCGGCCTCGAGGTTGGTGTTCAGCGCGGTTTCTTCGATATCGCCGCCCTTGGTGGCGCGCGAGGAGTTGACGTCGACAGCCGTCAGCGCTTCAGTCTGGTCCAGAACGATGGAGCCACCGGAGGGCAGGCGCACGGTACGTTCATAGGCCTGTTCAATCTGCGATTCGATCTGGAACCGGTTGAACAGCGGAATATCATCCTGGTACATCTTCAGCTTGCGCAGGTTGTGCGGCATCACCAGCTGCATGAAGTCCTGGGCCTGTTCGAAGATTTCATCGGTGTCGACCAGCACTTCGCCAATTTCCGGACGCATGTAATCGCGCAGGGCGCGGATGATCAGACGCGATTCCTGGTAAATCAGGAAGGGCGAGGGCTTGGACAGTGCGGCCTGGCTGATGGCCTTCCAGACCTGGATCAGGTAGTCGAGATCCCACTGCAGTTCATCGGCATCGCGGCCCATGCCGGCGGTGCGGATGATCACGCCCATGTCGTCCGGAATGTTCAGGGCGTCCATGGTCTGTTTCAGGGCTTGGCGGTCATCGCCTTCGATGCGGCGGGAAACGCCGCCTGCGGTCGGCGAGTTCGGCATCAGCACCATGTAACGGCCGGCCAGCGAGATGTAGGTGGTCAGCGCGGCGCCTTTGTTGCCGCGTTCTTCCTTATCAACCTGAACGACGACTTCCTGGCCCTCGCGCAGGTATTCCTTCATGCCGGCCTTGTTCGGGTCGACACCGGGGACAAAATAGTCGCGGGAGATTTCCTTCAGCGGCAGGAAGCCGTGACGGGGGCCGCCGTAATCCACGAACGCCGCCTCGAGGGACGGCTCCAGCCGCACGATGCGGCCCTTGTAGATGTTGGACTTCTTCTGTTCTTTGGCGGGCTGCTCGATATCGATATCGTAAAGCTGCTGCCCATCCACAATCGCCACGCGCAGTTCTTCAGCCTGCGTGGCATTGATCAACATACGTTTCATTGTAATATCCTCACGCGCTCTACCGTAAGGATCGCCGAGTTCGGCATGCTTTCAAGGCACTTCCGAATTGTTCAGCGCTACCAGACCATAAGCGAACTTACGGGAGCGCAAATCTGTTGTTTCGTTAAAGGGGCCAAACCACGCCGAGCGTCGTTCGGACTATATGCAGGTTTGATGAAGCCCGCCAAGCGCTTTACATGGTCACTCCCTGGGAGTGTGGGGCGCTTATTGGGATACACTAGGCACTGGCTTTCGGCCGGCAACAAGTGAAATCAACATCTTACTTGCCCGCCTAGTTTAACAGATGGAACGAAAATGAACAGAGTTTCCTTGAATCCGGGCGTGAAAATGGTCAAAGTCCCGGACGACAGGGCCGGGCAGCGTCTGGATAATTTCCTGCTCGGGCAGCTCAAGGGAGCCCCCAGAAGCCTGATTTACAAGATCATCCGTGATGGTCAAGTGCGGATCAATGGCAAACGGGCCAAGCCAGACACCCGACTGGAGGCAGAAGACGAAGTCCGTATCCCGCCGGTCAAGATTGACCAAGCTGATCCTGACCGTGCTCCGCCCAAGTCCATGCTCGAACGCCTGGCGGCCAGTATCGTTTTCGAGGACAAAGCCTTGTTGGTCCTGAATAAGCCCTCCGGCATTGCCACCCATGGCGGCAGCGGGGTGTCTTTCGGGGTCATCGAGGGGCTCCGGGCATTGCGTCCGAATGAGCCGCTCGAACTGGTCCACCGATTGGACCGCGATACCTCCGGGGTGCTGGTTTTGGCGAAAAAACGCTCAGCCCTGCTGCAATTACAGGCATTGATGCGTGGCGATGACGAGGAAGAAGGGCCGGAAAAGCAATATTTGGCCTTGCTCGTGGGAAAAATGCCGAATGGCACCATGACTGTGAATGCCCCTTTGCAGAAATCGGTCATCCGCGGTGGCGAGCGCATGGTCCGCGTCGATCCGGCCGGCAAGGCTTCCACCAGCCATTTCACTTTGCTCGAGCGGCGGGGTGGCCACAGTTTCTGCAAAATCCGCATTGAAACAGGCCGCACCCATCAGATTCGCGTACATGCCGCGCACATCGGGCACCCAGTGGCCGGTGATGAAAAATACGGGGACAAGGACGCCAACAAGAAATTGGCCACAAACTACGGACTCAAACGCCTGTTCCTGCATGCGGCATCCATGCAGTTCGTATTGAACGACGGACAATCGCCTTACACGCTGAACGCACCGCTGGCGCCCGAGCTTAATGCCGTATTGGACCGCTTAGCGGACGAGTAGGGCGTCGGTTTTTGCGGCACAAATGAAGTCGTTCAGACTCAAACCGCCGACATCGTGCGTGGAAAACCGGATTTCACAACGGTTGTAATGCACGCCCAGATCCGGGTGGTGGTCTTCGCGGTGGGCGATAAATGCCAATGCGTTCACGAACGCCATGGTCTGATGATAGTTCTCGAAGGGAACGATTTTGAAAAGCGCCTGTCCATGTTCGGTCAGCTGCCAGCCCTTGAGCAGGGCCATCAGCGTTTCCGCCTGATGGGCATCAAGCCGGTTTTCCGAACCGCTTAGCGGGCGGCAATGCTGTTGCATCAGAGGCGTATCCATCATCGTTCCATTCATGGGGGTTTCACTAGTTTAAGGTAAAATGACGGCATGATTGAAATCACCGAATCCGCACAGAACCACTTCCGGCAACTCCTGCAAAGCCAAGGCGGCGATGCTGTGGGCATCCGCGTCAGTGCGATGAATCCAGGCACCCCCTCAGCCGATGCCCGGCTCGAGTTCGCCGATGCCGGTGATCTGCTCGGCGATGAGTGGCAGGTCGAGTGCGCCGGGTTCGTGCTGTATGTCGATTCAGCCAGCGTCAAATACCTTGACGGTGCCCACATTGATATCAGTGCAACAGCGACCGGCAGTCAACTGACCATCCGCGCCCCCAACATCAAGGGCAAGGCGCCGGATGCCGAAAGCTCGCTGGCCGAACAGGTCATGTGGCTGATTGAATCCGAAATCAATCCGCAGCTGGCCTCCCACAAGGGCAAGGTCAGTCTGGATTCCATCGATGCCGATAATGTCGTCTACCTGCGTTTTGGCGGTGGCTGCCATGGCTGTGGCATGGCGGACGTCACCCTCAAACAAGGCATCGAAAAAACCATGATGGCGAAGATTCCTCAGATCAGCGCCGTCCGTGATGCGACCGACCATAGCTCCGGTTCGGCGCCGTTCATTCCACGTTGATTGCACGAGCTCTGCTGTTCGGCCTGATTCTCGCCGGACATATCGGATTTTTGTTCTGGCTTGACGCCACCACGCGTTACGGGATCAAGAAGCAGGATTGGCAGACACGCACGGTGGTTGAATTCGTTACACGCAAGCCCCCGGTTGTGCCGGCCTTGCCCCGCGAGAGGGTTTCGAATCAGCCCCGCCCATCTCCTGAAAAATCAGCATCATCGGCATTCAAGCCCAGCGTGCCAGTCAAATCACCTGCTGCGGCCAGTGAGAATGCGACTCTGAGAATTGTTGACGGCGAGGGACGGGTCTGGATTCCGCAGGCAGCCAAGGATGAATTCCTGAAAAACGGACAATCACGGCAGTTCGATATCCAGCGTGACGGCTTGGACGACATGGATGAATTGCTCAAGCGTCCGGTAGTCCTGGATTATCGGTCGACACGTTTCGACGCCGCCTGGCAGGGCGACAAACCCCGGCTGAGCCGTCTGTTGGAAACGGCTGTCGAAAAAACCACGGCAACGGTAAAAATTCCCATTCCCGGAAGGCCGGGTGCGCATCTGCAATGTAAGTTGATGGTGCTTGCGGCGACCGGCGGGTGCGGCTTTACCGCCAATGATGACGGTTATTTCGTTGCCCGGGATGACCCGGATACGCTGAGCCCGGAAGAGGAGCGACAATGCCGGGCATGGTGGGATTTGATTGTCTCTGCAAAAACCCAAAGTGAATGGCGGCGCACGCGCAGCCTCTATGAGCAGGAGTGCCTGAAACCCCAGGCGAAACCCTGAAATGAAAAAAGCGGGCATTAGCCCGCTTTTTTTCATTTCAGCATCAGAAGGGGGTTATTTGACGACGCCCATCTGGCCTTTCAAAGAGCCGTAGTAAACCGCAAGATTGGCCATGTCGGCATCAGTCAGCGCTTGGACCTGTCCGGCCATGACCGCATTGACGCGTTTTCCGGATTTGTATTCCTTCAGCGCCTTCAGCAGGTAATCCGGGTATTGGCCAGCCAGCTTCGGATAGGTGTTGTCGAGCGTTTTATTGCCATCGGCGCCATGACAGGCGGCGCAGGCAGTGGCTTTCTGTTTACCGGCGGCGGCATCGCCTTTGACGCCGATGGCGGCGGCTTGGCCGGCTAGGCAGAACAGCGCAAATGCGAGGAGAGTGTTGGTCTTCATCGTGGGATCCTTTATTTAGCCGTTTTCAGCGCGGAAACATAGGCGGCGATGTCGGCGATGTCCTGGGCGCTGAAGCTTTTGGCCTGCGCGCCCATGGTCGGATGATTACGCTCACCTTTCGCGTAGGCATTCAGTGCACTGACGATGTAGGCTTCGTTCTGTCCTGCGATTTTCGGAACATGGTAGCTTGGATAGGCATTCTTATATTCCGGAATACCGTGGCAGCCGGTGCAGGTATAAGCCAAGGCCTTGCCTTTCTGGGCATCGCCTTTGGCCAGGCAGGTGCTACCGGCCAAGGCCAGCGCTAAACCGATGAAGAGGGACGTTTTGGTCATAGCAAAATGCCGAATTGGGTTAAAGTCCGCCAATTATACCTAAAATTCACCGGAATCAGGCAAGTATGTATGACTTTAGGCAGGTACACAGGGGCGCTATTCCCGTTACCATTTCCACTAATTTCCCCTGTTATGGTAACCGGTAAGCCCATGCATCCTTCCTACAAACACGTAAAAAATGCGACCCTCATGTTGGCCATCGCTCTGGCCTTGGCCGCCTGTGGCGGCAAGCCCGATGGTGCCGACAAAGGCAAAGCCGCAAATGGTGCCGAGCAGGGCAAGGACGGCAAGGACGGAGCGCCCAAGGCGCCCGAAGCCGTACCGGTCGAGGTAGTGACTGTGTCCAGCCAGAGCATCAACGCAAGTTATGCCGGTACCGCCAATCTTGAGGCGCCGAACGAGGCTCAAGTGGTTGCCAAGAGCTCCGGCGTCATGGTGGCTCAGCTGGCCGAAGAGGGCGATTCCGTCCGTCAGGGGCAAGTGCTGGCCCGCATCGATCCCGCCCGGGCACAATTGGAAGTCCAGCGTTCGCAGGCTACCGTAAACAAGCTCAGTAACAACTTCGCCCGCGCCCAGGAGCTGCGCAAACAGAACCTGATCTCTGCAGAAGCCCATGACCAGATCCGCTTCGATCTGGAATCGGCCAAGGCCAGTCTGAATCTGGCCCGTCTGGAACTGTCCTATACCAATGTCACGGCACCGATATCCGGCGTCATCGCGCAACGCATGGTAAAGCAGGGTAACCTGGTGACGCTGAACGCCCCGGTGTTCCGCATCGTCAACACCCAGTATCTCGAAGCGGTAATGAATGTACCCGAGCGTGAGTTGGCGTTGATCAAATCCGGGATGCCGGTCCGCATGATCGTCGATGCCGTGCCCGGACAGGCTTTCGAAGGCCGGGTCGACCGGGTCAGTCCGGTCATGGAAGCCGGCAGCGGTACTTTCCGTGTCACCTGCGCCTTCGATGGCAAGCAGATCCTGCGCCCCGGGATGTTCGGCCGTTTCGAAATCATTTATGACCGCCGTGAAAACGTACTGACCATTCCACGGACTGCATTGCTGGAAGACGAAACCGATCCGGCCGTTTACGTGGCCCGCTCAGGGAAAGCGCTTCGCGCTCCGGTCAAAATCGGTTACAGCAACGGTGAAATCGCCGAAGTCGTTTCAGGTTTGAAGGCCGGTGACCGCATCATCACCGCCGGCAAAGTCGCCGTCCGTGACGGCGCTGCAGTGGCCGTGATTGCGATTGACGGCAAGACCGTGGCACAACCGAAAAAAGACGACAAAAAAGCGGATGCCGCCCAATGAGTCTGGTTGAGTTCTCGACACGGCGGCGGGTTACCGTCGCGATGGTCACGTTCACCTTCGTGCTGTTCGGCCTCATCGCCCTCGGCAGTCTGAAGGTCAATCTGCTGCCGGATCTCAGTTATCCCACGCTGACCGTCCGCACCGAATATACGGGTGCGGCGCCTGCTGAAATCGAGACACTGATCAGCGAGCCGCTGGAAGAATCCCTCGGCGTGGTCAAGAACCTTCGCAAAATCAAGTCGGTTTCGCGTACCGGACAGAGCGATGTCGTGCTGGAGTTCGCCTGGGGCACCGATATGGACCAGGCAGGACTTGAAGTGCGTGACAAGCTCGAGCTGCTGCGCCTGCCTTTGGAGGCCAAATCACCGGTCGTACTCCGTTTCAATCCGAGCACCGAGCCGATCATGCGCCTCGGCCTGGTGCTTCCGGAAAAAGTCAGCGGCAGCCGCCAAGCCCAGCTGATCCAGTTACGCCGGTTTGCCGAAGAAGATTTGAAAAAGCGTCTCGAGCCGGTAGACGGCGTCGCTGCGGTCAAGGTCGCCGGCGGTCTCGAAGATGAAATCCAGGTGGCGATTGATAATGAGCGCCTTTCCCAGCTGAACCTGTCGGTTGAAACCGTCATCAACCGCCTGCGTCAGGAAAACATCAACATCTCCGCTGGCCGCATCGAAGAGGGCAGCGAGCGCTATCTGGTTCGTACGGTCAACCAATTCGCCGATCTCGATACCATGGCCGATATGCTGGTGGCCAACACCGCCTTCGGAATTCCGGTCAAGCTGAAAGATGTCGCGACCGTCACCCAGGGTTACAAGGAGCGGCAGGCCATCATCCGCGTCGGCGGCCGTGAAGCCATCGAGCTCGCGCTTTATAAAGAGGGTGACGCCAATACCGTTGCCGTCGCCAAATCGGTCAAACAGGCTCTGCAACGCATGCAGAGCGATGAAGGCAATGGCCCCGGGCGTCCGCCTTCGGCACCTGCAAACGGTGTTTATCAAATCGATGGTCTGGAGCTGACCACCATCGAAGACGCCTCGCTGTTCATCGAAAACGCATTGTCTGAGGTCAAGAAGGAGGCGCTGCTCGGCGGCATTTTCTCGATTCTGATTATTTTCTTCTTCCTTCGCGACGGCTGGAGCACCTTTGTCATCAGTCTCTCCTTGCCGATTTCCATCATTACAACCTTTTTCTTCATGGGCCAGCTCGGCCTGAGTCTCAATGTGATGTCCCTGGCCGGTCTCGCGCTGGCCACAGGCATGGTGGTCGACGACTCCATCGTCGTACTCGAATCCATCGCCAAAGCTCGCGAACGCGGGCTTGGCATCCTCGATGCCGCCATCAAGGGCGCCGGCGAAGTCAGTATGGCCGTGGTCGCGTCGACACTGACCACGGTAGCTGTGTTCTTCCCTCTCGTGTTCGTGGAAGGTGTGGCCGGACAGTTATTCAAGGATCAGGCACTCACCGTTTCGATTGCCCTGATGATTTCGCTGATTGTTTCCCTGACACTGATTCCGATGCTTTCTTCGCTGAAAGCACATTCGCCGATGGCCTTCCCGGAAGACAATCAGCTACCACTGACCGCCCGGGAAAAATGGCAGCAGTTCCTTGCCAGCTTGAAAGATCTGGCACGATATCCGCTGCAGCAACCATGGAAACGGCCCGTGGCCTATGCCGCATGGATCGTGTTCATTCCATTCAAGCTGTTGACCGTACTTATCTATGCCGTTGCACTGCTATTCAGTCTGGTCTATCCCCTGGTGGTTTTTGGTATTACCTGGGTCATCACCGCGATAAGCCGGCTGGGCAGAGGAACCGGCGGCAATTTCATGGTCAGACTCGGTGATGTGATCATCAAACCTTATGATTATGCTGCGGCCTATTACCATGACATTCTGCCAAAAGCGCTTGAGCAGCCTCGTAAAATCTTAACTGGCGCTGCCGTGGCTGTTATCGCTTCACTGCTTCTGGCCACGACATTAGGCTCGGATCTGATTCCGCAACTCGCGCAGGACCGTTTTGAAATGACCGCCAAGCTGGCTCCTGGTACGCGTCTTGAAGAAACCGACCAGCTGGTCAGCGCCATCCAATCCAAACACAAGGCCGATACTGACATCCAGGCATTGTATGGCGTCAGCGGATCCGGAACGCGGTTGGATGCCAACCCGACCGAGTCCGGTGAAAACATCGCCAAGCTCAGCGTGGTTCTTGGCAAGGGCTACAGCCGTGACAGCGAGGCCGCCATCACCGAACGGTTGCGTGAAACCATGCGTGATTATCCGGATGTGCAGGTCAAGTTCGGCCGACCGGAATTGTTCAGCTTTTCAACCCCGCTGGAAATCGAAATCCGCGGTGCTGATTTGAAATCCCTGGAGCAGTCGGCACGCAAGCTTACCGGTATGATGCAGAAAGCCGAACATTTCGCTGACGTCAAATCCAGCGTCGAACAGGGCTACCCGGAAATCCAGATCATCTTCGACCAGGAGCGCGCAGCGGCGCTCGGACTGACCTCACGACAGATCGCCGATCAGGTGGTCAAGCAGGTGCGTGGCGAAGTGGCCACCCGCTACAGCTTCCGTGACCGAAAAATCGATGTTCTGGTCCGTGCCGAGGAGCAGGCGAGGTCTTCGGTCGATGATATCCGCAACATCATCATCAATCCGGCCGCGCCTCAGCCGGTCACCCTGTCTTCGGTCGCACAGGTGGTTGAAACCATCGGACCAAGCGAAATCAATCGTGTCGACCAGACCCGTGTCGCAATCATTTCGGCCAATCTCCGGGACATCGACCTGGGTACGGCCGTGGCGGAAGTGCGCGACATGGTGGCGGCCGACCCGCTGTCGGCCGATGTCCGAATGGCCTTCGGCGGCCAGAGCGAAGAGCTCGACCGTTCTCGTAACTCGCTATTCTTCGCCTTCGGCCTGGCGATTTTCCTGGTCTATCTGGTGATGGCGTCGCAGTTCGAATCCTTGCTGCATCCCTTTGTCATTTTGTTCTCGATTCCGCTGGCAATGGTCGGTGCCGTATTGGCGCTCTGGCTGAGCGGATCGCCGATATCGGTGGTGGTCTTCATCGGCTTGATTCTACTGGTCGGCATCGTGGTCAAGAACGCCATCGTGCTGATCGACAAGGTCAATCAGTTACGTGAGGAGGGCGTAGCCAAGCGCGAAGCCATTTGCCAAGGTGCGGAATCACGCCTGCGTCCGATCATCATGACGACCCTGACCACCCTGTTCGGTTTCGCGCCGCTGGCCTTCTTCGGCGGCGAGGGCGCCGAGGTCCGTGCACCGATGGCATTGACCGTCATCGGTGGCCTGACGGTTTCGACCTTGCTGACGCTAGTCGTCATTCCGATTGTCTATGATCTGCTCGACCGGCGTCCGGACAGCTATTACAAAGCGCGCGGTGCGCTCCATCATGACGCCCTCGAAGGCGGGAGCATCCGGTGAAAAGTCTCGCCGAACTGAGTCTGCGCCGGCCGGTCACCGCGGTCATGTGTTTTATTTCGCTGGTCGTGGTCGGCCTTTTGGCGGCGGTCCGTCTGCCGCTGGAACAGTTCCCTGACGTCAATGTTCCCTTCGTCTTCGTCAGCGTTCCCTATCCGGGATCCACCCCGCAGGAAGTCGAGCGCCAGATTACCCGGCCGGTCGAGGAGGCGCTCTCGACCTTGCCCGGCATTTCGATGATGAATTCGACGTCGCGTTCGGACAATGCCGGCATCTTCCTGATGTTCTCGGATTGGAACCGGGACATCGCCATCACCGCCAGCGAGGCCCGTGACCGCATCGATGCCATCCGGTCCGAGCTTCCGGAAGACGTCCAGCGCTATTTCGTCCAGAAGTTTTCCCCCAATGACGAGCCGCTGATGCGGGTCCGGTTCGCTTCCGACCGTGACCTGAAAAACAGCTATACGCTGATTCAGCACGCCATTCAAAAGCGCCTTGAGCGGATTCCCGGCGTCGCCAGGGTGGACATCACCGGCGCCCCGCCGCCTGAAGTGGAGATCGCGATCGATCCGGTCCGTTTGGCCAGCCATAATGTCGGCCTGAACGAACTTTCGGCCAAGCTGCAATCGGTCAATTTCTCGGTATCCGCGGGTGACATCAATGACCGCGATCGCAGGATCCGTGTCCAGCCCGTCGGCGAAATCAAGACGGTTGAAGAACTGCGCAGTCTGCCGCTGAACGATAAGGGGCTCAGACTCGGCGACATCGCCGATGTGCGCTTCAAGCTGCAACGCCAGGATTTCGGGCGCCGCCTTGACGGCCGCCCGGCGGTCGGCGTCGATATCCTGCGCGAGCAGAATGCCAATCTGGTCAATGTCGCCGATGCCATCCACGCCGAAATCGAGAAAATCAAGGAAGACCCGGAACTGGCGGGCATCAAGTTCATCATCGTCAGCGATGCCGCCGAAAGCGTGAAGAGTTCCATCGCCGAACTCATCGAAGCCGGTGTCGTCGGTTCGCTGCTTTCCATCATCGTGCTTTTCTATTTCCTGCGGCATTGGCCTTCCACCCTGATGGTCAGTCTCGCCATTCCCATCTGCATCGTTATTACCCTTGGCGTGATGTACTTCAGCGGCATGACCTTGAATGTGCTCTCGATGATGGGGCTGCTGCTTGGTATTGGCATGCTGGTCGACAACGCCGTGGTGGTGGTTGAAAGCATCTATCAGTACCGGGAAAAATATCCGGAC
>Ga0315906_10006822_pt1 | contig 14038 bp, 11 predicted proteins | sample LakEriMetagenome_4_FD_203526 | JGI IMG/M metagenome (GOLD analysis project Ga0315906, IMG submission 203526) | Freshwater fungal communities from buoy surface, Lake Erie, Ohio, United States - Buoy 2 MA122 | ecosystem: Environmental > Aquatic > Freshwater > Lake > Lake biofilm | place: USA...
AAAGCCCCATCATATCAGCCGCTTCGCGAACTGAAATGTTGTTTCTAAATTTTTTAAAAGAGAGAAAAAAATCGATGTTTTCTTGAAGCGTAAACTCATCGTAATTCGTCATATACGGAGTGGCCAATGCGACATCACGAAAGATATTTTCAACACCTATTCGCTTTCCATCATCATGCCATTGAATGCTCCCCTCGGAAGGGGTAAGATAGCCGCTGAATACTTGAAGCAAGGTTGACTTGCCGCTGCCATTTGCACCGAGAATTGCAATAGAATCACCAGCACGATAAGTCGCATTTATACCGCGAAAAATCCATTCGCGGTTGTAGCGCTTACCTATATTAGTTAATGATATTTCCAATATTATAATCCCTGAGGACCGCGAATAATCCCTTTATCTGACTGGCGAATAAAATCCAGGATAGTTTCTTTTTCTGTAGTGTTTGGCAATTCCATTTCAGCAGCATGCATTGCTATGCTAATATTGCTGTTGTGAACGTAAATCATGCGATAAACATCTTCAATATGTGCAATAGTTTCGTTTTCAAAACCACGTCTTCTTAATCCAACAGTGTTGACGCCGGCATAACTTAATGGTTCACGTGCAGCTTTGATAAACGGAGGAACATTCTTACGAACTAGTGATCCACCAGCGATGAAGCTATGTTGGCCAATTCGTATGAATTGTTGCACAGCCACCACACCTTCGATGATTACCCAATCTTCGATATCTACGTGTCCTGCGATATTTCCAGAATTTGCTATGATGCAGTTATCTCCAACAAAAGCATCGTGCGCGATGTGCACGTAGGCCATTAAAAGACAGTTTTTTCCAACCCTAGTGGTCATTCTGTCTTTAGTTCCTCTGTTCAAAGTGCAACATTCACGAATGGTAGTATTATCACCAATTTCTGTTGTTGATTGTTCTCCTTCGTATTTCAAATCTTGAGGTACAGCAGAAATAACGGCCCCTGGAAAAATGCGACAATTGCGGCCAATTCTAGCACCATCCATGATGGTAACATTTGGTCCAATCCACGTTCCTTCTCCAATTTCAACATCACCAGCTATGGTAGTAAATGGTCCAATCTCCACATTAGCACCAATCTTAGCGCGTGGGTCAATTACTGTCAAATTACTAATCATGCTGTTTGTTCTACGTTGTTTTCTTTTTGAACACGATCTCGTACGACTTGAGCAAGCATTATTGCTTCGCAAACAATTACACCATTTACGTAGGCAATACCTTTCATGTTTACGAGTCCGCGGCGTATTGGAGATTCAAGATTCAATTTGAATACAAGAGTGTCTCCAGGAAGTACTTTTTGCTTGAATTTAACACCATCAATTTTCATGAAATAGGTGCTATAATTTTCTGGATCTTCTACTTGAGAAAGTGCAAATATTCCTCCGACTTGTGCCATGGCCTCTACTTGCAGAACCCCGGGCATGACAGGATTATTAGGGAAGTGACCTTGGAAGAAAGGCTCGTTCATCGTCACATTCTTCACACCCACAACACCTTCCTTATCCATTTCCAAAATCTTGTCTACCAATAGGAATGGGTATCTGTGAGGCAACATCTTAGCGATGTCATTAATATCATAAAGTGGCTTTTTAGTAAGGTCAAAAGTTGGATTAGCATCTTTCTGCTTTTTGATAAGACCTTTCAAAATCTTGGCGAACTCAACATTCCCATAGTGGCCTGGACGAGCAGCGAGGATATGTCCTCTGATGAAACGACCAACCAAAGCAAGGTCACCAACGATATCAAGAAGTTTATGACGCGCTGGCTCGTTTTCATATTGAAGTTTCACTGTATTGAGCACCCCAATACCTTCCACTTTCACTTCTAAATCTTCTTTTCCAAGTTGCTTAAGGATATCTTTAATCTGTGCTTCGCTATATGGTTGATCCACCATTACGATTGCATTATCCAATGAACCACCTTTAATCAATCCATTTTTTGCAAGAAGTTCAAGCTCTCTCAAAAAAACAAACGTTCTACAACGAGATATTTCTTCAACGAAGTGATTCAATTGGTACATATGAGCATGCTGAGTGCCAAGTATGGGCGAATTGTAATCTACCATTACAGTCACTCTGAATTCTCCACCAGTTGTTGGTACAGCAAGCATCTCGATGCCTTTTTCAGCATCTTCGTATGTGATATTGTCTGTGAGATTCAAATACTGTCGATCCGCGTTTTGATCAACACAACCTACTTTTTCAATTGCTTGAACAAATTCCCAAGCACTTCCGTCCATGATAGGAACCTCAGGGCCATCTAATTGAATCAGAGCATTATCGATTTTACTGCCGTAAATGGCAGCAAGCACGTGCTCCGTAGTGTGAACACGCGCTCCATTTTCTTCTAGAGTGGTTCCACGTTGAGTATTAACGACTAAATCTGCATCAGCGCGAATGATGGGCTGTTCGGGCAAATCCACTCGTTGGAATTTGTAGCCATGGTTCTCTGGAGCAGGTAAAATAGTAAGGTTAACCTTAGCACCTGTATGCAGACCAACACCCGCAAGATGCACAGGTCCGCTTAATGTTCTTTGCTTTGAACTCATGCGGCGAAGTTAAAATGAAAAAAGCCTCTCCCGTCGAGACGAGAGAGGCTTTTTTTAAAAGTCTTAAATATTAATTACCCAAAAGGTAGAATACACCTACAGATATAACACGATTTGAGAATGTATCGTCCATACCGTCGATATCATATATGTTAGACAATCCTTGAGAAAAACGAGCTTCAACACCGAAACCGCTTTCCATTGCATAAGCAAGGCCTACATTGATCCCGAAATCTGTGCCTGCAAGGCCTTCTTTACTGTCATCATCGATGTCAGTTGAAGTAGTAACCCCAGCTACAGTAGTTTCGCTTGTGCCAGTTGTTTTTGCTCCCATAAGAAGACCAACATAAGGACCAGCTTTCACGCTTAGAGCATCAGAAAATTTGAAGCCAACATTCACCGGAATTTCAAGATAACTCATTGAAGACTTCACATCTGTCTTGGTAGAAGTAGTTATATCTAAAATGGTAAAGCTTGTTTCAAAATTGCTAGTTGCGCCTTTTACAGAGAAATTCAACTCTGGAGCAAGAGACAATTTATCGCTAAGTTCATAATTCAAAACACCTCCAACATAGAATGAAGTCAACATTCCAGGAGCTTCTGAATCTCCATAGTCACCTGAGATGTTAGCTAGGTTAAGACCAAGACGGCCACCATAAGTCATTTGAGAACTTGCAACTGTGCTAATAAACATAGCTGCTGCAGCGCAAACTGCGCAAATTAGATTCTTTTTCATAATTGGTTTTATTAAGTATTGCAAAACAATATTAGACCAAGTGCTCTATAAATAATACTTATGAGCAGAAAAAGTAGTTAACAATTGGACTAACAAACTAATAACCATTAACAATCGGTCAAAAAAAAGCCCTCTTCTTTTTCAAGAAGAGGGCATAATTTTTATAGAACTAGAATTATAATCCCATTCTGATCAAATTCAAAGCACCACCTGCCTTAAACCACTCAATTTGTTGAGCGTTATAAGTATGGTTCACAGCAATTAGATCTTTCGTTCCATCAGCGTGATTGAATTCCAAATGCAATTGTTTGTCGGGCGCAAATGATGTCAAATCAGTGAAGTTGATTACATCATCTTCTTGAATTTTATCATAATCTGCATCATTTGAGAATGTCAAAGCCAACATGCCTTGTTTCTTCAAATTCGTTTCGTGGATACGAGCGAACGATTTTACAAGGATGGCTCTTACACCCAAGTGGCGAGGCTGCATTGCAGCATGCTCACGTGAAGAACCTTCACCGTAGTTAGTATCACCTACAACAATAGTAGGAACACCTGCCGCTTTGTAGGCGCGTTGTGTTGCTGGCACTTCACCGTATTCACCTGTCAACGCATTCTTCACTTTGTTTTGCTCTCCGTTGAAGAAGTTGGTAGCACCGATAAGTGTGTTGTTTGCAATATTATCTAGGTGACCGCGGAAACGCAACCATGGACCTGCCATGGAGATATGATCTGTAGTGCATTTTCCTTTCGCTTTGATCAATACTCTAGCACCAGTGATGTTTTGTCCATCCCAATTTGAGAATGCATCTAGTAATTGTAGACGCTCAGACGCTGGATCAACAACAATCTGAACCCCGCTGCCATCAGCTGCTGGAGCTTGATATCCTGCATCTTCAGCATCAAATCCTTTGATTGGCAATTCATCGCCTGTTGGAGGATCCAATTTCACCATCTCCCCTTTGTCATTCATCAATGAATCTGTCATCGGGTTGAAAGTCAAATCACCTGCAATTGCCAAAGCAGTTGTCAATTCAGGAGAGGCAACAAAAGCTAGCGTATTTGGATTACCGTCATTGCGGCTTTGGAAGTTACGATTGAACGAGTGAACGATAGTGTTGCGCTCTTTCTTCTCAGCACCTACACGAGCCCACATACCGATGCACGGACCGCAAGCATTTGAGAATACTGTAGCTCCCATTTTATTGAAGATATCAATAAATCCGTCGCGGTTGATTGTGTAGCGAACTACCTCAGAACCAGGAGTGATACTGAACTCAGCCTTTGGCTTAAGTCCTTTCTCATTCGCTTGATGCGCCAAAGATGCCGCACGCGCAATATCTTCATAAGATGAGTTGGTGCAAGAACCAATCAAACCAACTTCTACTTTCGTTGGCCAATTGTTTTTAGCTGCCTCTTCTTTCATCTTGCTGATTGGCGTAGCCAAATCAGGAGTGAAAGGCCCATTCAAGTGAGGCTCCAATGTATTCAAGTCAATCTCGATTACTTCATCGAAATAAGCAGAAGGATTAGCATATACCTCATCATCACCAGTTAGGTGAGCTTTAATAGCGTTTGCTAAATCAGCAACTTCTGAACGGCCAGTAGAACGCAGATAACGTTCCATGCTTTCATCGTAACCGAATGTTGAAGTAGTTGCTCCGATCTCAGCACCCATGTTGCATATAGTACCTTTACCAGTGCAGCTAAGTGATTTAGCACCGTCGCCAAAATATTCTACGATAGCGCCAGTACCACCTTTTACGGTAAGGATACCAGCCACTTTCAAAATCACGTCTTTTGCAGAAGCCCAGCCATTCAATTTACCAGTCAATTTGATACCGATAAGTTTTGGCCATTTTAGCTCCCACGCCATTCCAGCCATCACGTCCATTGCATCTGCTCCACCAACGCCGATAGCTACCATACCCAATCCACCAGCATTTACTGTGTGAGAATCGGTACCGATCATCATTCCACCTGGAAATGCATAGTTCTCAAGCACCACTTGGTGAATGATACCTGCACCAGGCTTCCAAAAACCAATTCCATATTTATTTGAAATTGATGAAAGGAAATTGAAAACCTCATTATTTTTATTCAAAGCTTCGGTCAAGTCAGTACTAGCTCCTACTTTCGCTTGAATCAAGTGATCGCAGTGAACAGTTGACGGAACAGCCACGGTCTTTCTGCCGGCTTGCATAAATTGCAAAAGCGCCATTTGCGCTGTTGCATCTTGCATCGCTACGCGGTCTGGAGTGAAGTCTACATAAGACTTTCCTCTTTCGAAGGCCGTTTCGGCATTACCATCCCAAAGGTGGGTGTATAATATTTTTTCTGAAAGCGTTAGAGGGCGACCAACTACTTTTCTAGCGGCCTCGATTCGCTCAGGGAAGCGGCTATATACCGCTTTGATCATGTCTAGATCGAATACTTTATTGCTCATGGATTGTATTTTCAGAACCAGAAGGTTTCTGCCGTGCGAAAATAAGGCATCAAGCCATTCATCACAATTTTTTAGTGACCAATCATTATCATTTTAATATTTGTAGTATGTCAATCATAAGCGCAGCAACCAAAGAAAACATCAGAATAGCCTTCAGAGCTATCAAAAGCCAGATGCTGCGCACTGTGCTGACTGTGAGCATTATTGCCATAGGAATTATGGCACTTGTGGGCATGATAACCGCTATTCAAGCCATCCAAAACAAAATCAATCAAGAATTTAGTCGACTCGGCAGCAACACGTTTACACTTCGAAGTGGCAATTCTAGTCGCGGCGGACGCCACGGACAAAGTGTAAAAGTGTCTGAGGTCATATCCTATGAACAAGCCATTCGATTCAAGAAAGAATTCGGAGACCGAGCGCTAGTGAGCGTTTCAGCTTTTGCTATGGGAACGGCCACACTAAAATACGAAAGCACAAAAACCAACCCCAATGTGAGTTTGCTCGGCTGCGACGACAACTATTTCAAACTTTCTTCATACGAATTATCGAAAGGTCGGAACTTCTCTTCGGGAGAATTAACCCAAGGAAATAATGTGATTATCATCGGCGCGGATGTCGAAAAAACACTTTTTGAAAATATTTCAGATCCCGTTGGACGCTATATCGCCGTGGGGAGCAATAAGTACCTCATTGTGGGTGTGCTCAAGTCAAAAGGCAATACGTTCGGCTTCGCTGGCGACAATCAATGCATGATTCCATTATCCAATGCGAAGAAAAACTACACAACCGAAGACACCGATTTTTCAATCAACATTTTAGCGGATAATGCAAAAAGCTTGGATGAATCGGTAAATACCGCAATGGGCATAATGCGGGTCATTCGCAAGGATAAACTCGGCGAAGAAGCTTCCTTTAGTGTCAGAATGAGTAATAGCCTGGTTGAAGAATTACTCGGACTTATCTCGGGAATTACTTTTGGTGGCGTTTGTATTGGAATTATAACTCTCCTAGGCGCAGGTATTGGTTTGATGAATATCATGCTTGTATCTGTGACCGAAAGAACTCGTGAAATTGGCGTGCGAAAATCGGTTGGCGCAAGCTCTCAAACCATTCGTCGCCAGTTCTTGATTGAATCTATCGTGATTGGTCAAATCGGCGGTATCATAGGAATAATACTCGGTATTCTTGTTGGAAATATTGTATCCATGGTAATTGGAACTGACTTTACAATTCCTTGGATGTGGATTCTTTTCGGGACCACCATTTGCTTCTTTGTGAGTGTTCTTTCTGGTTATTATCCTGCTAGTAAAGCAGCGAAACTTGACCCGATAGAGGCACTTCGTTACGAATAATATGCGTAACATTGTGCCGTAACAACTTCAGGCACTATGAAAAAAATCGCCCTACTTCTTGCCGTATTAATTTGCTTTCAGTCATGCGCTATTGCTCAAAATGGCAAAAAGAAGAAAGATGAAAAAGTTGAATCTACTGCTCGTCGTCCCAAACTCATTGTAGGCATTACAGTTGATCAAATGCGCTACGATTACATCGAAAAATACTGGGAGGACTTCGGAAATGACGGTTTCAAAAAACTTGTGAAAGATGGATTCTCAGCAAGAAATCTGCATTACAACTATATGCCAACTTATACTGCTGCTGGTCATGCAGCAATCTTTACAGGTACTACTCCTGCTTACAATGGCATTCTTGCAAACGACTGGTATTTGAGAGATCAAGACACCATGATTTATTGCACCGGTGATGGCACCATGCGCGGTATTGGCACATCTAGTGCTGCTGGAAAAATGTCACCACATCGTCTGATAAGCACCACCATTGGTGATGAATTAAAATTGTTCTCAAACCAACGCTCCAAAGTAATTGGCATTTCAATGAAAGACCGCGGAGCAATTTTGCCCGCAGGTCGCACCGCTGATGCTGCCTATTGGTTTGTAGGCGGAAATGAAGGAAATTGGGCAACAAGCTCTTGGTATATGGATTCACTGCCAAATTGGGTTGCCGATTATAATAAAAAAAGAACTGCAGATAAATTCATTAATGGAAAATGGGAACTTCTCCTTTCTCCTGAAAAATATGATGAGAGTATTGAAGACAACAATGCGTATGAACTCCCATTTAAAGGTACCACACGACCTGCATTCCCTTATGATCTTGCAGCGCTTCGCGAATTGAATGGTAATTACGATATACTAAAGGCCACACCATTCGCAAACTCACTAACCACAGATTTTGCAAAAGCTGTTATTGCAAATGAGAAACTAGGTAAAGGGACTACAACTGATATGCTTTGTGTGAGTTACTCTGGGACTGACTACGTAGGTCACCAATTTGGTATACATTCAAAAGAAGCGCAAGACACCTACATCAGACTTGATTTGGAAATTGCCGCTCTCATTAAATATCTAGATGAAACAGTTGGAAAAGGAGAATACCTTTTGTTCCTCACCGCAGATCACGCAGGTGTTCCAACACCTAGTTATCACAGTTCTTTCAACGCTTCTGCTGGTTATTGGAAAAGCGATCGTTTGGAAGAAAAGGTAAATGAATTTTTGACTACAAAATATGGCGCAGCAACTTGGATTGTAAATGAAACGAATCAAAACATTTTCCTAAACCGAGCAATCATTCGGGAGAAGAACATTGATTTAAACAAGATTCAAATGGAAGTTGCGCAATTTGTTTCTGAGCAAGAAAATGTACTCATGGCATTCAACGGCGCAGATCTTGACCGCTTCGCAGATAGAACACCAATCGCATCGCACGTTCAAATGGGCTATAATCAGCGCTATTCTGGAGACGTAATTTATGTTTTAAATCCAGGCTTCATGGAATACGGAATGCAAGGGACCACTCATGGCTCACCTTACACCGCCGATACGCACGTGCCTGCATTGTTTTATGGTTTTGGTGTTGAAAAAGGAGAAACCTATAATCCTCAAACTATCTGCGACATTGCGCCAACAATTACTTCGATCTGTAAATTGCCGATGCCTAATGCATGTATCGGCGAGCCTATCAAAAAGTTAGTGAAATAATATATGACTCAATACCAGGTATACTTTTCCAATACACACAGACATTTTATTTCATTTAAAGGTCTGTTCAAACATGATAAAAGTGAATTCATCCGTTTTCAATTGCCCGCGTGGCGGCCAGGACGATACGAACTAGGAAATTTTGCAAAGAATATTCGTGGTTGGAAAGCGCTTGACATCAATGGGAAAGAGCTTAGTTTTATTAAAATCACCAAAGATCTTTGGCAAGTCAATGCTGCCAATTGTGATCAAGTAATTATCTCCTATGATTACTATGCTTCAGAATTAAATGCTGGCTCTACATACTTAGATGATGAACAACTTTACATCAATCCTGTAAACTGTTTCTTTTACAATACAGAGGCAAAAGAAACTCCATACCGCATAGAATTCGAACTTCCTTCAGGATACCAGATAGCCACCGGGCTTTCTAAAGAATCGCCTACAGTGCTTATAGCAAGTGGTTTTGATGAGCTAGCAGACTGTCCTTTAATAGCGTCCTCATCACTTCAGCACTATCAATACCAATGCAACGAAGTCAACTTCAACATTTGGATTCAAGGAAAAATCCAGTTCAATACCGAACGTTTGCTCGGTGATTTTACGAAGTTCACCCAAGCCCATTTTGATTTATTCGGAGATATTCCGTGTGAAGAATATCACTTTCTATTTCACTTCCCTCCTTACTTTGTAAGACACGGCGTGGAGCACAGAAACTCCACTGTTATTGCTATGGGGCCGGCTACAGAATTTACGAACGGCGCACCATACACCGACCTTTTAGCCATTTCTTGCCACGAATTATTTCATACTTGGAATATCAAAAATATTCGTCCAATTGAAATGATGCCATATGATTTTACTAAAGAAAATTATAGTGAGCTAGGCTATGTAGCCGAAGGCGTTACCACGTATTACGGAGATTATTTGCTGTATCGCTCGGGCCTTATTAACGACGATCAATGGAACACGGTATTGGCTGAGGCAATACAAGAACATATGGATAATCCCGGACGCTTCAATATCTCTGTCGCTCAAAGCAGCTTAGAGACTTGGCTAGATGGCTATGCAGCGGGTATTCCGTGGAGAAAAGTGTCTATCTATAACGAGGGCTGCTTAATTGCTTACATCTGCGATAGTCGAATTAGAAAAAATACCGGAAATAAATCGAGTTTGGATGATGTTATGCTCAGACTTTACAATGAATTTGGAAAAAAAAGCATTGGATATTCTAAGCACGACTATAAAACTATTTTGGAAGAGGTGGGACAGTGTAGTTTTGATGATGTATTTACCCATTTAATAGAGGGAACATCAGATTTCATCCCTTACATTACAGATGCCCTGCATTTTAATCAACTCGAAATGCGTGCGCAGCCTTCTCCCAAATTCAGTGAAGCATTCTGCGGATTCACAGTTGAAGAGGGTTCTGGAAAAAATAGCATCACCACAATCTATCCCACCGGTCCTGCTGATGTTGCCGGTTTATGGTACGGTGATGAAATACTGTCCATTAATGGCACAGGAACATATAAAAACATTCAGAACCTCTTGAAAACAGGAGGATCTAAGATGACGGTTGAAGTAAATAGAAAAAATAAATTAACTCAAGTATTACTCGAGCCTTCGGAACAACCTGTAATGCTGCGTTATTTGGTTTCTAGGAAATCTTGAATGACATCCAGAACAGAAGGATAGGTATTCGAGCGCACTATAGATAGTTCCTTTTCACCAATCCAACGCGTTTCGGTAATTCCTTCCTCCGCTTGTGGTTTGGGAGTCCCGTTACCTCCGAATTCCATGATATACCAAGCTGTAGCTTTAAGCATTGGCTCACCTTTCTGAATGTAGGTATGCCACGAAGTGTTGAGTTGTTTTCCAAGTGAAACATCAGAAATTGCGCACTCCTCCTCGACTTCTCGCAGCGCTCCTTCCGAAATTTCTTCCCCAAATTCTACTTTACCCTTGGGCAAATCCCATTTTTCATGACGGTAGATGAAAAGCATCTTACCCTCTTTATTCACAACAACTCCTCCTGCTGCTTGAACAAATTCGAACTGATCAGAGAACTTTTTCCAAGCTTTCTCAAGGTCGCTGCATACCACGTAGATGATCTTAGCCCCACGCGCAACGGCACTTTCAATTAAAACGATATCCATTTTACCGCACGAGCGAATAATCTCCGCACCTTTGAACTGTTCATCTGGTGCAGGTTCATCCTGTGTAAAAATCACTGGACGATTTGAGAAGTATACTTTATATTTTTGTGCCATGGATACGAAAACAGACCGCGCGTTAAAAGTAGCAGATTTCTTGCTACAAATCTCAGCAGTAAAATTATCTCCTGATAATCCGTTTACATGGGCATCAGGAATGCGATCACCAATCTATTGTGATAATCGCAAAACCCTTTCATACCCCGCTATTCGCAATGGAGTGCGCGATGCATTTGTTCAAGAAATTCGTGAAAATTATAAAGACGTGGAAGTCATTGCCGGTGTAGCAACCGGTGGAATTGCGATAGGAGCTTTGGTAGCAGAAGCACTAAATCTACCATTTATCTACGTGAGAAGTGAAGCAAAAAAACATGGCCTAGGCAACCAAGTAGAAGGTGTTTTTCAAGAAGGACAAAAAATAGTTGTAATCGAAGATTTGATTTCAACAGGAAAAAGTAGCTTAACTGCTGTTGATGCGCTCCGCGAAGCAAACGCTGACGTGATAGGAATGGTAGCTATATTTACCTACGGTTTCCAAAAAGCTACTGATGCCTTTCAAGCTGCAAACTGCAAATTGAACACATTAAGTGATTACGATCATTTGCTCACTAAAGCTCTTTCATCAAGTTATATCGATGCGAATCAACATGATGCATTGAGGAATTGGAAACTCAATCCTGAAAAATGGAGCGAAGCTTTTACAACAACTAACTCTATCTAATTAGAATGACAACAATCGAAAGCAAAAAAGTAGTGGTTGCTTCTCCAGCAGCCAACGTACATGACTTTCTCATTAATACAGATAACATTCAGCAATTACTTCCTGAAGGAAAAATTACAGAATGGAAAAGCGATGGAAAACAGTGTTCCTTCAAAATCCAAGGAGCATACACTATCGGACTTCGTTTGATTGGGTCTACACCAAATACATCTGTTGTATACGAAAGCACTGAAGGTTCTCCTTTTTCTTTCAATCTAAATGTGCATATTAATGAAACAGCTGGTTCTTGTGATACGCATCTAGTTTGTGAAGCCAATATCAATCCTTTCTTAGAAATGATGGTAAAAGGCCCTCTAAAGAACCTATTCGATTACATGGCAGACAAGCTTGTAACGAAGGTGAATTAATAAAGCTCAACTATTTTCCTTGCCAAGTCTTCGCATTAGTGGGTGCATGAAGCAATTTCACAATTTTATCCAGATCTAGATTCAATCCTTCACTAGGCTTTCTCGTGTAATCATAAATGTATTTTCCTTGCGGGTCAACTAGAACTGCAAATGGAACATTTCTTAAGTTGAACTTCTCGCGAATTAAGGGATCGCTTCCTCCAAAAATAAAAACGAAATCTTGGTCTCTATTGTCTTGAGCATACTTTCTCATTTTAGAGATATCATCATCCATGCTCACTGCTACAAAACGAACGTCTTTTCCATACGTCTCCTGCCATTTCGCCATCATCATCATTTCTTTTTTACAAGCAGATGACCACTCAGCAAAGAAGAAAAAATAAGTATACATCTCTGGCTGCTCACTCCAAACCCATTTATCTTGTTTTAAATCCAAAGCGGTAAAATCTTCCAATTGCCATCCATCATTGCATCTATTGAATTGATCCAGCACGCGCTGATTCACGGCCTTGTAAATATCCATTCCTGGCATCACATTCATATTTTCTAAGGTAATAATGATAGATGCTTTAGAATAATTTCGATTTGGATACAAGTCTTTCAATCCTTTAATGATAGCGAGCTGTCCCACATACTCTGATAAAAACAAAGAGTCTTTTCTCAACAACTGAAACAATGCTGAGGGGTTGCGCTCTGAGTTCACAGTGCGCATAATGTCTTGCTGCAAATTCAATCTATTGTTTTCCAGAAAATGATCATAGTAGGCGTTAAAAAACTTCATGTAGGCCGGATTTGTCAATTCCACAGGCTTACTCATGAGGTACTCCTGATAAAGCGCTTTTCTATTCTTTCCCGCCATCATTTCCAATTCTGCAAACGAATAGCGCATATAAGCATTGAAAAAAGGATTTGAAGAAACGTATTTTGGTTCTGTTTCGAGAATGAAATTCGCAACCCAATTATTAAATTTAATACTATCCTTTGCAACCTTTAGCGAGTCATTTTGACTAGCTGCTCCAGCGGACATATCCGTTTCTTTACCCGTAAAATTTTTCTTCTTCACAGCTTCACTTCCTGTATATTTATCTATGGCAAAATCATAGAAGTGCTCATCCAAGAATGAATACAAGTCCTTATTAAAATTTGGAATTAGAACATTTATATCGTCAGAAGCCAAGTTGTGAAAACGAACATCTACAGCGGTTCTATCAAATCTTACAAAATCTGCTTCAGTTGCTGAGGGGAAATATTCTAGAATATAACTCCGGTTTGGTTCTGGATAAAAAACAGCTTCAAGATTTCCAATTACCAGATAAACCCTTCTCGTTTTCGTTTCATTCAAGGTCACTTTAAAAGAGCCTTCATCATTCAGATGAGCCGTACCTATCAATTCTCTTTGCTGAGACAATTCATCCAAATTAGCATATACATGCAATGTCTTGTCTGCATGATTTTTCAAAGAGCCCGAAACATTGACTTGACTAAAAGCATTAAATGCGCAGAGCAAAAGAGCACCGAAAAAAAGAAACTTAGTTGAAACCGATTTATGCATCTAGGTTGATTTGTTTTGGAACAAACTGCGAAACATCACCTTTATTTTTATAAATCTCACGAATTACAGTGCTGTGCACAGAAGCAAATTCTGGATCAGTAAAAACCAGCACTGTTTCAAGCTGAGCTAGAAGGGCTTTGTTCATATGAGCAATTGTTCGCTCGTATTCAAAATCCCCGCCATTTCTTAATCCTCGCAGAAGAAATGTAGCTCCAATCTTTTTACAATAGTCTACTGTGAGTCCTTCATAGATATCTATGCGCACGTTTGGCAAATCAGCAAAAGTTGCTTCAATCCAGGCTTTCCTCTTTTCTAGAGGAAACAT
>Ga0315906_10006823_pt1 | contig 14037 bp, 8 predicted proteins | sample LakEriMetagenome_4_FD_203526 | JGI IMG/M metagenome (GOLD analysis project Ga0315906, IMG submission 203526) | Freshwater fungal communities from buoy surface, Lake Erie, Ohio, United States - Buoy 2 MA122 | ecosystem: Environmental > Aquatic > Freshwater > Lake > Lake biofilm | place: USA: Lake...
AAGGAGGCGGAGAAAATGTTGACGCCCGGAACGATCATGGCAGAGTACCACAAAGAAGTCGGTAGTATCATGGAAGATCAGTTACTGCAACTCGGTTTGATCGATCGAACGGATATTAAGAACCAGAAAGCGGAATGGCCTGCCTATAAAAAGTATTTTATGCATGGAACATCTCATTTCCTTGGACTGGATACGCACGATGTGGGGATCTGGTTCGAGCCGATTAAGGAGGGAATGGTGTTTACTTGTGAACCGGGGATTTACATCCCTGAAGAAGGGCTTGGCATCCGTTTAGAGGATGACCTCGTTGTTCAAAAGACAGGGGCACCGTTCAATTTGATGAAGAATATCCCCTTGGAAGCTGATGAGATCGAGAGCCTAATGAACGCATAATGGATCAACACGATAACTTGAATTACAGGGTGCTCGGAAATGGGCATCCTGTTGTTTTTTTACACGGTTTTCTCGAATCATTGACCATGTGGTCATCCCTCGACCTGGAAAATGCGCCTTTTCAAAGTATTCTCATCGACCTTCCCGGTCACGGGGGATCTGATCTGATAGACAATGCAGAGGAGCCGACTATTTCGTTCATGGCAAATGAGGTTCATAAAGTACTCCTGAAACGCAATGTCACTTCCTATGATGTTGTTGGCCATTCGATGGGAGGCTATGTTGCATTGGAACTGAAAAGGATCGATCCGAAATGTGGGAGGATTGTGCTGTTGAATTCTAATTTCTGGGAAGATGCCGAAGACAAAAAGCGCGACCGTGTGCGTGTTGCGGAAATGGTATTTCGCGCAAAGGACCTTTTCATTCAAGAAGCAATCCCCGGACTTTTTTACCGGCACGACCGCAAAGATGCTGTTATAACCGATCTTGTTTCTGAAGCGAAAAGAATGGATGCTGTTGGAATTGCTTATGCATCATTGGCGATGAGAGCCCGTGCCGATAGATCCGGGGTATTGAAAACAACGCCCGATCAGGTTTTGATCATCCAGGGGCAGCATGATCCATTGATCTCTCAAGTGAGAATGAAAGAAGAACTGAATGGCCTCGATGTACGAACTGTCGTGTTACACCGATCCGGACACATGGCACATGTCGAGGAACCTCAAAGTGTTTTGCAACTTGTTACAGATTTTTTGAAATAAAAAACGGAAACCTTAGTTTCCGTTGTCATTGAAGATCCAGCGTTGCCGGTGGGTAGAATAATGGAATGATCCTGACATAAGCAAGTAGTTTTAACCGATCAATTAACACTAAATTAGTCGGATGGTTCTACTTCCGTTCGAAAAAAATGTAAACGGTATGCTGCATTTAGTTTACGGTTGTCTATTCATCTTGATAGGATGGATCTTCCATTTTAAATCAATTGAAGAGAAACATTAATTTTATTTTAAATACTATATTCGAAAGAATGGAAGAAAATTCCTTCTTCCGGTTAAAACCACGACTATGAAACTTAGAGCGATCGTTGTTGATGATGAGGAGTTTGCACGCAAGAACCTTGTCATGCTGTTGGAAGAATATTGTCCGGATATTGAAGTGATCGGTGAAGCCTCGCGAAAGAGTCAGGCGAAAGCCATCATTGAAGCGTCCAAGCCGGATGTTGTGTTTCTGGATATCCGCATGCCCTCCGGCGCTGAAGGTTTCGAATTGTTGGACGAGCTCGAGGAAAAAGACTTTTTAGTTGTTTTCGTTACTGCTTTCAAGGATTATGCGATCAAGGCCTTTAATGCAAGTGCAGTCTACTATTTGTTAAAACCGATCGATATTGAGGAACTTCAAACCGCCGTGGAAAAGTTAAAAGAAACGAAAATGGTCTTCACGGAAGAACCTCAGAATTTCAACACCTATTTCAGTTCGTTGCGCAACCTTTCGGATACCCTGCTGCGTAATAAACCAAATAACAGAATCGCAATCAGCCACACGAAAGGATTGAAGATCGTTGAGGATGATTCGATCTCACACCTGGAGGCAAGCGGCAACTGTACAACGATCTATTTTAAAGACGGTACGCGCTATTTGGACACCAGAACGCTGAAAACATACGAAAGCATTCTGGACCCGAAGAAGTTCTTTCGTGTACATAAATCGCATATCATTAATCTTGACCTTTTAGCTGAATACCTCAATGATGACGGTCATTTTGCAGTGCTCAAGAATGGTTTGCGCATACCGGTTGCACGAAACAGGGTGACCGATTTTGTGAAAATGCTGAAAGAATCCTGATGAAAAGGATCCTGTTCTGTCTGTTTTTTCTCACTGTATGTTTGCCGTTGTATTCACAGCGTTACTCATTCCTGTCCTATAATACCGTTCAGGGATTGCCGCAATCACAGGTAACAGCCATAACACAGGATAGAAACGGCTATTTGTGGGTCGGTACGCTTGGGGGGCTCGCCAAATTTAACGGAAAGGAATTCCAAACATTTTCAACGGAAGAAGGCTTGCTGAACAACCGGATATCATTTCTCGGCTTTATTGATGATGTGCTTTGGATCGGACATGAAGGAGGAGTGTCTCGACTCGAAAAAGGGATCATAAAGAAATGGTCATTTGAAACGATCGATAGAATGACGAACGCTACAGATGTTGTGCTCTTCAGGAACAGACTGATCATTGCATCGAACGGAGGGGGGTTATATGAATTGAAGGGCGGAAGGCTTGCCAGGATAACTCTGAACGAGAACACACCGATTGCCCTGGGAGGAACGGATCCGATCGAACTGGAACTGCACAAAGAGGACGATCTTCGTGTAAGGGACCTTTTGATAATCAGGAATGAACTGTGGATCGGGACACGGGGAGGTGTTCTAAAGACAAAGGACCTGACGTCATTCGATCATATCCGGAGCCTCGATCCATTCAGTGTGTCGGATCTGTGTGATGTTGGGAATGATCTGTACGTCTCAACCTACAATGACGGGTTGCTCCGTTATTCAAGGAACGATGATCGCTTTACGGTCGTACAAGGGATTGATAGATCCTTCACACTGCGTGGCTGTTTGAAAGACTCACAGGGAAACCTTTGGGTCAATTCATCTGGTGGCGTTTTCAGGGTGAAAGACGAAAAAGTGACGCTTCGGCTTGATCAATCAAATGGACTGCTGACGGAAAGTATACGCACCGTCTTTGAGGATCATCAGGGCAACATGTGGTTTGGAAGTGATGGAAAGGGGTTGTTGAGATTTCCGGGCGAACGATTCGTTTTTTACAACGAAGCAAGCGGCTTGTCGTCCGATCTCATCCTGAATGTCAACCAGGATGCCGCCGGCAATTACTGGATCGGAACATTTGACAAAGGCCTGATGATGCTGGATAGATCAAAACAGATCAAGGTCTTCAATCTCGAAAATAGCGGAACTGTCTGGACTTCCTTGTTAAACGTAGACGGAATGAACTGGTTCGGAACGGGTGTTGGTCTGGTCGCAATGAAGGATCAGCAGGTCAAGAAGATCTTTTACACGGAAGATGGATTACCGGGAGATAAGGTCACGGCTTTGTTCAGGATCGGTCCTGCATCCTTTTATGTCGGCGGAAGCGATGGTGTTTCGATCTATCAAAAGGGAACCTTTAAACCGCTTGACATCGAGGAATACACTACGGTTCGTGACTTTTGTAAGGTAGGAACTGAAATATATTGCGCTACAGACAATGGATTGTACCGTATTCGTGGTAAACGCCTGGAGCGCGTCCTGAATTTCCGGCTAACAGCATATTCTCTTGTGAAAGACGACCGAAACACCCTGTGGATCGGAACGCAGGAAGGACTGTATAGCCTGAAAGATGGAAAGATCAGGAAAGTGAATTTCTCAAAGCAGGCTGCCTCGAATTACATCAACTTTCTTGAATTTGAGAAAGGTCGTTTGTTCGTCGGCACGAATAATGGACTTTTTGTCTTTACAAAACTGGATCAGGAAGCCCCGGAGATTATCAACTTTGGGATAGCGGAAGGAATAGTGAACCTTGAAACAAATCTGAATTCTGCGTTCGTGGATAGAACAGGTCGTCTGTGGTTTGGTACGGCATCCGGAATGGTGAGTTATCTGCCTTCCCAAACTACTGAAGGGTTTTCCGCCCCTCAATTGTTGGTCAAGAATATCCTGATCAATTTCCAGCAAACTTCTTTTGAGAAATATTCCAAGGGAATGGATAAGAACGGACTTCCATTAGAACTGAAGTTGCCTTATTCAAAGAATAACGTGACATTTGAACTGGATGGGATCGCATTGGCAAATTATACCGGATTGAAATTCCAATACTGGCTGGAAGGACAGGATGAGAATTGGTCTCCGTTAACAACGAACAATACCATCTCCTACAATGGCCTTACAGCTGGTGATTATGTGTTGCACGCACGTTGTGTGGACTCAAGAGGATTGATATCCCGGGAGGTGCAATTTGCCTTCACAGTAAAACAGGCTTTCTACAAAACCTGGTGGTTCATCGGTGGAATGTCACTTCTTCTTGGATTTTTGGTTCTAAGGATCTTCCGCTTCCGACTGAAACGGGAACGTGAAAAGAACGAAAAAGAAAAATTGGAATACCGGTCCAGACTCTTGACGCTGGAACAGAAATCACTGAATGCCAGTATGAACAGACATTTTATCTTCAATTCACTGAATTCAATTCAATATTTTATCAATACACAAGACAGACTTTCTGCAAATCGTTTCCTTACCAACTTTGCCAAACTGATTCGGAAGAATCTGGATTCTTCAGATGATGGAAACCTCGTGCCGCTGAGTCAGGAATTGGAGCGGCTTGACCTCTACATGTCCCTGGAATCAATGCGTTTCAAGGATAGATTCGAATACAAGATCAATTGTCCTGAAACAATTGATACCGAAACCGTGATCATTCCTGCCATGATGTTACAGCCATTCATAGAGAACAGTATTATCCATGGGATTCTGCCGGATGAATCGAAGAAGGGACTGATCACAGTTGACCTGAAACTCATTGGTGACATGCTTACCATTCAGATTGAAGACAATGGTATCGGAATCGATACGAGCATAAAGAGTAAAGCAGATTACGACGGTGATCATCGCTCACAAGGAATGGAGATCACTACGAAAAGGATCGAGCTACTGCAAAAACTAACGAACAGATCCTTCGAATTGCATGGCCCCGTTCAAATAACTGATAACGACAATTCAATCAAAGGAACACGCGTTACACTCAAATTTCAGGTGGAAAATTTGGATTAGTAGATTTAATGCCTTATGTTTGTTTTAATAATTACACACAGATGAAGAGAGTTATTTATATAGCATTTGTTGCGGCGGGCTTGTTGACTGTGTCTTGTAGTAAGGAAAATATCCAGCCGAACAACGTTGATTCTGACGCACTTCCCGTTTGGAGATCATCCTCAGATGGTGGTTCGGTCGATGAAGGAACAATTGTGGATGATGGTACTATTACCGATCCGAACAACGACCGTGACGAAAACTCAAGAAGACGAAATTAATGTCCGGATAGAAATTGGAAGCCTCGCTGAAGCGGGGCTTTTTTTTTGGAATACAATGGGATCTGTTCCATACATTTTAATCAATCTTTTATACAGATCAAAATCTTATTGAAACTTTCTTGAAACCTTTTTATATTTTCGTTGTTAGCTGAATATACCGCAGGAAAATATACATGTCTACGAAAGTGAAAGAGAGCTTGTTCGAATTGATTCGGTCACTCTCAAAATCAGAAAAACGATACTTTAAATTATTGTCTTCTCGGCACACCATCGGCGATGAGAACAACTACGTTCGACTTTTTGATTACATCGAAAAACAAACCGTATACAATGAAGAATTGCTTTTCAAGGAGTTTGCGGGAGAACCTTTCCTTCACCGTTTTTCGATCACCAAAAAAAGATTGTATGATCACATCCTGAGTGCACTGGATGCGTTCCATTCTGCATCGTCCTCTGATGCTCAGATCTTTAAATTATTGCACAGCGCAGATATCCTGTATACCAAATCCTTGTACGACCAATGTGGCAGGATTTTAAGAAGTGCTGAAAAACTAGCCGAAAAACAGGAGAAATTCATCCTTCTTGCGGAAATCAGAAAAAAACAAAAGAAACTGATTGAGAATAACGGCTATTTCGAATCATCCATCGATGAATTGGAAGAGGTTCGTTCAAAGGACGAAATGATCCTTCAGGAAATTGCAAGGAATAATTCGCTCTGGCAGATCAAAAGCCATCTTTTCTTTCATTTATCCCGCAAGGGGAAAGCCCGATCCGAGGAGGAATATGCTGTTTATTCTGCCATTTATGACAAATTACCTATAGATCTCCCTGTCGAAAATCTTCCATTTGAAACCGCTTATTTGTACAACCACATCCGCAGTGCCTATTGGTTTGCGGTAGGTGACCTCGAAAAAAGCTATGTTTACCTGAAGCTCAATCACCGGGTATTCGATCAAAGAGATGGAGTCACCGGGCCGAATCTGAATAATTATTTTTCGCTCTTAACAAATGCGATCTTTGTTTCGGAGACCTTGGGATATCATCACGACTCCACAGAATACCTGAAGAAATTGAAAGCGATCCCCGTTCGCTTCGACCTTTCAAGTAACGAGGACATGCAGATCAAATTGTTTGCATCTACATACAGCATCGAATTGAGTTTATTAACGCACCGAGGTGATTACAGTCAGGCTGATGCGCTTATTCCCGCTATTGAAAGAGGCCTGATGGAATTTGGAGAAAAGATCTCTCCGGTCCGAAAAGCATTCATTCAATTCAAAATAGCGACAGTAGAACTTGGACTGAACAATCATTCGGCAGCACTGAAATGGATCAATGCGATCCTGAACGATTCGGATCTGGACGATAGCGAGGATATCCTGTCTTACACACAGATCCTTGACCTATTGGTACATCTTGAAATGAAACACAGGCAATTGTTGCCTTATGCGATGAAAAATACCCAGCGCTTTCTCAAGACAAGAAATCGATTGTACACCTTTGAAAGGGTCTTCCTGCAATTCGTTTCAAAGCGGATTAAATGCAATAATGAGATCGACGCAGAGATCTTGTGGGAAGGATTGTATAATGACCTGTCCGCAATCAAAGAGGACTCCTTTGAAGGCTTATCCTTGGAGTATTTTGATTTCATTTCTTGGGCGGAAGCCAAGTTCAAAAAACGATCGTTCACCGACATCCTGAAAGAGAAGTTCAACAAGAAATTTCGAAAAGTGGAAGGACTTGTAGATCAGTCAAAATGATTCCAGCCTTGTGCCCTGAGGGTAATGGCTGAACCATTCTTGTCAATATAATAAATGCCGTCCTGCTCATTGGTCATGTGCCCGATAACCGTCATGTGTGGATTGCCTTTGATCTTGTCGTAATCGTCCTGTTTAATGGTAAACAGAAGTTCATAATCTTCGCCGCCGTTCAATGCGCAGGTACTTGGATCCAGGTTGAAATCGATCGCCGTCATGGAAGTTTTGGCATCGATCGGGATCTTCTCGTCGTAAACGTGGCACCCAACCTTGCTCGCTTTGCAGATATGAAGTATTTCGGATGCAAGCCCGTCAGATATATCGATCATTGATGTTGGAACGACGCCCAATTCCTTTAGGAATCCGATCACATCCTTCCGCGCTTCAGGTTTTAGCTGACGCTCGATAATGTAATCATGCCCATCAAGATCCGGTTGTATGTCCGGATTGGATTCAAATACTTGTTTTTCCCGCTCAAGGACCTGAAGTCCCATGTAGGCTGCCCCAAGATCACCGGTTACCACAAGCAGGTCGTGCTCTTTTGCACCGCTTCTGTATGAGATCTGTGAACGTTTTGCGCGACCAACAACAGAGATATTGATGATCAAACCTGAAACGGATGAGGTGGTATCACCTCCGACCAGATCCACGTTGTAATTCGTGCAGGCATAACGGATTCCGTCATACAATTCTTCCAAAGCCTCCAAGGGAAAACGGGAAGATACCGCCAACGAGACAATGATCTGTTCGGCAATACCGTTCATCGCACAAATGTCTGATACATTTACCGCAACTGCTTTATACCCCAGGTGTTTCAGAGGCATGTACATCAGATTGAAATGAACTCCCTCCACGAGCATATCCGTCGAGAGCAGCATCGCTTCCTCTTCTGAAATGGAAATAACAGCGGCATCATCACCAACACCTAAAAGAGTGCTTTCCTGAGTGTTTGACAGATCCTTCGTCAAATGATCGATTAATCCAAATTCGCCCAATTGGCTCAGTTCTGTGCGTTTTTCACTCATGCGGAATTTTTTCACAAAGTTAATACATCTGCGCTAACACACTGAATGCTTCTCTGATCGCTTTTTTGAAATTTTAGATCAAGAGGGATATGTACCAAGAAGCACCATCATGTGTGAATGTGTTCCATAAATTGAAAAAATAGTACATGATCATCTTTAATTGTAGTCATTACCCAAAGTTGTGACAGGTTAGAAATGCATAATATAGTAATCCATGCATACTACCCGTTTCTTGCGGAAGGTGAAAAATGAAGGGGGGGTGGAAACGTTGTAAATAAAAGCACTACTTGAATACGATCGAACTTTTAACGAGGAATTAAAGCCTGAAAAATCAATGGGTATTCGGTCGAATGCATCGGGAAAAGGCGCAATGCCCGTGGTTTTTCAAACGAAATCCGATTCGGAATAAAATAAAAAAAGGAGTTCAAAAAAAACGAGAGTGACGCTCTCCGCTCTCACTCTCGCTCTTTTTCTGTTGACCCACTAGGGCTCGAACCTAGACTCTTCTGAACCAAAATCAGACGTGTTGCCAGTTACACCATGGGTCAGTTGCGAGGGCAAAAATAGAAACAAAAATTAATTTGACGTAGAATTTGGAAAAAATATTCGCCTAAAAATTTCTTCACAGGTCCATTGTGACAAAGATTTTGGCATTTTTAACTTGTTCTGCGGTGCTCCGTCCTTATATATTTTTAAATTCGCAATGCTCAACTTGTTGAGTAGCCATTTTTGGCAGAACATTCATAAAAACGCACACATGAGTTACAAGAAGTGGAATACATACCTGGGTTGGTTGGTGTTTCTGATCTCCACAGCTGTTTATTTTATCACCATCGAAGATACGGTAAGTTTGTGGGACTGCGGTGAATACATCACGGCAGCATACAAACTTGAAGTTGGTCACCCTCCTGGGGCTCCGTTGTTCATGGTGCTTGGAAGACTTTTCTCATTCTTTGCGGACCCTGAGAACGTGGCTGTTTGGATTAACCGCCTGTCTGCCGTCTCAAGTTCTTTGACGATCTTGTTCATGTTCTGGTCCCTGACGCTGCTGGTTAAAAAAATGCTGTTAAAAGACAAAGCGGAACTGTCATCCGGCGACAAAATAGCCGTGTTTGGAAGTGCGATTATCGGTTCGCTCGCCTATGCTTTCTCAGAATCGTTCTGGTTCTCTGCTGTTGAAGGGGAAGTGTACGCCATGTCGTCGTTGTTCACCGCAGCTATTTTCTGGGCGATCCTCAAATGGGACGAAGAAATGGCTGAATTGCAGGGTGGAAAACTTTCCGCCGAACTGTCTCCAAATAGATGGCTCTTGTTGATCATGTTCCTGCTTGGTTTAGCAATTGGTGTTCACTTATTGGGGATTCTGGTGGTGCCGGCGATTGCCTATATTGTTTACTTCAGATATGGGAATATTGGAAAAGAGTTCTTCCACAGCTTTGCCATTTTGCTCGGAATTTCCGGCCTTGTTTTGGGTATTTTCAGCAGCTTGGCTTGGTTGGCATTAATACCGATAGTCGGGTTACTGTTTTTATTATTTTTCCTTCGAACAGAAAACAAAGCAATTTCGTTTATTCTTGTTGGAATATTGTCAGTAGTTGCACTTGGTTTTATTCAAGAAGGTGTAATTCCGGGTTCAGTTTCTATGGCATCCTCATTTGAAGTTGCATTCGTAAATTCTCTTGGACTTCCTTTCTTTTCAGGGACCTTATTCTTTTTCGCTGTTCTAACCATTGTCTTTGTTTTAGTGGTAAGACGATCTAGGATCAAGGGTAATTCAATGTCTTACAATATGGTAATGGGATTGATCCTTCTCTTGATAGGATACGGCTCTTTTGCAGTGATCGTGATCCGCTCTAACGCAAATACCCCATTGGATGAAAATGACCCTGAAAACCTGGTAACATTGCACGCATACCTGAAGCGCGAACAATATGGTTCAGCGCCTTTGTTGTACGGTCCGCATTGGAACTCTACGGAAAATGACCCGGAATTGTACGGAAGCCGATCGCCGTTCTACCTGCGTCGATTCATTGTTACCAAAGGAGATCAGGTCATCAAAGCATTTAAACAGGAAGCCAACGCAAAGAAATATGCGCAGGAGAATGGCGGTTCTGTCGAAGAAAAATACTTTGAATCGAATGCCACCGACAGAATGAACTCGGTGCCGACCTATGCGCAGAATACATTCTTCCCGCGGATGTACTGGAATGCGGAAAAACAACGTGTCGACGGATACATCAAGTGGTCCGGGTATGATGCAAATGATGGTGCACCAACGGATAAAGGTAACGACGGAAAACGACTTCCAACCTTCGGTGAGAACATGCAGTACTTCATGAGCTATCAGGTGAACTGGATGTATTGGCGTTATTTTATGTGGAATTTCTCCGGACGTCAGAACGATATTCAGGGGCACGGTGACAACATGCGAGGTAACTGGTTGTCCGGCTTCAGTGCTGTTGATAATGCCCGTCTCGGAGATCAAAGCGAAGCAGCTCCGTATTTCACCTCTCAGAACCCGTCGAATAACAAGTTCTATTTCTTGCCGTTGATCCTTGGCCTGGTTGGGATGATCTTCCATTTCTACCGCGCACCGAAAGATGCATTTGTCGTGCTGCTGGCCTTCTTGTTCACGGGATTGGCGATCGTTGTGTACCTGAACCAGAAACCGTTCGAACCAAGAGAACGGGATTATGCATATGCCGGTTCTTTCTACTTCTTTGCGTTGTGGATAGGTGTCGGGGTCTATGCACTCTATGATGCATTCAGGTCTTTCGAAAAGAAGGAGCTGATCAAAGCACTGATCATTGGTGGTGGTGGCCTGCTGTTCTTCGGATTGGTGGATGCCGGTAGCGAAGCTTCAATGCCGAATACCATCTCTTGGCTCATCATCGCAGGTCTTGGAATTGGTGCCATCGCTGCTATGATGGGATTGAAAAAAGTCTTGAAGAGTGATGCTCAGGGAGCTACAATTGCAACCTTAATCGGCCTGTTCGTTCCGGTTTTAATGGGCATGCAAGGGTGGGACGACCATGACAGAAGCTTGAAGACTTCAGCTGATGACCTCGCATTGAACTACCTGGAATCTTGTGCGCCGAACAGTATTCTGTTCACAAATGGTGATAACGATACCTTCCCATTGTGGTACATGCAGGAAGTAGAAGAAAAACGTACAGACGTGCGTGTGTGCAACCTTTCGTTGATGCAAACAGATTGGTATACAGACCAAATGAAAATGCGCGCCTACGAATCAGACCCGCTACCGATCAAATTCCGTGAAGACCAGATCTTAATGTATGCGGGATATACGGATCAGGTGATCTTTACGAATCTATTTGAATTATTCTATCTGAACGCAAACGATGAGATCTTGAAAGAGGTGATCAAAATGCGCGTGAAGAATAATGCGCAGGCTGTCACTCAATCACTTGAAACATTCAATTTACAAATTCCGGGTATTATGACAGGGGTTACGTCCTCTCAGCCAAATGTCATGTCCCGAATTGAGGCGCTGAAAGTGGATCTTTCAACGAATAAAGGCACCGATCTTCCGGAAGTCATCTATGCGAAATACCGCGCTGCGTTTGAGATCCTTTCGGGTATTCAGGGTGGGTTGATCACGTTGCCGGAAGGTCAGGCACAGGCATTCCAGAATCTGATAATGGATTTTGAAAAGCCATGGGATACAACGAACCTCAAGGAGGCAATGGAATTTGTGAGGGACGATAAGAACCTGATCGCATTCAATGGTACGCGTTTGGTGCGGGTATTCCCAAGTACTGGTTTCATTTTGCCTGTAAATGTTGATAACGCCGTGAAATCAGGGGTGATTACTGCTGCTCAGAAGAAGAGATGCCTGAAAGAACTGAGATTTAACTTCGAAGCAAGAGGCCTGACTCGTGAGCAGGTAATGATGTTGGATGTGTTGGCAAACAACGATTGGAAACGTGGGATCTACTTCTCGAGCCCGGGTGGATCGGATGTATCTGTCGCACTTTACACAAGAGGCTACGTGAAACAGAATGGAATGGCCTTCGAGTTGAGTCCGTTGAACGAAATGAATGACCGCTTCTCTGATAAGATGTATGCGAATCTGATGTCAATGTACAAGTATGGAGCGATGAACAACCCGGATGTATTAACAGACTATTACACGCGTCGCCACACTGCACAGTATCGTTTGCATTTTGCTTCATTGGCCGATGACTTCTTGTCGCGGGCATCTCAGGAAGACGAGTCAAGAGTGAACAAGTTGAGAAATATTGAGATCCTTCGTAAGAATGGTATGGGGACTGAGGCAGCAAAACTGGAAGCAACACTGAAGGGTGTCGATGGACGCATTGCAGATTACAAAAAGAAGGCGCAGAACCTGATCAAACGATCGTTGGAAGTAATGCCTGCCGATATCGTGATCGACTATGGCGAACCGAATCCGAACGGACGCGAGAAATACACCAACGGAGGTGTGCAGGTCACAGCGTATTCGGATGGAATCTTACACGACTATGTAGTGATGCTCTACAAATCCGGAGACAAAAAGTCTGCTGAAGAGGTTGGTGCAACAGTTGCTGGTCAGTTGGAATCGATCTTTGGTTATTTTGAGAAGAGCAATGTGGTATTCTCTGCAAGCAAACAGAACACGGCAGATCTCTATGCTGCGCTTGATGCATATTTCAAAATGTACCTCGCATCAATCGATCCGCAATATGGTAACCGAAACGGAGAATTTGCACAACGATTAAATGCGAAGATCAACGACTTGTACAAAAAGGTATTCCCTCAGATGTACCGCGATCTTGAATCGAAGGCAAACGATAACGGAGAAAGTACACGTCGTGGATCCAAAGCCGGAAAATACGCCTCAATGCTCTTTGAACTTCAGGATTATCTTGAAGCGATCGGAGTGCACTACGGATACTTGGAAGGTAAACCTGCTCCGCCATCTGCCGCTGGACAGGAGATGGACCTGGAGCAATTGATGCAGCAAATGCCGGTTCAGGATACGACAAAGCCTTAGAAAAGTCAACATGAAGCTATACAGAACCCCACGTTTTTTCAGATGGTTATTTCCGAATAAAACGTGGGGTTTTTCATTGTCCGAAAATGCGGTTTACCTCACGTTTGATGATGGCCCCGATCCCGAGATAACCCCGTGGGTACTCGACCTTCTTAATTCTGAAGGAATCAAAGCAACCTTTTTCTGTGTCGGTGACAATGTCAGGAAATACCCGGAGATCTATGATCGAATTCTGACGGAAGGTCATGCGGTGGGAAATCATTCAATGGAACACCTCAAAGGGATTCGGGTATCAACGAAAGAATACATGAGATCTGTCAATGAAGCTGCGCATTGGATCGATTCCGACCTGTTCAGACCTCCCTACGGCAGAATATCCCTATCACAGACTTATCGGTTGAAAAGGAAATACAGAATAATCATGTGGACCTGGTTATCCTATGATTTTGACCGGAGTGTTCCTCTTGAAACCATCGTTGCAAATGCAAAAGATTCCATTGGCAATGGTGATATACTTGTACTGCATGACAATAGCAAGACCGCAGATCGATTGAAGCTCCTCTTACCGAAACTCGTTGAGATCATCCGTTCAAAAAAACTCAACTTCCAAAAGATCGAATCCAAAAAACTGATAATTGACAATTGACAATTGCGAATTGCCAAAGTCAATTCTTTCTCTTGTACAACGGTACCGTCGAGCAAGGCTCCCCGTACATGATGCTTTTTGCAACTGGCTGTAAACGGATAAGCAGTGCCGTC
>Ga0315906_10006824_pt1 | contig 14036 bp, 16 predicted proteins | sample LakEriMetagenome_4_FD_203526 | JGI IMG/M metagenome (GOLD analysis project Ga0315906, IMG submission 203526) | Freshwater fungal communities from buoy surface, Lake Erie, Ohio, United States - Buoy 2 MA122 | ecosystem: Environmental > Aquatic > Freshwater > Lake > Lake biofilm | place: USA...
GCGCAAAGCCATCTTGCTTGCCAAGATTCAGGATGAGGGCGGCCACGGGCTCTACCTCTACGCAGCGGCCGAAACCCTGGGCACGCCGCGGGTTCAAATGCAGCAGGCACTGCTCGACGGCCGGGCGAAATACTCCAGCATCTTCAATTACCCCACGCTCAATTGGGCCGATGTCGGCGTCATCGGGTGGCTGGTGGATGGCGCGGCGATCATGAACCAGATCCCGCTCTGCCGCTGCTCATACGGGCCCTATGCGCGCGCCATGATCCGAATCTGCAAGGAAGAATCATTTCACCAGCGACAGGGCTTCGAGTCGCTTCTCGCCATGATGCGCGGCACCGCGTCGCAGCGTGCCATGGTTCAGGACGCCGTAAACCGCTGGTGGTGGCCCGTCGTGATGATGTTCGGGCCGAGCGATGCGGAATCAATTCATTCCGCGCAAACCATGAGGTGGGGCATCAAGCGCATCTCCAATGACGACCTGCGCCAAAAATTCATCGATGCCACCGTCCCGCAGGCGGAATTGCTGGGCATCACGCTACCCGACCCCGATTTGCACTGGAACGCCGAACGCGGCCACTACGACCACGGCCCGATCAACTGGGATGAGTTCTGGCAGGTGGTCGGCGGTGACGGGCCCTGTAATCGCGAGCGGATCGCGGCGCGGCAAAGCGCCCACGACAACGGCGCGTGGGTTCGTGAGGCCGCGGCTGCGCATGCTGCCAGACGCGCCGCACGCAACCGGGCTGAAGCTGCCTGAGATCGTGTTGATAAGGAGAAACCCGTGACCGGCAACACCGCTTCGCCCGCCGACTGGCCGCTCTGGGAAGTGTTCGTTCGCAGCCGCCAGGGGCTTGATCACCGCCACTGCGGAAGCCTTCATGCGGCCGACGCCCGCATGGCCCTCGAGATGGCGCGCGATGTGTACACCCGACGAATGGAAGGCGTGAGCCTATGGGTGGTGCCCTCTCAGGCCATCATCGCTTCGCAGCCGGAAGACCAGGGCGTGGACTTCGACCCCATGTCCGACAAGATCTACCGTCATCCCACCTTTTACGAGCTGCCCGATGAAGTGCGCCACATGTGAGCAAAGCGCAGCGCTCCGCCATCGGTCTGGGCGCGCCGGCGCTGCGCGAGGGGCGAGATGAGCGCCGCCGGGATACCCGATCGCGCCGGCTTCGAGCACCTGCTTCGGTTGGGAGACAGCGCGCTCGTGCACGGCCAGCGCCTGTCCGAGTGGTGCGGCCATGGGCCAGCCCTCGAGGAAGACATTGCGCTTACCAATATCGCACTCGACTGCGTGGGTCAGGCGCGATTGCTGCTCGCGCTCGCCGGCGCGCGCGAGGGCTTGGGCCGCGATGAGGATGCGTTCGCTTACCTTCGCGACGAGGCAGCGTTTCGCAATTACACGCTTCTTGAACTGCCCAACGGCAATGGCCCGCGCGACGACTATGCGATCACCGTGGTGCGCGGCTTTCTGCACGCCGCGCTCCAGATCCACCTGTGGCCCGCGCTTGCCGCTTGCGCGGATCACGAACTGGCAGCCATCGCCGCGCGCTCGATCAATGAGGCGCGCGCTCATCTGCGCCACTTCGGGCAATGGGTGGTGCGGCTTGGCGACGGCACCGACACGTCGCACGCGCGAATGGCAGTCGCTCTCGAAAGACTGTTCCCCTACACCAACGAATTCTGGAGCGCAGACCCCGTCGAGGCAGCGCTCGCAGACACCGGCCGTGGCGTGGTGGTGGCGAGCCTGAAGTCCGCCTGGGACCATACGGTCAACCCGGTGCTGAGCGAGGCCGGCCTTTCCCGCCCGGCCGACACCCGCTTCACGTCCACCGGCAAACTCGGCCGCCACAGTGAACACCTGGGCCCAATGCTTGCAGAGATGCAGGCGCTTGCGCGCGCGCACCCCGGAGCGCGCTGGTGAGCCTGTCGGCAAGCGAGCGCCTGGCCCGAGCGCGCAACGCCGCCGCTCAGGTCTGCGATCCTGAAATTCCGTCGCTCTCGCTAGAGGATCTGGGCATCCTGCGCGGGGTACAGATCGAGGCGGAGCGGGTGGTCGTGACGCTCGCGCCCACCTATACCGCGTGCCCGGCCACCGAAGCGATCTGCGATGACGTGGAGGCTGCGCTCGAGGCTGCCGGCGTGGCGCCCTTCGCGGTGCGGATATCGCTCGCGCCGGCCTGGAGCAGCGACTGGATCACTGCGGCCGGACGAAGAAAGCTTCTCGAAGCCGGCATCGCTCCGCCTGCCTGTCTCGCTTCAACCGCAGGCGCACCCGCCCCCGTCCGCTTTATACGGCGCGAATCCGAGCGCGAACCCGAGCGCGCGCGGGCGGCCACCTGGCTGCCGCGAGCCGACCCCGCACCTCCGTGTCCGCGCTGCCAGTCGCCGCAGACCGAACTGCTTTCCGAGTATGGCTCCACCGCCTGCAAGTCGCTTTATCGCTGCCTCGCATGCGCCGAGCCCTTCGACTATTTCAAGCCGTACTGAGCACAGACCCTGACATGGCTTTACCCACCCTGCACCGATTGTCGATTGCCGAGGTGCGCGCTGAAGCGGCCGACGCGATCAGCGTGCGATTTGCCATCCCCGCATCGCTCCTTGAGGCGTTTACTTTTAACGCAGGCCAATTCGTCACGCTCGAGGCCGTGGTCGGCGGTAAGCGGCTCCGCCGCTCCTATTCCATCTGCTCATCGCCTGCGGAATACCGCGCGAGCGCCACCCTGCGGGTCGGAATCCGCCGCGTGGCAGGTGGCCGGTTTTCCAATTGGGTCCACGACCATCTGCACGCCGGCAGCGAGATTGATGTGCTCACGCCTGACGGCCGCTTCGGCGTTGCGCTCACCTCGACCAGCCGGCGCCATTACCTCGGTATCGCAGGGGGCTCGGGCATCACGCCCATGCTGTCGCTCATCAAGACCGCGCTCGAGCGCGAGCCGCAGAGTCGATTCACACTGCTCTACGGCAACCGCACCGTGTCCTCGATCATGTTTCTGGAGGAAATCGAGGGGCTGAAGAACCGCTGGATGGACCGGCTGTCAATCTTCCATGTGCTCTCGGAGGAAACCACCGATATCGAACTCTTGTCGGGACTGCTTGATCGCACGCGGATCGCGCGGCTGTGCGAAACCGCCATTCACGTGCCCGGAATCGATTGCGCGTTCGTCTGCGGGCCGGCGCCCATGATGGAAGCAGCCGAAGACGCGCTGGCCGGGGCCGGACTCGATCCCGGCCGGATCCGGATCGAGCGCTTTGGGAGCCCCGACGCGCCGGCAGCCGCCCCAGCATTGGCACGCGCAGCCCCCCCGAGCGCGGCCGCCTCCGATGCGCCGAGCGCTCGCGTCACCGTGATCGTCGACGGCAAAGCGCGGCCCATCACCGTGCCCTTTGAGGGCGCAAGCATTCTCGATACCGCCATGGCGGCAGGCATCGGCCTGCCCTATGCCTGCAAGGCGGGCGTCTGCTGCACCTGCCGCGCGCGCGTGCTCGAGGGCGAGGTGCACATGGACAAGCAGTATTCGCTTGAACAGCATGAACTCGATCGGGGCTTTGTGCTCAGTTGTCAGGCGCACCCGGTGACTCCCGAAGTGCGACTGAGTTTCGACGAACGCTGATGGCCCGCCCGCGCGCCGCTGATTACGACGCACAGCGCGAGCGCATTCTTGCGCGCGCAGTCGAGGCGTTTGCGCGAACCGGCTATGCAGCGGCATCGATGTCGATGCTCGCGGCCGCCTGCCAGGTCTCAAAGGCCACGCTTTACCACTACTACCCGGGCAAGCAGGCACTGCTTTTCGAGGCGCTTGATCGCTACACCCGCCGCCTCGCCGCCATCGCGGCGCAGGAAAGTTCACGCAGCGCCGACCATCCGCGCGAAGTCCTGCGTGCGACCCTGCGCGCGCTCATGGCCGAATACCGCCATTCGCACGCCTACCACGCTGCGCTCCTTCATGACCTGCGGTTCCTGTCAGCCGACCAGGCCGAGCAAGTGCGCGCCCAACAGCGCGCCATGGTGGCCGCCCTGGGTGCGCTGATCGAGCGCGCAGCGCCCGGCTCCACCGTATCGGCCGAGCGCAGCGTCATCACCATGGCGCTTCTCGGTATGATCAACTTCACGTTTGCCTGGCTCAAGCCCGATGGGCCGGTGAGCCACGAACGGTTCGCCGATCTCGCCGCAAGCCTCTGGCTTGATGGCCTGGACGGGCTTGCCGGTCAACCGACTTCTGCGGAGACACCCCCACATGAGCAAACAGTTCGCCTCGAAAGCTGACCTCTCAGCCAAGAAAATCTCGTTTACCCGGCTGTCCGACAATGCCTATGCCTACACTGCCGAGGGTGATCCGAACTCGGGCGTGATCATTGGCGATGAATCGGTGATGGTGATCGACACCACGGCGACGCCGGTGATGGCGCGCGACCTGATCGCCCGCATCCGCGAGGTCACCGACAAGCCCATCCGCCATGTGGTGCTGTCGCACTACCATGCAGTACGCGTGTTGGGGGCATCCGCCTATTTCGCTGAGGGCGCCACCGAGATCATTGCCTCGCGCGGCACCTGGGATCTGATCGTCGAGCGGGGCGAGGCCGACATGAAGTCGGAGATCGAGCGTTTTCCCAGACTCTTTCAGGCCGTTGAATCCGTGCCCGGGCTCACCTGGCCCACCCTGGTGTTCGAGCGCGAGCTCACACTCCATCTGGGCAAGCTCGAGGTAAAGCTCATGCACATCGGTGCTGGCCACACCCGGGGCGACACCATCGCCTGGATCCCCTCACAGAAAATCTGCTTCTCGGGCGACCTGGTGGAGTACAACGCCGGGGTCTACACGGGCGATGCCCAACTCGAAGAGTGGCCCGCTACGCTGGAACGGCTGCGCGCGCTCGGGGCCGAGCAACTGGTGCCTGGCCGCGGGCCGGTGCTGCAGGGCGCGGCCGCCTGCAATGCGGGCATCGACTACACGAAAAAATGGGTCGGTGATCTCTACGCCACCGCGCAGGCGGGCGTGGCAGCCGGGAAGTCGCTCAAGCAGGTGTTCGATGACACGAGGAAAGTCATGGACCCGGTGTTCGGCAATGTCTTCATTTATGAGCACTGTCTGCCGTTTGATGTGTCACGCGCGTTTGATGAGGCAAGCGGCATCAAGCACCCCCGCATCTGGACCGCCGAGCGCGACATCGAGATGTGGCGCGCGCTACAGAGCTGACCGGCTGCGCCTAGCGCGTGGCCGCAGCCAGGGCCTGGTCAATGTCCCACAGAATGTCGTCCAGGCTCTCGAGTCCCACGGAGATGCGCACCAGCTCGGGCGTGACGCCGGCGGCCAGCAGCTGCTCGGGCTCGAGCTGCCGGTGTGTGGTGCTGGCCGGATGGCTCACCAGGGTGCGGGTATCGCCGATATTGACCAGATGGCTCATGAGCTGCGCGCTCTCGATGAAGCGCACGCCCGCCTCGGCACCGCCCCGAATGCCAAACGCAAGCAGCCCTGAGGCGCCGCGCATCTGGCGCTTTGCGAGCGCATGCTGCGGATGGCTGGGCAGCCCGGGATAGTTCACGAAGCTCACCCGCGGGTCATCCTCCAGGAATTTTGCGACGGCAAGCGCGTTGTCGCAGTGTCGCTGCATGCGTAGTGGCAGCGTCTCAATGCCCTGCAGGATCTGCCAGGCACTTGCTGGCGCGAGCGCTGCGCCGTACACGCGCAGGGTTTCCATGCGCGCTCGCATGGTGAAGCCAAAATCGCCAAAGGTTTCATACCAGCGCACGCCGTGATAGCCCGCCGACGGCTCGGTCATGCCAGGAAAGCGACCGTTATCCCAGGGGAATTTTCCGGATTCGACCACCACGCCCGCGAGCGTCGTGCCGTGGCCGCCCAGGTATTTGGTGGCGCTGTGCACCACGATATCGGCGCCATGCGCAATCGGATTACAGAGCGCAGGGCTGGGCACGGTGTTGTCAACCACCAGCGGAATGCCGTGCGCGTGCGCAATATCGGCAAGCGCCGCGAGGTCGGCGATGGCGAGGCTGGGGTTACCCAGGCTTTCGACAAAGAGCGCGCGCGTCTCGGGCCGGAGGGCTGCGGCAAAGCTCTCCGGCCGGGTGACCTCGGCAAACGAGGTGGTGATTCCAAATTTCCTGAGACTCACCGACAGCATGGTGACGCTGCCGCCATACAGCGCGCCTGCTGCGACCACATGGTCGCCCGATTGCAGGATGGTCATGAGCGCCATCGCTTCGGCCGCCATGCCGCTTGCGCTCGCAATGGCCGCGCGGCCGCCCTCAAGCGCCGCCACCCGCTCCTCGAGCACCGCCACCGTAGGATTGGAGAGCCGCGAGTAGACGTTACCAAAGGTCTGCAGATTGAAGAGGCTCGCCGCGTGATCGGCCGAATCGAATACAAACGAGGTGCTCTGGTGGATCGGAACGGCGCGCGCGCCGGTCACCGCATCGGGAATCTGCCCGGCATGCACACAAAGGGTTTCGAGCCCAAACCGCCGATCTGCCATGGGAATGTCCTCGTGCCGGGCGGGTCAGCGAACGGCGAGCCGGGGGCGTCGGGCGCTGATCACGCCAGTGTTCACGCCCACCCAGTTGAGGCCGCCAACAATACGCGCGTGTTCAATCTTCACGCAGCGATCAAACACCGAGGCGAGCCCCGCCTCGCGCGCGAGGCGATCAGCCACCGGGTTGGCCACACCGAGTTGCTGCCAGAGCACCTTCGCTCCGATCTTCGCCGCCTGCTCCGCGATGGGCGGCAAATCCTCGGCGCGCCGGAATACATCGACGATGTCCACCGGTTCGGTGATCGCCTCGAGCGACGGGTAGCAGCGCTCGCCCAGGATCTGGGGGTACTTGGGGTTGACGGGAAGGATGCGATAGCCGTGCTCTTGCATGTACTTGGCGGCAAAAAAACTCGGTCGGAACCAGTCGGCCGACAGCCCAACCACCGCAATGGTGGTGGAACGGGCCAGGATCTGGCGGAGCGTCTCGATGTCGTTGCCGTCGGTCATCACGATGGGGCCGGGTGTCGGATCGGCCGCGTCAAGGTCCGGCCGGTCTGTCAAATGTAGCAGCACTGACTTGCGGTGCGGGCCCGGGTAGCGATAATCGGAGGTTCCGGCGCGGCTCGCGCCCTCTGCCGCTGAACCAGGGAGCACCCGATGGCCAGCGATCCCCCTTTCCCGCATGTCGGCCCGATGGGCGGGCTATTCGATTTCAAGGCGATGTTCGACGCCATGGAAGTGGCGCGCCGTCATTGGTCAGCGGTGCCGATTCCCTCGTCAATGACCCCGACCATCGACCCGGCTGAACTCGACAAGCGAATTGCTGACCTGAAAACCGTCGAGCAGTGGCTAGTCCTCAACCTGAATCTGCTCCGCGGGTCGATTCAGGCGCTTGAACTGCAACGCGCAACGCTCGCCTCACTGCAAAGTTTCGGCGAGGCGGCGCGCGCTGCCGCCGAGGCTGCCACGCAAACTGGCAGCAGCGCGCGCGCGGCCGATCGCCCGACTGACTTGTCAGCCCCCCCAGGTGGCGCCGATGCGGCGCGACAAACCGCCTCGCGAGGCACGCGCGACCGCGCGGAGGCGCCCGCCTCGCACGGCGCTCGCGCCGCCAGCGCGCCGCCCGCCAACGCGCCGCCCGCCAACGCGCCGCCCGCCAACGCGCCGCCCGCCGGCGCACCGACCCCGGCCTGGGCGACTGGTATCGATCCCACCGCCTGGTGGCAGACGCTTCAGTCACAGTTCCAGCAGGTTGCCGAGTCGGCCTTGGCCGGCATCTCACCTGCCGCAACCGATTCGGCCGCCGCCCCGCCCGCCCCCCACACGAAAGCGCGGGGGACGCCCACGGGCCCCGCCGCAACGCCTCGCAAAACCCGCCGGAAGCCGCAGCGCGCGGCCAAGTCCGCGCCCGGTACAGCCACCACCTCGCGCCGTGCGCGCCCGGCAAGCTAGGTCGCACCGAGTGAGCCGCCGGTGACCCGATTCGTCTGCGGCCATGCGAGCCATCCTGACTGGCGGATGGCGACCGAGCTCGCGCTCAGCCAACTCGGCCGCGAGCCCGACGCCAAGCCCAACCCGCTCCTGGGGCTGGTCTACGCAAGCACGCCGTTCGCGGACCACTTCGCCGACATCCAGGAGCTGCTCGAGCGCCGGCTACCGCAGGTTCAATGGAGCGGGGCCTGCGTGCCGGGCCTATGCGCGGAAACTGCCGAATATGTCGATGAGCCCGCGATCGCGATTCTGATCGGGCGACTGCCCGCTGGCAGCGTGCAGGCATTTGGCGCCGCGTGGCAGGACGCGCGCGGCGAAGCCGAGCGGCTTGCCACGCCTGGGTCGAGCCTGCTGCTCCATGCCGACCCCTATGCGGAGGACATGAGTAAGCGCCTGCGCAGCCTGAGCGAGACTGCCGCCCCTGGTCTGGTTTTCGGCGGTGTCGTAGAGCCTTTTGGCACCGCCCCGCGAAGCAGCGAGCCGGCTGCGAGCCCGCGCGCCCTATCAGGCGTATGGTTCGGGCCTGAGGTGACCCTGCTGTCGCGCGTCACGCACGGTTGTTCACCCATCAGCCGCGAGCGCACCGTCTCCGACTGTCGCGGACAGGCCATCCTCACGCTCGATCACCGGCCTGCCCTTGATGTGATGTTCGAAGACCTCGGCATCAACCTCGCCGAGCGCAACTCACGTGATCCCCAGCACCTGTTGCGACTCCTGCGAGACGCGCCGTCGGCGCGCGGGTTGCAGGTGGGGCTTGCGGCGAGCGACCGCCCGCGAGCCATTGGCTTTGGTGCGCATCGGATCAGCGATCTACTCGGCATTGATCCGGTGAGCCGCGCGATCGCGGTGAGCGGCGGCGCCCAGGTGGGCGATCGCGCGGTGTTCTGCAGGCGCGACGCCGCAGCCGCGCGGGCCGACCTGATCCGGATCTGCACTGAGCTTCGCGAAGACCTGGAAGCAAGCGGGCAAACCGCGCGGGGCGCGCACTATGTGAGCTGCGTGGCACGCGGCCAGCATTTATTCGGCGCAAACGGCGCCGAGCTCGCGCTGATCCGGCACAACCTGGGCGAAATCCCGCTCGCCGGGTTCTTCGCCCACGGCGAAATCGCCGATGGCCGGTTGCACGGTTACACGGGCGTGCTCACACTTTTCGTGTAGGCGCCCGCCGCGCGATCCCGGCCGCCCGCGGATCAGGCCTTCTTGAAAACATTGAGTTGCAGACGCTCGCGCTCGATGGCCGCTGCCACCGCCGGTGCCTTCGCCACCCGCTGCATGTAAGCGTAATAGGCGGGCAGCGATTCGGGATCGATGCCGCCCAGCCCCCCCCAGCGGAGAAGCGTGATCGCGTAGGCATCAAGCACCGACAGCCGATCGCCCAGCCAGTAGGCAGCGGTTTGCGCAGCCACCATGCTGTCGATGCGCTTCAGGATATCGTGATAGCGGTCGCGCCCCACCCGCTTGACCTCCGCCTGATAGGCCTCGCCATCAGCAAATTTGTTGGGCATGAAGACATGGGTGAAGGCGGGGTGGGCAGTGTTGTTGAACCATGCGAGCGTGGCAAGCGCCTGCGCGCGCGCCCACGACTCGGCAGGCAACAGGCCAAGGGCTGGGTGCTCGCGGTCGAGAAAATCACAGATGGCAACGATCTGGGTGAGTACCTTGCCATCGACCACGAGCATCGGCACCTGCCCCTCGGGATTGAGAGCAAGATATTCAGGAGCGCGATGCTCGGCGCGGTGCAGCTTGATCAGCCGGGGCTCGAACGCCTGACCGGTGGCCTCGCGAATCATTTCCAGCGCCACATGGGGCACAAACGAACAGGCGCCCGGTGCGTAATAAAGTTCAATCATCTGGGGGTCTCCTGACATGTCATCGGTTTGAAGCGGCGGGCTGGTCGGACGTGGTTAGTCGCCGTGCACCCCTGCCGCCTCGGCCTGCCGGTCGGCGTGGTAAGACGAACGCACCAGCGGGCCGACCGCCGCGTGGACAAAGCCCATTTCCTGCGCGCGCTCGGCAAGCATCGCAAACCCATCAGGGTGCACATAACGGCGCACTGGCAGATGGGCGCTGGAGGGTGCGAGGTACTGGCCGATGGTGATCATGTCGACCTGATGCGCACGCAGGTCGCGCATCACCTCGATGATTTCATCGTCGGTTTCGCCCAGACCCAGCATCAGGCCCGACTTGGTCGGAACACCCGGCACACGCGCGCGAAATTCCGACAGCAACCGCAGCGAGTGCTGATAATCGGAGCCGGGACGCGCTTCGCGGTAGAGGCGCGGCACGGTCTCGAGGTTATGGTTCATCACATCGGGCGGCGCCGCTTCCAGAATTGCCAACGCACGCTCGAGCCGCCCGCGGAAGTCGGGCACCAGGACTTCGATTCGGGTGCGCGGCGAGGCCTCGCGCACGCGCCGGATGCAGTCGACGAAATGGGCTGCGCCACCGTCGCGAAGATCGTCGCGATCGACGCTGGTGATGACCACGTAATCGAGCGCTAACGCTGCGATGGTGCGCGCAAGATTGGCGGGTTCATCGACGTCCAGGGGGTCGGGCCGGCCGTGACCGACATCGCAGAAAGGGCAGCGCCGCGTGCACTTGTCGCCCATGATCATGAAGGTAGCTGTGCCCTTACCGAAGCACTCGCCTATATTCGGGCAGCTCGCCTCCTCGCAGACCGTATGGAGACGGTGCTCACGAAGAATGCGCTTGATGTCGTGAAAACGGCTACCTGGGCTCGCCGCGCGCACCCGGATCCAGTCGGGTTTGCGCAGCACCTCGCCGGCCGGCACCACCTTGATGGGGATGCGCGAGGTCTTGGCGCCCGCCTTCTGCTTGGCGCTCGGGTCGTAGGAGGCGGAGGGCAAATCGGACAGCTCGGAAGCGCTCATGTTGATCGGCACACCAGACGGCGCGCACCTGTTTTGCTCGAAAAATAATAACGAGAGTCTAGCGGAGTTGATCGTGATGCAGATGGGCGACCAGCCGCTCACCCAGCCGTGCGGCCACCGACTCCAATGCGACTGATACGCCCAGGCTCGCAAGATCGACCGAGCGCAAACCCGGGTACCCGCAGGGGTTGATGCGATCAAAGGGCTCAAGGTCCATTCGTACATTCAACGCGAGCCCGTGCAGGCTGCATCCCCGCATGATGCGCACGCCCAGCGCGGCAATCTTTGCCCAGCCCGCAAAGGGCCCCGTTCCGCCTTCAAGCGCCACGAAAACGCCCGGCGCACCCGCGATCCGACGCCCATCGACCGACGACGCCGCAAGTGTCTGGATGATCGCCTGCTCGTAGCGGTAAACCAGTTCCTTGACGCCGATGCCCAGCCTGCGCAGGTCAATAAGCGGATAGGCGATCACCTGTCCCGGCCCGTGATAGGTCACCTGACCACCGCGCTCGGTAGGCACTACAGCAATCTCCCCCGGGGCAAGCAGATGATCCGGCCGCGCGGCAAGGCCCATCGTGAACACCGGCGGATGTTCAACCAGCCAGATCTCGTCGGGAGTGGCGGCATCGCGCGTGCGCGTGAATTCGCGCATCGCCTCAAGTGTGTCGGCGTAGTCAGTGCGCGCGAAAGGCCTGAGCAGCGGCTCGATGATCGTCCTCTACAGAACGATCCGGACCATGGGGTGCGAGGACAGCTTGCTGTAGAGCGTCTGGAGTTGTTCCCGCGATTGCGCCCGGACCGTGAGCGTGACGCTCAGCCATGCGCCGCGTGAGGACGCACGCAGCTCGATCGACGCCGGGTTGAAGTCGGGCACGTGTGCGCTCACCAGCGCTGCGATGGTCTGAGCAAACTCGTCGGTGCGCCGACCCATGACCTTGATCGGAAATTCCACCGGAAACTCAAGCAGATTTCCGATCCGTTCCCAGACATCGGCATCACTCATGGACAGGGCTCACGCCTCGCGAGTGGCCGCGTGATAGGCCTCGATCAGCCGCTGATACACCGGGCCCGGCTGTCCGTTACCCACCGCAACACCATCCACCCGCGTGATGGGCAGGATTTCGCGGGTGGCGGAGGTGAGCATCAGCTCATCGGCCTGGAGCACCTCCTCGCGAGGAACGCGTCGCAGCTCGTAGTCGAGCCCGCAACGCGCGCAGAGCTCGGCGAGCAGACCCACCCGGATGCCTTCAAGGACCAGGTGGTTGACGGGTGCACCGAGCACGCGTCCGTTTCGCACGACCCAAATGTTGCTTGAAGACCCCTCGGTGAGGATGCCGTCGCGGAACATGATGCACTCAGCGGCGCCCGCATCGACTGCGGCCTGCTTGGCGAGCACGTTGCCGAGCAGCGATACCGATTTGATGTCGCAATGGAGCCAGCGCTCATCGTCGGAAGTGATGACAGCCAGACCCTGCTCGCGAAGCGCCGCGGCCGGTGCCACAAATTCACTGGTCATCGCAAACACTGTGGGCTGGATGCCTTTTGGAAACGCATGGTCACGGCGCGCGACGCCACGGGTGATCTGCATGTAGACAAATTGATTGGACCAGCTGTGCCGGCCAACGAGGTCGGTGATCAGCGCGCGCCAGCCTGCCTCATCGAAGGGGTTGTCGATGCCGATCGCGGCCAAGCTTCGCTCCAACCGCTTCAGGTGCTGGGTGAGCCGAAACGGGCGCCCGTCATAGACCGGGACGACTTCATAGATGCCGTCGCCGAAGATGAAGCCACGATCGAGTACCGGAATCCGGGCCTCGGAGAGCGGCACAAACGCTCCGTTGAGATAAACAACCTGCTCGCTCATGAGGGTCTCGCTCTGCGAAGTGGGTGAATGGAAGGCGGAAAGAAGGGTGGGGTGGAGTCGGATCTATTTGGCGAACTTGAGCCGCAGACCGTCCCAGAGCCTGCCGATCCAGCCGGCTTGGTCGACGGTGGCCTGGGCGAGCACCGGTCGCTCGGCGAGCACCTGGTCGCCCAGTTTTACTCGCAGCGTGCCGATCTTCTGGCCCTGGGTGACTGGCGCGAGTAGCGGCTCGACCCGCTCAACCTCACCCTTGATTTTTTCGGCCTGGCCTCGCGGCACCGTGATGAGGATATCCTGCTCGACCGCCCCAGCCACCAGCACGCCCTTACCCTTCCAGACCGGGTAGCTGCCCAGTTCCTGGCCCTTCGAATAGGCCCGGACGGTCTCAAAATTCTGAAACCCGTAATTGAGCAGGCGTTGCGATTCAGTGATGCGGATGGACTCGGTGGCCGCGCCCATGACCACGGCAACCAGCCGACGCGAGAAGCCCGCGCCGGGTTGCTCGCGTCGGGCCGACGCGATCAGGCAGTAACCCGCGGCCTCGGTGTAGCCGGTCTTCATGCCGTCTACACTGGGATCGATGAACAGCAGCCGATTGCGGTTGGGCTGGCGGATTTTATTGAACGTGAATTCCCGCTCGGAATAGAACTTGTAGAAGTCGGGATGGTCGCTGATCAGGCGGGTGGCGAGAATGGCGAGGTCGCGTGCGGTGGAGTAGTGCTCCGGGTTGGGTAGCCCGGTGGCGTTTCGAAACTGGGAGTTTCGCATTCCCAGTCGTTCGGCCTCGCGGTTCATCTGCTGGGCAAACGGCTCTTCGCCGCCGGCCAGTGCCTCGGCTAGCACCACCGAGGCATCGTTACCCGACTGAATGATCATGCCGCGCAGGAGTTCTTCCACGGTGGCGGGCGCTGCCGGCTCGACAAACATCCTGGAGCCGATCGCCTTGTAGGCGCGCTGCGACACCATGGGTCGCGCATCGAGTGCCAGCCGCTTTTCCTTGATGGCAGAAAACGCGAGATAGGCGGTCATGAGCTTGGTGAGCGAGGCCGGATCGGACTTGCGATCGGGTTCGTGCGAGGCGATGACATGACCCGTGGTGGCATCGAGCAGTAACCACGAACGCGCGGTCATGGTGGGCGGGGCAACCTGTGCCCACACTGCCGGCAAGGCAGACGCACCGACGAGCAGGCCGACGACCAGGCGGGCAAGCAGGCGGATCATCGTGAAATCTCCGGATAGCAACGCGGTGAAAACAGGCCGGATCAGTCGGCCGCAAGTTCGGCCGGCTCAAGGCCTGG
>Ga0315906_10006826_pt1 | contig 14032 bp, 16 predicted proteins | sample LakEriMetagenome_4_FD_203526 | JGI IMG/M metagenome (GOLD analysis project Ga0315906, IMG submission 203526) | Freshwater fungal communities from buoy surface, Lake Erie, Ohio, United States - Buoy 2 MA122 | ecosystem: Environmental > Aquatic > Freshwater > Lake > Lake biofilm | place: USA...
GAAGCTTTAGGTGATGACGTTTTAGGTGAAGAAGCTTTACGTGACAAACTTTTAGATTTAGGTGATGAAGTTTTAGGTGAAGAAGCTTTACGTGACAAACTTTTAGATTTAGGTGATGAAGTTTTAAGTGAAGAAGTTTTAGGTGAAGAAGTTTTAGGTGATTTCATATTATATTTAATATAAATATAATATAATATATTTTTATAGTTTTTTTTAAACAAAACTTCCTTCTTCGTAAAAAGATATAGCTTTTCTAAAAGCTAAATCAAACTCCGAATCTGTTACGAAATATTTGAATTCATTAAACATTTCATATCTTATTTTAGGCATATATGTCCTAAAAAATAGTAAGAAATTTATTCTTTCACTAAAATTAGAAGATTTAACCATCATTTCGTTTATAACATTTTCACTAAATATCTCAATAATTCTATTTATTTCTTTATCATCATTAATATCAATTTCGTTAGAATCAGTATTAGATCTCAAATATAAACTAATAACATCTTTTAGTTTATTAGTATAAAAAGGAGAGTCGCGATCTGTAATTTTTCTAGCAAAATAGTTCAGTCTTCCAGAAAAATTAGAAACAATTTGTTCATCAAAAGATATAGAAATATTAATTTCACCAAAACCAGATAATACGTTAATAAGTCTAGATAAAAACCCTGTAGAGCATGTTCCACTCATATCTTCAAGCTCCTCAAATAACCTTTTATTCATTTCTGATTTGAATTCACTATTTTTTATATAACTCCAAATTTTTACTAGTATGTTAGATAATGAAAAATTTTTATATAAAGTTCTATCCATTTTGATTCTGTTTAGAGATATAATAATTTTTCTTTTAGTTTGGAACGAATCATTACAATTTTTACAACAAAAAATTTCATCTCTAGAAATATTATCAGAGTAATTAAAACAAGTTTTTATTTTGTCATTACAGTCATAAATGACAACTATTATTTTATTTATTTCAGTAAATATATCGTCAATAGTAATTATGTTATCATCAATTTTTAAAGAAGGATATGTTGAAAGAATATCAATAATTTGAAAGACAGAGCTCTCAATACTTTTTACATGTACATTTTGCATATTGTGAAAAACAGTAACTGGTCTACCATTAATAGATCCCAATTCCTCAATTAGTTTTCTTCCGATATTCTTCATATTTTCGGAGCCAAGATTAATTAGGGTATCGGATGAATCAGCCCTTAAATTATATTCAAGGTCTTTATCAGTAGCAAAAGTTAAAAGTATTTGTTCAATGTCATTAAGTTCTGTATCATTAAGTAAGTGTTTCAAGTTTTGTAATAAGTTCTGAGAAGCTAAAATTCTGTACAAAATTAAATTATCTCTGTAGTTTATGAAAGATATGCATGCATTCTTCATGAATAATTTGTATTCATAAATGTCATCTTTTTTCTTTTCCAATGAAAGAATTGTTTTGTATCTATATTCACAAGATATATTAGTATCGTTAATTATGTTATTAAAATAATTAGTTGCATTATTAAAGTAATCTTTATTTTTCATAAGTAAAAATATAGTTTCAATTTTATAAGGTGTTGTTAGGCTATTATCTAAATTATCGCATATAAAGAAAAGAGCATAATATGCTTTATACTGTCTTACTTTATTTTTTAAGGAAATTTTATTGTTACTATCAATTTTAGATAATTTGAGTTGTTCACTATCTTCCTTTTCATTAATAATTTCAAGAGCTTCATAAAAAGATAGTAAGCTTTTAACACATTCAATTTTCAAGAAACTAGAAACATTAGTGCTAACAGCGATTTCATATAAAAAACTTTCTAAAATTTTTGTTCCACTAAATTGATACATAGTAGAAATTTGGCTAACAATTTCAATACTGGAATCTTTATATTCATCGTAATACTTGACAAATAAATTTAGTCTAATTTTCTCATCTAATGATAAGTCAAGAATATTCTCAATGTTTGATTCGTAGTCATTGTCATTATAGTTATTTTTATATTCATCATAATTAATATCATCAATTAATGTACTTTGCATTTAGTAATATTTATACTATTTTTTAAATAGTCTTAATCATAATAAAAGAATTTAAAGAGCTACAAATTATATTTAAATATGAGTTCTAATATAAAAAAAATTACTTTGAAAAAGTTGAAAGAATTAGGCACGATTTGGCATGAAGAATCCACATTAGTATTCAAATCTTCAACTGAAAAAGTAGTAACAGGACGTTTTGAAAACAATCAATTTATTCCACTTGATGAAAAAGCATTAGAGCTTTGTCAACAATGGAAGTTTAAGTATGATACATCTTTACTAAATAATTCCGAAGAAGAAGACGAAAATGAAGAGAAAGCCAACGAAGGTGGTGATGATAATGAAGAAGATGCAGGTGAAGATGATGAAGAAGACGCAGGTGAAGATAATAAAAATGATGATAACAGAGAAGAATCTTCTGAAGAAGAAGTAGCTAAACCAGAAGTGAAACAGCCAGTAGTTGTAAAACAAAAACAAAAAACTACAACTACAATTACAGATATAGAGGAAAATACATCGTCAACTTTACTATCTATAACTTCTGATTTCACAACACAAATAAACCAATATTTCTTAATTTTACAGAAAGATTACATGAACAAGATTTCTGATTTAGAGAAGAAACTTGAAGAAAAAACTAATGAATATAATGTTGTTAAAATTCAATATAATGAACAAAAAGAACAATATGATAAATTAAAAGGTAAATTTGAAGGTATTAAGCAATTATTCAGCTAAAAATCTATTAATAATTTTTTTATTTATTCAAATAACTTGTTTAGTTTAATTTCACAATCATTATCCCATTCATCAATATAAAAAATATCTTTTATCATTATTAAACTATTCTCTTTATCATATTTATTATCATCTATTTTTTTGCTTATAAAAAATTATAGTAAATTTTTTATAAGGATTTTTTTTTATAAGCATATCAACCATATAATCTTTTTCTTCTTTTAAAAAATATTCTTCATGAATATCATGATTTAGTCTATGTATGAATTCTAATTTCTTCAAATTTTATAAATTTCATTTTATATATTTTTTATTATAATAATAAATATATAAAATGAAATTTAGATGTAATTTATGTAAAAAAAAATTTGACTCTAAAAAAAATGTATTAAACCATGAAGAAAGAATTCATTCAGTTTTTAAATGTACTCTATGTCCAAAAAAATTTGACTCTAGAAAAAATTTATACAATCATGAACACAATGTTCACTTTTCTCCACCACCACCAGTACCACCAAGAAGACCACCACCAGTACCACCAAGAAGACCACCACCAGTACCACCAAGAAGACCACCACCAGTACCACCAGTACCAGTAACACCACCACCAGTACCACCAAGAAGACCACCACCAGTACCACCAAGAAGACCACCACCAGTACCACCAGTACCAGTAACACCACCACCAGTACCACCAAGAAGACCACCACCAGTACCACCAGTACCAGTAACACCAGTACCACCAAGAATACCAGGACCACCACCACTTTCTGAGGAAGAGTTAGAGTTGATGAAAGCTGTAGACGAAATTATTCATGGCGATGTAGCACCACCACCACTTTCTGAGGAAGAGTTGATGAAAGCTGTAGACGAAATTATTCATGGCGATGTAGCACCACCACCACTTTCTGAGGAAGAGTTAGAGTTGATGAAAGCTGTAGACGAAATTATTCATGGCGATGTAGCACGAGCAAAAATGTCTGATGAAGATTTGATTAAAGCTGTAGACGAAATTATTCATGGCGATGTAGCACCACCACCACTTTCTGAGGAAGAGTTGATGAAAGCTGTAGACGAAATTATTCATGGCGATGTAGCACGAGCAAAAATGTCTGATGAAGATTTGATTAAAGCTGTAGAAGAAATTGATGGTAAACAAAATACAAGAAAAAATAATAAAAACAAATCTAAGAAAGTAAGAAGAAGTAAATCTAAGAAAGTAAGAAGAAGTAAATCTAAGAAAGCAAAAAGTAAATCTAAGAAAGTAAGAAGAAGTAAATCTAAGAAAGTAAGAAGAAGTAAATCTAAGAAAGTAAGAAGAAGTAAATCTAAGAAAGTAAGAAGAAGTAAATCTAAGAAAGTAAGAAGAAGTAAATCAGCAAAGAAAATAAGTCTACCAAAAAGACGTAATCTATAATAATTTGCGTAAATATATTAAATATTTATCCCAGCTATCAGACATATAATTTTTTCAATTAAAATTAGCGCATTATGATAGGGACTATTTAAATAAATATTTAAAAGAGTTTAAGATCTATTTTTGAGAATATTCAAACTCTTTTATATAGTGATCAATAATTTTATTTGAACATTCAATAGAAAAGTTGTCTGAATTATCAATAGTAGTTTTTAAATTATAATTATTAGGATAAAATAAAGGTGTGTCCAGATAATAAGTTTTTGCTATTTGATAAAGAAAAATATCACTTTCTCCTCTTGTTGGATAAAGTTTATTATTAAAATATTTTCCTAAAATAATTTCATTTTGAATATTAGTTCTAATAAAATTAATAATTTTTTCCATTCCTTTTCTATTTATTAAATAAGCTACACACCCCCAACAATCATTTTCTCCTGTTTGTAAACTGCATTTTTTAGAATTAAAATTAATGCAATTTCCAGTATATAATTGAAATATTTCCCAATCTGGTTTATTAAGTTTATCTAAAAGGGATATAAGGTTATCTTCCCAAAAAAACATTAAATCTAGAGAACAATCATCTTCTAATATTAATACTTGATCAAGATTATTATCATATGCCATTTTAATAGCTTTTAAATGAGATAATAAACATCCAAGTTCATTTTTTGTTAATCCAGGATAATTATTTGTAAAAGTAGTCCCATTTATATTATCTGTTAAATTATTTTTTAATTGTTTACCATCTATACCTACTATTCTTTTGTAATTAGTAATATTGTAAAGTTTAAATTGATCTTCCATAAATTTTTGTCTTTGATGGCTTCTATCAAGGTTGATATAATAAATAGGAACATTAATTTTGTTAATTATTTTTTGAGATATAATCGGTGATAATTTATTTTTATAATAATTAAAGTTTTGTATTGAGTTATAATCTGATATTTTTTTATATAGCATAATAATTAGTGAAAAAATTAATATAAATATCGCAAAACAAATAAATATTTTTAAATATAATTTTGGTATCATTTTATATTATAGAATATATTTTTTATTTATATACTATTTATGAATTATTATACCATCCGTTACGTTAAGAACATATAAAAAGAAATTAAAATTATAATATGAGATTGTCTAACTGTATCTAGAAAGAATATAAAATATATATTGTATATTAATATTAAATGAAGAATACATTCCTACTAAAAAGAAAGACAAATACTTGGAGTTACAACTTTCACTCTTCGTAACTGGGATAAAATCGCGAACTAAATAACGATTTGTTGGTTGATAAAATTAAAAAAATATATTTATTATAAATAATAAATATAAATAATAAATATGAATAATATAAAACCTTTTAAATATGTAGTAGACACAAGTAAACCAACAAAAATAAATATATCAAATCCACCAACATTCAAAACAATAAATGTAAATAATGAAGATTACGATTATGGTAACTTAAAAGAGATAACCCAAAGCACAATGAGACAAAATTTTGCGTTAACAATAGGAGGTATAGAAGAAGATAAAAATATTAAAGGTCAAAGTGCTGGCGGAGGAGGTAATTATGTTTATCCATTATTTGACAAAATTGAAGATACTAAAATAATAAACCCATATCCAAATGGGGGATATTTAAATTATTTAAATGCTTATGGAAGTAATGCTGGATATTGTACTAAAAATAATGCTGACGCTTTGTAATTAATTTATTATTTTATAAAATAGCTACATCTGAATATTTTATAAGATATTTAATAAAAACTTCGTTTTGATTATTAACGCAAATAGAGTAATAAATTGAATTGGTAATTAAATGACATTCTGATATTACACCTTCAACTAATCCATTAGGATCTTGAAAAGAAACACGCGTTCCAGGAGGGTAACATGCTGGAAAAATTGTTATCATGTAATAGAGTAGAGCTGTAGTATACAAAAAAATAAAAAATCATTTTTTTGGTGTATCCCTGAGAGTAAGTCTTAATTCACCATATTCTTAAGAGTAAGTGTGTGTAATGTTGATAAAGCAATCACATCTCTTAATACAGACATTTTATTTAAATATTTTTTTGTAATAAATAATAAATGAAACAATATTTATTATTTATAATTATATTACTTTTTATTATAGTTTTGATTATTTTACAATTTGATATAACAAGATATATAAGAATTAAGTATTATAATGAATATGATAAATCATACATTATTAATTATTCAAAAATACCTAAAATAAATACAGATAAAAAAGTAATTATAAGTTTGACAACAACCCCTCATTTAATAAATAAGATAAAACCAACTATTAAATCTTTGTTAGATCAATCTGTTAAAGTAGATGAAATAGTTCTTAATATTCCAGAAAATTCAGATGGTTTGATTTATAATACGCCAGAAATTTATAAAGATATGGTTACTATAAAAAAAAGTAGTATAGATTATGGAAAATCTACATCAATAATACCAACATTATTAAGAGAATGTAATGAATGTATTATAATTAGTTTAGAAGATAAATATATATACGGTTATGATTTTATAGAAAGTATTGTTAATGAGTCTATAAAAAATAATAATAGAATAATTATAAGTAAAGGTGCTATATTATTTAAACCTGAATTTTTTGATCCTAGTATTATGTTAGTTAATGAACAAATATGTACAATTAAACTATTAGATAAATATTCAAACGTAAAAAATAAGACATTTTTATATTATAATAATTTATGATTTTGTATAAGTTAGAAGATCATTTTAATATAGTAATAAATAAAATACAAAATGGATTAATTTAGAAAAAGTTAATATTTATATAATAAATTGACATTTTAGACAAATATACGTCCAAATTGCGAAAAAATTTTATTAAATAATATATTTGTAATAATAAAAATGGAGTGGGAAATAAATGATATGAACACGGAAAAATTTTATAATTTCTATAATAATAAATATATTAGTTCTTTTGGAGAACGAAAAGATCAACTTATAAAAGTTTCAGAACTTGTTAATGAAAAAATGTATAAATCAGATAATCATAAAGATTTATATTATTGCTGTCAAAAAATAGATAATGATAAAGCTTACAATTTCTGGATTACGTTTTCAAACTTACAGCCTAATTTAAATACACGGCATGGTAGTATGCCTATTTTTACTAGTCATTATAAATACGGATGTTTTGCATTTAATCAAGTATTAAAATCAAATTATAAACTTGTTGATTTATATGTTATATTTATAGTTTCAACAAAGAAAGATATATATAATATTCATGAAATTTCACCTTATGATATAGAAATGTGTGTAACTTTAAGCGTGTCAAAATATGATACAACTCGTGTGTCCGGACACATGGGAATTTTCAGATCTTTATTTTATTATAAACCATTTAATAAATTAAATAAAGAACAACAAAAACTTAGAACGTATAAACGATATGGTGAGGAAATATATGAATCTTTTTTTGTAGATGAAAAATATTTACCTCAATACTTTAAAGATAAAGAAGGAATTATAATACATGAAAACATTTCTGTTAACTTTCATACATTCGGATTTTTTATTACAAAATTGTTATATCCAGATATAGAATTTATGAGATTTAATCCTGTTACAGTACCGCATGAAATAATAAAAAAATCAGCTTTGGAGAAAACTATAATTAATAAGGAAAACCATATGTTGACAAAAATATCTGGTGAGAGTCCTTATACTCATAAAACAAAAGATGATAAGAAATATGATCTTAAATGGATACATTTTGAAGAAGGTAATCCAGTTGAGATTGATATATCAGTAAATATGAACTCTATTTTATTACCTTTATTTAATGAATTTATAATGGACACCAGTAATGGTCAAATTTTACATAAAATTAATGAGAAGAATATAAAAGATATTATAATACCTATAAAAATTAAATTTATAAGCGATGCGTGTTTTAAAGATTGTAAATCATTAGAATCAGTAACTTTTTTAGGTGCAGAAAATACAGATGAGTTTCTTTATTTAGGTTTAGGAGCTTTTGACGGTTGTAAATTGTTAAAAAAAATAAATTTACCAAAAACTATAAAAGATATAAATAGTGCAACTTTTAGAAATTGTGAATCTTTGGAAACTATAACATTACCAGAAAATAATGAGGTAATCGGAAATGAAACGTTCAATAATTGTAAATCTTTGAAAGAAATAATATTTTCTAAAAAAATATCTATTATTGGAGATAATTCATTTAAAAATTGTGAATCTATAATAGATATAGTATTTAAAAGTAATATTATAATAGGTAGTGATGCTTTTATTGGTTGCAAGCAATTAAAATCTATAACTATGAAAAATAATTCAATTTACAATGAAACAAGTTTCCCAGATGTAAATTCCCTAACTCTAATTTATGATGTAAGTGATCCGAAAAAATTAACGAGAGAAGAGACATTTCTTAGACAAAAAAACAAGTACAAAAATATAAAAATTGAAATATCAAAAGTTATTGATGGATTAACAAAAAAAAGAAAGAAGTCTCAAAGAAAGAAGTCTCAAAGAAAGAAGTCTCAAAGAAAGAAGTCTCAAAGAAAGAAGTCTCAAAGAAAGAAGTCTCAAAGAAAGAAGTCTCATTTAGCAGTTAAATGTGTTTATAAATGATGTATTAGAAAAAGTATTTTAAATTTTCAGAATCAATGACGGAAAATATTATATTGTCGAACGTACCATCAAAATTAATAGACCAATCAGAATAATCATATAAACTTTTATTACTATTCATGTAATTATTTTTTATTTTGTGATCTTTTATTTTCTTGAAATCTTCTACGTAAACTCCATATATTCTACGAGCTAATTCATAAGCATTTTTCCTAGCTTCATCTAAATTTTCTGATTCAAAGACAACATTCAAATCCTGTGGAATATCATTATTTTCATATTCAATAACAAGGTACATTTTGTATATATAATTATATTTTTAAATTTATAATCAATTTTTTATTCTTTAATTTAAAAAAAATATTTATATATTAAATGTTACAATACTTTTATAATTACATTGGATATTCTGAAACTAATACAGATAAAAGTAATAATATTACTGATGATAATATAAAAAAAACTACTAATAATGTTACCGATAATGATAATAATAAAATAAATGATACTATTGTTGAATCTAAAAATGATGAATTTATTTATCTTATCACAACAGAAGATCTATTAAAAGTAAACTTAAAACCAAGTAATAAAGTAATTCCAAATCCATCAAGAAATATGCCACCATTCTTTGATAAAATTAATTTACGTATGTTGAACAAAGCACAATTGCATACTATTTTATCAGTAAAGTTAAAACCTATTCCAGAAATTATTAAACAAAAAACATATCCAATTAGACATCCTGTTTTAAGAGAACTTATTGAAAAACATAAAAATTATCACAGTGTTAGTTAGTTATTTTTTATAACTTAAGTAAGTTATAAAATAAAATACTTAACTATCAAATGGATTAAGTATTAAATTTTGTGATTGACCAATAAAAATACTAAAAATCATGTACAAAGAAACTATTTTAAAAGTTTTATAGTTATAAAAAGATCCAACTAAAATTAAATAAATGGTAATAACAAGAAAAAATATCTCTAAAGAGTTGCTCCACCATTGACATAACTTTGACGTACTTGATTTAGTAAATAAATGATAAATTGAGAAAAGTATCAATATTATAGAAATAATATTTTGTAAATGTATATTAATTTTGTCAGATAAATACAATAAAATTATTGCAATAATAAAACGTATAGGTAAACAAATATATTGAAAAGCATACTTTCTATCTTTTTGTAGAGTTTTAGAATGTTTATTTAGTATACCTGATTTAAACAGAATATTACTAAAATTATTGTTTATATTTGTTTTGCAATCAGTCATTTTTTATATATATATAATAAATAAATAAAAAATATAATAATTTATGTATAAATTTTAAATTGATAATATAATAAAAATAAAAAATAAAATTATTATAATTAAATAAATGTTTGATCATTATTACAACTGTAATGATACTAGTATTGATACTGTTATTATTGATAGAGAATTTGATAAATTATCAAAATTTGCTGATTATGGTTTTAATAAATGTTTGCAATTTTTTTCCGATCAAGAAACATACAGAAAAAAAGTAAGTTATGAAAAAAGATGTGAAGAATTTAAGAAAATAAAAATACAACATCCAGATCATATACCAGTAATAATAGATAGTTTAGATCCAGATATAAAAATATCTAAAATAAAATATTTAATTCACAAAGATTCAAGTGCTTCAGATCTAATTTTTGCAATAAGAAAACAAGTAAAGTTAGACAAAGGCTCATCACTATTTATTTTTTGTAATAATACTTTACTTTGTAATACAGAAACGATCAAAACAATATATGAGAAAAATAAAGAAAACAATCCCGGAGAAGATAATTTCATATATCTAAGTATTAACAAAGAAAATACATTTGGTTAAAAGTAATTTAAAACTATAATTAAATAATAATAAACATTATGTCTGATTACAATATTTTAGCTTTTAAGCATATAAATAATTTTGTTAACGAATTATCTGAACTATTTGGACAAACAAATCATCCTTTAAAACTTTATAAAAGATTATTGGATAAAACAACAATTAATCATACAATTGCTATAAATAAACACGTGGATGCATTTAAGTTATTTTGTGTTGAAAATAGAGACTTAATTTTAAAAAAAAATGTTTCCACTTTAAAAGTAAATAGTGTTGTTTATTCAGATAAAGTTTATATTGATTTTAGTAGTATTTTTAGAAGTGCAGATAAGGAAACAATAAATATAATACTAAAGCATCTACTAACTATTTCTGCATTTTTAGATCCAACTGGTAAAGCAAAAGAAATTTTAAAAAATAGCGTAAAGGGAAAAGAAGCTGATTTTTTGAATGACATTTTAACTAAGGTTGAAAATAATATAACCCCTGATATGGCATCAAATCCTATGTCTGCTGTTTCAACAATATTAAGTTCTGGTATTTTTAATGATCTACTTTCTAATATGAATAATGGAGTAAAGGATGGGTCATTAGATTTAGGTAAATTGATGGGTACTGTTCAAAATTTAGTTTCCACATTATCACCATCATCAGAAAGTAAATCCGATGGTTCTGGTGGAATGGGCGGGTTAGATATAGCAGGTATTATTAGTAGTTTAGGTAGTATTAATGGCGATGAAGAAGGGGGAGGATGTGGGGGATTATCTGGAATTACAAATATTCTAAAAAATATAAATCTGGCACCTCCTCCATCTGGAATAATTAATACTTCTTCTGAAGTATCTGAAGTATCTGAAGTATCTGAAATATCTGAAGCTTTATAATAAATTTAATTCATATTTTATATATATATATATAAAATAATTAATTATATAAAAATTGAGTATATTATATTATTTAAATCTATTCTATCGTAATAATTATATATTACAATAGCAAAATAGCAATAATAACAATAGCAATAATAACAAAAGCAATAATAATAGAATAAAAAGAAGTTGATGATTCTTTTTCGTATTTTTCTTCAGAATTGATTTTATCTTCATCGACGATTTTCAATTTTTCATCATACATGAACATTATTTATTATATTAATATAAATTATAAAATTATTTTTTCTAATCTAGGAAAAAACTGTAATTCGTTTAATATTTTTTGTTTGGCTTCTTTAATATAACTTATTCGTTGAGACCACCAATCTTCTTCAATTGCTTTTTTTATTTTATTATAATCCTCTTCAAAATCTCTTAACTCAAGATAAACAAATGCTCTCTCATCAATGTAATCTTTGACATTTATACATCCGGAATAAAACATTAATGTTTCACATAATATTCCATCAATTAATTTTTCAGTAACGTAGTTTTTAGTAGAATTATTTTCACAATTAAAAGCGTATTTATATGGAAATAAACTCTCATCCTTTTTATGATCAGGTAAAGGATATTTATAATTTTTCCAATTAAATTTATTTGATCCAAATATATTAAGATAAATATCTCCTTTTTTTTCTATGAACTTCATAAAATCAACTCTCTTAATATGTCCAGAGTCGCTATATTTTGAAGATAATATAGTTGATAAAATTTTACTACATGTTTCGTCTTTAGTTATATTCTCATTAATCAACTGTTTATAATTTTTTGAGATGTGCCATTCTAAATTATTGTAGTGTTCCTTGTGATAACCTACAAATAAAAAATCTTCTTTTTTTGGTTCTATCCATTTTGGTGACCATAAATCCATACGTTTTTCCATATTTGGTTCCATTCTGAAAACTATTGTTTTCTTAGTGTCTATTTTCATATTCAAATCATTTGGTTGATTTATTACACAAACATAATCATATGGTTCATTCCAAACTATCTGTATATTATTCCAACTATAATTATTATCATTACTCATTTTATTCCAAGTATCACATATTTTTTTACTGTCAGTCCAATTACATGTTAAAAAAACTTTTATTTTATTATTTTGCTGTGATAATTCATTTGATGATAGTTCTGGTAATGATAAAGATGATTTAGATAAAGATGATTTAGATGAAATTACTTTTTCTACTAAAGATAAAAAATTCGGTAAATTATTTTCTTTACATTCTAATTTTATTTCTTCAAAATTTGCTTTAATATTATCAAATAACTTATCAATTTTTTTCATAATAAATATATTATTATACATTTTTAAATAAACATAATAATTTTATGTTTAAAAAAAAAATATATTAATATAATGAAAAATCAAACAAAAAAAGAAATTATATATCCTATATTCTTGGAATGTTTTCAGTTCATAAAGGATACTTTTTGGGAAAATATATTTGAAGATTTATCTTACGGTAAATGCCCTTATGGAACTTATATTAATAAAGGATTTTTATGTTGTAATTACAAAGGGAAAGAATTTAATTATAAAATAGAAAAGAAAAATCCAGAACAACTATATAAAGACACTTACAATCTTCTTGTAAAAAAAATTGGATTACAATCTCAGAGAGACAAGATAAAAAATAAAACTAACTTTCAAAACATTGAGAACGAAATTAAAGAATATAGAAAAAGTTGGAACACTATAAGGAAAAAAAATATAAAAGATTTACTTATTGAAAAATATATTATTGAAATTAAAAATAAACACTCTTTATCAATAGTTCAATGTAAAAAACTTCATTCTTACATTAACATTGCTATTATACTAAAATCTATTACTAGTAAAGATATTGAATATAAAGACGGTGTTATTACTAATATTAAAGGTATATCTTTTAAAAAGAATCAAATCATTTACGAAAAAGATATATATAATATTTATGATAAAGAGAATAGAAATTGTATTTTGATTGAAAAAAATTATATGTCTGATAGCTGGGATAAATATTTAATATATTTACGCAAATTACTATAATTTACGTCTTTTTGGTAGACTTATTTTCTTTTCTGATTTACTTCTTCTTACTTTCTTAGATTTACTTCTTTTTGCTTTCTTAGATTTACTTCTTTTTGCTTTCTTAGATTTACTTCTTTTTGCTTTCTTAGATTTACTTCTTTTTGCTTTCTTAGATTTGTTTTTTCTTGTATTTTGTTTACCATCAAGAATCACACAACCAGGAAGAGCACAACTCCACCGTCCTCCTGGTGGTGCTCCAGCTCCTCCTGGTGGTGCTCCAGCTCCTCCACCACCACCTCCACCGAGTGCACCAACACCTCCAGCAGCTCTTATTGCATCAAGAAGATCATCAGGAAGACGAGGAG
>Ga0315906_10006831_pt1 | contig 14025 bp, 13 predicted proteins | sample LakEriMetagenome_4_FD_203526 | JGI IMG/M metagenome (GOLD analysis project Ga0315906, IMG submission 203526) | Freshwater fungal communities from buoy surface, Lake Erie, Ohio, United States - Buoy 2 MA122 | ecosystem: Environmental > Aquatic > Freshwater > Lake > Lake biofilm | place: USA...
GGGATAAGGAAGATGGATTAGTGCATAAACATTTTGGTGGGTTTTATACAGCTCATTATAACGAAATACTTTTATACCCACACTTTGAAGAGTTATTAAAAATATGTGAAGAATATAAATTGTGTTTTATGGTTTTATCAAATGGTATTCCATTAACTCCTGAAAGAGTTGATTTGTTGTTAAAATACCCATATGTAGTAAATGGCATATGCCTAAATATACCCGCATTTGATCCTGAAACTTGGAGTAAACGAAGTGGGATAAACATAAAACAATTTGATAAATTGATATCCAATATTAATTATGCTATGGAGAAATTACCTGATATGGTTACTAACAAATCGTTCTCAATACAAATAAATGGTTCCAACAATAACTCATTTAGTGATAGAGGTGGTTGGTTAGATAAAGGACCTGAATTTCCAATGGATATGGATTTAGACCCAATAACGGGTGAATTGGCAACTCAAACAAACAAAGCTAAAAAATTGTTTCCTGGTTTACAAATATATGATGTGCCATCTTTAATTGATAGAGCTGGTTTGTTAGACCATATAATGACCAATAAACAAGCAATAAAAAGAAATTTACAACAAGGAGATGAAAACAAAAAGGTAATTGGTTGTGGAAACGGTAAAGAAGTTGGTGGAAGACCGGTTGGTTGGATTCATGTAAACGCAGCTGGTAAGGTGTTTTTATGCTGTAATGATTATGATATGGAAATACAATTTGGTGATTTTAAAACACAAGAATTAAAAGATTTTTGGGGTAAAGATGAACACCAACGAAAAGTTCAAGAATCTTACGATACAATTTGTAGAGGATGTGCTTCTGCAATTTTTGAATAATTATATTATATGATAGTTTTTATTACAACAGGTTACGGAAAAAATGTTATAGGTGGTGCCGATATTTGGTGTAACAACTTTATTGAAAATATTTTACCACTAATTAAAGAGGATTACAAAATCATTATCGATGGTAGACCTTTGGTTAGAGAAATTGGAGCAATATATACTTACGAAAACGAAAAAGAAGTTGATAAAATATTGGATGAATGTGATAGGATAATTTTCTTACACCATTCGTATAAACCAAATCCTGTTATTCAAAAGTATTTACATAAAATCTATCTTACATTTGTTCATGCATTTATTCCCGATATGGTTGGGTTAAATGATGAATATGAAAACTTAATGACTCGTTTGGATTGGCATTGGCAAAAGGATATTTTAGATAATTCTGAAAAAATTGTTTGGATAGGTTATGAGGATGATACAATCCATACTTATTTTCCAAAAACTATCACTATTCCAAATTATTATGAATGGAAAAATAAAAAACCATTTGTTGGTATAATAGATAATAGAGTAGGATATGCAGCAAGATGTGAAACACGAAAGAATGCACATTATTTAGATGGAATACCTTCTTTTATATTTTCAAACAAATATGATTATAAAAGAATGTTAGAAGGTTCGCAAATTGATTCAGGCCTACATCAATTTATAGAATTTGAGTATCGTTTTCATAATAAATTTTTTGAAAAGAATTTCCAAATATTTCATGGTGCGTATACTAAAGAACCCTTTGGATATGCAATCTTTGATGCAATTGATAATGGTAAACTTCCAATATTGGATTCAAATTGGATGAAAAAAATTAAGTATCGTTATAGAGCAATGAATAAACAACAATTTCATTATCAATACATAAAAATATTAGAAGACGGTTTTGAAAAAAATAAAAAACAATTTGATAGGTTAAAAGCCGGTTTAGAAAAATATACGGATAAACAAAATTGGATAAAGAAAATATTAGAGGTTATATGAAATATATAAATTTACTATGTAATGCTTTTGAATTACAATGTTTATTTCCAGATGCTAAATTATTGGATGAAAAATTTATAAAAAAAGAACATAATTTTTTATTAATAAAAACTGATACTGATGTAATCGAAATAAATCATTATTTTGAAAATATTTTTGATAAAATTGAAAATATAAATAATATTTTTGAAATAGATTCATATTATATCAATCCAATAGAAAATTTGACTATAGTTTGTGATAGACAATTATGGTATAGATTTTATTTAAATTTATTAAAAAATAATAAAGAAGAATTTGATAAATTAGAAAAAATTTATGTTGAAAAAAATGTTAAAATAATTTTTAATTTTGCAATATTAGAAGCGGTAAATTACGAAGATGAGGAAGAGTGGTTTTTATACGATTTTAAATTTAAACATATAAAATTATCGGATTATGAATTGTTTGATGGTAAAAAAAATTTTTACTATGATTCTTTTTACAATTTATATCACATTCTTGCAGAACCTATGATGTGTAAAGTTTTATTTCCAAATATGTTTAAAGATTTATCTCAATACCATATAGATTTTAAAGAATTTTTTGAAAACATAAACATAAATCCACTGCTGAATAGAGATAAGATATATTCTCATTCTTGTTTAAAACCAAGATATCATAGAATAAAATTTTTATTAGAATGTTATAAAAATGATTTACTTTCTTTTGGAAAAAATAATGTAAACATAAAATTTTTAGAAGAATATAAACGAGCAACATTTAATAATAAAATTCATACGGATGGGACTTATAAGCATAGTAAAAATCATTTAGATTATTTTAATAAAAATTTATATGAAGAATTTTTAAAAATTACAAATAAAATAAATATTACAATGGATGATTCGGATTTTATTTACAATCATATGAAGCATTATTTTCTTAATGAAGAATATAATGAATCTTATATAGAAGTTGTTGGGGAAACACATTGTATATTTGATTTGAAATATGGATTTTTTACTGAAAAATCTATTAAACCAGTTCTTTCAGAAAAATTTGTTATGATATATGGTTCAAATAAAGTTTATAAAGAATATAAAAGAATTGGTATAGAATTATTTTTAAATGAATTAGGAATTTACGACATAGAAGAAAAAAATGAATTAGAGCAAATTGATAGAATAGTAAATTTTTTAAAAAAATGTGATAAAGAATATTTAAAAAAATTATACATAGAAAAATATGATATTTTAAAAAATAATAAAAAAATTTTATTTGATTATTATTGTAAAATAATGAATAAAATAAATGTAATATTTTTAGAAGATAAAAAGTAATAATATGATTTTAGTAAACGGATGTTCATTTTCAGCACCCACAGATTTTGGTGATAATTGGTGTGAAGGTTTTTATTCCAAAGGAATATTGAAATATAAACCAGATAATACTATACAACACAATTCTTTCAAAAATGTTGCAGTTGGTGGTTCATCGAATTTACTTATTAGAAGAAAAACATTTTATCATGTAAATTCTAAAATGGTTACTCAACCTCCGGATTATGTAATTATTCAATGGTCAACAATCGATAGGTGGGATTATCCTGTTTTTGTAAACGAAGAAAGAGCAAAAACCTTTCCAAGATTGAATATGAGGCCTGACTGGGCTAATAAAATAAACTATATGAATAATGGAACTGATACATTTGGGTATGGAAGAAATTTTTATGAAAATTACTATTCAGTATTTGGTGCTGTATTAGATACTTTAGAAAATATATACCATGCTCAACAATATTTAGAAAGTGCCAATATTCCTTATAAAATGATTACTATTGGTAATTTATTTAATATGGATGTTAGTATTGAAAAATTAAAAAATTTACAAAATAGAAATGATAACCACACAGGCGATTATTTAACACTTAAAACCGAAAGTATATTTGATAAAATAGAAGAGGTTGAAGAATCTTGGAAAGAATTAAATACAATTAATGAACTTTTGGAAAAAATCGATTTTACAAAATTTATATTTACAGATGATGTTAATATAAGAGGTTTTGGTGGAGGTATTATAGAATGGTTTTTAAATAAAAATGAAATGTTAACAGGTGGAAAATTTCACCCATCTCAAGAACAATGTTTAAAATTTTTTAATGAATTTTTATGGCCTAAAATAGAATTAGATATTGAAAACTATAAAAAAATAAAATAATGCAGTTACTTAATGATAAACTAATAAGAGAATATCTAACTAATAATCATTCAATCGATGAAGATGGTAATATTATTTTAGAGCCGGTTAAATATCGTTGGACGCATGGTGCAACCGATTTACACCTGGGTGATGGACTTTTGGTATATTCTCTTATTCAATTTAATAGAGCAAAGATATGCGTTTGTATTGGTTCAGGAGGTGGATTCATACCACGTCTAATGACACAATCAAGAATAGATTTATGGCATCAAAAAATATTTGAAGGAAATTCACAAGTAGAATGGGGAGATATTGGAACAACTATAATAGTAGATGCAGCAAATGGAGTTGGTGGGTTTACCGATTGGACTGATGAAAATTCTTTTTTAAGAAAACATTTTTCACCACAAATTATTTTAGAAACATCTGAAAGAGCATTTTATGATTATTTTGTAAGACAAGATATTAAGATTGATTATTTGCATATAGATGGTGACCACTCATACGAAGGAGTTAAAAAAGATTTTGAATTGTATTCAACTATTATGTCAGAAAATGGTATTATAACAATACACGATACAGACCAAAAATATCATGATACTTTTTTAGTAACAGAAAACGCAAAAGAAGATTTTGTTTCTTTTGATGGACCTGCAAAATTTGTAAAAGAATTAGAAAATAATACGGATTGGAATTTGGTTAATTTAAAAAATTTTCGTATGTTTGATAAAAAAGTTAGTAGCACAGGTTTGACAATACTAACTAAAAAAGTTTAAAATGAATAAAAAAATAAGATTAGTTACAGTAACAGGAAGTAGAACAAATACTCTCTGGCATATGTTATCACATTATACTGACATTGTACATGAAATTTTCGTAGTAGTTTATGAGTGGGAAGGTTTTTCTACATATAATTCAGTAAAAGAAATTGTTTCTAAATTTACAAATGCTAAAATAATAAGAAGAGAAGTTAGAGAAAAATTTAATTGGGAATATGTAACACAATTATATAATGAAACTAAAATGCTATTTCCTGATGATTGGTGGATAGTTTCAGATGATGATGAATTTCATGTTTACTCAAAAGATTTAAATGAAATAATAGAAGATTGTGATGAGAATGGTTGGGAATTGGTTAGGGGTGGTTTTATAGATAGGATTGGGACTGATGGTGGTTTCCCTGAAATAAACGATACGGAAAATATATTTAAACAATTTCCTTTAGCTGGATTTTTCCGATATCCCCTATCAGGAGCATGTCCAAATAAAGTTTGTATAATGAAAGGATATATCGAAATAACTCCAGGACAACATTATGCGAAAATAGATGGACAAACAACTTGGAAATGGCAAGGTTGGAATCACCCATTGATTGCGCCTGTTGATAAGTATAATGTTCAAGTACACCATTTTAAATGGGATAGCACTTGTGGTGATAGAATTAGAGAAGTTGCAAATATTAATAAAGATTATTCGTATTCGGAAGAATATAGAAAAATGTATAGAGCATTAGCAAAAACCAGATTTAAAATCGATATAGAAGAATCCGAATTTATGATAGAAAAAAGTGAATGGTCTTCTTACAAATCTTATAAACAATGGAATAAATTATTCAAAAAAATAATATCCATATAATTTGGTCCAATGAAAAAAATTTTGTAAATTAGATAAAAATATATTTTATGGCTTTAAAGAAAAAAGAAACAGTAGAAATTACAAAAACACCCACAAATAATTCAAATGATGAATTGTTATTACTTGAACAAAAAAAAGTAAGAGCTTTAGAAAAAATTGCAAATTCTTTAGATGCATTGACAGTTTGGTTTGAAGAAGTTAATAAAGATGAATGGAGTGATAGATTGCAATATTATTTAGCAGAATTTCACACAAAATTCATTAAAGATGAAAACTCTAACAAATAAATGATTAAAAATAATCATAAGTTAGGAATTATTATACCATTTAGAAATAGATGGGAGCATTTAGAAAGATTTAAAAAAACTATTAAAAAATATTTTTCTAACTTAGATATCGATTATGAATTAATTATAGTTGAGCAAGATAATGCAAAACTATTTAATCGTGGTATGCTATTGAATATTGGATTTAAATATGCTAAAAAGTATAAATGCGATTATGTGGTATTTCATGATGTAGATATGTTACCAATAGATGTTGATTATTCTTATTCGGATATTCCTTTACATCTATCCACAAATTTTGAGTATGAAGATGGTGAAAAAGAAAGAACAATTTTTGATACATATTTTGGTGGAGTAACTATGTTCCCAACTAAAATTTTTGAAAGTATAAACGGATACTCAAATAAATATTGGGGTTGGGGATTTGAAGATGATGATTTACTTTTACGATGTAAACATCATTCAATAGAATTAAATAAAATACAAATAAAAAACATAGGTAATCATAAAAATGTTTTAAAATTTAACGGAGTCGATGCGTATGTTAAATCTAATAATATAATTGATTTAACTAATGATTTTACTATTACAATATGTTTTTATCCAGATGAGTTAGTATTGGAACATACAAAACAATCCGATGAATTTACCATATTCAGTATTCCTGGATATGATTTTGCTATATCATATACATCATTTGGTAGATATAATTTTTGCACATTTGATAATAAATTAAAAGCACATTATTTAAATAGTAACATAAAACCTGTATATAAAACAAATATATCATTGGTATATGATTCGGTAACTACCATTATAACAATGTATCAAGATGGTGAAATTATTGGACAAACAAATCCAATAAATAGATTTAATACAATGTATAGAAGGGAACCAAATTTTTATTTAGGAGTTGGTAATCCAAATAGAAGTATAATTCCAAACTGGTTTAAAGGTTTATTTGAATATTTTGGAGTATATAATAAAAAACTATCCCAAAATGAAATAAAAGAAATTTGTAAAAATGGAATAAAATCGGATGAAGCATTAAAAACACATTACAATAGTAATTATATTTTTAATTATAAATTAGTAGATTTATCAGAAAATAATAATGTTGGAATAATACATAAATGTGAAATTATAAAAGATGATACTCCGGAATATAAAACATTTTTTATACCACATAGAAAAAAATCTTTATTTAAATCATTAAAACATGAAGAAAATGGATTTAATGGTAATAGATGGAAAGATGATAATACAAGATGGAATCAATTACGATTTATAAATGAAGTATCTAAAAACTATGAATTATTAGAAAAAGATGGACTATCAGATTTAAAATTTACAGAGCATGGTGTAAATGTATTAGAAAAAAATGTTAAACTAATTAATGTTGGTATATAATGAAATTAGGTGTTTGTGTTCCATATAGAAATAGAGAAGAACATATGAAAGTGTTCGTTCCCCATGTTACAAAATTCTTAGAAGAAAGAGGAATTGAACATACTATATATCTTGCACACCAATGTGATGATAAACTTTTCAATAGAGGCTTAATGAAGAATATTGCTGCAAAGCATGCATTTGATGATGGGTGTGATTATATAGTTTGGCATGATATTGATATGGTGCCTGAAGATGATAGTTGTGATTATTCATTTCCAGAAGGCAACCCACAACATATTGCAGTTCGTATTTCACAATCTGATTATCAATTAAAGTATGAGGAATACTTTGGTGGAGCAGTAATCTTTTCAAAAGAGCAAGTAGAAAAAACAAATGGTTATTCAAATGGTTATTGGGATTGGGGAATGGAAGATGATGATTTGTTTTGGAGATGTGTGATGGAAGGATATGTAGATAAAACAAAATTAGATTATACCGAAGAAAAATATGTAGCTAATTTTAATGGAAAAGATTCAAAAATATATTTTAGACCATCTAGAGAACAAAGAGATTGTTTATCAAACTCACATACGGTTTCTGTTTTAGTAAAAGCAGACCAACAAATTGATAAAGTTCCAATTTGGTTAATAGGGGATAATGAAAGACAATTTATAGAATATCCAATATTTAGAAAACCAGGCTACGATTGGGGATTATCTTTTAATAATAGTAGAGCATACACAATACAACTTTGGGATAGAATGAAAGGACACTTATACCAATGGATTAAAAGATATGAAAATCAATGGAGTTGGATTACTATGGCAGTTGATGTTGAAAATAAAAAAATACATTTCTATTTAAATGGTAGAGAAAGTGATGCACGATTGGGAACAGGAACTCAATCACCTTTAGAATATAAAGAACCATTGAAAAAATATGGAATGGAACCATTTACAATTGGATATTCAAAATCACCATACGAAGTATTTTTTAAAGGAGGAATTGCAAGTATACAAATGTGGGATAGGTGTTTAACTCCGGAAGAAATTAAAAACATACATAAAGAAACTCCTGAAGAAAATTTAGTATTAGATATTTTTACTATGAATTTAGAATTTGGTGAAATGGAAAATGTAGAATTAACAAAAGAAAAAATAGAAATACCACATACAATTTTACCATATAGAAGAGATGGTAAATTTAAATGTTTACCACATCAAACGGAAGGATTGATTAAAGTTGGTGGAATTGATAAATGGGCAAAAGGTGAAACAACAGCAGCAAACGAAAGAAGATATATCTTACAAATGCAACAAGGAAAAATAAATTATAAACAAGATGGAATTAATAGTATGGAATATGAATTTATTTCAATTGATACTATATATAATAGACATAAAATGATAAATGTTAAAACAAAATAAGTTATGAGTGATGATAAAACATACATAGAAAACCCCTTATATGTAAAGGTTAGAAATGAGTTAAATGAAGTTGGTAAGGGAATGTGTTTAGCAAAATGGACGCAGGTTACTTTACAATTACAAAGTGGACATAATCATTCATGTCACCACCCAAAAACACACAAAATCTCAACAGCAGAAATAGCTAGAAACCCATCGGCATTACACAATACTAGATTCAAAAAATTGAAAAGAAAAGAAATGTTGAGTGGAACTAGACCAACAGAGTGTGATTATTGTTGGAATGTTGAAGATAATTCCGATAGGTTTAGTGATAGAATTTTTAAATCAGGAGAGAGCTGGTCTTATCCGTTTCTTGAAGAAATAAAAAATTCAGATTGGAGAGATGATTATAACCCAAAATATGTGGAAGTTGCATTTAGTAATGCTTGTAACTTTAAGTGTACATATTGCGGACCTGCATATAGTTCTAAGTGGGTAGAAGAAATTGAACAACATGGACATTATCCAACTACCGATAGATTTAATTCAAATGAATGGTTAAAATTAGAAGATAAATTTCCAATTCCACAAAGAGAACATAATCCATATACGGAAGCATTTTGGAAATGGTGGCCTAATTTATATAGAGATTTACATACATTTAGAATTACAGGAGGTGAACCCTTAATGTCTAAAGATACATGGGATGTTTTGGATTATATTATAAATGAAAAAAACCCAAATACGGAATTAAAATTAGCTATAAATTCAAATTTAGGTGCACCGGATGTTTTGATTGATAGATTTATTGAGAAAATACAAAAAATAGAAGATGAGGGTAGAGTTAAAGAGTTTGTCATTTTTACATCAGTAGATACTTGGGGAGAGCAAGCCGAATATATAAGAACGGGGTTAGAATTTAATAGATTTTGGAATAATGTAAATAAAATAATGACAAAGTGTCCTCGTGTAATTATAACCTTTATGGTTACATATAATGCATTGAGTGTATTTAATTATGAAAAACTAATTCATAATGTTTATAAATTAAAAGATGATTATGCATCAACCGATAGATATTGGAACTCAGCTGTATTTTTGGATTCATCTTATTTGAGATATCCATGGCATCAAGCCGTCCAAGTATTACCAATTGATTTTTCAAAGTATATATTGGACCAAGCTAAATTAATTACATATTATGCGGCACCCAACTTTAGTCACGATCATATTGGATATAGTGATGTTGAAGTTCAAAAAGTAAAAAGAATATATGATTGGATGAGAGCACCACAAGATGCAGAAACACAAATGAAAAATAGATATAATTTCTATCAATATTTTTCTGAGCATGATAAAAGAAGAGGAACCGATTTTGTAAAAACATTCCCAGAATTAGAAGAATTTTATAATTTTTGTAAAACAATACAGTTATGAGTTTAAGAATTAATAAAGATAATATAGTTTTTGTATTACCAGAAAGTAGGTATGCCGTATCAAAAAGAATTGATTCATGGATGGATGAAAGTTTTACACTTCATGTTACTGCAAAACTATTTCCAGAACTATTGACAGAAAAGGAAAGTTTTATTATATCAAGAAATGGAATGCATTCCGGAATATCTGCATTTAAAGATAGTTCGGATAATACCAATATTGTTTTTACATACTGGTTTAAAAAGCCGGATGGAACATCTATACCAAAGCAAATTTTTTATGCACTTAAAGATAGTGAATTAGATGATTTTAATGAATATACTATGATTTGTGACCATTATAGAAGAAAAGATATAACTTGTTTTGTTAATGGTTATGAAGTGGGAACAATTCCATATGAAGATGATAAAAAAGAATCATATAAAAATTGTTTTTATTGGTTTGGGTGTGGAAGTATGATAGGTGCCGAAGAGCATAGTGCAATTGGAGATTTTGAATATAAATTGGCATTTGTATTAAATAAAAAAATGGATATATTAGATGTTCAAGACTTTATTGATACATATTATGATAAATATAGTCATGTAATTTATGATAATAATTTGAGAAAGTTAAATTACGACCACAAACTAAGAGATAACTTTGCTTTTTTATGTGATTTTAACAATCACAACAGATACAAAGTTTGGGATATAAGTTTTAGTGGTAACTATCCACAATTTTTTATAGATAAAAACATTTATTTTTAATGAAAGTATTAATTACAGGTGGTGCCGGATATTTGGGTTCGGTTATGGTTGATAAAATGTTAAATGCCGGATACGAAGTAATTGTGTTAGATAAATTATTATTTAATCAAACTTCGTTATTACAATATACATCTAACCCAAATTTCAAATTTATTTATGGAGATGTTCGTAATGAATCTCTTTTAGAAAAACTTTGTAATGAAGCTGATGTAATTATTCCATTGGCCGCAATCGTTGGATTTCCAGCATGTGCAGCAGACCCTAAGTTGGCAAGAGAAGTTAATTTTAATCAGATTGTAAATATAGTAAAATTTACAAATGGAAAAGCTAAAAAAATACTTTATCCAAATACAAATAGTGGATATGGATTAGGACAAGGACAAAAAGAATGCACAGAAGAATCACCACTTAATCCAATATCAGTTTATGGTCAAACAAAGTGTGAAGCAGAAAACTTTTTAAGAACTTCAACAGATGCAATCATTTTTAGATTAGCGACTGTCTTTGGAGTTTCACCAAGAATGAGAACCGACCTTTTAGTAAACGATTTTGTTTATAAAGCAATAACAGATAAATACATTGTAGTATTTGAAAAATCATTTAAAAGAAATTATATTCACATAGAAGATGTAGTTAATGTATTTCTTTTTATGTTGGAAAATTATGAACAATATAAAAGTGAAATTTTCAATATTGGATTGAGTGATGCAAATTTATCTAAACAAGAATTATTGGAAAAAATCCAAACTCATGTTAAAGATTTTGCGGTATCTTATAATGATTATTATGAAGACCCGGATAAAAGAGATTATATAGTATCAAATACCAAAATAGAATCAACAGGTTGGAAGCCAAAATGGGATTTAGATAGAGGAATAAAGCAACTTATTATGGGGTATCAAATGATTGTTCCGAAAATGGGAGCGGAGTTTAGAAACGGATTTCCTTTGGGTTATGCAAATCAAACATAATATGAGTAATAAATGGGATGAGTTTAAAGTTACTCCATCAAAAACTTTTGGACTAGAAGTTCCACAATTTCAACCATCAGTATTCAGAGAATATAGAGGTGAGATATTTACAACCTTTCATTCAAAAGAACATCCTGTAATGAATTATGTGAGTGATGGGTGTGAAATACATGGTAGATTTTCTCGTTCTTACAAAGGTGTGCTGAGAGGATTGCATTGGGATAATAAGACTTGGAAATTAGTTCAAGCAGCAGTGGGTGATATCTATTTAGTCGTATTAGATATGAGAAAAGATAGTCCTACATTTGGTGAATGGGAAAATTATATTATAAGTGAGAGATTAAGAAATCAAGTATTAGTTCCACCAGGATTTGCAAATGGACATTACGCATTAACTGATTGTATGTTTCATTATAACCTATTTTATAAAGATGGTTATGTAGATGCAGATGAGCAAGGTGTAGTTAAATGGAATGATCCAGAATATCAAATGGAATGGCCAACAGATAAACCAATATTACAAAAAAGAGACAGATGATAAAAAATTTAGAAAAATATCCGATAGTTAGAGATATACCACAAACAATAGAAACCTTAATTGATTTTGAAAACCTAATTGTAAAACATTGGGAAGATGGCAAAATCAGAGGACCAATTCATCTATCAAATGGTAATGAAGAACAATTGATAGAAATATTTAAAAGAATTCAAACAACCGATTGGGTATTTAGTACATGGCGTTCTCACTATCATTGTTTATTAAAGGGAGTTTGTCCAGTTTGGACCGAAGAGGAAATTCTTAAAGGGAAATCTATAACATTGTGTAATATAGATGAAAAGTTTTATTCATCTGCAATTGTAGGTGGAACTTTATCTATTGCATTGGGAGTCGCAATGGGAGTTAAAGAAAAAGGTAGTGATGATAAGGTTTGGGTATTTGTTGGTGATATGAGTTTTGAAAGTGGAATATTCTATGAGGTTCATAAATATGCAAGAAACTTTGATTTACCTTTATATTTTGTAGTGGAAGATAATGGAGTTTCAACATATACTCCTACACAAGCAACTTGGAATACAAAAAGAGAAATTCCAGAAGATGTTATTCATTACACCTATAAATCAAAATACCCACATTACGGAAGTGGTAAATGGGTAGTATTTTAATTTATGTTATACAACAATGAATTACATAGTTTTGATAAATTCGTAAAAGATTGGAATTTAGAAACTGAATATGTTTTATTTGGTGCAAGTAAAGAGTGTATTCAATTTATCAGAAGTATTGACCATTTAATGGGTGAAAATGTATTAAAAATAAAATACATAGTAGACCATGATGTAAAAAATACAGAAACAATAGATAATATAAATGAAATTAGTTCAGCATATCACCAATCAAAAGATATGCAAATAAATAGAAATGGATTAAAATTGATTCACATAGATGATTTTCAATTTGATAATAATACACAGGTTATAATTACAACCGATGTTTATAAACAAAAATACAAAGAGTTTTTAGAACAAAAAAATATAAAATGGACTTGGTATAAAAACATATCATCAATTTGGCCATTCAAACATAAAAACAAAGTTCACATTTATCAAACAGATGTATTAGTTACAGAAAGATGCACTTTAGCTTGTTCTCATTGTAATATGTTCATGCCACATTTTGAATCACCCATTCATAGAGAATTAGATACAATTATAAATGATATTGATTCATTTTTTAATATTGTAGATTATGTTAGTGTATTTCATTTGGTTGGTGGAGAACCATTCCTATACCCAAACATAGAAGGTGTTGTTAAACATATTGTTGACAATTACATGGATAGAATTGATAAGTTAATTATAACTACAAATGCAACAATAACTCCAAAAGAAAGTATGATTGAATTACTAAAAAGTAATGATATTATTTTAAGTGTAAGTGATTATACAGATAAGTTGGAAAATATAAAAAAGAAAGTTGTTAAGGTATTAGAAACATACAAAGAAAACAATATCAACCATTATGTTAGAAATGAAATTGAATGGTATGATTTTGGTGATTTAAGAATAAAGAAAAATTTACCAATAGATGAATTAATAAATCATTTTGATAGTTGCACTGCACCATTTAGAGG
>Ga0315906_10006832_pt1 | contig 14025 bp, 5 predicted proteins | sample LakEriMetagenome_4_FD_203526 | JGI IMG/M metagenome (GOLD analysis project Ga0315906, IMG submission 203526) | Freshwater fungal communities from buoy surface, Lake Erie, Ohio, United States - Buoy 2 MA122 | ecosystem: Environmental > Aquatic > Freshwater > Lake > Lake biofilm | place: USA: Lake...
GCCTGGATCGCCACGGGGACCAGCGGCCAGCGGCCGGCCTGGGCGCAGTTTGACTCCCGCGCGGTTTTCTCAGCCAGCGACGCCCTCATGCTGACGGAGGTTCCCCGCTCGGCGGTCGTGATCGGGGCTGGGACCACCGGTCTGGAAACGGCCCGGTTCCTCGCCGCCCTGGGGACGCGGGTGCTGCTGATTGATCGGGGACGTCCCGCGGTGGCACGGTCGGCCGGGGGGGGCGAGCGACTCGAGCGCCTGCTGCTGCGCGAAGGGATTGGGTGGATGCCCCACTCGGAGGTGATCTCGGTCGTGCCAGGTTCTGGCGGGGGAGCCACCGTTCAGTTGGTCACGGGCGAAGTGTTGAGCACGCAGACGGCGTGGCTGGCGATCGAGTCGCGGGGGCGGACAGAGGAACTGGACCTCCCCACCGGAGCGCTGGTGTCCGATGAACGGGGCCGGCTGTGGTGTGATGCCCAGCTGCAGACCAGCCATCCCCGCATTCGGGTGGCGGGCGCTTTGGCGGCCTGGCAAGAGGAAGTCGCCAGCGACCCCAGCACGCTCCGGCAGCGTGTCTGGGAAGAATCGCATTCGCCCGTGGCCGCAGCAGCCCTCGCGGCCCGCGTTTGACTCGCGGCCCTCAGGTCAGTGGCCCCCAGCGGATTGGTGCGAGGATGGTTGGCACCCGGTTAATTGGCACCCGGTGGATTGGCACCCGATGGATCGGCCTGCAGTGATACGGCCCCCAGCGGGCTGAGTGGTCGGATTGAGCAGCGCGGCTGGGGAAGAGTTCGCTCACGGATCTCGCCCGCCATTGCGGGTCGACGTCTCTCCGTCGTGCCGGGCGCGGTGTGACGCCGTACGTCGGTATCGTGAGCGAGCATCCCCTCGCTGCGCGTTGAACGCGCGGCAATTCGCTCTGAAGGGGGGCCAACGGACCGCCCCCCGCTTTCGCTTTTTCGATGAGAGTCCGGTCGGTTCGAGCCGGATCAATCGGAGCCGGGATGGCTCTCGGCCTGGCGTTGTCGCAGGCGCTCGACCACGTGGGCAATATCGGCGGCAAGCGGGGCTTCGAACGCGAGGGGGATGCGGGTAATCGGGTGCAAGAACCGCAGGCCAAAGGCGTGCAGAGCCTGGCGATTGAGCAGGCACGGGTTGAGCGGGTCGGTGTTGACGACCGCACGCGGCCCCGGTTCTTCCTCTTCGGCTTCGTCCCCCAACTCGGCAGCGGAACGCTCCGGTCCCGATGTTCGCTCAGTACTGACCCCGGTTTGAGCAGGTCCGCTGGCTGGGCCTGCCAGCGGTTGGTCCGCCAGGGTCGGCTGCGGTTTCGACGCCCCAGTGGTTGGTAACTGGTCACCCCGACCGAAGAACGGGCTGGCGAGCCGTTTGGGCTGCCAGTCGAGATCGCTCAGATGCAGGGCCGCCGAGGGGCCGTAGAACTCATCTGCCAGGACTGGGTGTCCAATCGAGGCAAGGTGCACGCGGATCTGGTGGAGCCGACCCGTCAGTGGGCGGGCCAGCACCAGGGTGTACCCGGGGAAGCGTTCGACCACTTCGTACAGCGTTCGCGAAGGGCGGGCCTCGATGGCGTCGGTCGACACCGACATGCGAATCGTCCCTCCGCCGGGCCACTGCCCGATCGGGACGTTGATGTCCCCCTTGTCGGCTTCCACTTCGCCGTGCACCAGCGCGAGGTAAGACTTCGAAACGCGTCCCTGTTCCCAGCTGATGCCGAGATGGCGATGGGCGAGATGATCTTTCGGACAGACCATCACCCCGCTGGTCAGGCGATCGAGACGATGGACGATGCCGGGGCGGACCAGTCCGGGCCGCTCCGTCCGTTGGTCGAAGTGGGCCTGCAGGGCATTGGCGAGTGAGCCCGAGGCGTAAGCCCCGCAGGGATGCACCACCAGGTCGGCGGGCTTGTTGACCACAATCAGCCAGTCGTCCTCGAAGAGCACTTCGAGAGGACGGGGGTCGGGGGGGAGCATGTGGTCGGGAGGCTCGAGCAGGCAGACGGAGACCTGCTGACCCTTGTAAACCCGGGTGTGCGTCTCGGCGACGACCCCCTCGACACGCACCTGCCCGGCCCGAACCAGCCGCTGCATGCGGTACGGGGTGTAGTTGCGGAAATGCCGCACCAGGAACGAATCGATGCGAACCCCCTGCAGGTACGCTTCGACCGTCAGGCGGGCGGTGAAGGGCTGAAACTCGCTCATGATCTGCACACGACAATACCGAGGCGGGGCCGTCCCCGCCAATTCGAACGGCACTGCCCAGCCAGCCCAGGCGTCGCCTGGTGCGCCGCCCGGCCCGCAGCGGTGTGGTGTTCGGCTTCGTGAGCGGCGGAAACCCCGTTGCGATCTGGTTCAGCGGGCCCGGCGTAAGGCGAGGAAGGTGTGTATCACCACAAATCGGAGCGGGCCGAGTCAGAACAACGCTCTGTGGCCTGCTGTGCACGCGAGTCCTCCGAAGTTTTGCCGCGGAGACACTGATAGGCCCACGCCGCAATCGTCCTTGGGCGGCCCGAACAGTCACTCGCCTGCTGTTTCGCGATGGGCGGGCTGGCGGCTGGACGAAGCAGCAGGGCAGGGGCCCGCTGCGGGGGCACCTCGGGAGCAGAGGCCAGTCCACAGCCTGTCGGCCGAGCGGACGTCGATCTGCGGCGAGGGAATGACAGAGTTCCGGGCCGGTTGCAGCCGGGGACGTCATCTCTCGTGCCGATCAACCCGTGCTACAATCATACGTCGTTCTGTCGTGATCGCCACACCCCGCACTACCGCTGTCCGATGACGAACCCCAACGTGCGCACGCTGACTGAGATCTCCCCCCGGCCCCAGCGCTGGTTGGCCGCGCTGCTGCTGGTGGGACTCGCCTCGGGGGGCGGCTTGACGGGACAGGCCGAGGAGCGGTCGGTGACACCTCCCGGCGAGGCCCACGCCACACTCCATGTGACGGAAGGCCTCGTCGCCGAGTTGATCGCCGCCGAGCCACTGGTGGAAAGCCCCGTCGCCCTGGCCTTTGACGCCGATGGCCGGCTGTTTGTCGCCGAGAATCGGGGCTATCCGGTCGGCCCCCCCGAAGGGGAACCACCCCTGGGGCGGATCAGCGAGTTGCTCGACACCAATGGCGACGGAGAGATCGACAGCCGTCGGACGTTTGCGGAAGGGCTGACGTTTCCCAACGGGCTGTTGGCCTATCGGGGAGGCTGGATTGTGACCTGCGCGCCCGACGTGCTGTTCCTCAAGGACGCCGACGGGGATGGCCGGGCCGAAATCCGCGAAGTGCTGCTGACCGGCTTTTCGACCTCGGGCAGCACGCAACTGCGGGTCAGTCATCCTGCCTGGGGGGGCGACAACTGGATCTACCTGACGGGGGGACTGACCGGGGGACGAGTCACCAGCCCCCGACACCCCGATGGGCCGATGGTCGAATTGGCACGGGCCGACCTGCGGTTTCTGCCCGACGGTTCGCGCTGGGAGAAGGTCGACGGCGGTGCCCAGTTCGGCCAGACTTTCGATGACTTCGGCTCCCGCTTCATCTGTTACAACCGGGTTCAGGTGCAGCAGGTTGTCGCGCCCGCGGCGACCTGGCGGCGGCAACCCTTGCTGCGATTCACCGACACTGTGCACAACTGCCCGGTGGAGGTGGTGTCCGAACCTCTGCGGGGACATGGGGCGGCGGCCCGGTTGTTTCCGCTGACCACGCATGTGACCACGGCGGATTCTCATGCGGGGACCTTCACGGCGGCCTGCGCGGTGACGGTCTTTCGCGGCGACAACCTCCCCGCCGCGTTCCGGGGGGCCGTGCTCTCGTGTGACCCGACGGGCAACCTGGTCCATGCCGACCAGCTCATCGCCGCCGGGGCGGTCTCGGCCGCCCTCCCGCTGCTGCGCGATCACGAACTGCTTGCCAGCACCGATCCATGGTGCCGTCCGGTCTTCTTGGCGAACGCTCCCGATGGCACGTTGTACGTCTGCGACATGTACCGCAAAACCATTGAGCATCCCGATTATCTTCCGGTCGAGATCCGCAAGCAGACCGACTTCGAAACCGGCCGCCACAGTGGTCGCATCTGGCGTGTCCGGGGAGCGGGGGGAGACGCCGCGCAGTTGGCCGCCCGCCGGGCACCAGCGCTCTCGGGGGTTCCGGCGACCGACCTGGTGGCGCACCTGCGTTCGGCGAACGGGTGGCATCGCGATACCGCGCGGCGCCTGCTGATTGAACGGGATGATCGCAGCGTGCTCCCGCTGCTGCGGAAGGTGCTGCGTGACCCGACGGCAGCGCCCGAGGGGGTCGCGGCGGCGGTCTCGGTTGCCCATCATTGGCAGGCTCTGCAGCCCGGTGACTGGCGGAACCTGCTCACCAGTGAGCGGGCGGAATTACGGGCCCTGGCCACCAGGCTGGTCTCGGAGGATCGCGAACTGGTCGCTGGGCTGGCCCGGCTGCTGACAGCGCTGCTGCGTGACGAATCGCCCCGGGTGCAGTTTCAGGCGGCGGTCGCGGTCGCCCAGCTTCCCCCGGGAGGAGAGCCCGAATTCGAGTCGGAACTGTCGACCTCTTTGGCCGAACTCGGTTTGCGGAGTGGCGCGGATCGCTGGACGCGAGCCGCCGTGCTGGCGGCCTCGGCGGGGCGCGAGGCGTCGCTGCTGACGGCTGTCTTGGACCGCCTCGACGACGAGACCGCCGGGGGGGTGAGCAAGAACGACGTGGCTGGTTCCCCCACGTCGCCAGCCACGCCACCCTCAGCCCATGGGGGCCCGACCGGCCGTTCCTCAGCAACAGGAAGCATTTCGCAGGGGAGTGCGGCACCGTTCCTGATGGAATTGGGGCGGATTGCGGCACTCGCGCTGCCTGAGTCGGCGCTGGTGTCCGACAGTCCGCAATGGCTGGATGCGCCGGGGGACGCCTGGCGGAAGCGTGTGCCGTTGTGGACTGGGCTGGCTCGTGGTCTGCGCGAACGGGGCCAGGTGCCCGCCGGGACCGCGGCGTGGTCGAAGTTGTCTTTGACCGAGGGGGGCACATCGGCCTGGCAGACAGCGCTCGAGCGGGCAACGAACGAACTGCGCACCAGCCTTGCGACGCTGGGCAAGCCAGCTTCACAGGAGAACGCGGCAGACGCCCAGGAGCGGACCGGACCAGAAGGGGACACCCTCGCGGGCGTGCGGGGCAGGGCGGTCGACGCCGCCCCATGGACGCTGGAATTGCTCGAGTTTTTGGCCGAGGGCCCCTGGGAGGTCGCCGGCCCGCTGCTCCGCACCACCGCCGGCATGGACCACGAAGAGGTTTCCCTGGCCAGCCTGAGGCTGTTGGCGGCCGTCCCTCGCGACGAGGTGGCCGGGTGGCTGCTGGAGCCCGACGAATTTGCCCGGCGTTCCCCCCGCGTGCGGGCCGAGATCCTGGCGACGCTGCTCGCTCAGTCGACGCATGCCCGCGGCCTGCTGACCGCGATTGAGGGGCGGACCATTCTGCCCACGGCGGTCGACGCGTTTCGCCGGCGGCAGTTGCTGCAGCATCCCGACGCCACCGTGAAAGCCCGCGCCACGGCGCTGTTCGGGCAGCCCGAGGGAGACCGGGCGGCGGTCTATGACGCCTGGAAAGAGGTCGCCGATCTGCCGGGGCATTCTGGGCGGGGGCGCGAGGTCTTCGCCCGCGTGTGTGCGAACTGCCATCGGCTGGACCGGGTGGGGCACGCGGTGGGCCCCGATCTGTTTGGTGTCCGCAATCAGCCAAAGGCGTCGCTGCTGCTGCACATCCTGGTTCCCGATCATGAAATCACCGAGGGCTTCGCGGCTTTCAGCGTGGTGACCACCGAGGGACGGGTGCTGTCGGGACTGGTCACGGGGAGCACGCCCGAGCAGGTCACGCTGCGATTGCCGCAGGGGGTGGAGCAGACGCTCCCCCGGGCGAGCCTCCAGGAGTTTTCGGCGGCGGGGGTGAGCCTGATGCCCACCGGGCTGGAACGCGATCTGACGCAGACGCAGATGGCCGACCTGCTCTCGTTCTTGAAGGGCGAGCGGGCTCCCGAGTGAGCGGGCAACGGGCCAGCCTGCTGCGTTGCCGCAGCGACTTCCGCGGCCGCCCCGCACGGTCTTGGGGTTAACGCCACATCGGGCGCGTTGAGCCTGGCCGTCCCCGTCTTGTGTCGTCGCTGAAAGTGTCGCGAGCCCCTTTCGGGCACGCAGACCTGAGGGGCGGGCGAGACCGCGACGGTCAGCCCAGGAACTGCAGAGCGTGGAAGCCCACGGGCTCGAATTGCGATCGCGATTCACTCGCTGCCCGTCGCACACGGCCCGTCGCGCACGGTCCGTCGCACGCTGCCCATTGCAAGGTCCCCGCCTGCAGCTGGTCTTGATTCGCACGATCTCGCGTGAGGCCTCTCTCCAGTCGAAGCGGGCGGGTCGCGGGTGAGTGATTCCGGATGAGTCACACAACCGACAGGGCCGCAGAAGTTTGTCCCGCGAATCATTGTGCGGCAGCGTGCCGGACCGCAGGTGATGAAGAGCGGATTACGGGGTCGGGGGTGGCTCGACGAGTTGTTCAAGCCGGCGGAGTGTCTCGGCGGGCAACTGCTTGTCGAGGTGCCCCAGTCGCTGATTGGAGGCCTCGAGTTCGAGGGCCCGGCGGGCCGTTCGGATGGCGGTCGCCCGGTCGCCACTGGCGGCCTGCATGCTGGCCAGGCTGGCCTGGATCGCTGCCTGGGTGGGATGTCGGCGGGCTGCCTCGGCGAAGGCGTCGGCGGCCTGGCGGGCGGCGTCGCGGCCCGCCTCGGTCTCCCGATCTCGGGCCTGCGCCCGCTCCCAGAGTTCGCCCAGCGAACGCCAGCTGTTCGCCTGCTCGGGCTGCAGTTCGATGACCGCCCGGCGTCTCCGCACCGCCTCTTCGAAGCTGGGATCGCCCGCCGCCGGGGTGGCCGACGCCTGCCAGCGAAACTCGGCGGCCAGCGCCAGTCGTTCACGGGGCAGCAGCGACCAGCGATCGGCCTCGGCGGCGCGGCGGAATTCCCGCTCGGCGGCAGGCAGCTGACCCCGTTCGAGGGCCTCATCGCCCCGTGCCAGGTGCACGTCGCGGCGAATCACCGGGAGCAGAGCCCATTGAATGATCGCCACGGCAGTTCCCAGTGCCAGCACGGGCCGGACGACAGCCGCCAGCGATCGTGGCGACCAGCCAGGTCCCCCCAGCGAGTCGGCGACTCCCTCGCTGGCCGGCAACCTGGCAGACGTCGTGGAAGCGGGCCCGGGCAGTGTGTTTGGGGCCACCCTCTCTGTGGGGGCTCGCTGCTGCTCGGGCAGGGCCCACAGCAGCAGCAACTGCGCCACCGCCGGGAGGGCCACCCCCCCGGCGAACAGCAGGTGGATCAGCAGGCCCAGCAGCAGCACCCCGGCCCGCCCAGCGGGGACCACGCCGGGAGACCAGGCTCGCGCCAGCGGGAGGGCGACCAGGGCCAGACCTCCCACTGTGGTCAACTGCAGTTGCAGGCTGGTGTCGGGAGTCAGCAGGGCCAGGCCGCCCACCGTCAGCAGCAGTGCGGCCACCTCGGGGCGCGCTGGTGGGACCGTTTCCGAAACCACGCTCGCTGCCGGGGCGGCGACGCGGCTCGACCGGCTGCCCATCAGCCACAAGCTCCAACCCCACAGCCCCACCACGGCCAGCAGTCCGGGAAGGCCGCCGCTGGCCCAGTGATCGAACAGGGCGTTGTGTGGATCGGCAATCTCTTCGCTCGACACGGGCAGTTTGAAGGGGAGGTAGTTCGCACGGAACTGGCCGGGGCCAACTCCCGTGAGCCAGCGGGTCGGGTGCTCGGGAGCGGTCAGCATCTGCCAGGTGCCTCGCCAGTACTCGACCCGGTACCGCAGCGATTTGAAACTCTCGAGCACAACCAGCCGATCAAGTTGCCCACCCGCCACCGCCGCGGCGACCAGGCCCAGCCCCAGCACCGCCCCCGCCAGCCACAGTCGGCGGGGCAGGGGGGAGGTCCCCGGAGTCTCGCGGGCCCCCTGCGCTTCCCGCCACGTGATCCACACCGCGAGGGGGGCCATGGCCAGGCCGGCCAGCCACGCCGATCGGCATTTCGTCAGCAGCAGGCAGAACGCAATCGGCACCACCGCCAGCACCCGCCCCCAGCCCACGCGGGTAGAGCGGGGCTCGCGAACGGCGGGAGTCTCCCGGGTGGAGGCGGCTGGCTTCGCCCCAGGGGGGGCCCGGAACGGTTTGGGTGCTGGCCAGAGCCACCAGGCCAGGCCGGTCAGCAGCGCTGCGGCGAAGGTGTTGGCCAGTGCGAAGAGCCCCACCGGTTCCTGGCTGTGCTCCAGCCGCGATTCCCACAACACCTGGCCGGCGGGGTCGAGAGGAATTCCGAGTTCAAGATAGATCGCTTCCAGCCGACGGACGTCATCGCGAGCCCGCAGGCGGGTGGCTGGGTCGGAGGAGTCGGTCAGTCGCTGTTGAGCGGCGACCAGTTCGGCCTTGAGATTGCGGTAGTCGGCACGGGCCTGCTGATAGCCCACCAGGTTCTGCCAGATCCCCAACAGGGCCAAGGCGAAGACCAGGCAGGCAATCAATCGCTGCAGGCGAGCCACCCAGGCTGTTTCGGTCTGCAGCGTTCGCAGGCTGCACCAGGTGGCCCACAGCCCGCACCACTCGGCGATCAGCGAGGTTCCCGCCCGCAGATCGGCGGTGGGGGAGGCCACCAGGAAAGAGAGCAGGGGGGCACCGCAGAACAGGGCGATGAGGGCATCGACCAGCTGCCAGCGGGGCGGGGGGGTTCCGTTCCAGGCCCGCCCGGCGGTCAACACCGCCAGGGCCAAGGCACTGAGCACAGCGAGGCCAAGCGTTCCACCTGCGGGGGCGGCTTCGGTCGCCGTCAGCAGTCGGCCGGCACAGGAGGCCGCTAGCAGAATTCCCCCCAACAGGGTCCACCACCCACCCAGATCGGGGGAGCGTGCGGGAAGTGACGAGGCACGGGAGGCAGTTGAGCGAGTCAACGGGCCACTTCCTGATCGAGGCGAGGGCGGATTGAAGAAACGCCACAACTCATCACGCGGTCCCTGGCGACTGAGCCGGGCAGGCCACCCCGCCACGGCACCCGCCCAACACAGGACGACCGCGTGCTTGCGTTTCGCGGTCCGCATCTCACGCTCAGGCACATGGCGTGGCCGCTGGTGGAATGGATCAGCCTCCCGGCCACGCAGTCTCGAGTGTCAGAACGGACGGATCGCAGGGGTTCAGGTCGCTCAAGCCCGGCGGAACAATGACCAAAAGACTGAGCTCAGAGGCCCAGCTTCAGAGCAGGTGGCTCAGAAGACCGGGCTCAGATCAAGAACTTCAGGCCGAGACCGCGACGTCGGAAGTCGAGGCGGGGGGCGTGCCAGGGCGGGCACCCAGGATGGTCGCCACATCGTCCTGCGAGATTTCCTCGCGCTGCAGCAGGGCGTCGGCAATCTCTTTCAGTTCGCGGCGGTGCGACTGCAGCAGTTGCAGAGCCTGCTCGTTCGCCTTGGCGATGAATCGCTGCACTTCGGTGTCGATGGTGTGCGCCGTCTCTTCGCTGAACAGCCGGGCTTCGTTCATCTCTTTGCCGAGGAAGGGATGCTCTTCGCTCTGCTGGAAGCTGACGGGGCCAATCTTGTCGCTCATACCCCAGTGGGCGACCATCCGCCGGGCGATGTTGGTCGCCTGCTTGATGTCGCTCTCGGCTCCGGCCGAGAACTCGTGGAAGAGGAGTTTCTCGGCAGCACGCCCACCCATGCACATGGCGAGGTGCGAATGCAGCCGCTGTTCGCCCATGTGATAGCGTTCTTCCTCGGCCTGCAGTTGGGTGACACCCAGGGCGCGGCCGCGGGGCACGATGGTGACCTTGTGGACCGGGTCGAGTTCGGGGAGATACCACGCAACCAGGGCGTGACCCGCCTCGTGGTAGGCGGTGATTTCCCGTTCGCGCTGGCTGAGGACCTCCTCGCGCTTGGGCCCCATCAGCACCTTGTCTTTCGCGACCTCGAACTCGGCGGCACCCACCTGATCTTTCCCGGCGCGGGCCGCCATCAGGGCGGCTTCGTTGACCAGGTTCTTAAGGTCGGCCCCCGAGAAGCCAATGGTTCCGTTGGCGACCGACCCGAGGTCGACGGTGCTGTCGAGCGGCACCTTGCGGGAGTGCACCTTCAGAATGCCCAGTCGCCCCTCCTTCGTGGGGCGGTCGATGGTGACGTGCCGATCGAAGCGGCCCGGACGGAGCAGGGCGGGGTCGAGCACATCGGGGCGGTTGGTCGCCGCCAGCACAATCACCGCCTCGCTGGGGGTGAATCCGTCCATCTCCCCCAGGATCTGGTTAAGGGTCTGCTCGCGTTCGTCGTGGCCACCCCCCACGCCGGCCCCGCGAATCCGCCCGACGGCGTCAATTTCGTCGATGAACAGGATGCAGGGGGAATTCTCCTTCGCGGTGCGGAACATGTCGCGCACGCGACTGGCCCCCACCCCGACGAACATCTGGATGAACTCGGAGCCATTGATCGAAAAGAACGGAACCCCCGCTTCGCCCGCGGTCGCCCGCGCCAGCAGGGTCTTGCCCGTCCCCGGGGGGCCCATCAGCAAGACCCCCTTGGGAATCTGCGCGCCCAGCTTCGCGAACCGGGCGGGGCTCTTCAGGAACTCGACCACTTCCTGCAACTCGAGCTTGGCCTGCTCCATGCCCGCCACGTCGGCGAAGGTGTTCTGCTGCTCGGCGGGGAGAAACCGCTTCGCCGGACTGCGGATGAAGTTGCTCACCATCGACCCCGTCCCCATCGGGTCACCACTGCGCCGCAACACCATCCAGATCAGCCCGAGCATCAGGCCGAAGCCCAGCAGGCTGACCAGCAGGTTCACACCTTCGGCCCAGTTGGTCAGATCGGAGTCGAACTTCACTCCCTTCGCCGAGAGCTCTTCGATCAGTTGCCGGTCCTCGACCGGGGGGAGCACCGTGGTGAACACTTCCTGCCGCGCCTTGTTGGTCTTGGCGTTCACCGGCGGGACCTTCCACTGCCCGGTCAGGCGGTCGTGGGTGAACTTCAACTCCTTGATGTTGTCTTTCTTCAGCTCGGCCTTGAAGTCGCTGTAGTCGACGCGGTCGCCCTGCGAGGGGACGGCGAGGCCGAAGAAGACCAGCATGCCCAGGGCCGCCAGTGCCGCCATGAGCCAGGGACTGAACGGGGCATTCCGGCTGGCCTCGCCCGACGGTTTGCGTCCGGCCGGGGCCGGTTTGTCGTCGGAGGAACGCGTCATCCACACCTGGCTTCCCCCGGCGGGCCCCGCCACAGTCGGGCCGGAAGCAGACAGGGAAGGGGAGGGGGGGGAAGGGAAATCGGGGGACGACGGCTTCACGGGGTGGGCTTTCCGAGGGACTTCCATGCGCGGCCCGGCCGACCACGCGGCGGACAGGCGTTCTTAGCGATTGTAGGGGGTGCGGGGGGCGATGGGCAGGCTACCAGAGGAAAGTCGGGGAACAAAATCCCGAGGGCAGGGGGGGGCGGTGGGCCCTCGAGGGGACTTCGGGCTGCTCCGGGAGGCTGGACGGCAAGGCACTCGTGCCCCACGATCGACGGCTCGGGCGACCGCGCTTGGGCAGGGCCGAGGGGCATTTGTTCCCTCGGGCCACAGGGCGGAAGCGGTCTTTACAGAAATGGCGAAACCGCCCATATTCCGCCGCGACAGGAGGTCTTGGACTTTTTCAGGAGGTGGTCGCGTGTTGCTGAATGCTCCCAAGTGGCTGGTGGCCGGTTTCGGCCTGATTGCTCTGCCTGCGGTCGCGGCGGTCGCCGACGATGTGCAAGTCCCGATTCGGCGGGTCGCCTTCCAGCAGCAGGAGGGGGCTGTCAATGAGCGAGCGAATCTGCTCCGCAGCCAGGCCGACGAGGCCTACCAGCGGGGCGACTACAAGAAGACCATCGACCTCTGCAATCAACTGCTGCAGCAGTTCAAGGATGACAATCCCCACGTCGCCTACCACCTGCGGGCGAGTGCCAAGATTGAACTGGGCCGCCAGGCCCGCGAAGTGAAGCAGATTCGCGAAGGGATCGCCGACTCGCGGAGCGCCCTCGCCGCCGGGGGAGGTAAGTTCCCGTGGCTGAATGTCCCCTACATCTACGGCATGACCGCCCTGGGTGAACTGGAACGCCGGGCGGAGCATCTCGAGACGGCGATTTCGTGGGTCACCCCGCTGCTCGAAAAGCCGATCGGCGACAACTTCTCCGAAGAAGACAAGGGAAATCTCTACTACCAGCGGGGGATGGCGTACCTGGCCAAGGGAGACATCAAGCTGGCGGCGGCGGACTTCGGCAAGTCGACCAAGCTGGCCCCCCGGCTGCTGGCTCCGCACCTGCGGCGAGCCACCACGCTGGCCGGCCTGGGCAAAACCACCGAGGCCGAAGAGGCGTTCGAAGAGACGATTCAGCGGTTCCCCAAGTCGGTCGTGGCCTACAACGACCGGGGCAATTTCCGCCGGGGCCGGGGTGACCTGGACGGCGCCACCTCAGACTTCTCGAAAGCGCTGCAGCTGGATCCGAAGTTCGCGATTGGCTACGTCAACCGCGGGATCACCCAGTTCGACCAGATGAACGCCAAGGGGGCGGAGGCCGACTTCCAGGCCGCCTACACCAACGCGGGCGACCTGACGACCCGCAACATGGCGGTCCGCCTGCGGGGCGGGGCCCGACTGGCCCAGGGGAACGTGGAAGGGGCGGTTGAGGACCTGACCGTCGCCGTGCGGGCCAACCCCAACGATGCGACCCTGGTCGAGGAGCGGGCGGTCGCGGAGTTCTGCGGTCGGCAGTACGCCGCCGCCGCCGACGACTTTGCCCGCGCCATGCGAATCGATTCGAAGCTGGTGCGGATTGTGCCGTGGTACTGGCTGGCCCTGCAGCGTTCGGGGCGCGACCAGGAGGCGAAGTCGCTGATCGAGCGGACCCTGGCACAGGATGAACCCCCCACCGGATGGATTGGGGCCCTCTGCAAGATGTGCGAGGGAACGATGACCGATGAGGAACTGATGCGCGAGGCCGACGAGGGGACGCCGCTTGAGCGGCGGCAGAAGGCGGCGGAGGCGCAGTTCTTCCTGGGCCAGGCTGCCGTGCTGACGAAGGAGCCCGAAAAGGCGAAGGCCTACTTCGAGCAGGCGGTGACGTCGAAGCTGCACTCGCTGTCGGCGTACCGGGGCTCGCAGTTTGAGCTGGGCCGGTTCGACTGAGCGTTCGCGCGGTTGTGACTGTGCAATCGGAATAAAAACCAACCGGCCCCCGCAACGACCATGTTGCGGGGGCCGGTTTTGTTTTTTGGCCAATTCGGCTTTTGGCCAATTCGGCTTTCTGCCAGTGCAAACAGGTGCGAGGGCAGGGGGGGGGCAGGGGGGGGAAATGGTCGAAAGGTTGCCCGGCCGCGACGTCCCGCCAGGTCTTCCCGTCGGAACGGCTTGTGCCGACACATCCGTTGATGACCTGGCGTCTGCTGCACCCCGAAAGCTTTGAGCCGCCCGCCCGCCACACGCAGTGCCCCCGGCGGTCGGCCCGGCGACTCGCTGGATTTCGACCTGCCGTTTTCAAGCAGGCGTTGGCGACCTGGCGGCAGCCAACTCTCAGGCGATCGAGATGCTGATGGGGGTCTTGAGCGACTGGGCCACCACGCAGTACCGTTCGCACAGCTTGGCGAGCGTGCCGATCTGCTCGGCAGAGGGCAGGGGGCTGAGCGCGAACTTGAGGCGGATCGACTCGAAGCCAACCGGGGCCTCGCGGCTGACACCGAGGGTGCCACGAAAGTCGAGATCTCCCTCGGCGACAACCCGGCCACTCTCGACCGGGATGCCCAGCGAAGTGGCGACCGCCAGCAGGGTGACACTGGCGCAGCCTGCCAGGGCTTCGAGCAGCATGTCGGCCGAGCAGGCGTCGTGGCCAGTCCCGCCCGTCGCGGGGTGCAGGCCGGGCCGCAGGGGGCCGGTCCGCGCCGGGAGTTCACATCGCAGGTGGACGGGATCGAGCGTCCCTTCCACCCGCATGGTCTGTCGGGCGG
>Ga0315906_10006834_pt1 | contig 14022 bp, 7 predicted proteins | sample LakEriMetagenome_4_FD_203526 | JGI IMG/M metagenome (GOLD analysis project Ga0315906, IMG submission 203526) | Freshwater fungal communities from buoy surface, Lake Erie, Ohio, United States - Buoy 2 MA122 | ecosystem: Environmental > Aquatic > Freshwater > Lake > Lake biofilm | place: USA: Lake...
CTTCGGTAGCAACCTTGGAGTCCTGGCCGTCGCATCCAAACTGGTTTCGGGTTCGACGGCACAAGCCAACAAGTTATTGCAACAGGTTCGAGAGTATTATGCGAATGTTTCGATTGACTGGAATGGAGCAAAAGTCGGCTGGAATGACAAGACCAGCAACGAATCGATACTAGAGAGTCTGAAAACCGAGAACTTCCAGAAAATCGCACGAAGGATTGATCAACCCCGATTCGAAGGTGGTACCCTTGATCGGAACGCCAATACTTTCGGCGGTAAACCTATTCCGATCCTGCGATGGAGTGTGGATCTTCACGAATCCGTCCAGCATAAAGAGAACCTCGAACGAACCTTCCGAAAACAACTCTCTGAGCGTCGATCGCATCTCGTACCAACCCGCAACCCAATCGCCGCAGACGGCTTGGTCTTCGTTCCGACTTACGATCAACGCATCCTTGCGATCGATCCCAAGTCTGGAAAAATCCGCTGGCCGATTGTCTTTAGCGGCTCGCCCCTGGGATTCTCGCTCGACCGTGGAGCGAACCGAGACAGCTATGCCCTCGGATTGCCTGCACCGGATTATTTGGTTCGGCGTGTTTGGGGCGATTTCTGTACGAGTCAAATCTCCACCGATGGAACAAGAATCTTCGGGATAAGCAGCTCATCGGCCGTCGAGGTCAGCGAGAGCTTTGCCGTCGGGCCCAATGCGCGATTGAACCGTAACCCTATGATTCGAACTTACAATGTGCTCCAGGCATGGAGCATTCCTGAAGAGGGCAAATTGCTGTGGGAGTGCGGAGGTGTCAACCAATCGAGTTCCGAAGAGCTCAAAGGTGCATTGTTTCTCGGAGCTCCCATCCCATTTCGATCCGAGTTGATCGTGCTTGCAGAACTCAACGGCGAAGTCTATCTGGTCTCGTTGGCTCCTTCCAATGGCCAACTCAATTGGAAACAGCCCTTGGTGGCCAACCAAGGGACGACCATTGCACTTGATTCTCAGCGGAGAGGGTTTGGACTTAGTCCCAGCGTTGATGGCTCGCTTGCGATCTGCCCGACTCTTTCAGGTTATCTCGTTGCGTACGATTTAAATCGAAGGCAACTGGCTTGGAGTAAGTCTTACCAGTTGAACCCGTCTCTCGTGCCTGGTGCAGCATTCAACATCGTCGGCGGGATGGATCTGCGAGAAACCGATCCGATGATATCGCGCCCCTTAGATACCGCTGCGATGGTTCGTGATGGAGTGACTGTATTTGCTCCCTCCAACGGTGTAGGCGTCTTTGGAATCTCCAACGCGGATGGATCGGAGCTTTGGCAGGTACCTCACGAAGAAGGCTCGATGTTTCGCTTCATCGCCGGGATTTGGAACCAACTGGTCGTATTGGTCTACGCTCAGGAGATCGTCGGCCTGGATTTACGAACTGGACAGCCCGCATGGAGTGCGATCCCGATGCCAAACGGTGCGCACGTCGTCGGCAAGTGCGTTCGCTCCGATTCGAAGTTACTTGTTCCCCTGTCGAATCAAAATCTCTTGGAAATCGATCTATTGCAAGGTGCGATCAGCTCGGAGACCCGTTGCGAAAAACCCTTGGGTAACCTGACAGTTGTCGGCAATCAACTGCTGAGCTCGAGTCCTTTTGATCTGACAAGTTATTCGATTCGTGATCGCTTTCAATTGGAGCTGGTCGAAGAGCTCAAGCAAGCGCCTGGCACGGCCAGCGTTTTGCAAAAAGAGGGTGAATTGGCTCTCTCGAGTGGCGATATCGAAACTGCCTTGGACAAGCTCCTGGGAGCAAGACAACTTGCGCCCGAGGATCCTGAAATCCGTCGCTCACTTGTAAAAGCCTCGATGATTGCGATCCAAACCGATTTCGAGCGATACTTCGACAAGGTGCAAGGGTTTGAGTCGATCACCAAAGATTTGGATCAGTCCACCTATCTGCGAGTCATGATTCATGGACTCGAAAAAAAGCAGCGATGGACAGAGGCTTTCGAAAAGATGCTTGAACTCAGCGACAATCGGGTTTCCAGACGCATCAATCAAATCATGGAAGGCTCTAGCATCGATGCCGGTGCACGATGGTCGATCCACGAGGACACTTGGATCGCAACTCAGTTCTCCAGGCTTGCAAAGCTGGTTTCCCAAGAAGACTGGGATAGCCTCAAACCGAAAATCATCGAACGATTAAAATCGGATGGCAAACAAGATCCATCGATGATGAGATTGCGATTGCAGCACTTTGAGGGATTGCCGTTTACTCACCAAGCCCGCTTCGATTATGCAAAGACCTTAGGCAATCGCAGCATGATCGATGCAGAGTACTTGCTAAGCTCTCCGAGCAGCACTGATGCGACTCGCAACCAAGCCGACGCGATTCAAAGAGCCAAGGCTGCTTTGTATCTCAAGGGTGATCGACCGATGAAGTCATGGCTCGAACTCCAAAGAAATGATGACGAATTCTTGGAAATCGCCAAAGAGCTCAGCGGTAAAAATCCAACTGGTATGCTCAGGTACGACGACCCGAATGCCATGCTCATCCGATTCAAGGAGCGGGAGAAATCCGATAGCAAAGAGCACCTCTGGCCCCAAGGGGCTCTGCAAGTCACAACGAATGTTGATCTGAATGCCAATGGGCAATTTCAATCTGGCTACGAGGGCTCAAACGCCTGTCTAATCGGAAAGATAGATGGGGATTCATTCGCAGGCTGGCAAGCCTCTTTCACAAGCGGTTTGCTTTATCTGGTTCAGCCAAAGACAGGCGAGGAAGTCCAGTACCTTTTAGATCAAGCAAGACAAGACCGATCGACCCCACCGAGCATCCATGCCGTCAATAGCATTCTGATTATCGAACTCAAAGACCAACTCGTCGCATTAGATCTATTCCATGCCAATGTTAGCCAGCAAGATGGACAACTCTGGAGTACCGGGTTTGCGAAAGATTCGATCGAGCCTCAGATTTCTGGTCGAGGTCGGTCTAATCTCATTGAACGTAATAACTGGGGCTTGGCCGTCCAAAAGAAAGCCTTTAGGGTCGTCGATGTATCTCGCTGGGGCATCGTCGTCCATGCCGATGATGAACTCTTGAGCATCCATCCACTGCTCGGAACCCGTCAATGGACTCTGCAAGGCTTCCGAAACGCATCGGTCATCAGCAAAGAAGGTGCTCTGTTTGCTCTTGATCCCTCGGGATCTAAAATTACAAAGATCGATCATCGCGATGGCAAAACGATCGAAGAAATAAGCTCTCAATTAGAGGGTTGGACTCCACTGCTGAGCATCGCCAATCGATGGTTGCTCCAACCATCTCGTCAGTCTGGAGGCGATCAGGCTAGCCGAATGAAACTCAGGCTTGTCGAACCGTCCACCGGTCAAGTGCTCCTTAGCGCAACGCATACGGTCGATACACGGCTTGCGATCGCCAACGATGTCGGTGTCGTTGCACTTCGAACCGATGGCTCGATGACCTACTGGAATGCGGTCAACGCAACCGAATCGAAATCGCAAGCGGAGGTAGAAGGTAAGTTCAGTAGTATTAGCGCCCAAGTCTTTGGTGACATCGCTTTAGTCTTGCCATACGCAAGCTCGATGGAACTCGATAGCGTCCAAGTCTCACCTTCGATCAAATCCGATCCATCGATCGCTCCTTGCGCAGGTCGCCTCTTTGCAATTCGAACCGAAAACGGATCGATGGTTTGGGACAAAGCCCAGAGGGTCAAACATTTTATGTTTCCGCTGAATCAGAATCGTGAGTCTCCCGCGGCGGTCTTTCTCCGACGACTAACTCAGAAGAATGTCCGCGGCATGAGTTTGGATTTTACAAGTATCGCTCTGATCGATGTGCGGACCGGAAAACTCTTGTATCAGAAACACGATCTGCCGGCTTTCCGTGGCGATAACTTCCGCCAAACACTCGTTCCAAGCCAAAACCTCATGATGGTCCGACTTTACGGGAACCTCTTCCGCTTCCTTTGGACAGATCAACCACCTGAATCCCCGTCCTCAGGGGATTCTTCTAGTGAACTTGCAATCGGCGAACTAAACTCGGATGAATTCCAAGCGGCTGCCGAGGAGTGGGCAGAAAAAATCAAAAATGGACAACCGGTTCCAGGACTTCCGCTTCAAAACAACGGAAATTTGGATCCACCGATCCCTCGATGAGAATCACATCTATCCCCCGATACTATCGGAACCTCAAACGGTGGCGCGAAATCATTCTGATTCTGCGCCGGTACGGTCTGGCTGATTGGCTAAGTCGCCTTCCCCTAGATAGCATCCGAGATTGGATGAAGGATGACCAAGGTGTCCCGCTGTCAAGCTACTCGCGCGAAGCTCGCGTGAGAATGGCCCTTACCGAACTGGGCCCAACATTTATTAAACTCGGTCAAGTTCTATCGCTTCGACCCGATCTAGTCGGAAGCGCCCAAGCTGCAGAATTGCAACTGCTTCAGGCAAATGTCCCTGCCGATTCCCCTGAAGCCGTCGAGAGGACCATTCAATCGGAACTCAAAGGATCGATTCAAGACCTGTTTGAAAAATTTGAACCGGTCGCAATGGCCTCTGCTTCGATCGGCCAAGCTCACTGTGCAAGACTCGATGATAGCACTCCCGTCGTCGTCAAAGTACAGCACGAGAACATACGAGCAAAGATCCACGAGGATCTCGAAGTTCTTGCAGGTCTGGCAAGCTTGGCCGAACGCATCCCAGAACTTGCCGTCTGGCGACCTAGGGAAATCGTAAGTCAACTATCCAGATCTCTCAAAAAGGAATTGAGCTTCACCCAAGAACAAGCCAACTTGATCATGTTCCAAGAGGCCCTGCATGGACAGCCCGGGATCAGGATACCTCGGGCCTATCCGAGCCACTCGAGCGCGCGTGTACTGACCATGAGTTTGCTCACGGGCGAATCGATCAACGAGGTAAGCAACCCAGGCAAGTACACCGATCAGTATCGGGAGCAATTGGCAAGGAAGATCGCGGATTTGTATGTCGAGATGATCTTTGTCAAAGGCTTCTACCATGCCGACCCACACCCCGGCAACATCTTGATCGATGCCGAGGGAACCCTCGGGCTACTGGATTTTGGAATGGTAGGACGTATCGATGATACCCTTCGAGAAAACATCGAAGAGATGCTATGGGCACTGTCTCTAAAAGACTCCGCTTTGCTTACTGCAATCGTCAAGAGAGTCGGCAAAGTCCCCCAAAACATCGATGACTCTCTGCTGTCGAACGACATAACCGACCTGATTGCGACCTATGGCAATCAACCGATCGAAAGGATCGATTTGGCCACCGCTCTGAATGATGCAACCGATATCCTGCACCGCCATCGCATCGTCCTGCCGAGTCAAATGGGGTTGCTGATCAAGACACTTGTAACACTCCAAGGAACCATCAGCCAAACGAGCCCGAAGTTCAGTCTGCTTGAAGCCATCGAGCCGATGTTTAAGAAACTCTGGCGAAACCGGTTGTCCCCTTGGCGACAAGTCCGCAGGATGCGACGGCTCTACATCGAAGTCGAATCGCTTGTCGAAAAGCTACCAGGCCAAATCAGCTCGCTGATGGAATTGGTTCAAAGCGGAAAACTCGATGTCCATCTTTCCCACCGAGGTCTAAACCCATCGATCAATCGTCTCGTTTTAGGACTGCTCACGAGTTCCCTGTTGCTCGGCTCTAGCATCCTCATGGCATCCGAAGTGCCACCGCTACTTTTTACACAAGGTGGGCCGATGGGACTCAAAGACCTTTCTCTCATCGGACTCGGAGGCTTTGTACTGAGTTTGATCGTGACGATCCGAATCCTCTTAGCGATCAATCGTTCGGGCCATTTGGATCCTCACGGAGAATCGGAAGATCACGACCCGTTTATCTGATGGGAAGAGATGCTACTCGAATGCTTCATGCCAAGGTGTATCATCGGCATCGTCGGTGGCAAATGCGGGAGCATCGAGTATCTGAAGGTAGCTATCGTAGCGCCTCGGATCGAGCCTGCCGTCAGCCACCGCATCCTTGACGGCACAGGTATCCTCGTGGTGATGTGAGCAGTCTGGATAACGGCAGTGCGATGCAAATGGCCTTAGATCGCGAAAGAGCCCAGTTAGCTCGGCGGGTACGATGTCCCAAAGTTGAAACTGACGAACACCGGGGGTATCGATGATCGATGTCTGCGCATCGATGCGAAACCACTCGGCAGTCGTCGTCGTATGCTTACCCTTTTGATTCTCGTTGCTTACGGCCTGGACTCGCTGGGATAGACCTGGAATGAGACAATTCAAAAGACTCGATTTGCCAACACCGCTTTGGCCGATAACCGCGCTGGATTTGTCGCGGATCCAGTCGTTTAAGGGTTCGATCCCCCAGCCTTCCGAGGCGCTTAGCATAAATACACGATACCCCATCTGTGCGTAGCTTCCGATCAGAGGCTGAAGCTTTTCAGGAGCGATCAAATCGCATTTGTTGATACAAATCCCAGCCTCAATCCCATTTTGCTCAGCCGTCGCAAGGATCCGATCGATCAGATTCGGTTTGATCGACGGCTCGGCTGCGCTGGTGACGACCATGATCTGATCGATGTTCGATGCGATCACGTGACGACGATTCTTGCTGGTCCGACACAATTCCGAACCCCGAGGTTCTATCCTTACAATCCACCCCTGATTGACTCCATGCTGCTCGACCCGGACAGAATCACCGGTAACGACGACATGCCTTTGTGTGGTGGAAAGATTCTTCAGCACACGTCGAACGGCACATCGCAGAAGACTACCATCAGAGAGCTCGACGATCGATTCGAGTCCATGGACACGGATGACTCTGCCGGCAAGAGTCGATTCAGAGGCCTGTATCTGGATCGATTGAATGCCGTCGCGATGCTCGGGATCGACCAAGTCCCCTTTGACCGTTCGACGGCGTGTCAGATCCCCTTTGCCCGAGATGCGCTGGGAATTTTGCGTGTCGATTTCATCCTGCGAGTCGGCGTATTTTTCAGTAAGCCCTCGTTCGCGTCGCTGATTTTGATGCCCTTTGCGAAATTCGATCCTGTTCTTATTCGGTTTCTTCTTTGACATGTCACTCACTGATCCGAAGCGACCGAAGCGGTCGAGTCGCTGAGTTCAGTTTCGCCCAAAGCGTCCTCCGGAGAATGCACGCTAGGGCCGATCAACTCACGTATTTCCTTTTCATCAAGCTCCTCGCGTGAGATCAGCGCATCTTTGAGTTGCTCGAGCGCATCGCGGTGTCGATGAAGAAGTTCAAGTGCCGCTTTGTCTGCACTCCTGAGCACCTCTCCGATTTCACCGTCGATAATCTCCTGAGTCTTTTCACTGAATTGGCGTTGTTGATGCATCTCTCGACCCAGAAACGGATCGCTATCAGAGAGCTTGTAAGATACCGGCCCAAGTTTGCGACTCATCCCCCAATGGGAGATCATACGACGGGCTAACGATGTGGCTCGCTCAAGATCATTCTCTGCACCAACGCTTGTTTCTGTATAAATGATTTGCTCAGCGGCCCGTCCGGCCAAAAGCACAACCAACTGATCCTTGACCTCCGACTCGGACATGTTCATGCGATCCTCCGATGGCAGGATCTGGGTGCTACCCAAGGACTGACCGCGAGGAATCACTGTCACTTTATGGACTCGTTGGGCTCCGGTGAGGAACCAAGCTGCTATGGTGTGCCCAGCCTCGTGGTAGGCAGTCTTGGCCTTCTCGGCAGGTGCCATGACTTCTTCGCGTTTGGCACCCATGAGCACCTTGTCTCTGGCGTAATCAAAGTCGGCCATGTAGACACGTTTTTTATCTTGTCTGGCGGCCCACAAGGCTGCCTCGTTGACGATATTGCGGAGATCCGCCCCTGTAAGTCCTACGGTAGCCTCGGCCAACCGCTTCAAATCCACATCGCTATCCAAGGGGACATCCCTGACGTGAACCTTTAAGATCTCCTCACGACCCTTGAGCGTCGGTCTCCCAACAGTGATGTGTCGATCGAATCGGCCTGGACGTAGCAACGCCGGATCAAGAACGTCCGGACGGTTCGTCGAGGCTACGACAATCACCGATTCGGTCGGGGAAAACCCGTCCATCTCGCTTAGGATCTGGTTGAGCGTCTGCTCCCTTTCGTCATGACCTCCACCGAGCCCAGCACCGCGTTGCCTTCCAACCGCATCGATTTCATCGATGAAGATGATTCCAGGAGAGTTTTGTTTGGCCGTTGCAAACAAATCCCGAACCCGCGAGGCCCCGACCCCGACGAACATTTGGATGAACTCGCTCCCATTGACCGAGTAAAACGCAACTCCCGCCTCGCCTGCGATCGCCCTTGCTAAAAGAGTTTTACCGGTTCCGGGGGGGCCATTCAGTAGCACGCCCTTGGGGACTCGCCCACCGAGCTTTTGGAACTTCTCCGGAGACCTAAGGAACTCGACAATCTCCTTCAGATCCGCTTTGACTCCCTCAAGACCCGCGACATCATCGAACGTAATCGCTTGATCAGACGGTTCAAATCGCTTGGCCGTAGACCGGGTAAATCCATTTAAAAAGTTTCCTCCCATCATGTTGTCTCGCGAGCGTCTCATGAGCATGAACAGACCCGTGCCCAAAAGAGCGAGAGATCCGAGGGACAACAACAAATACAACGAACTTGAATCCGAGGCAGGCACTACATCGTAAACCAGCGAGGGCTTTTCTTTTCCCTCTTGCTCCTGCCCCGTGGAGGACTTGGCTAAGCGTAATTTTTCCAATCGCTCGAAAAGATCCTTGCGCACCTCACCCTCAACGGGCAAGGCGACACGAAAGTTTTCCGACAAACGAACCGGTGATCCATTGGCACTTGCCTTGGGGGCAACCCTATTGCCCGATGCATCATAAGTAACCGGTTGCTCGGGGGCGACAATAAACGTACCCTCAGCACCGCTTGGGTAAACCGTCAGCCGCTGGATATTTTCCCTCTGAAGTTGCTCAAGGAAAAAACTGTAGTCGATTTGAGAACTTTCTTTGGGATTCGGCACAAACAGAATCAGCAAACACGCCAGCAAAAGAATCGCTAGCCACCAAAAATTACCACCCCCACGAGCAACTTGGCCAGGTGGCGATGGGATCGGAGCGTTGGGTTTCGTGGTATTCATCTATGACAATGCCGTCGGAGTGCAAAAAGCGGGCTCAAGGCCTCGAGGGACCTTTGGATGAGATTGTAGCAACCGAAGAGCAAAAATGGGTAAATCTGCAATTTTTGTGGCGAATGATCGCTAGCTTACCAGAAGGGAGCAGAAGGGCTCACGCAAAGACGCAAAGACGCAAAGGAAGGAAGCAAGGGGAGTGGGGGCAAATGAGGGAGGATTGGGAATCGAGAGGGGGTACTTATGCTTAAGGATTCATTGGTCGAGATTCGCGGGGAGGCCCTAAATCTGGTAATTCAAGTCCATTAGGGAGTCGTCAATAGTTCCATTTCGAATCCTCACTTTGGGCTTTTCCAAGACCACTGTTGTGTGGGGGGCTACACTTGCAGTGACCCATACGCTCGAACCAATGATGCTGTGGTGCCCTACGGTTGTGTTCCCACCCAAGATCGTTGCGTTGGCATAGATCACCACGTGGTCTTCGATCGTCGGATGACGCTTGGTCCCTCTGACCAAATCCCCATTGGCATCGGTCGCAAAACTCAGTGCCCCGAGCGTCACACCTTGGTAGATCTTAACGTGATTTCCGATCGAACATGTCTCTCCGATGACGACACCCGTTCCGTGATCGATGAAGAAATACTCGCCGATTCGAGCCCCTGGATGGATATCGATTCCGGTCTGCTTGTGAGCCCACTCGCTCATCATCCTCGGAATAAACGGGACCTTCAGGCGAACTAACTCGTGCGCGATGCGATAGATCGTCACGGCTTCCAAGCCTGGAAAGCAAAACACGATCTCGTCGCGATTGCTAACGCTCGGATCTCCAGCAAATGCAGCTTCCACATCCTTGGACAATACCTGGCGAATCACGGGAATTTTCTCAAGCAATTGCTTTGAAATCAACTCACCCCGAGCCTCGTAATCGGCCATATCATTACACCCCTCCGTAGGCGAATGATTGACTCGATCGGCATGGATCAACGCCCGTGTGATCTGTTTTGAAAGTTTCGCAAGAAGCGAATCGACCAAATTCCCGACGTAGTAAGCAACGTTGGAAGTATGAAGCCCCTCTCGGCGACGAAAACCGGGATAAAAGAGATCTTTAAAATCCTCTAAAATCTCGACAATCACCTCGTACTTGGGCAAGGGACAATGCCCCAAGTGATGGATTCGATTGGTCAATCCGTAACTGGCCACAATCGCATCAGTCAATCGCGGTACAAATTCCTGAGGGTCGAATTCAGGAGTCGTTTCAGAGCTCATAGCGGTCATCAAGCTTTCGCCGATATCCTGTTGTTTCAGCCTAATTGTCTACAAAAAAAGGTTCTTGAGGGATGATGGCAGGTAAGGACGCAATCGGATGTCTTTTATCGTACTGGTGCTCGAAAAACAGCAAAGGGACTCAGGGGCTTCGAGTACCGCGATGCTGAGTACGAGAAATCAAAGCGATCAACCACTAAATTACCCGACAACCCCATAAACCATTGACTATTTCAAGAATACTATCGGCTTGACCCACCCTAGCGATCGAACTATTCTCGCCATGCGAACCCTCTGCGTTCCCTAATGCGACCCCCAACCCAAGGGGATCTAAAGCATTATGCTAGCACTTGATCTAGAGCTAGCATTTACCTTCCACGCAAAATCTAGTGGAAAACTTGATTGGACTCTCCGGATTCCCTAATCTACGCCCCTCTCGCAAGCCGCTCGGTTGAATGGATTCAGCCACCCAAGGGCCTGAAGAAAGCTTGCGAACCTTGTCACCTATCAATCCCGGAGAACCTCTGGCATGACACGCAAGCCCCTGATCGGAATGAACTGCGACTTTCGAGGATCGCACCAAGGCACTCCAGCCTACGCATTTTTGGCCGCCGGTTACTTTGATGCGATCTGCAAGGCAGGCGGAATACCAGTGGTGGTACCTCCGACGGAAGACCTCGATAGCATCGATTCGATCTTGGATACCCTCGACGGGTTCGTCTTGGTCGGAGGAGCCGATTTGGATCCTCGACGCGATGGCTTTATGCTCCACAGCTCAGTACGGCCCATGGATCCCCGACGCGAGGATTTTGACCGCAGACTCGCCTCGGAAATCTCCAAACGACGAATGAGTCTCATGGCTATCGGGGCGGGAATGCAGTTGATCAACATCATTGAGGGTGGAAACCTCTTCTATCACATCCCCATCGACCTACCCAATGCCCTCCCTCATGCAGATCCCCAAGACCCCAACCACCGCCACTCCTTGGTCGTCGATCCCAAATCGATCCTTGGTCGTGTCTATGGAGAAGGTGAAATCCGAGTCACCAGCCGACATCATATGGCCATCGATCGCCTTGCAGATGCCTTCAAAGTTACTGCAAAATGCCAAGATGGGGTGATCGAGGGTATCGAAAGTTGCCTGGAAAACTGGTTCGTTGTCGGTTGCCAGTTCCACCCAGAGTCCCCGGCAGCAAGCGCACTCGATGGCCAGATCTTCGAAGAATTCATCTTGGGTGTCCTTGCCCAAGCCAGTCGCTCCGAAACGATCCAGCTTCGAGCCGCTTAATCCCTCCCAAGCCGGCGACTGAAAAACAATCCATCCATGGGCGGATCAATGGCACGGATGCCGATTCGCTTTTGGATGCTTGCAGAATCTATACCGGCTAAGCCCCTAGCTCTTGGAGTCTCTCCAACCCGAGCCTCGTGCACCAGTCTCCAAAGGACTCCGCCTGGGTTCTCTGATCCCGAAAAGCTCTAAACAAAGGCTCTAGACTATCGGTGATCTTCTCCAGTGGCACAAGGTCTTTGTAGATGAACCCCAAACGCGTACCTAAACGGGTGCCACCGACATAGACGGTGTACTTGCCTTTGGCCTTTCCTACCAACCCAATATCGGCGTTGTAAGGCCTTGCGCAGCCGTTGGGACAACCGGTCATTCGCACCGTAAAGAGCTCTTTGTCCAAGCCTAACTCCAGAAGCTTCTTCTCCATCACGTCGATTACACCTGGCAGGGCTCTCTCGCTTTCGGTGATCGCAAGGCCACAGGTTGGCAAAGCAACACAAGCGATCGACCAGCGGCGTACGTTGGAGATCTCTTCGGTAAGTGGCAAACCTCGATTTTTGATGATCTTCTCAAGCTTGGGCCTAGCATTCTGCGGTAGGTTGCAAAACAGGACGCTCTGATGGGCTGTCAAACGAATTTCGGGCTGGAACTCTTCGCAGATCTCGCGAAGAGCAAGTTTCCATGCCCTCTGGTCGTCGTCATAAAGCCGACCGTTTTCGACATTGAACCCATAAAAGCAGCGGCCATCACCTTGCTCGTCCCATCCCATGTGATCGCGATGCTCAATGACATCGTCGGGCGTGCAGTCCTTGAGTTTCGTTCCGTAATACTCCTCGACCTTGTGCCGCATCCACTCAATCCCTTGGTCATGCACAAGGTACTTTAGCCTGGCTCGCTTGCGATCGTCGCGATACCCGAAATCTCGCTGAACTTTAACGACTGCCTCTGCAACCCCGACGGCTTGCTCTGGAGTGACAAAGGCCATGCGGCTAGCCAAACGCGGGAACGTCTTTTTGGCGCTCGGAGTTACCCCGAGCCCCCCACCTACGACAACGTTGTAGCCGATCACTTGACCATCTCGGACAACGGCGATGAAACCCAGACAATTGGTGTACACATCCGTGCAGTTGTCATCGGCCAGTGCGATTGCAGTTTTGAACTTGCGCGGCAGATAGGTCTTACCATAAATCGGTTCAACCAACTGATCGCTCCCACCCTCGAGGGTCTCTTGGCCACTGGTTAAATCCTTGAGCCACAACTCGTAGTAAGATTGTGTTCTTGGAGAGAGATGATCCGAGATGTCTTGAGCTAGTTTCTGAACCGTAGCTCGCACAGAGTCGTTGTAAGGGGCTGGACAAGCCATCGTGTTGCGGTTGACATCCCCGCACGCAGCAAGCGTGGTCAGCATGCATTGATTGATTTTCTGCATGCACTCTCTGAGATCCTGCTTGAGTATCCCGTGCAGTTGCAAACCTTGACGCGTGGTGATTTTTAGGGTCGAGTTGCCGATTGTATCACACAGATCCAAGTGCGCTAGCAACTGCTGGGCCGTCATGATCCCTGCCGGGATTCTCGTACGGACCATAAAGCTATACTCTTTCTCCGACTTGCCCGACTCCCCTGAACTCTTTCGCTGCTCCCGATCATCCTGCTGGTAAGTCCCGTGGAACTTAAGCAACTGAAGGTCGTCCTTACCAAAGTGATTCGAGTCGGACAAAAGCTCCGATCCAATCGAGCCTCGTAGGTACCTGCTTGCATCCTTGATCAGCTCGACAGGGCTGAGCTTCGGCTCGTTGTTCGCATCGGTGTTGGTTGGTGTCATCGAGTCGTCCGACATGGTTCAATTACGTTCTTTTTTTGCGAAGAAACAAGGATTCATAGTTGACTTAGCGAAAAGCTTAACCGTTTCGCATTTCTCAGAGAATACCCATTTAGCCAAAGACCTCGATAGGAATCTAGCTCAAAAGCCCTTCGCGAGTGATACCTGCCAAGCTATAAAGGGTTCTTCGGGAATGATTGTGGGTTAAATCTTGGGGGCCACCACCCGGCTTCACTGGCATAAAGACCCGGATAGGCTCATTGAATAAAATGAACTACTAATCACCCCCCAAAAATACTTGAAGAGACCGAATTTGATTCTACATCGCCAGGAGGCAAGGATCTTCCAATGACTGCTCGAATTCTCGATGGCAAGGGAATCGCGATGACCATCAGGCAAGAGGTCGCCGCTCGCGTCTGTGCTTTCCGCGAAAGGCACGGGATTTCTCCTAAATTAGTCGCGGTTTTGGTAGGCCAAGATCCAGCCAGCCAAGTCTATGTAAGAAATAAGGAGATTGCATGCCAAAAAGCAGGGCTCGATAGCCA